>Ga0209737_10000066_pt1 | contig 89898 bp, 58 predicted proteins | sample TergutCu122P3_FD_187284 | JGI IMG/M metagenome (GOLD analysis project Ga0209737, IMG submission 187284) | Cubitermes ugandensis P3 segment gut microbial communities from Kakamega Forest, Kenya - Cu122 P3 (SPAdes) (version 2) | ecosystem: Host-associated > Arthropoda: Insects > Digestive system...
TTCTCCTGATAGCCTTTAATGCCTTGCATAGTACCTTTTTCTTAAATTATTCGCAAAGATACTAATAATTAGCGATATAAGTGTATTATTAGCCTTTTTGAGACTTTTTAGTTGTGCAACAGACACTGAAGCCAACGGATGAGAAGAGATAAAAACAGCAATCTTGTTTTTGGATATCTATATTTTTTCAATGCCTCTTGACAAAAGCTTTTTTTTAATATTGGCTAAGTCTTAATTTTAACTCGTCTCTTCAATAACCTGCCGCAACACTTCAATCACTTTCTTTTCAGGAAATTGTTCAGATACAATACAAATAATTTCTTTGTGCTCCAGCTGTTTATGTTTAATTATCTCTTCTCGAATCGCCTCTTGCTCCTTACGTTTCATTTTAAGCGAATGAGTTTGGCGGCACACATCGCAACTACCGCATGGTTCGCTTTTCGTTTCTCCAAAATAGGCTAACAATAATTGGCTTCTGCATGTTTGCGTATTTTCCACAAAATAAAATACGGAATCTAATCTTTTCTGTGCCACTTTTTTACGCTTTTTATAAACTTCGTCTTTAAAATAAAGATAGTTTTCCGGTACTCTGTTTTGTAAAAACAAGATATGCGGTTTGGCGCTACGTTTTGAATATTGTACGATACTTTTTTTCGATAATTCAAGTAAAAGCTCCTCTACGTCAGCGACTTTCATTTCGGAGCGCCGGGCAATCTCTTCTTCACTTATTTTAACATAGTTTGAAAAAAGCCCTCCGTAAGATCGCAGCAAAAGTTTTACAAATTCCTGTTTATCACTATTTTTATGATAGAAATTTCGTAATGTTTCTTCATCAGCAACAAAATGCAACGTAGATTGTTTTTTTACATCTTCCGAAAGCATTAACACACCTGTTTTTTCTAAAAACGACAACGCATTGATCAATTCTATCGGTCTCAATTTTAATTTTTTACATAATTCATCAGGATCAAAAGGAACGATTTTGTTTTCGCCTTCGCCTATCGGAATACGGTAATGTTCACTCAAAGTTTTATACACATTTTTTATCGTAGTAATAGGCGGAAAAGAAAGCTCTAAATTGGTTTTCAGCTCTTTAATATCATTATTGTCATACAGCATTACTGCAATAGAAGATTTCAGGTCGCGTCCCCCTCTACCTGCTTCTTGAAAATAGGCTTCCAAGGTGTCGGGAATATCCAAATGCACCACCCATCGCACATCGGGCTTGTCAATGCCCATTCCAAAGGCATTGGTGGCAACAATCACCTGCGTTTTTCCGCTCATCCATTCCGATTGTTTTTTGTCGCGCATATCATTATCCAAACCTGCATGATAAAAATCGGCAGTAACCTTAAAGTGTTGCAAATATTCGACAATCTCTTGCGTACGTCTTCGATTTCGTACATACACAATTCCCGTACCCGGATTTTTCTCAATAAGTTTTAATAATCGCCCCATTTTGTTCTCCTCATGTATCACAAAATATGTTAAATTCTCACGTCTGAAGCTTTTTTGAAATACATTTTTTTTGCGAAAGTGTAATCTTTCCTGAATATCGTTTACCACTTCAGGCGTGGCAGTAGCGGTGAGCGCCAATACCGGAACCTTTGGGAAAAACTTTCTAATTTCGGCAATTTCCAAGTAGGGTGGACGAAAGTCGTAGCCCCATTGCGAAATGCAATGCGCTTCGTCCACTGCAAGCAATGAGATATTCATTTGTTGTAAATTCAATCGAAAACCGTCCGTTTTCAAACGTTCCGGCGAAACATATAAAAACTTGAACTCCGGATCATGAATACAATTTCCTAAAATCCTATCTATTTCATGATTACTCAGCCCCGAATAAATTGCTTCTGCCTTAATGCCGCGTTTTTTCAGATTTTCCACTTGATCCTTCATCAGCGCAATTAACGGCGAGATTACCAAACACATCCCTTCTTGTGCCAATGCCGGCACTTGAAAACAGATGGACTTTCCTCCGCCTGTGGGTAATAATGCTAAAGTGTCGTTTCCGTCTAAAACCGACTGCGCAATCTCTTCCTGCAATGGTCTGAATTGATCATAGTCCCAGTATTTTTTTAGTATTTGATGTAGCATTTTGTAGTGATTTTTAAAATGCAAATATTCATAATTTTTTTGAATTACACATAGCCGGAATAAAAAATGATTGAGAAAAGTTTTGCACAAAAAATGTGCTTTTATATAAAAAATGTTATTTTTGCGACCATTTTGTAAAGCTATGGCAAAAAAAGATATCCCTGCCGAAATTTTAGAAGCCGCCAAAGAACTGTTTTTCAAACATGGTTTTAAACGTATTAGTATTGAAGACATTTGCAATAAAGCAGATGTCAGCCGGCGTACGTTTTATGTGTATTATGAAAACAAAACCAATCTTTTGATTAAAATTTTAGAGCAAATTCATGAAGAAAATTTACGCGAAATTTTCGCCATAAACAACAGCAATTTACCTTTTTCCCAAAAGTTAATTGAAATCACAAACTATAATATAACTCGATTAGAGCAAACAACGCCTGAGTTTTTGGCGGATATACACGACCCCTCTTTTATAGAAGTTAGAGAATATTATGAAAGTAAAAAAGAACATACACAAGAATGGACACATGCCTTTTTTACCGAAGCACAGAAACGCGGCGATATTCGCGCCGATTTAGACATAGAGTTTTTGCAACGCTTTATGAATTATGCCATTGCATCATATAAAAATGAATTGATACGGAAACGCTATCCTGATACAGCGCTCCTCATGCGAAAAATTGTGGATATATTGTTTTACGGGATTCTTGGCAAAGAAACAATTTAAAAATTTAAGATTTAAAAATTTAAAATTATGAGCTGCAAACCATTCTATAAACCAATAATTGAATCTTTAAATCTTTAAATCAAAACCATGTTCCACTTCAAAAAATTCTCCGTCAATCATTCGCAAAGCACCATGAAAGTGGGTAGCGATGCCGTGTTGCTTGGGTCGTGGATGCCCGTTCCCGAAAATTGCCAAACCATTTTGGATATTGGTTCCGGTTGTGGAGTCATTTCGCTCATGCTCGCCCAAACAACAAAGGCACATGTTACCGGCATTGACATTGACGAAAAATCCGTAGAAGAAGCACAAAAAAATACAGAAAAATTCTACAAGAAAGACCAGGTGCAATTTATTCATGCAAGTGTGCAAGATTTTGCACAAAAAACGACACAAAAATTTGAAGTTATTGTAAGTAATCCGCCTTTTTTTGAAAATAGCTTAAAATCTCCGGATGCAAGCAGAAATATTTCAAGGCATAATGATAATTTAACTTTCGAGGAACTTATTGCCGCTGTAGATATACTACTTTCAGATAACGGGCGTTTCGGAGTAATCTTACCCTTAGTACCGGCAGAAAAATTAGAAAAATTAGCGTTAAAAAAATGTTTATATGCTACAAAAAAAACATACCTTTACCCTCTTCCGGACAAAAAAACAAATAGAATATTAATGATGTTTGAAAGAAAAAAAACTGCTTGCGAAAAAAATAATTTAATCATAAGGGATGGCGGTTATACACATGAATATTACATGTTTGTAAAAGAATTTCTGAAAATAGACTGCATAATGGAATGAAAAAGACAATTTACTTTTCCAGAAAATTAATATGGCTCTTGTTTGTAGTGTGTGCGTTATTTAGTAGCTGTTCTCAAACTCTCCATTCCGGTGATTTAATTTTTGTTGCTTCGGAAAATTCCGATTTTGAAAAATCAATTGTTGAGGTTACTAAGTCAAAAGAAAAAACGTTAAACTTCACTCATGTAGGCATCATTAATGTAACTGATTCAGGAGTTTTCGTTATAGAAGCAGCTCCTCAAAAAGGTGTGGTTTATTCGAGCTTTTCAGCGTTTAAAGATGAAAATATGAATGGTGTTTTGTATATTGGAATGTTAAAATCAAAATACAAAAAACATACGAGAGACGCCCTTAATAGAGCTTGTTCTCATCTTGGAAAAGAATATGATTACGCTTTCGATTTTGAGAATGACCTCTACTACTGCAGTGAATTAGTGTATGATGCTTATGCTCATGCGAGTGGCGATCCTCGTTTTTTCGAAACACCCAACATGACCTTTAAAAAAGAAGGAACGGATGAAATTTTGCCTTATTGGATTGAATATTTTGAAAAACTAAATCTTCTTGTTCCGGAAGGCAAACCGGGGATAAATCCGACAGGATTAAGTCGTTCGGATAAATTGAAAATTAGAAATGGAGGAATCTCAACATTAAACCCATAAATCTTAAACTTATGAGAAAACTAACCTTATTTACCCTTTGCTTAATCGCCCTTTCCGGTTTTGCACAAACCAAACCCGATTCGCTTCGCATTACACTGCAACAAGCCATTGAAATTGCGCTGAATGAAAGCCCCAACATGCGCATTGCGGATAGAACTATCGAAACTAAAAAATATTACAGAAAAGAACAAATTGTAGGATTATTTCCAAACGTAACCGGTGCAGCATCTTATCAACGGACGTTACAAAAACAAAAAATGGTGATAGATATTCCCGGATTAGGAACACAAGAAATGCAAGTAGGAACATCTAACAATATGGTACTTTCCGCCAATTTATCCATGCCGATTATTGTGCCGGCATTGTGGAATACGATAAAACTCACTTCTATGGATATAGAATTAGCGGTAGAACAGGCGCGAGCATCAAAAATTTCACTCATAAATAATATTAAAAAGGCATATTATGCTGTGCTTATTGCACAAGAATCGTATAAAGTATTGTTGGATAATTATAAAAATGTAGAAGGAAATGCCAAATTGGTTACCGATAAATATAACCAGGGATTAGTTTCCGAGTTTGCTAAATTGCGCGCCGATGTACAAGTGCAAAACGCAAAACCCAATCTCAATATGGCAATTAATGCGGTAGAATTAAGTCAAAAGGCGCTGAAAATCTATATTGGCGTGGATATTTATGAACCATTGATTTTTGTAGGTGAATTAAAAGATTTTGAAGCTGAAATGGAAGCAGCGAAACTTCCGGAAAAAAACGCTTTATCTTTAGAGAACAATACCGATTTGAAACAGGTGGATATGGCAATTCAACAGTTGGAACGTTCACGTAAGATTGTGATTTCCGGTGCATGCCCGATGTTAGCATTATCGGGAAGTTATCAATATATGACAATGGGAAATGATATTCCTTTTAATCAGTTCAATTGGTTTCCCTATTCAGTAATTGGGGTTTCTTTGCAAGTGCCCATTGTTTCTTGGGCATCAACGACTTATAGAAGTAAACAGATTAGGTATAACATCCAAAATATGAACGATACGCGCTTGAATTTGGAGCGTTTGCTGTGGCTTTCTGTTACTACAAATTTGAACAACATTGATAAGGCAATTGCCGATTTTGAATCGAGTAGTGAAAGCATGAAAATGGCAACCCGTGCCTACAGCATCGCACAAAAACAGTTTGAAGTGGGCATGGCAACATGGCTTGACCTCAGCGATGCCGAATTGGCATTCGTTCGCTCGCAACTACTTTATTATCAATCTATATATGACTATTTAGTAGCGCAAGCAGAGTTAGAATATGTTTTAGGAAAGAATTAAGAAAAGAGAAGGTAGAAAATCCCCTTCAAATTTTGAAGGGGTGGCTCGCGAAGCGAGACGGGGTAGTTTACATAAAAAGAAAAAACATAAAGAATATGAAAAGAGAAATCCACAACGCCTATGCCGACATCGCCGAATACCACTGTTTTGGTTGTTCACCCACCAATCCAATCGGACTAAAACTCAATTTTTGGGAAGAAGGAGAATGGATTTACGCCAAATGGACGCCCGATAAATGGTATGAAGGATACCTCAACATGTTGCACGGAGGCATACAAGCTACATTGTTAGACGAGATTGCAGATTGGGTGCTTATCGTGAAATTGGGCACCAGCGGTGTTACCAAAAATCTTAATATTACTTACCTTAAACCTGTTTTTGTAAATCAGGGAGAAATTACAATCCGAGCCAAATTGGTAATCCAAAGCGGCAATTCCGCCGTTACGTATGCCGAATTGATGGATAGAGAAGGTGTAGTGCGTTCGCATGCCGAAATCGAATATTTTGCATTTCCGCAGGAGATTGCTAAACAAAAATATAACTTTCCGGAACCGGAAAAGTTTTTTAAGGATAATTAAAAAAATGACACAATTTATTGCACAGAGTTACACAGAGAAGTCACAGAGAACCACAGAGGTGTAATCTCTCTGCGCAACTCTGTGACTTCTCTGTGATTCTCTGTGTCAAAACACTAAACTTTAAACCACTAATTATGAAATCATTCCGAAAAGAAATCTACTTCAATATCCCTACCCGCAGAGGATTGAAAAATATTACACGAGACGTGCAACAGGCTATTAATGAAAGCGGTATTAAAGAAGGTTTGGTATTGGTAAATGCCATGCACATTACCGCCAGTGTTTTTATTAATGATGATGAATCGGGTTTGCATTATGATTACGAAGTATGGTTAGAAAAATTAGCTCCCGAAAAACCACACAGTCAATATCAACACAATGGTTTTGAGGATAATGCCGATGCACACCTTAAACGTACCGTAATGGGACGTGAGGTTGTGTGTGCTATCACCAACGGCAAGCTTGATTTTGGTACATGGGAACAGATTTTTTATTTTGAATTTGACGGCAAACGAAGCAAACGGGCATTGATTAAAATCATTGGGGAATAAAAAATACGAATTGTTTTTTGTATTTTCGCGCCCATTATGAAGAATATCAGAAATTTTTGCATTATTGCCCATATTGATCACGGTAAGAGTACGTTAGCCGACAGACTACTTCAACATACCAATACAATTACTGACCGTGATTTTCAAAATCAAGTATTAGATAACATGGATTTGGAGCGCGAGCGAGGCATTACCATTAAAAGTCATGCCGTTCGCATGGATTATAATCACAATGGTACCGATTATATTTTCAATTTGATTGACACGCCCGGGCACGTGGATTTTTCGTACGAGGTATCTCGTTCCATTGCGGCTTGCGAAGGAGCATTGCTATTGATTGATGCTACACAAGGCGTTCAGGCACAAACCATTTCAAACTTGTATTTGGCTATTGATCACGATTTGGAAATTATTCCGGTACTCAATAAAATGGACATGCCGTCTGCCATGCCCGAAGAGGTGAAAGATCAAATTGTGGATCTATTAGGCTGTAAAAGAGAAGAAATTATAGAAGCCAGCGGTAAAACCGGCGAGGGAGTTGAAGAAATATTAGATGCAGTAATTAGTCGCATTCCGCCTCCAAAAGGAGATCCCGAAGCGCCGCTTCAAGCATTGATTTTTGACTCTGTATTTAATTCATACAGAGGAATTATTGCTTATTTTAGAATCTTTAACGGCACCATTCACAAAAACGATTTCGTAAAGTTTATTTCTACAGAAAAAGAATATCATGCAGATGAGATCGGAGTTTTAAAGTTGAAACAAGAACCTACGGATGTGATGACGGCAGGGATGGTAGGCTATATCATTTCCGGTATCAAAACTTCGGCGGAAGTACGTGTAGGGGATACGATTACCCACGTAGCGCGCCCCTGTGAAAAAGCCATTTCCGGTTTTGAAGAGGTAAAGCCGATGCTTTTTGCCGGAATTTATCCTACTGATGCCGATGATTATGAAGAATTACGCACCTCGTTAGAAAAGCTGCAACTTAACGATGCTTCTTTAACATTTGTTCCGGAATCTTCTGCCGCGCTTGGTTTCGGCTTCCGTTGCGGATTTTTGGGCTTGCTGCACATGGAAATCGTACAGGAAAGATTAGATCGAGAGTTTGATATGGATGTAATAGCCACAGTACCAAACGTTTCATACAATGTAGTTACTACACAGAAAGAGGTTATTGAGGTGCACAACCCTTCGGGAATGCCTCCTCCCAGTAATATTGATCATGTGGAAGAGCCTTTCATTCGCGCCCAGATTATCAGCAAAGCCGAATACATTGGTCCCATTATGAAATTGTGTTTGGACAAACGTGGAACACTTCTGAATCAAATATATATTGCATCGAATAGAGTAGAATTAACGTTTGATTTGCCATTGGGTGAAATTGTTTTCGATTTTTACGATAAATTGAAGAGTATTTCAAAAGGTTATGCCTCATTCGATTATCATATCTCCGACTACAAACCGGCGAAGTTGATAAAATTGGATATTCTCCTCAACGGTGATTCGGTGGATGCGCTTTCATCGTTAACTCACGTGGATAACGCGTATCCGTTTGGGCGTAAAATTTGTGAAAAACTTCGCGAACTTATTCCGAGGCAACAGTTTGATATTGCCATTCAAGCAGCAATAGGCACAAAAATTATTGCACGCGAAACCATTAAAGCATTGCGTAAAGACGTAACCGCAAAATGCTACGGCGGCGACATTTCTCGTAAACGCAAACTTCTTGAAAAACAAAAGAAAGGGAAGAAAAAAATGCGCCAAATCGGAAATGTAGAAGTGCCGCAATCTGCGTTCTTGGCAGTGTTGAAACTTGATTAATTACGAATTAAAAATTTAAAGATTTAAATCATGAAAATCGCAGTAATCGGAGCTACAGGATTAGTAGGCTCTATTATGCTTAAAGTTTTAGAAGAAAGAAATTTAACCGATAATGAAATTATCGTAACGGCATCGGAAAAGTCGGTAGGGAAAAAGATTAAAATGGCCGGAAAAGAACATTCCATTATTTCGGTAGAAGATGCTATCGCAGCAACACCCGATTTTGCGCTATTCTCTGCAGGAAGCAATACCTCGCTAAAATATGCACCTCTGTTTGCTCAAAAAGGTACAATAGTTATTGACAACTCTTCTGCATGGCGCAATTTCGACGAAATTCCTTTAATAGTACCGCAAATTAACGGAGAAGTGATCAAACCCACGGATAAAATCATTGCAAATCCCAATTGTTCTACCATTCAAATGGTAATGGCATTGGCGCCGTTGCATCAAAAATACGGATTGAAACGGGTAGTGGTTTCCACATATCAATCCGTTTCAGGAACCGGTATAAATGCTGTAAACCAGCTTATGAAAGAACGTGCCGGCGAGCCATGCGAAAAAGTGTATCCACATCAAATTGACTTAAATCTTTTTCCGCATGGTGGAACTTTTGAACCCAATGGTTATACTACCGAGGAGATGAAATTGGTACATGAAACGCGCAAAATCCTACGCGCTCCGCAAGTACAAATTACAGCAACTGTGGTGCGCGTGCCTGTAATTGGTGGTCACTCCGAAGCCATTAATGCAGAGTTTGAAAAAGAATTTGAAATGGATGAAGTTGTACGTTTATTAAATGAATTTAATGGTATTAAAGTCATTGATAATCCTACTCAAAACGAATACCCCATGCCTTTAACTGCACATGAAAAAGATGAAATTTTTGTAGGGCGTATCCGCCGCGATGAATCTCAACCTAAAACCCTCAATTTGTGGTGTGTAGCAGATAATCTCCGTAAAGGCGCCGCCACCAACGCCATAGAAATTATGGAATGGCTAATAAAATAACCATTAAATCTTTAAATTTTAAATTTTTAAATCTAAGCCCCGTCAATAATCCGCAACAACCTTCCATTAACTCCGATAGGCGCTCCGTTTCTTAAATTACTCAATACGATAAAAATATACTGGTCGCTGGGACGATATACCATGTTATTTTGAAATCCGCGCCACAAGCCGCCGTGATAAACCAAATATCCGGTGTCACCCTCAGATTCAATGCGTAATCCGTAACCATAATATTCCGAAGGGTTTCCTTTTAAAAGCGTATTCTGAGGCTGTATAGCTTGCTCCACTACATTTTTTGAGAGTATTTTATAATCAATTAGGAATGCTTTCATCCAACGGTAAATTTCATCTACATTGGCATATATTCCTTTATCGCCAATGACTCCGTTTTGAAAATGGAACGGGCGTTCGCTCAGATTGGCTAAATGTCCTTTGGTATAATTGGTTTTGTCTTCTAATTCTGTAGCAAAACAGGCGAGATGCAATCCGGCAGGTGTAAAAATCTCTTTTCTAACATATTGTTCAAAAGGAATTTCCGTTATTTGTTCAACAATTGATGTCAATAAAGCATAATTGGTGTTAATGTATTTGAATCGTGTGCCGGGTTGAGATAAAATTTTAGGTTTTACACGCTCTAAATATTTGTATAGCTGAGCGTTGCTCAACGGTTCACTTTTGTTAAAATCTTTTTCCGGAAAATCCATATATTCAGGTAATCCCGAAGTATGCGTTAATAAGTGGCGTATGGTAATATTTCCATAGGGAAAATTCGGCAGAAACATGGTAACGTTGTCATTCAAATTTAATTTCTTTGCTTCATATAATTGTAATATGGCAACCGCCGTAAATTGTTTTGATATGGAAGCCAACTCAAAAAGTGTTTCATGATCAATCGCATTTTCAGGCGTTTTTTTTGCTAATCGTTTAAAACCGACTTCTTTTTTATAAAACACTTGATCTCCGAAAGCTAAAAGTACGCTGCCGTTTAAATTTTCACACAAACTATCTAATTCTACTTCCAATGCACATGATTTGAATGTTTTGTTGGCTTCCTGAAATAGTTTATTTATTTCTACAGTAGGTAGTTGTGCCAAAGGTTGTTTTGGTTTTTCAACTGGAGTGTAAATTCCTAAAAGAACAATTTGCAGGAAGAAAAAGAGTTTGAGCATACTGGCCAGTTATTCTTTTATTTTTCTAATTTTAAATATTGCCCAAAATACCAATCCCGCAGCAACTAAACAAAACATATAAGCCATTGGGAAGAAGAAAACAATCTCTGCAATTGCTAATAAGAGGATGGCGCAAACTACAATCCATAATATTTTTATAGCAAATTTATTATTCCAATCCGAAATAATCCAAAGGATAGTGGACATTAACAGTAATAAAATAATGCCTGCGATTCCATTTCCTGAAAACATAGAAGCCATTGTATTCTCGGTTCCCATAAAATCAAAACGGACTTCTTGCATTTTTTGAACGACTTCAACGGGAATTTCTCCATCCGGTTTTTGCCATGTTAAAGTGCCCATTGAGTGCCCGATGGCATGTAAAAACAACACGATTGCTGCAATTCTTAAAAGTAACTTTGGTTTCATTTTTTATTTATTTAGATTAGACAATGTTGTGGATTGTGTGTAGTAAATCCATGTTTTGCGGCAAAAATAGCTTTTTTTGCGTTCATTGCTATAGCGCTAACTTTTCGATATTTTTACCTGCGCACAGAGTAAATTATCCGATAATTTTATCTATCATGGGGTACATTATCGGATTTTTTTACCGATGATAATACGATCTGAAAGATTTCATATAATTTTGCCTTCGTGATCATAAAATCTATATTATTAGCAATAAGAGCATGTTAGATCGAATTAAAGAACTTACCGAGCAGTTAAATCGTCATAATTATAATTATTATGTGTTAGATAATCCCACCGTTAGTGATTATGAATTTGATAAATTGCTTCAAGAATTAACACATTTAGAAAAAGAATATCCTGATTTTATTCAACCCGATAGCCCTACACAACGCGTGGGGGGCGAGGTTACCAAACAATTCTCTACTGTGGCGCACGTGTTTCCAATGCTATCATTGGCAAACACCTATTCTATTGAAGAAATAGAAGAGTTTGACAAACGTGTACAAAATGCATTGTTGCAAAATGTTGAATACGTTTGTGAACTGAAATATGATGGAGTTGCTATTAGTTTAGTATATGAAAAAGGAAGATTGTTGCGTGCCGTAACGCGCGGCGATGGCATTCAAGGAGACGATGTTACACAAAACGTGAAAACCATCAAGGCGATTCCGCTAAAGCTTTTTGGAGATTATCCCGATTTTTTGGAAGTGCGTGGAGAGATCCTTTTAACTCACCAAGCATTTGAAAAGCTGAATTCAGAACGCGAAGATATTGGAGAACAGTCTTTTGCAAATCCGAGAAATGCAGCATCGGGAAGCCTGAAATTGCAAGATTCTTCGGAAGTAGCTAAACGCGGATTAGATTGCCGTTTGTATGTGGTATTGGGTGAAAATTTACCTTTTAAAACACATTTTGAAAGTTTTACAAAATTAAAAGAGTGGGGATTTAAAACGCCCGACGTGCTTCAAAAATGTAATTCGATAGAAGAAATTAAGGCATTTATTGCCCGATGGGATATTGAAAGAGAAAAACTTCCTTTTGATATTGATGGTGTTGTGATTAAAGTGAATGACATTTTTCAACAACAACAATTGGGTGCTACTGCGAAAAGTCCGCGCTGGGCTATTGCCTACAAGTTTAAAGCCAAACGTGCGCTTACTCCGTTGTTAAGTGTTGATTTTCAAGTTGGAAGAACAGGGGTTGTAACTCCTGTAGCCAATTTGCAGCCCGTGTTGCTGGCAGGAACTGTGGTGAAACGCGCTTCGTTACACAATAATGACATTATTCAACAATTTGATATTCATGACAATGATTGGCTTTATGTGGAAAAAGGCGGAGAAATTATTCCTAAAATTGTAGGGGTAGAAGCTTCCAAACGTTTGTCAACGGCACAAAAAATAACTTTCGTTTCCCGTTGTCCGTTTTGCAATGCACTGTTAGTGAAAAAAGAAGGAGAAGCCGCCATTTATTGCCCCAATGAGTGGGGATGTCCGCCGCAACTGAAAGGAAAATTAGAGCACTTTATTTCAAGAAAAGCCATGGATATTGATTCGTTGGGAGAAGGAAAAATTGAAATGCTGTTTGACAACGGACTGGTGAAACTAAACGCAGACTTTTACGCGTTGAAACCGGAAGACTTGTTAGGTCTGGAAAAAAAAATAATAGGGGAAGACAACTCGGAACGCATTATTAGCTTTCGTGAAAAAACAGTTGAAAATATGTTAACCGGTATCGAACAGTCAAAAAAAATTCCGTTTGAGCGTGTGCTGTTTGCGATAGGAATTAGATATGTGGGCGAGACCACTGCAAAAAAGTTAGCCCGTTATTTCAAAAATGTTGATGCGCTTGCCAATGCTTCGAAAGAGGAACTAAAAGCAGTAGATGATGTGGGAGAGCAAGTGGCTGAAAGTATTGTGCAGTTTTTCAATACAGTAGAAAATTTAGAAAACGTTGTGCGACTTCGCGAAGCAGGCGTACAGTTCGAACTGAATCCGGAAAGCCAACAACTTCTTTCCAATGTTTTAGAAGGAAAAACCGTTGTAGTAAGCGGCGTATTTTCCATTCCCCGCGATGCAATGAAACAAAAAATTGAGCTGCATGGCGGGAAAAATGCCTCTGCCATATCAAAAAATACCGATTTTGTAGTTGCCGGTGATAATATGGGACCTGAAAAACGTAAAAAAGCAGAGAAATTGGAAATTCCTGTTTTAAATGAAATGGAATTTGAGAAATTGTTGAGTGCATAATATCGCAATTGCGAATTTATATAAATTATGATTATAAATATAATTCTATATTTTTGTCCCCATTAATCATTAACTATTAATCATTGAACTTAATTTATCATTTTTTAGAACATCTCGGCAACTATTTCATTTTTCTGCATCGTGCTTTTTCACGCCCTGAAAAATGGAGCGAGTTTTTCAAGAAAATGATTGACGAAATGTATGCGATGGGCGTGGGATCATTAATCATTGTAATGATCGTCTCTACTGCCATGGGAAGTGTTATTACACTGCAAACCTCATTACAGGTAGAAAGTAGTTGGATACCGTCTTGGACCATTGGCTTTACAGTGCGAACTTCTGTAATTATGGAATTGTGTCCTACCATTATCAGTTTGTTGTTAGTAGGGAATCTCGGTTCGAGAATTACGGCAGAAATTGGAAGTATGCGTGTGACCGAACAAATTGATGCTTTAGAAGTTATGGGAGTTAATCCGGCATCTTATTTAGTGCTTCCCAAAATTTTGTCCTCTTTTATTGTGAATCCCGCATTAATTCTTATTAGTATTTTTTTCGCCTTATTTGGAGGATACCTTACGGTTTTGGCCACAGGATATATTTCCGTTTATGATTATATAGATGGGCTAACCTCGTTTTTTAGAATGTATGATGTTTGGTACGCATTGGTAAAAACCGTGATTTTTGGATTTATAATTACATCGGTAGCAGCATTTTATGGATATAAGATTGAAGGCGGCGCATTGGAACTCGGAAAAGCAAATACGGAAGGCGTTGTGGTGGCCAGCTTTTTTATTCTAATGCTTAATTTAGTGATTACTAATGTTATGTTAAATTAAAATGATTGTTGTAGAAAATGTAAAAAAATCTTTCGGAACAAAAGAGGTATTGCACAATATCAATATTACGTTTGAAAAAGGAAAAGTAAATTTGGTGATTGGACGGTCAGGTTCCGGCAAAACCGTATTAATGAAATGTTTAATCGGATTGCTGTCGCCTACGTCGGGAGCTATTTATTATGATGATAAAGATTTTCACCACATGTCGTTTGAAGACCAAAAAAGATTGCGCATGGATATGGGCGTCGTTTTTCAAGGCTCCGCGTTATTCGATTCCTTAACTATTGAAGAAAACGTGATGTTTCCGCTTAACATGCTCACCAACCAATCGCACCACGAAAAATTGGAGCGCGTGAATTATTGCTTACAACGCGTTGACCTATTGAATGTCAATCAACTTTATCCATCAGAACTAAGTGGCGGAATGAAAAAACGCGCCGCTATTGCACGCGCCATTGCCATAAATCCCAGATATCTTTTTTGTGATGAACCGAACTCGGGATTAGATCCCAAAACCTCGCTCATTATTGATGAACTAATTACCGGTATTACACACGAATACAACATGACGACCGTGGTGAATACGCACGACCTGAATTCTGTAATTACGATCGGCGAAACGATCGCTTTTATAAAGGATGGCACTTTGGAATGGCACGGAACAAAAGAACAAGTGCTTGTTTCCGATAATGAAAACCTTAACGATTTTATTTATGCACAGCCTATTACACAGATGATTAGACCTCACGTTAAATAAAAAAATAAATCCATATTTTATGAAACAAGTCAATTTTTTGCAATTATTCAAAAAAGCATTGCCTCATGTCATTGCCATTGCTCTGTTTTACATACTCACCTTAGCATATTTTAGCCCGATATTCTTTGATGGGAAAGATCTTCCGCAAGGCGATATGATAAGTGTAGATGGAATGATGAAACAAATGAGGGATTATCAGAAGGAAACCGGCGAATATACCGAATGGAATGCGGCAATGTTTAGCGGAATGCCTTCCACTACGTTGTATGCTGAGCCTTCATTTAACATTTTTGGAAATATTAAAAAATTCTTACACTTAGGAATGCCCGGGCTTACTGCAGGAATTTTACTTGCCTATTTAATAGGATTTTACATATTTATGATTTGTATAGGCGCCTCGCCGTGGTTATCCATATTGGGTGCCATTGCCTATAGTTTTGCTTCTTATAATCTTATCATTATTGAAGCAGGACACGTTACAAAAGGATATGCCATGGCTTATATTGCGCCTTTAATAGGGGGGATTATTCTAACTTATAAAAGAAAATATATTTTGGGCGGTTTACTTACTCTTTTGTTTTTGGGAATTGAGATAAGTTGCAGCCATCAACAAATTACTTATTATGCAGCCATTATGGTTGCTGTAATGATTGGCATTTACTTTGTATACGCCATCATGCAAAAACAGTTGAAATCATTCTTTATTGCCTCAGCTATTCTAACAGTTGCGGCTATTTTGGCAATATTGCCCAATTTGGCAAATAACATTACAGCATATCAATACACTAAAGATACCATGCGTGGTGGATCGGAACTTACCATTACGCCCGAATCGAAGAATAAAGGAGATGATGACACTGTGCCGCACCAGGACGGATTGGAAATTGATTATGCTTTTGCATGGAGCTACGGAAAAATGGAAACGTTTACCCAACTCATTCCCGAAATGTATGGTGGCGGACATGTTATATTGGATAAAAATTCGGAAACTGCTAAAGAACTTCGTAAAATAGGCTATGGGGGTCTCTATCTTCCTACCTATTGGGGAGACCAACCTTTTACATCAGGACCGGTATATGTAGGCGCCATTATTTGTTTCTTATTCATTTTAGGACTGTTTATTGTGCGGGGACCTATACGCTGGTGGGTAATTATTGTCTGCATTATTTCGTTTGTGTTGGCTTGGGGAAGACATTTTGAAATAGTCAATAACTTCTTATTTTATAATTTACCACTCTATAATAAGTTCAGAACTCCTTCCATGGCGCTGATTATTGCCGGAATTGCCATGCCTATGTTAGGAATGTTTGCACTGAAAGCCATTTTTAATAATGAAGTTGACAGAGAAAAAGCGTGGAGATTCACTAAAATTTCACTATACATTTCGCTTGGATTATGTGCTTTCATAGCATTTCTTGGCGCATTCTCATTTTCATTTGTCGGGCGAGGTGATGCCGGATTTGCTGACCGATTGCTCGGTGGAGGCTTTCCTCAAGCCAGTGTGGATAATATTATGGCTCTCTTGATAGACTATAGAAAATCAATGCTATATCAAGATGTGCTGCGCTCCATGGTCTTTATTGCTTTAGCATTTGTCGTGTTGTGGTTATTCCTCAAATCAAAAATAAAAAACCAAAAATTGATCATCGGCATGCTTGCAATATTAATATTGATTGATCTTTGGGGAGTGGCTAAACGTTACCTGAATGATGATAATTTCCAACCGGTGAAAAAAGTAACAAATATTCACAAACCATCTGATGCAGATCTGTTAATTTTACAAGATACGGATATTAACTATCGTGTTTTTAATTTACAAAGCAATACCTATAATGAATCAAATACTTCTTATTTTCATAAATCTATCGGCGGATACAGCCCTGCCAAGTTAAGAAGATACCAGGATATTATTGATTTTTATTTGTCTTACTCATTAAATATGAATGTGTTGAATATGCTTAATACAAGGTATATTATCATGCAAAATGGTCAAGTATATCCTAATTTTGATGCATTTGGTAATGCTTGGTTTGCAAAGCATGTGATTTTTGCCGACACTCCGGATGATGAGATTTTGATGTTGGCAGACATCAATTTGCGCGATACGATTGTTGTGGACAGACGCTTTGAACATTTGATTGAAAGACAGAACTTTACTATTGACTCAACTGCGGAAATCGTAAATACTGTTGCGCTACCTAATAGAATGGAATATCAATTTAAATCAAATAATGATCAATTGGTGATATTTTCGGAAGTATTTTACGATAGAGGAGGATGGGTGGCTTACTTAAATGGAACGGAAACGCCTCATTTTAGAGCCAACTACATTTTACGCGCCATGATAGTACCCGCAGGTGAGCATCATATTGTGTTCAAATATATTCCCAAGTGGAGAATTATTGCTAATCGCATTGCAGGGATCTCATCCTGGGTTGTGATAATTATCTTTATTGCCGCTATTGGAGTCGCAATTTACAGAAGGAAAAAGAGCAATTAAAACCCTTCAAATGTGTCTTCGACTACGCTCAGACACTAAGCCGTCCGCTGCCTGAGCATAGCCAAAGGCAACAAGACGGGGTTAGTTTATAAAAAAAGGCATCAAATTTTGATGCCTTTTTTTTATGGGTTGTGAGTAAAACTATTCTTTTTCGCAATTTTCTTTATCTTTTTTGCAGCAACCTTTTTCTTTATCTTTGCAACATTTTGCGATGTGTTGAAGTTTTAAATCAATGAGTTCTCTTTGAACATCTAATTCAAGGGTTTCAAAAACTTCCCATTTAGCTTTAAATTCAGCGCATTTAGCTTCTTTTTCAGGACATACTTCTTTAGCTTCTCCGCATTCTTTTTTCTCTTCACATTTAGCTTTACACTCATCTAAGAAAGCTTTCATGTCACTAACGAGAGTTTCTCTTTCTTCCATTGTTAAATCATCCCATTTTTCCCAATTTTCAAACATTTGATGTTGCTCGGGGGTTAATACAGAAGTTTCTTCAATGGTTTCAATTGCTTTTTCAGTTCTGTTTCCGCAAGAAACAAAAATCAGGCAAGCAACAGCCAATAAAATCATAAGTTTTTTCATAATAAATAAGGGTTTAATTGATGAATAAATTTTCTAATAATAAGCGGGGCAAAAGTATATAATAAAATGTTTTAAGATAATGAATTTAAGTTTTTTTAACAATAAAATTCAAATCAACTTTTAAATTGCTTTCAATGAGTGTAATAGATTAAATATTTGTATGGTTTCAGCACATTGTTTTACGTCATGCACGCGCAAAATAGAGGCTCCGTTGTAAAGCGAAACAGTATTTAATGTAGTAGTTCCGGTTAGTGATTCCGCAGGAGACGTTTCTAAAACGCGCTGAATCATGGATTTTCTTGAAATTCCCACCAAGATAGGAAAATTCAATATGGAGAAAGTTTTAAGATGATTTATTAAGTAATAATTTTGCTCTACTGTTTTACCAAATCCAAATCCGGGGTCAATAATAATATCTTTAACTCCTTTTGAAACAAGTTTTTCTATATTATTTCCAAAAAATGAAAGCATATGAGGAATCAGTTCCTTTGTTAGAAGAGGGTAGGGGCGGTTATTGTGAGTTAATATATAAGGCGCCTGATGCTTTCCAACTACATCAAACATCTCAAGATCAGTGCCGCCGGAAACATCATTAATTATTGCAGCTCCCTCCTGAATGGCCATATCGGCTACATGAGCCCGAAAGGTATCCACCGAAATGTACAATTTCGGAAAATGCGAAAGGATGAGACGTAAATGTTTTTTTATCGCTTCAAATTCTTGTTTTTCATCTATTTCCGTAGCATTTGGTCTGGTAGAAACTGCTCCCAAATCTATAATAGTGGCTCCTTCTTCCACCATTTGTTCAACGCGGTTTAATACGGCAGTTTCAGAGACATAATATCCTCCATCGAAAAAGGAATCCTCAGTAATATTGAGGATTCCCATAATGATTGGAGTTTCTAAAGAGATAAGTTTTTGGTTTAAACAAAGTGACTTCATATCAATTTAAGATTTAAAGGTTTAAAAATTTAAACATTAAATCTTTAAATTTTAATTCTATTTGTGTACTTTAATATTATCCCCGCAATCTTGAATAATCATGCGATACCAGCGTTCCGGATATAGAGGTTGCTCCGGAAATACAACTTGCGGATTCGCACTTTCATTGGTGATGAATTTTCCGTCTTTTTCCCTTTTAATATTACCATCATGATATTTAACCAATAAATATTCGAATAATTTATTCCAATCGTCCACCACCTCTTGTGCACGTTGGCTTGAGAATTTGGTAAGTTGTGCAATGGCTTGGTTACGATCTTTATTATATAAATCTACTATTTGAGGCGCCATTTTGTTAATTTCGTTAATGCTTAGATTCTCCCATTTGTCTTGTCTTTCATTAATATGTTTAATCATAGCATTATAACGAGTATAAGCAAAATTACTCACTTTGGTAAACGCCCAAAAAGCAGAAGTTGAAGAATATTCTGCCATAGAGCCGTTTCCAACTCTGAAAGCTAACGGAATTTCCGTAATGCAGCAGAACATTGGTACATAGCAAGTGCTTGCTGCATCATCCACGCCAAACCACAAAATTCCACCGAAAGCGTCCGGATATTGGCTACGGGTTTGCCCTACGAAAGAGAAGCCGGTTTGATGGGTAGCTGTGGCGCGTTCATGTATGTATTCTTGGCCATCAATTTCCCAACGCATGGGGCGCCATCTGTACGGGCACTCGAAAGGACCTGCTCCTAAATCTTTGGTCATATCCATAGAGGTTCCTTCATAATGATCACGCATCAAAATCATCACTTGGCGTACATCTACTTTTTCTACCGGTTTAATCCACAAAGGCATACGATTTTTCAAATCTTCGCCGCGCGCATATTTTTCATAAGGAGCCATCTCTTTTTCATTTAACCGAAGGAAACCGGCCCAAACGCGCGCTTCGCAAAAACGCGCTGCGCCAAAGTCAACAGGAGCATAGATGTCGCTGAAACTGAATTGTGCATCGGGGGCATCTTTTGGAAATAAGCCTTTTAATCTGGCAAATGAAATTACATCCCATGAATAGATAGTTGTTATTTCGGGATTATACAACAATGTATTGAATTGTTTGTGGGTGTTGGTAATAGAAGTTTTACCGTCTGCCAATGGGAAAGTGGTGATACGCGCTTGATTGGCGTGTCCGCTCACATAGCCATCAGGAATAAGGCGTGCTACCCATACGGCGCCTTTTGTCCAGCCTTTCACCGGTTTACCTTTTGCATCTACCATGGGCTCGCCTTTGCCGATCAATTCCATAATCCAGGCTTCATTTTTATCAATAATGGAAAACGATTCGCCTGAGCTGGCATAACCATGATTATCTAACAGGTCGCTGATACATTTGATGGCTTCGCGCGCGCTCTTTACGCGTTGCAAAGTGATGTAAATCAAAGAACCATAATCCATAATTCCGTTTGGAGCTTCCAACTCTTTAAGTCCGCCGTAAGTGGTTTCTGCAATACATACTTGCCATTCATTCATATTGCCCACCACATTATAAGTTTGCGTAACCTGTGGGATTTGGCCTAATTTTATACCTGAATCCCATTCAATTACATCCAGCATGGTACCCGCAGGATAAGTAGCAGCAGGCCAATGATACAATTCTCCATACAGGGTGTGAGCATCTGCTGAGTAAGAAACCATTAAAGAGCCATCTTTACTGGCGCCCTTGGTAACAATGAAATTGGTACATGCAAAAGTTTGCATAAAGTTTGCGGCTATAAATAGAAATACCGCTGAGAGAACTAATTTTTTCATAATGTTTAAAAATGTTATATAAATTGATAATTCGGTTTCGTAAAAGTGCAAAGATATAAAAATAAATAAATGTACGCAAAGATTCTGAAATTTCATATTTTCTATTGCATTTTATATAAAAAAATGTAATTTTGCAACTTTAGTAATATTGTAATCTTAATTTAATAAATATGAAAAAATTATTACCTTTTTTTCTTGTTATTTGTATTGTAGCCATATTCAATATGCTACAGGCACAAAATTCTATTGATATTAATACGGCAGGTACAAGAAGCCTTCAAGCCCAGGAAAGCAACGATCCTGTGGTCAGGGAAATGTTTAAAAATGCTGACCGTTATCGTACGTTCGACTTCAATGCACAATTGGTATATCTTCGGTCGAATAACATTGGAGATACGCTGTTGCTCAATTTCTTTGACGACAAACAATATAAAGCCGTAATACAGCGTGTTACAGTAAGCGCTGAAGGTAGAACCGTAATCACTTCTCAAATTGTGGGTACCGAATTTGCCTATTGTTACATGGTGGTTTCAGCGCATACCATTACCATTTCGGCAACGCTGCCATTAGAGAATGAGCATTTTTTTGCTTCAGTGAAAAATGGACAGGCTTTTCTTGGACAAATGAGAAAGTCGGAAATGAAAAAGGATGAGATACAAAGTACCGGCCCCATGGTACCTCCCGTAGAGCCAATTATAGGAAGAAATAATAAAGAAGGGTATTTTGAAGGTGGCACAAGAGGGATTAATGATCCCTATACTATTGATTTGCTTTTTGTATATACACCTGCAGCCGAACAATGGGCGCTTGTAAATTCCGGACAAACAGATATCCTCCATTTGATTGATATTGTTGTAGCAACCTCTAACACAGTAATGGCAAATTCCGGAACCGGAGTTACTTTTAATGTAGTATATAAACACAAGACCAACTACGTGGAAACCAACACTAGTGATGATTTTTATCGTTTTTCTGATCCTTCGGACGGCTATATGGACGAGGTACACGATCTGCGTAACGCTTTTTATGCGGATGTTATGGTATTTTTAGCAAGTATATCTTATACCGGAGGTACAGGCTGGCTTTTGAATAATGTAAATGGTTTTTCTGATGATGCTCGCGCTTCTTGTATTAACAGAGTGCAACAGGTTGGTTGGACTTATACCGTTGTTCATGAAATAGGACATAACATGGGTACGCACCATAACGCAGGACAAGTTGTACAACCGGGTCCCGGGCTGTTCCCGTATTCATCCGGATGGAAAGGGACGAATTCTTCATCTCAAAGAAGATGTACTGTAATGACCTATGAATCCGACGATGCATACGGAGGGGTTTCTTATACACGAATTCCCTATTTTTCTTCTCCGGATATCATTGCCGAAGGAGTAACGATAGGCTCCGCCTTAGAAGATAATGTTCAAACGATAAAAAGAACCAAAGAAGTTACTGCAGGTTATAGAACACCACCCACTACGGCTACCATCTCTGCAAATCCTCCGGTGGTAGATTTCTCCAACCTTCCCACAAATTCCGAAAAATTGGTAGCTGTTTCCGGCTTGAATTTAACCGGGAATATGAGTTACAGCTTAGGCGGCGTTAATCCCGGTGCATTTTCGGTTACCGGAGCTCCCTGGGATCAGGCAATAGGTGGAATACTCAAAGTTACTTTCATTGGCACGGCAGGACAAAATTATTCAGCTATCCTTACCATAAGCGGCGGGAGCGCAGCAAATAAAGTAATTACTATTAGCTATTCCGCATGTTCCGGAACAACGCTCGTAGAAGAAAGTTTTGATGCAGTTACTTACCCACCTGCCTGCTGGAATGAGGAATTTACATCATCATCTTTTAAATGGAGTAGGGTTGTTCAAATGGGAAATAATCATGTTAATAATGGCATTGCAATAGGACCTCATTCAGGAGCCGGTATGATTCAATTTTATACAAATTCTACTACAACTCAAACAAAAACAGCATTGTTAATTTCCCCCAAAATTAATACAAATAATAATAACAGTGTCTTATCTTTTTGGATGTTTAGAGATTATTTTAATCCTGATCCAAGTTATGATAGAGTTAATGTCTATTTAAGTGCAACTCCGTCTATCACCAGCTCATCTTCCCTTATTAAGAGTATCCCTAGATATTGTTATGATGAACCAAGCGGAACAGTCAATCAATGGAACTTTTATACCTATAATTTATCAACCTCTTCCATGAGTGTTGCATATATTATTTTTGAAGGTATGAGCGATCCCGGTTTTGGCGTTAATCTCTATCTTGACGACATAAAAATAGAAGTACTCACTCCCGAATTGACTGTTAATCCGACTTCATTGACTTTCAATAACGTAAATACCGGAACAACTTCATCTCCTCAAACTATTAGCGTAACGGGAACAAATTTGTCCGGAAATATTACATGGAATAAAGGTGGATTTGATCCGGATGTTTTCAACATTACGCCTAATACTTTGGGTACTGCCGGCGGAACATTTGATGTAACTTTCACTCCCACAACTGCAGGAGATTTTAGCGCTACTCTCACTATCAGTAGTGCGGGCGCAGCAAATAAAACAGTAACATTGAATGGAACAGGCATAATTCCCTTTGTTGCCGTAACCAACATCACGGGTGTACCTACAGCAGCAATAGCAGGCACCGCGCTTACCCTTACGGGTACGGTTGCACCAAGCAACGCCACCAACCAAACCATTATTTGGAGTGTTAAAGATGCCGGAACCACCGGCGCAAGCATTAGCGGCGCTTCATTTAATGCTACGGCAGCGGGTACTGCAGTTGTTACTGCAACCATTACCAACGGCGCCACTGAAACTACAAATTATACGCAAGATTTTAACGTAACGGTAACGCTTCCCTTTGTAGCCGTAACTAATATCACGGGCGTACCTGCAGCAGCAATAGCAGGCACCGCACTTACCCTCACGGGTACGGTTGTTCCTGGCAACGCCACCAATCAAACCATTGTCTGGAGCGTTAAGGATGCCGGAACCACCGGCGCAAGCATTAGCGGCACTTCATTTAGTGCTACAGCAGCGGGTACAGCAGTTGTTACAGCAACCATTACTAACGGCGCCACTGAAACTACAAATTACACGCAAGACTTTACCATTACGGTAAGTCTTCCTTTTGTAGCGGTAACGAATATTACGGGCGTCCCCACCACAGCAGTAACAGGCACCGTACTTGCCCTCACAGGTACGGTTGTTCCTGGCAACGCCACCAACCAAACCATTATTTGGAGTGTTAAAGATGCGGGAACCACCGGCGCAAGCATTAGCGGCGCTTCATTTAATGCTACGGCAGCAGGCACGGCAGTTATTACGGCAACTATTACCAATGGCGCCACTGAAACTACAAATTACACACAAGATTTTAACATAACGGTAACGCTTGCCTTTATTCCGGTAACCAATATCACGGGCGTCCCCACCACAGCAATCGCAGGTACCTCGCTTACTCTCACGGGCACGGTTGTACCAAGCAATGCCACCAACCAAACCATTGTTTGGAGTGTGTTTAGTGCAGGAACCACCGGCGCAATCATCACCGGCAACACTCTCACTGCTACAGCGGCAGGAACAGTGCAAGTAAGAGCAACCATCACAAACGGCACGGCTATAGGCACCGATTACACACGAAATTTTAACATCACTGTAAATGCCTCTCCTATCCAATCGAATTATATTAGATTAGAATGGAATACTTCGCAAGCGATGGCGCAATTAGGCGACCCTGACGGTACCGGTGTTTTTCCTGCCTCAGGAACACAATCATACAGGTATAATTATGCTAACGCTAATCGCTTTTATTACATTACCGGAGATGCCATGGAAGATCCGTCAAATATAGGAGAATATCTAACTCCTGTGATGTCGGCAAATCTTACGGCTCCTCCTTCAGCTACCGCATTTACAGTAAGTAATGTGGCAAATTTGTCCAGCCAACAAGACTTCCGAGTTACTTCCGGTACCTATCACGATAAAATAAACAGCGCTACAGGCGCACCGGGAGCGGATGGTGTATATGACGGTTTTACGGGAACTATGACTACAACAACCGGTTTGCTCGTTGAGCATACTGCCCAAGTTGCCCTGAACACTTATACAGACCGTCCTGATGTGATTGAATACTTTTTTACCGTAACCAATCCCTCCAACGTGGCGCGAGTGTTCGGTTTGTCATGGAATGTAGATACATGGGTGGGTAGAGGAAGTGTCGGTGGTGCACCCGACCAGGCGCCTTTCTATGTGCCGGGCATTCGTTCATTTAAAACCACTGAGGCTTCGGTAGGTTTTCCCATTCCTGCGGGTAGCCCTGCCGAAACTTTTTATGGTAGCTTAACTCCCTCGCTATTTGAGGTTGGGGTTAATCCTTATACTAATTCCGTTCCTGAATATTTTTACGGAATGCACCCCGATGAGGATTGGTCGGCATTAGTAAGAACAGGACTGGGTATTAAAGACGGCATTACTTGGCAACAGGCGCATTATGTGGCAATGGCTTATTACACTAATATTTCCCAGAATTATTTTTATGGCGTAAATAATGGCACTCCTCAATCTACTACTAATCCCGATAGCGGACATGAGCTGCGCTGGAATCCGCAAGTGGTTAAGCCGGGAGAAACCATTTATTTGGCTTTCTCTTACGGCGCAGGAACCGGTAAAAATTTCAAGCAAGGAATCATCAACTTTGTTGATCAAATGAGCCCTTCTGTTATTCAAACAGATGCCGGTAATAATTATTATACTAACGCTCCCTTTACTTCCGAAACGAGGATTGGCAATCAGTCTGCCGCCAATATTCTTTCCGGAACCGTTACATTGAAAATACCCCGCGCATATCTCACGGTGGAAAATACAATGTTAACTGGACCCAACGCTTGGGCCAAGGATGATGTAGCCTCCAACGCTGACCCCAACTACGATTACTATGTGTATAATGTGGGAGTACTAAACGTATTTAGTTCATTAACGTTAAATCCGCCTGTTCATTTAAATGTAATACCACAATATTTGTCGGATGCGAACATATCTTATTGGTTGATACCGGATTTTACTACAGATGGTAACGCAGAGCTCCCTGATTCTATCGAAAAACGCCTCTATATTCCCAAACTGAACTCATATTTTATCACTGCGACAACCGGAGCAAACGGAACCATTACGCCGGAAGGTGAGATTACAGTAGCCCTGGGCAGTAGCCAAACGTTTACCTTTACGCCAAGCACCGGCTATCATGTTGATAGCGTTTTTGTTGATGGTGCTTATAATGCAGAAGCCGTTACAAATGGTTTTTATACCTTTACTAATGTTGCGACAAACCATACCATTCGTGTAACTTTTGTTAAAAGTACTTACATTATTTTAGCCATTGAAAGCGATAAAGTAACGATTGAGCCTTTGGGAGCAATAACGGTAAACCACGGCGCTAACCAAAAGTTTACCTTCATACCCAATGCGGGTTATGAAATAGAAGAGCTTTTTATAGACGGTATTTCAATTCCCGATTCAATTCCCGGCGGAAGTTATACTTTTGTCAATGTAACAAAAGATCATACGATTGAAGTGAGTTATATTATCAGTTGCCCAACAGAGATTATCTATCAGGATTATGAATATAAGATAACGCGACTTGCCAGAATGTGCTGGACAGCAGAGAACATGAGGAATCGTTTTTATGATGACGGTGAACCTATTCCATTTGCCAAAGGCTATACCATTACGGGAGGTGATGACGGAGATGCAAATGCCGATATTTTCGGATTGTTATACGATTGGTATTCCGCCGTACGGGTAGTACGCACAACGCTCCAACAAGGCATTTGCCCCGATGGTTGGCATATTCCCACGCAGGATGAATTGTTAAAATTGACGAAATACTCCGCCCAATCGCTCATGAGCCACGACCATTGGACTCCACAAGCAGGCGGCACGGATGATCACGGTTTTAATGCGCTTCCGGCAGGAACCTACAACAGCGCCACCGGCAGATTTATTGACCTGTATGGTAGCACCGGCTTCTGGTCATGTGATGTAGAAAATGACCTGCAAGCACATTGCTTCTTATTACACTACTACTGTGATGTAATAAGAAACTTTTTAGCTCCTCAATCCGATGGATTAAGTGTAAGATGTGTAATGAATTACTAATGATTAGTGATTAATGGTGAGTGGTTAATGAAAATTTCTCTGTTTTCAAGGATAAAAAACTATAAACTAAGGCTGTGTGCTATAGTTTTGTGTAATTTATTTACCGTATTTTTTTCTATTTTATCCCTACTTTTATTAGAACCGTTTGCCAAGTTGCTTTTTGTTGGAAATTTAGATGGATTAAGTCCGTTGAATGCTTTTTTTGTACATTATTTATCTAAAATAATTGATATTCAATCATTAACAACCTCCATGATGGTGATGGTGTTTGTGGTTATTCTATTATTTGTCTTAAAAAATCTGTTTGTTATCCTTTCTTCATGGCTAATGGCAACAATAAAAAGCAGATTTATTCAAAATATTAGAAATGAAATTTATGAAAAAGTTACCATTTTGCCGCTTTCCTATTTCTCGCAAAGAAAACGCGGCGATGTAGTTTCGCGCGCCGTAAATGATGTGCAGGAATTGGAAAATACGTTGCTACGCTCTTTACAACAATTTCTTACCGATCCGATTGCTGTTTTGATTTATTTGGCAGTACTTTTTTTAATTGATTATAAATTAACACTTTTCACTTTGGCATTACTTCCTTTTGCAGGATTTTTTATTTCATTAGCATCAAGAAAATTAAAGAAAAAATCGAGGAGTTCTAAAGAAAAATTGGGGAATTTATTTTCACATCTTGAAGAATCTTTATCCGGATTAAGAATTATTAAAGGTTTTAACGCACAGCAACATGCCGCAGGCGTTTTTGATAAGGAGAATAAAAAATATGCCAAATTGTATAAACATATTTTGTGGAATATTGATTTGGCTTCTCCGCTGAGCGAATTTTTGGGCGTAACGGTGGTTATGATTATCTTAGTTTTTGGAGGATGGCAAGTGGTTAACGGGTCGGGCGATTTATCGGCGCCACTCTTTATTGTTTACATTGCACTTATTACGCAAATTATTAATCCTGCAAAAAACTTAGCTGCCGCTTTTGCCAATTACAGAAGAGGTGCAGCCGTTTTGGAAAGGGTGGAAGAGATTCTTCGTGCAGATGAAAAAATTGTGCAATCGACAAATGCTATTCCCGTAAATGATTTTAAGCATCAAATTGAATACAAAAATGTTTCTTTTTCATATAATGATGAAGTGAAGGTCATTGATGACATGTCGTTTACTATAAAAAAAGGAGATACTTGCGCCATTGTGGGCGTTTCCGGTTCTGGAAAAAGTACGTTGATTGATTTACTGCCCAGATTTTACGACATTACATCCGGCGAAATAACCATTGACGGTATCAATATTAAAGAGTATGTGATTGACGATTTGCGAGGTTTGTTCGCGTTGGTTACGCAAGATATTGTTTTGTTTAATGATACCATATATAATAATATTACATACGGATTGCAAAATGTGTCTTTTGAAAAAGTGAGAGAAGCGGCACGAGCGGCACATGCCTTGGAGTTTATTGAAGCGCTTCCGCATCAATTTGATACTGTTTTAAGCGACAGAGGTTTATCGCTTTCCGGTGGACAACGCCAACGATTAAGTATTGCGCGCGCTATTTTGCGAAATGCGCCTATTCTTATTTTAGACGAAGCCACCAGCGCATTAGACATGGAATCGGGGAAAAAGGTGCATGAAGCCATTGATGAACTCATGAAAGAAAGAACGGTAATTATTATCACACATAGATTATCTACTATAGAAAATGCAGATCAAATAATTAATCTTTAAATTTTAAAATCCGTCAGTTTTAACTGGCGGCAATATTAATCACTAACCACTAATCACTAATTATGCCAACCATCCAATACCTTTCAGAAAACATCACAAATATCATTGATATTCTTTTAGTAATCATCATTATCATATTGTTATATCGGTGGTTACGAGGTACTTCTGCCACTCGAATTATTATTGGATTGGTTTTAATATATGCCGTATGGAAGTTGGTTTCAATTTTTCATCTTACGGTACTTTCCGAAATTTTAGGACAAATTATTCAGGTAGGTGTAATATTATTGGTAATTATTTTTCAACCGGAACTACGTAAGTTCTTGTATATATTGGGAAATAGAAAATTCTTTAAATGGTTTGCCAGGAATAATAAAAACATGTACTCCGAAGATGATATTGATGCCATAGTGCGTGCTTGCCAACGGATGTCTACTTATCGAACCGGTGCATTAATCATTATTGCAAAAAGTAATTCTTTAAATGAAATTACTGCTACCGGAGAACCGATTGATGCACTTGTATCGCGAAAGCTTTTAGAAAATATCTTTTTTAAAAACAGTCCGTTACACGATGGTGCAGTGGTCATCAATAAACATCGTATTGTGGCTGCAAGCTGTATTTTGCCGGTTTCCAAATCGGATGCTTTGCCTACCGATATAGGTTTGCGTCATCGTTCGGCAGTAGGAATTACTGCCGAAACCGATGCTGTTGCGGTGATTGTTTCGGAACAAACCGGACAAATTTCCGTTTCCATACATGGGAATTTGCATCGAAATATTTCACCTACGGTGTTGAAACAATTGTTGTTGGGGAAAATTGAATTGTAAAAATGCGGCATGTAAAGGTAAGGCGTGCCTTGCCCCTACATTAATTTTGCTTGTTGCCACAACGTTTCCATTTCATCCAACGTCATATCCGACAACGGTTTACCTAACTCTTTTGCTTTTTGTTCCACAAAATTAAAACGCTTTATAAATTTTCGGTTGGTTTTTTCCAACGCGTCTTCGGGGTTAATATTTACAAAGCGTGCATAATTAATCAATGCAAACAAAATATCTCCGAACTCGTCCTCCATTTTTTCGGAGTTTTGATTTTTCTCTTGGTTAAATTCTTGCAATTCTTCTTGCACTTTTTCCCACACTTGTTCGGTATTTTCCCAATCGAATCCTACGCCGCGCGCTTTTTCTTGAATGCGATAGGCTTTCACCATAGCAGGCAATGAGTTGGGCACGCCGCCCAACACCGATTTGTTACCCTCTTTTAGTTTGATTTTTTCCCAATTCTCTTTCACTTCATTTACCGAATCTACATGAACTTCGCCAAAAATATGTGGATGACGACGAATTAATTTTTCACAAATACCATCAATTACGGTTTCGATATTAAAAAGATTTTGCTCTTCTCCGATTTTAGCGTAAAAAACAATGTGCAACAGCAAATCTCCCAGCTCTTTACCTATATCTGCATATTTTTTATCAATAATGGCATCCGACAACTCATAAGTTTCCTCAATAGTTAAATACCGGAGTGTATCGAAAGTTTGTTTACTGTCCCAAGGGCACTTGGCACGCAATTCGTCCATAATGTTGAGCAGTTTTTGAAAAGACTGGAGGCGGTTGTTCATGCAATATTTTTTGGGTTGGCAAAAATACAATGTTTTTCAAGAAATATTTTCTATTTTTGCCTCCTCGAATTATTAACGGAAATATTGCGTATGACGTAAAAATAACCCCGAATTATATCGGAAAATCAAAAATAAAAAGGCGCTTTATGCTTTTTCTTGCCTATGAAATGTGAGAAGTTTCAAAGAAAAGGAACAAGAAAGATAAAAACGCTCGTGTGATGCGGGCTTATCTTGTTTGTTCCAAAGGTATTTTCTCACAACCTCATAGGCGGATAGTGTAAGTCCGCTTTCTTATTTGTTAGATTTTGAAAAATAAGAAACATAAAATATTTATTCACCTTAAAAACAATTTGTATGATTAGAAAAATTACTTTTTTATTATGGTTAATTTTGCCTTTATTTTGCATGGCGCAATTACCTGTTGAGTATGAATACGATGCTGCGGGAAACCGCACGAGTCGTAAAGTGATAAGGATGTTAACACCTCCATTAGCACCACAGCCCCCGGCAGCACCGGAATTTACGGTAACCGAACCGGTAGAAGCGGAGGAGTTAATGTCCTTAATGTCGTTAACGTCCCAAGATTTTACAACAACAGAACCTTTAGTGCCGGAGCCTTCCCCTGAATATTTCGTAGAAAAAATTGCCAAGGTAGCAATAAAAATCTACCCTAACCCCACTACCGAAAAAATAACCTTAGAGATTGCCAACATAGAAAATTTGCAAACGGGAATCTTTAAATTGTTCTCAATTAATGGACAATTTTTGCAGGAGCAACCTGTTCATTCGGCAACTACCATTGTTTCTTTGGCAAGTCTTCCCAAAGGCGCTTATATTTTGAAAGTGCATATTAATAGCGTTACGGAAGATTGGAAAATAATTAAAAATTAAGAATTAAAAATTAAAAGATAAAATATATGATTACACGATTATTTAATAATAGGTTTTTATGTGCTCTAATAATATTATTTTTGCACATTATTTTTACAAATATCGTCATGCTCCAGGCACAAAACACGAGGCTTCTTGTAGGCGCCATTCCGGGCGTAATTGATGTATCGCCGATGGGGGCTGCCACCTATACTATCCCTATTGAGGTAGTGCCGGGCACGATGGGCATGCAACCCAATGTATCTATTGTTTATAATAGCTTTGGTGGCATGGGGCTACTGGGTATGAAATGGAGTTTGGCGGGGCTGTCGGCGATTACACGATGTGGGCAATCACTTTATTATGATTATTGGGATGGTGGAAATATGACGACTATACAATTTAATGAAAATGACCGACTTGCTCTAGATGGCGAGCGATTAAATCCCACATCCTATAGATCTTATTGGGCAGATGGAGTTGAATATGCCACAGAGATGGAAAACTTTATGCGTATTATTCCCTATGGAGGAACAACCGGTCATCCTGGATATTTTGAAGCCTATACTGATGATGGAAGTATTATTCAATATGGAAATGGAAACAATTCTAAACAAATAGTGGGATCAAATAATTATATATTGAGTTGGCAGGTTAATAGAATTACAGACGCTAACAATAATTATATGACCTTCCATTATGGACGGATTAACGGAGAAATTTGGATTGATTCAATTCGCTACACACGCACGGGGAGTGGCATACAACCTTACGCTAAAGTGATATTTGACTATACAACACTGCCGGATACCTTAGGTAGAAACACTTATTTTATAGCTGAATGTAGCATACTGCAAACAAAATTATTAAAAACGATTACGGTATTTTATAAAGATACAGTCGTACGCAAATATCAGTTTAATTACGTGCATGAGGAGAATATACCCGGAGAGCGTACTGCACACCTGAAAGAAATAGTTTTATACGGTGTAAGTGGAACTGAACGACTTAATGAAACCACTATTAAGTGGGGAGAACAAAATACATCCATTGATGCCACGCAACAAGTAAGCGGATTACCTAATGGCCAACATCTTACAGGGGATTTTAATGGAGATGGATATACTGATATGCTTTTTTATCGTACAGGGAATAATGGCGATATTTGGCAACTCTACTTATACTGTCCTTATAGCGAATCTTTTACATTTGAAAAACAAGAAACATACCAAAAAACAAACAGTTACTTTTATGTAAGGAGCTCCGGATGGAAAGATGAAATCGTTATTGTAGAAAAACATTCCAATACCAATGCTTGGTATATTAAAATAAGGCGTTTCAACCCCTATGCAGAACAAACTTTTGGCCCAATTTATAATTTTATTGGTGCTTACTTTGGATGCTTTTTTGATATTGGATTTAGTGACATGTTGTTTCTTTGTAGCGCAGATAATCAACAATACGACTTAGTTGGTCCTACCGGATATAGCTATTTAAATTTTTCCACTGCGGAAAAAAAAGATCCATATAAAATATATGTTGCCGATTTGGATGGAAGTGGAAAAGATAACCTTCAGATAATAATAGGCGATACTGCATATACATACAAATATAACGGAGGATTTAATCTTATCCAGAAGGATGGTTTTCCTACTATTTGGCATCATGTATATTATGGAGACTTTAATGGAGATGGTATAAAAGATGCATTGGTATATACCAGCGATAAAAAATGGCTATTACATATAGGAAAAGGAAATTGTAAATTCATTCACCCCGGACAAAACATGTCTCAGTTGGATGCAACACCAATGAATAGCACAGACAGATCGCTATCGAAACATCCTGTCTTCATTGCCGATATTAACGGAGATGGCAAAGATGAAATCATTCAAGGGGTATCTTTCTCGGAGACTTCTAAAACAAGATTGGACTTTTATTACTTAAGTAAAATTTCGAATAATGGCACATGTCATTTTATCCGGAAACAGACTACCTTAAATGAATATTATCCGGATAGAGAATTTTATAGTTTAGGGGATTTTAATAAAGATGGGAAAATAGATATTCTTTTGCGAAGAGGCTCTTGGGCAAGAATAGTGTATGCTAATAAAAACGAACAATATGAATTTCCGACACAAATTACCGATGGAATGGGGAAAACAATCAAATTGACATATGATCCCAGATATCATTTAGCGGAGCATTTAACTTATACCTCCTCAACACCCTCTCGTATTTTAAAAAAATATTTTCTTCCCATAATAAAATCGTTACAAATATTAGATAAAACAGGAAATAATCTTAATACATTTAATTATTTTTTCTGGGATCCTGCTTTTAGTTACCGAAGAAATATTTTTCTAGGCTTTAGATCTTTTGGTCAGGCTGACATTGAGGGATATAAAGGAAATACCTTACGTCATAAAATTGATGATTCTTTTTCTTCTAATGGATCTGTTGCAAGTAAAGAAATTTTAGTTCCTATAAGTCACAATTATTTTTTGGCAGGTCAATTTGCACCAACGTATAGTCAGACGTTTTATTCAAATAAGATAATTAATATTACGCCTTATAGATATGTTTCATATTTTGATACAGTAACTGTAATAGACTGGCTTTCAGATATAAAAACTGTATCCACAACTGCTTTAAAAGAAAATGAATGGCGTGTAGCAGAAAATAAAATTAAAACCTATAGCAGCTTTGACTCGTCTGAGGATGATTGGCTACATTCTGAAACAAAAACTTATTCTTACGAAACGATTACACTCAATGGCAATCAGAAAAAAACAGTTCCTCAAAAAAATCTTACCACGCAACAATACAAATCTGGCAGTACTCTGAGTCCCTTGATTATCGATACGCTCACTTATGCCTATTACGATGTAGGTGACGATTCGAAGAGGCGTTTGAAATTGGTTCGAAAAGGAAATTTTCACGGCTCCATTACCACCTCTTATGATAGCTATAGCTCTACGGGGGTTTGTTATCAAAAAACTGTTTCGGCACAAGGATGCACAGCACGAACAGAAAAATATAACTACGATAAAGACCTCACGCGACGTTTTGTAACAAAAATTACGAATCCGGTGAATCTTGCAACAGAATTTACTTACGATTTCAAAACCGGAAACAAACTATCAGAAACTGATCCAAACGGGTTAATCACCACCTACAAGTACGACGCCTTTGGAAACTTGACACAGATTAACTATCCTGATGGCGCCCAAACAAACATATCGGTACATTGGCACACCGCTTCTTATCCGCCCAATGCCCGCTATTACACGGAAACCACTTCAACTGGAATGCCAATGTTAAGAGTTTATTATGATATTTTAGGACGGGAAGTATGCCGCTTGGATGATGGCAACTATTTTGAGACTGAATATAATGAGAAAGGACAAGTGAAAAGAACTTCTTATCCATTCAGCACTGCTAATGTGCAGCCAAAAATTTGGCATGAATATGTTTATGATGATTTTGGAAGAAAAACTGAGGAAACTGCGCCTTATATTGATTTATTTTATGACCATAATACGCCCAGAAAGATAACAGTTACCGATAATTTGCGCAATGTATCCTCATCTAAAACTTACGATGCCTTGGGAAGGATAATTAATGCTACCGACAACGGAGGGGAGATAACCTATGCTTATTCGATTACCGGAAGTGGCACTAATACCAGACATCAAACTACTATAAAAGTAACTGATAATAACAATAATGTAGCTACCACTACGATCTTGTCCGATTTGTGGGGCAACCGCCGTTCCATTACCGAACCCAATGCAGGAACCATTACTTCCGAGTACAATGGATTTAATGAGTTGGTAAAACAAACAGATGCACGCGGGCATATCACCAAGTATGAATACGATGTATTGGGGCGGATAACTCAAAAACAATTTACTACCTCCACTAATACTCCTTTGCAAACCATTAATTATGTTTACTATGCCCATAACTCTTCTCAAAATGGAAAAGGAAGGTTAAGGCAAATAAGAATAGATACTCAAGAAGCAGAATCTTTCGAGTACGATTCCTATAGCCGCTTGCGCAAGCATACAAAGACAATTGACGGAGACACTTATTCACATAGGTATACTTATACTGCAAACGGACAGTTGGACACACTTACTTATCCTGACTATTTTGCCGTAACCTATAAATATACTTCCACCGGAAAATTAAGCGAAATACGGCGGGTTAGCGATAACAGTCTTATTTATAAAGTTAACTCACGAAACACATACCACGCACCTACCCGTTGTGAGTACGGCAACGGTACGGCAACCGACTATACATACAACCCGCACGGACTCGTTACCCGCATTCAAACCGGCAATAAGATTACCGTATTTGGTGGTCCCGGCAGCGAGTTGAGTGGTTTTGATACTTCACCCGTTGCTTATACGATTGACAGCGCCATTTTAAACTACCGTTATGCTTATAATAATTTGGGTTTGATGGTTTCGCGCTCCGAGAGTGTAATAAACCACTTGGAAAAATACACTTACGACAACTTGGACAGGCTTACCGGGATTATTTCCGGCACCATAAGAGAACCGGGAACATTTGAAATACAAATATTTGACTACCACGACAACGGAAACATCGCTCTCAATACTAACGTGGGAGAGTACTTTTACGGAATGAACGATGGTAGCAAGCCACACGCCGTAACCCAAATAGAGCCCCTAAAAAGTGTTTTCCCTCCCATTGAATGCGCCGTAACCTACAATTTCTTTAACCAGCCTACTGAAATTATTGAAGGCAGGTACCGGCTTGTGCTTTCTTACGATGCCCATCAGCAGCGACAAAAAGCAGAGAGATACTTATCTTCCGGTTTATCGAATACGCGCTACTATATTAACAAGTATTACGAAAAAGAGATACTCCCCATCGGCGGCGAACGTCACTATCATTACATTTACGGCAACAACAGTATAGTAGCATTGCACATTAACTATGCTGCCGCCGGCACCGACAGTATGCACTACATCCACACCGACCATTTGGGCAGTTATTGTGCCATTACCAATGTCGTTAAGCGAACGGTGCAGTACAACTATTTTGATCCATGGGGCAACTACCGTCCTGTGTCCGGAGAAGTTCACCCTCAAGATACCGGCTACTACGATGACCCGCAAAGAGCTGAGCTTATAATCACCTCTAATTTTCCACGTACGTTGCGCGGTTTCACCGGACACGAGCACTACCCCTTTTTCAAGATTATTAATATGAACGGGCGACTCTACGACCCTATAATCGGCAGGTTTTTCTCGCCGGACAAGTATGTGGCGAATAGTTCTTTTACTCAGGACTTTAACCGTTACACTTATGCAAGAAATAATCCATTACATTATACAGACCCGAGTGGGGAGTTTCTTTGGGCAATACCGATATTTATTGGAGCAGCATGGGGAGCTATTCAGAGTGCTGTTGCTGTTAGCGGCACGGATCTAACAGCCGGGCAAAAAGCAGGTATAATATTGGGCGGTGCTCTAATAGGTGCTGCCTCAGGAGCAATTGGATCCTTCTATGGTTCAGGAGTTGCGGGAGCACTTGCAGGTTCTGGTGTTGCAAATCTATTTGGAGGAACAGCAGGAGGACTTTTATCCGGTACAATTGGTGGGACTGGAATGGCAGCTTTGACGGGTGGTAACATAGGGAAAGGAGGCTTCTATGGTGGGTTGACCGGAATGGGAATGGGGGCGTTTATGGGAGGAATTTCGGATGTACATAATGCTTTAAATCAAAGAGCAATATTATTCAGTAGTGCTAAAGAACTTGGTGTTGATCCTAAAAAAGCTTTACCAAATAGTTTCAAAAACAGCAAATCTTTAACTAAAGCTAAAAACCTATGGTTTAGAGATGCTCCAGATCCGATTGATCATATAGTTAATTCTGCAAAAACTAATGGTAATTCTGCTGCGGCAGAGGCAGAAGTTAATATATATGGACAACTTACCGGCAGAGGTACAATTTATTATCACCAAGATAAGGCTTTTACAAGTATAGGAAAACTATTCCGCACAATGGGACATGAACTCGTGCATATATCACAATATGCTGCATTAGCTGGGGAAGGTTATGGAATGTTGTTTGTGCCAAGTTTTAGAAATATGTTAGAACATTATGCTGTAAACTATGAACTATCATTGCAAGGACTTCCACCGATTGATAATGGATATAATTTTTCAAATGTTTATCCCTTCTATAATCAATTGAACTATGAATCATTCTCATGGACAAACAATCATTCATTTTGGACATGGTTATACTTTCAAAAACGTTAATATGAAAGCAAAAAATTATATTATTACAAAATTAATCGAAGTTATGCGAAAATTAATAATATTCATTTTTTTATTGGCCTCATTCAATAATTTGAGCGCTCAAAGCGATGAACAAATCATTAATGAAATATTTTTTGACTTGTTTGACCGTCAAGAGTGGGTTAAGGATACGATCTATATAGAAGAGGGAAAGATAAAGACCTCGTTTTATAAAGATTTTGATTCTTATGAATACATAAATGGATTTGCTATTCCCCATAGTATTATTTCCGAATGGAAAAAAAATGAAGAAACTCAAGCTTTCTTTTCCAAATGGAATGAGCAATATTTGAATAGGAAAGATACAAGTTTTGTTGAGAATGATACAATTATTGGGAAAAAACCAATTTTTAAATCCTTGTCGGAATATGAAATGACTCAAATCTTAGATAGAAATCAAAAATTATTCAATTCAAATCGTCAGCAATTTTATGAAAATCAAGAAATTATCTACTCAATAGGTAGAATTATATTCGATAATTCTAAAGAAACTGCCATATTCAGTTTTTTGGGTTCATCTCGTTCTGAATTTGCTTGGGGACATAATGTTTTGATAAAAAAAGTATTTGGAAAATGGATTATCATAACAAAATTTGACTTTTGGATGACATGAATTTCAGTTGTGTATCGTAGTTTAATTTTAGACCATAAATTATGAAAGCGAAAACATTATTTATCACAATTTTCTTAACATTGCAAATCCAATTCCTACTTTCACAGTGTATTAGTATTGAATTATCAATAACGTGGGAAAAAGAATATCATATTTATTATAAAGATTCTATGGTTAATATTCCAAAACTTAATATTACCTACCGGAATAATTGTGATTCCAATTACTATTTTTTAAAAGTTACAAATAATCAAGATAGTTTACTCAATTTTATTTGTACGCTTACGATTGGGGGTTCTTCATTTGAAAAACCTGATTACCATGCACTCATGAATTATAATGCTAAAAAATATGTTAATCAGAATTTTAATGTATCAATTGGCGCTAATTGCCTTTATTATGGTGGCATCGGGAAAGTTTCTCCCGATCCTCTTGATATTTCAAAGGCACATCTCCCTGATATAATAAACTGTCGTTTGAATGCTTTTACTGAATATATCCGTTATGATAAAAATTCGAACGATTTATCTTGGAGGTATAAGCTAGGTGGCCCTATAGAAATTGATTTTGAAACATCTAATATGTTTCCCAAAAACATATTAGATGCTGTTAGTGATCAATTTGTATTTCTTAAATCAGGAGAAACTTATATTGATATCTTTAATCTTGTGGCCTTTCAAATTGTTGAAGGATGTTACACTTTTTTTATAGCTCAAGACATGATTGAGAATTATGTTTTAACTACTCAACATGATTCAAAAATGAAAAAAAATGTTGAAAAAAAATTTAAACTACTGGCTATAGTAGGCGAGTATCAGCTTTATTTCGGCACATTCAATTCTAATAAAGTTACTGTATGTTTTGGTGAAAGATACTAGTATAAATTTCAAAAATAAAACATTTCAAAATATGAACATAAAACACAGTTTAACAGCATTTTTAATTTTTATAGCAATTTTTTTATCCGGTTTTTCAAGTAATGCTCAAAACGGTTCAGATACTGTAACAATAGTAAAAAGAGGAGCTGGTGTCAATTATTACTATCAAGAAGGGAATCTATTAAAATTTAACCAATTAATGGATTTAACCAAGGCAAACGAAATAGCATATGGGCTCATGCAACAGGCTTATAACTTGCGCATTGCAAGTATATGCTTCTATATAACAGGTGGAATTTCTTTCGGTTTTTCATTAGGATACTTTATTATAGGCGCAATCTTTGATAATATTAAAACGAGTATCTTGATCCCTTCTCTCGGAGCAGGCGTCGGTTTATTAATTGGTGGAGGCATTTGCGGACTATTTGCAAATACCAAAATATTAAAAGGGGTAAAGGTTTTTAATAACTCAATAAGGCAAAATAACAATGCGAGTTTAGATTTAGGATTTTCTTCAAATGGGGTAATGTTAAGATTGAGTTTTTAAGATTTCCGGTGAGATAGAAAATAAGAAAACCTTTGTCCTGAAAAGAGGTCGGCTTACACATTAACTAATAATCTTTTTAATAAGCATTTAATCAATTAATTTAAAAAATGAATACACAAAAACAAAACAACACCAATAACCAAAGAATCAACCATGTTCTCTTCAAATCAGGATTAGCAATTATTTTCATGGTTTTAATTTGTATAGCAGGATGTAACAAGGATAGTGATGGCAAGGGAAGATTAGAAGTTATGGGTAAGAAATATAGGCTCGATCACCTTGAGTGGATAGAATTAGACCTTATTTATTTTACACCTACCCTATACTTTTATTCTTCAGACTTTAAAACAGTTGTGATACTAAATTTCAACGATAGTTGCGGGGAGAATATCCCCATTGGTACATTTAAAATAGAAGAATCAACTTCCAAACCGACTATAAAAGGAGTTGCTTTGTGTTTTCTAAAAGAAACAGGAGATGTGATAGAAGGGGTTGACATAGATGATGCAATCCTGGAAGTAAAAAAATCAGGCAACAACTATAATTTTACTCTTAAGGGAAAGGTGCGCTTTGGTGAGAACGCTCCTTTACAAAATTATAAGCTAACTTATAAAAAACCTCTCTAACACAAGGCTAATTATGATGTAAGTATCCCCAACTCCTACAGAATAAAACTATGCTACCTATAAAACAAAATTGTATTTTTGCACACACTTTAAATAAAAAACTTTTTAATAATGATTAAGAAGCGAATCTGTATCAATCTTTTTGCCATATTCTTGTTAAATTTTTTTTCAACTCATGCACAAAATACTGAAGGAACTGAATTTTGGTTGACTTTTGGAAAAAATCTTGATAGACCTCCCTCTGGAATACAAATAAGCATAATATGTGGTGAACATCCAACCACAGGAACCATCTACTTTACTAATTTAGGAACTTCAGTTAATTTTAACATTGAGGCACGCAGTGCATATTTCTATAAACTTAATGATGCAGAAATGGAAGCTGCGCTTAATATGACAACGGGAATAACTAATTATAGTGTTCATATTACCAGTAATAAGCCGGTTACAGTTTATGCCATGAATAGGGCTATATACTCAACTGATGCTACCAATGTTTTGCCGGTAACAGCCCTGGGTACAGACTATTATCAAATATCATATACTCCTTATGATTGGTATGGGTGGTTGTTTCCAGATGCATATGCAGTTGTTGGGACCAAAAATAATACCAAGCTGTATCATAATGGAGTTTTGGCAGCAACGCTTAATAAAGGGCAAGTTTATTACAGAGCTTCTGGCACCGATATGACCGGTGCACGTATAACTGCTGATAATCCTGTCGCATTTTTTGCTGTTCATCAAGGCGTCCAAATACCTGTTGGTTGGGAATCTGGAGAATGCTTGATGCAACAATTGGCTCCTGTCAACACTTGGGGGAAAAATTACTTTGTACCGGTTTCACATCGGCAGCGAGATATTGTGCGTATTGTTGCGTCTCAAAATAATACTAATATTACACAAGCGGGAGGCACTTTATTAAACCCTATGGGTGGACAAGCGAGTTTAACAAATCTACAAGCAGGTCAATTCGTTGAGTTAGAGATCTCTTTAAATAACAATGGCTGTTATATCCAAGCAGACAAGCCGATTGGTGTTTGTACATATCTTACCGGACAAGAATATAGTGTGGGTTCTGCTTATTCTGATCCTGCTCAATGCTGGGTACCATCAGTAGAACAGACTGTTACAGAAGCCTTAATTATACCTTCTTTTAGGCAAACTAATATATTTGATGACTATGTTTTGGTAATTACCCCTACTGCCTCGAAAGAAGACACTAAAGTTTCCATTAATGGTGCGCCGCCAACGGCTTTGAGTGGCGGTGGATGGAGAGACAACACTGCAGCAGGGATGTCGTTTTATACCATGCCATTAACCACATATTCTTTTTTCACTTACCATTTTACCAACCAAGAAGGTCTTATCATTTTGTGTTATGGAACCGACTATTGTGAATCATATTATATCCTTGCCGCTTCTGCCATGCATAAAATTAATGCAGCATTTTTTGCAAACGATATCTATTATCAGGATTTACCATTTGAGCCTTTATGTACGGATGAAATTATTTTCCGTGCTGAAATAGACGGATTAAGTTTAGACCCGGGGAGCTTAAGATGGTATATTGACGGAATAGAAGAGATTACAGCACAGAATAAGTTGTCTTGGAGTAAAAATTTTTCTATTGGTGAATATGATATTAAAATGTTTGTTCGCTTCATTGGAGGAGATACGTTAACTATAGGAAGTACCTTAAGCATAGGCGCTCAAATCTCAACGGCATCTTTACCTGCAGAAGGTGGCAATACAGTAGGAGAAGGATGTTATAAAATAGGAACACCTGTTAATTTGTCAGCTACCCCTAACACGACCTACTATTTTGTAAACTGGACGGAAGACGGTATCGAAGTTTCTACAAATGATTCTTATACGTTTACTGTAACAGAATCCCGTAATTTGGTAGCGAATTTTAAAAAAATATCTTTCAGCATACATGTTGATGTTAATAATAGTGAGTATGGCTACGCAACAGGTATGGGAATATATGAAATAAACACCGATGTGAGACTTGAGGCTTTTGTAAATGATTGTTACCGTTTTGCTAACTGGACAATAGATGGTACGGAGGTCTCAACTGATAATCCATATGTATTTATCGCTACGGAAAACGTAAATTTAATAGCCAACTTCTATGTGCTTGATTTCGATACTTATGCAACTATGATTTGTGATAACATATTCCTGCTCAATCTCAGGAAACTGTCTGAAGATGGGTATGAGGTAACCGGCTGTAAATGGTTCAAAAACGGAATAGAAGAAAATGACACGCGCACAATAAATGAGTTTAGTTATTCGGCCGGCGTCAATGAATTGTTAGAACTGACGCCCACTTATTATATGTTCCGGTTAAGTACCGATAACCATGGCAACTTGTGTTCTTCCAACAAGGTTATCACAAGTCGGGATAAATCATTCCGTTGTTCTGTTGCCGGTAGTACAGACAATCTGTTTGCATATCCTAATCCGGTATTGTCGGGCAGCTCGCTAACTATTGAAGGAGTTATCAAAGATTCTCCGATATATGTGTACAATCATTTAGGCGCTTGTGTTCACAGCACCATTGCCACAGACGAGATCATTACACTCACACTTAACTTTCCACAGGGAATCTATTTGATACGCGCTAATGATAAAATAGTAAAAATTATGATGATGAAGTAATAATTTTATATTTGTGCAATAATTTTGTAAGTAAAAATAATTTGAATATAAAGATAATAAAAACAAGAAAAGCAAATGCCTCAATAATAATCATAATGTTGCTTGTATTGAGCAATCTGCATATATCGGCACAAAAAGCTTTGCCCGAGTTTTCAATCTATGGTGGTGGTGGATTCTCATTTTTTGCTTATCAGCCATATTTGCATAATGCATCTTCGGGAGGTTTCAGCGGAGATGCCGGAGTGGGCTATACTTTCTTTCTTAGTCAACAGTGGGGTATTCATACCGGCGCAGGGTTTGGGCTATACAATGTAAAAGCCAGAGTTGACTATTTAAAAACCATTACTCCCGGATATATTGACTGTGATGGCTATCTCTACGACTTGCACACTACGCTGAACAACTATAACGAAATCCATAAATCTATATTCATGAGCATTCCTTTAATGATACAGTTTCAAACAAAACAAAAACAGTCATTGAATTGGAAAAAAGATGATAAAGTAGGTTTTTATGTAATGGGTGGTGTTAGGGCGCTCTTTTTGCTCAGTAATAAATACACATCGCAGGTTACATCGCTTTCCAATATGGCATATTATCCGGAATTTGACAACTGGATTACTACACTGGCGCCTTTAGGGTTAGGCACTTTCGATGGCAAAAGTTCTGAAGGAACCCTTAAATTTGGCGTATTAGCGATGTTTGCGTTCGAAACGGGCGTGAAATGGCGAGTCGGCAAAGGTCTTTATCTTTATACCGGAGCGTATTTTGATTGTGGGTTATATGACCCTAATAAAGATAGCCGAATGCCGTATAGTAACTATACTGCTCCTGAACATCTTACAGACCTTACCCTCTTAGCTTTTGCCGACAGGATAAATTTGATGACAGTAGGCATTAAACTACGATTGGCGTTTTTTCAAATTCAGAAAATGGACTCATGCCCCTACTCACAAAAACACAGATCCGACAAGAGAAAAATAAAGAAATAATATTCCGCCCTCTTATTCGTTTTAAAAAATCATGTTAATTTGCCATATTTGTATAAAAAATCAATTACGACAATGAATAGAATATTTGCTTTATTATTAGTTTTTTGCATTACTTTTAGTGCATTTGGTCAAAAGAAAATTGCGGCGGGAGATAACGCTTTTGAAGGTAAACAGTTCGATAAGGCGCTTACTGCCTATAAAAAAGGATTGAAGAAACTTGGAAACAATCAAGTGGAAGCAAGGCGGGTTACCTATCAAATTGCTGAGTGCTACCGCATTATGGGAGATTTGAAAAGGGCAGAAAACCAATATCTTAGATTAGAAAAAAGAAATTACCAAAAAGATGAGCCGTTGCTTTTTTTTCATTTGGGCAGCATTAATCATTTGAAAGGGGAATATGAAAAAGCGTTGGAGTATTATCTAAAATATCAAGAAAGAGAACCTAAAGATGCTAGAATTGAGGCGCGTATTGAAGGTGTGCGAAAAGCAAAAGGCTGGATAGAAAATCCCACTAATTATGAAGTGGAGAACTTTAAGAAAATGAATACCAAACAAGACGAGTGGGCGCCCCGTTGGAGTAGTGAAAAACAAAATCAAGTGATTTTTACTTCCAATCGAGACGGCTCTACAGGGAAAGGAATCGACCAATGGTCAGGTAAATCTTTTTCAGATATTTACAAAATTGATCGCCCAAGAGGAAAAAGCAATGAATGGATTGGCGAGTGGTCAAATCCTGCACTCTTGGATGATGAGGGCATTTTAAACTCGGAGGTGAACGAAGGGGAAGCAGTAGGAAATAGAAAAGGTTCCGAAATGTATTTCACGAAATGTCCTATTGATAAAAAATCATTAAAAGCCTGCTATATCTACGTTTCACAAAAAAGAGGAAGTTCTTTTTCAGAGCCTGAATTGGTGGAACTTAGCGCTGATTCGCTCGTGAATTGTATTCATCCGGCGCTTTCTTTTGATGAGCAGGCGCTTTATTTTGCTTCCGATATGCCGGGCGGATACGGTGGCTTCGATTTGTATAAAGCTACCCGTTCCGGTAAAGGCGGAAAGTTTGAAAATGTTCAAAATCTGGGTCCACTCATTAACAGCCCCGGAAATGAGCTATTTCCGGCAGTGCGCGGCGATTCCATGCTTTATTTCTCCTCCGACGGACATCCCGGAATGGGCGGACTCGACATCTTTTACTCCGCACTAAGAGATGGTGTGTTTCAAACGCCTGAGAATATGATGTATCCTATTAATACCTGTTGGGATGAAATTGGTATTATTTTTTATGATGAAGAAGTTATTGACCCTAAATCGAAAGCGCCTTATTTGGAAAAAGGATTTTTCTCTTCCAACAGACCCGGCGGCAAAGGCGGCGATGACATTTACTACTTCCAACTGCGTCCCACTGTTTTTACGCTTTCCGGAACCGTGCGCGATGAAAGTAACAGACAGCTTGTTGACGGCGCTGAAATTGAAATTATTGGCTCTAACGGCACCTCTTATAAAGCTTACACCGATGTAAAAGGATATTATGCTTTTGACAGAACCAAAATCTTAATGAACACTACTTATACGATAAAACTAAAGAAAGCAGGCTATTGGGATATTCCGGATGCTGTGCAAACCACCATTGGTTTAAGTGAGGATACCGATATTCGCCAAGATTTCATGTTGACACGCATTCCAAGAGATCCGATTGTGATGCCTGATATTTATTACGATTTGGATAAATGGGATTTAAAACCTCAATATGAAGATTCGTTGATGTATTTGTTCTTTGTTTTGGTACAAAATCCCAATTTGGTAGTGGAGCTTCGTTCGCACACCGACAGTAGAGGTTCGGAGGAACGCAATGACCTGTTGTCTCAAAATCGTGCCCAATCGTGCGTAAATTTCTTAGTGAATGAAATGAAAATAGATGCGGATAGAATTGTTCCCAAAGGATATGGAAAGTCTCGTCCGCGTAGATTAGACAAGGACATCATGGTGCCTTATAATGGAAAAATGTATGCGTTTAAAAGAGGCGTTACTTTAGATGACAATTACATCAAGGCATTGCCAAATAAAGACCAGCAGGAAGCTGCACACCAATTGAACCGTAGAACGGAATTTACCGTACTTCGCGACGACTATGTGCCAAAAAGTGATAATATTGAGCCGGTTACTACCCCAAAACCGATTGCGGTGATTAAGAAACACGTTATCCCTGTGCAAATCAACGGTAACGAAATTTCCGGAAATTGCAGAGCCAACGGAAAGAGTTTTAACTTTGTGCTTAGCTCCAAAAAAACGGAAGATATTTTCATGGATTATCAAGCCGCAACCAAATTGCTACGCGAATATACCCTTGACATTGACGATTTTGAATTGGGCGAAAAAGCGCTCAAACATGAGGACGGTTCTATTATTGAAAATTCCGTTCTTTATCTTCGTGAGTTGGCGATGGGTGATGATTATGCTGAAAATGTGAGAGTGGTTGTAAAGAAGGGGCTTCCGGCGACGTTTGTGGTTGGAACGGAGTTTATTACGGAGGAATGGGGGAAGTATGAGATTGATAGGGAGAAGGGGGAGATTGTTTTTGAGAAGTAGGTTAAGCAGTTTAAGTCTTTCTCTACTCTAAGGCTGCATTTATACACATCTTTTTTTTACAGAAAGTCACGACAGTGACGATATTTTATTAATCGTAGGTGAAGTGATAGCGTAACTTACGGATTGAGCACACATTTATCTCTCTGCTAAGCCCTTTCAGGGATGATATTTCTTGCATACATGTGATACAAAAAAATAATGAAAGTATGAAAATATGCAATTTTTCTTGCATAGAAAAGTATCTATGTATAAAAATTGTTTATTTGCGGTAATTATTAACATAAGCAAAAAACATGAACCAAAAAAAACCTTTTTTAAAACGTGAGGAATGGTTGTTGTTGGTTGTAGTGCCTGTAATTTCTGCTATTTTATATTATTTATACATACAATATCCGGACTTCTTTACAAAACCGGATACTGTTTTTTGCTCTTTTCTTTACTTTTTAGCACTTTCGTTAGTCACTCTTATCTTAATTGTTTGTTTAGGATTATTATTTTATCCGTTACTTAAAACCATGGCTGGCAAAATTGGCGGTTTTTTATTTGTATTTCTTTTTTCAATTGGCGTAAATTTCTATTACTTTAATGTCATTACCAACATTAACGTTCAAGTAAAGTATGAAATACAAGACACCCGTACTTCAAAAGACACTTTTGCCCAAAAACAAGACTCGATCACACTAAAGCAATTCACAATCACACTAAAACAAGATACAATCACACTAAAACAAGACAATTTCGAACTAATAAAAGATACTCTAATGCTAAATAGGGACATTTTTGTAATAGAAGATCCTGTTACTGACACTGCGTCAATAAGAACAAACTTTATAAATGTTTTATTTGGCTCTATTAACAATAGTTTATCTGTTTTCTTTCCATCAAGAGGAAATTATAGATTAGCAGAAATTTTGAAGGCTAAAGATGCATCAGGTTTTCTATTTTGGTATTATGTCTCACATCTTTTAGCTTATATTTATTTTGCTTTACTGGCAATTTCTGTTATTTATGCAGGTCGGCGGATGATGAATAGAGCCAGGGAACTGTTTTATTTGTTCTGTTCTAAAAAATACGCATTTGCGGGTGCCAACGAACCTTCTATTTTGCTGGCAAAAGACATAATCCGAAAGTCAAAGAAGAATAATATCAGCATCTCGTTTTTTTTACCTCACTCAGAAATAAACAATCATGAACTTTTTGAAAAATTAGATTCATTGGGTTTTATTGTTAAGTATGTACCATTTGATGGGAGTAATATGTTCAAAATATCTCGATGTAATATGAGAAATTGCAACTCCTGTTTCTTTTTAGACGATAATGAGGATATTAATATAAAATTATCCTTAAAACTTATGGAACGATTGAAGAAAATTGGTTTTAAAAAGGATTTGAAGATCTATATTCGCACAGAAATTGAAGATGTTGATTTACTTTTTAGTAATAAACCTGGAAAGGCACACATTCATATCTTCAATCAATCGGATATTACGGCACGTCAATTTGTTATGGATCATCCTATGCTGCTTGCTCCTAAATTAGAATACAAAGAGAATAATATTTTGATTTTGGGTTTTGGCTATATGGGTAGAGAATTATTAAAGAAAACCATTTGCGATGCCCAGTATTCCGATAAAAAAATATCTGTAACTGTTATTGATGAAAAATTTGAAACTCATTATTCCGATTTCTTATTCCGTTACAAAGAAGCTATAAAAGAATATAATATTAAGTTCAATCCTGACGGTATTAATTATGCAAGAGGCAAAAAGTTTTTCAGTTGGTTATTGGAAAATAAAAATGAGGTTGAAGCTTTTAATCTCTTACGTTTTAACAGGATTTTTGTAGTGCTTGGCGATTCTCGTTTAAATATTGATGTTGCCCAAACTATTTGTAATTTGCGAAGAAATTACGGATTAGAAAATGGTAAAGAGATCATTTTTGCACATATCAATGAAATAGGAGCTTATAATTATTTTGATGAATCTAATGAAAACAGAAGTATTTCCATCTTTGGCAATCCCGATAAAATTTATACTGAAGATGTGGTTATTAACGAAACAATAGATACAATTGCAAAAGTTATGCATTATTGTTGGGCGTTAAGTAAAGATGAAAGAGAATTGCTAAAAAAAGAGCAACTTGAAATTGATATAAAAAAATCTGTACCTGAAGCATGGTGCAAGGCTAAATTATATGACCAAAATTCATCTCGTGCAGCGGCGGCAGGTTTGTGGAATATTGCTCTTTTGAATGGATATAAGTTGGTAAAAGTGGAGGAAAGCAAGATAAAAGACGGTAATATAAAAATTGAGTTTGAGAAAATTTTTAAAGATAATAGTATCATTGAAAAATTTGCTGAACTTGAACATTTAAGATGGAATGCTTACACGCGTTTAGATGGCATTTCACGTTGGAATTCTGATACAATAAAGGATGATGATTATGACTCTAAAATAGTTCTTAATGGTAAAGTAATAAAACATTTGTGTTTGGTTGACTATGCTGAACTTGATCGTATTGAAGGTTTGATAAATGAGAATATAAACCGTTTTAATGCTAACCGTGGGGAGCAAGATGAGAAGAAAAGGAAGGATTTTAAAGAATATGATAGACTAAATGTCTGGGCAATCCCTGTATTTTTAAAAGACACGAAATATTGGATTGAAAAAATATAAAAATATGAAAGATAATGAATAGACCATACATCCCTCAACCCATAGATACTACCCAAGTAGAACTCTCTGCAGATTTATTGGAATTGACCGAACTATTGGCAAAAAACACCCACGATGTTTGGGCGCAACAGCGTTTTGCCAATGGGTGGAAGTATGGAGCTGAACGCAATGATGTGCAAAAGGAACACCCTTGCCTTGTGGTTTATGAGGAGTTGCCGGAGAGTGAGAAGGAGTATGATAGGAAGGTGGCAATAGAGACAGTGAAGGTGATAAAAAAGTTAGGATTTAAAATTGAAAAAATATAGGCATATGGTATATAAATATGACGTTTTTATAAGTTTTGATTCTTCAGAAGAAAAAACAGCCAGGGAATTTTATAATAACTTGACAAAAATTGGATATTCTGTTTTCTACTATCCGGTAACTCGAGTTTCTGGGAAATCAAATAATTTTAGAACGCAAGAAGAAACAGCGCTTAAAGAAACTCATTTCTTTCTATTGTTATGTAATGGAAATTCTTTTACGTCAGAGGAAGTAAACTATGAGTGCAATTATTTTGCTCAAAGACAAACAGCAGATCATGTTTTTATTTTTGAGGCACATGGTTTCAAAGAAATCCATATTCCTAAAATAGATGGATGGAAGCAATGTTTTAGATGCGGTGATGTTACACAGCAAATTAATTTAATAAAAGAAAAAATACCATTGTCTCACAATAATAAAGAAGTAATAGTTAGGCAATTAGAAGTAAGCACTCTTCAAATATTCATTAATGAAAAAATCATAAAAATTCCTGTTAATTATGAAGATTTTAAAAAGTTAATGGTAGAAAATAATGCTCCCTGTTTTATATGGAGAAACAATGAGTATAATATAAATTCATTAAATTCAGAATCATTTAACTATTTAATTGGCAAAATCGAATATAACCAACTTTTAACCAAACAACTTATTGAGGCGATTAGCAAAAATTCTAAAGAAATAGCTGAAAAATTTTACAACCAAGCCATATTAACTCCTAATTGGGAGTTCCATCCTAGAATTTTTGGTAAAGCAAAAGAAATTATATCTTATAGTTTTGTTAGTGTAGTTGGAAAACAATTAAGTAGATTAATGGCAATAGGAAACGAGCCTTTGGAAGATGAAAAGAATATGGAAGATAAATCGAAAAGATACAAAGAACAGTGTTACCAAATAATGAAATATACCATCGAATTACTCTCTTTTACTTTTTTATCTAAACTATGGGATGATGTTAATATGGGCGCTATTCAACTAACTCCAAAAGAAAAAATCATGATTTCAAATCGTATTAACATTGCTTTTGATCCACCCATTGAGAATAAGATAGACTTCTTAAATGGATTGATCAAAATATACTTGGATAACGAGAATAAAACAAGCATGCCGATTTCCGAAATAATAAATAATTATTCGACTATGTTGCCTCAAGGAAATGTATATCAATCTTGTATTGCCTTAAAAGGACTTACTCAAGACGAGGCGACAATTTTCAATTGTTATAAAGCAGAAAACCATCTTGCCACTTTTTTAACCCATTTTAGTTTTCTAGTCAAATATCGCATGATTTCCATGAAAAAAATAGGTTACAGACAGATACGGTATAAATTTCCCAATTATTTGCATCAATATACAGCTTTAGGAGTAGCTAATAAAACGCATACCGATGTTGAAAAATTAAATTACGCAGAAAATGCTGTGTTTACTGACGCTGTATTACTTTATAAAGGAGATGATTATAAGGATTGTATTAATCTATTTCCTTTAGTAGTTGACTATAATGCTTTAACTCTCGAACAAGGGGCAAAAATTTGTTTTTTTTCTTCCCAACAAATAGGAGAAGATAACTTGGAGTATATCAACTTGGAAGATAATTCAATCGTAGAGTTAGAAAAAAAAGACATTATTAAACAAAAAGCAGACATTAATGATATTTTCTTATCTGAAAATGATATAAAAATTTTTAATATTGACTGTGTTTTAGACGTTTTTAGTGAAATGCAAAAACTTTTTATTTCGGATATAGATGATTTTAACAACCTTTAAGCAGATCAAATAATATGCAAAAACGTTATCCATTCAAATTTTTAGATGCTTATACTCGAGAAGATGCTCCTTTTTATTTCGGTAGAGACGAAGAAGTGACTAAGCTTTACGAAATGGTATCTCAGACCGATTTGCTGTTGGTTTACGGTGCTTCCGGAACTGGAAAAACAAGCTTGATACAATGTGGCTTAGCCAGTAAATTTTTTATTCACGATTGGTTGCCTATATTTGTAAGAAGAGGAAGGAATATTAATGACTCTTTGAAACAAGAGTTAATGGATAAAGGTGCTCAATATGCTGATACAGAGCCTGAATTGGCTTGGTTGGATCAAGACTTATCGCCATTGGAAAAACAGTTTAAAGATATATATCTAAGACATTTTCAACCGATATATCTTATTTTCGATCAATTTGAAGAATTGTACATATTGGGTACCGAAGAAGAACAGCATGCGTTTTTTGAAACCATTAAAGAAATTCTTCGTTTAGACCAGCATGTGAAAATAATTATTTCTATCCGTGAAGAATACTTAGGGTATTTATATGATTTTGAACAAGAAGTTCCTGAACTTTTACGAAAAAAATTACGGATAGAACCCATGACTTTTAATAAGGTAAAGGAAGTAATTAAGGGAGTAGCAGAAAGCAAGAGCAGCAACGTGTCGCTTGCTAAAAGTGAGGGAGAAGCTATTATTACAGAAATTTTCAAAAAGATAAAAGGAAACGACCGTAGAATAAGCATTGAACTTCCTTATTTGCAAGTTTTTTTAGATAAATTGTATTTAAGTTGTACCCGAGATGAAACACGAAAAGTAGAAGCAATATTTACTCTTTCGAAATTAAATGAAATTGGAGATATAGGAGATGTGCTTCGCGATTTATTGGATGAGCAGGTTACAATTATTGCAGATGAGAATAATTTATCTCCTGATAATATTTGGAAAATATTATCTCCTTTTGTTACATTAGATGGAACAAAAGAGCCATTATCGTTTGAGGATTTGATAAAAAAGTTCCCTGATATTAAAGCAACAAAATTAAGAAAAATACTTGAAACCTTTGTAACCAAACGAATCTTACGCATTATAGAAATAGAAAACAAAGAATTATACGAAGTAAGACATGATTCACTTGCTAAGCAAATTCATGCGAAGCGTAGCGATGAAGAGATTGCCTTATTAGAAGTACAACGCTTAATTAGAACCCAAGTTTCGCTCAAAGATGAAAACCGTGAGTATTTTACGGAAAAACAGTTATTGTTTATGGATCCGTTTTTAAGACAATGCCATTTAAGTGAAAAGGAGGAGGAATGGATTGAGAAGAGCAAGGAATATATTGAAACAAAGAAGAAAGAAGAGCAAGAGAAACAGAAAAGAGAATTGAAACAGGCTAAAAAACGTGCAAGAATATGGGTAATGCTCTCCGTTATTTCATTTTTACTATTGGGATTTGCTCTTATGATGTCGGGTCTTGTATACAATAAACAAAAAGAAGCTGAGGAAAATGCAGCAAGGGCTAACATATCATTAGAGAAGTATAAAGAAGCTAAAATTAAACGAATAGAAACAGAAATTATTAACATACTTCCTCGAATTCGAACAATTATGGATGTAAAAGATGGTGATATTTCAGATGTTGTAAATGAAATAAAAGAAATAATGGAAAATAATGAGGTAGATATATCGGTAATTGAAAAAATAATATCAGAAAATGAAAATAATGAGGATATAAAGAGTAGCATCTTAAACAAATTAGAAATTCATTCCAAATGAAAAAAATTATATTAATAATTACAATATTATTGTTGTTACAGTTTCCTTTTGCACAACAAACATCTTCTTTTACAAAAGAGCCACCATCTTCTTTTACTCAACATATTAATAATGGAAACAAGGCTTTAAAAAATAGAAATTATAAAGAAGCTTTTAGACAATATTGGGCTGCTGATGCCTCAACTACGGATCCGCGATTGAAAGATGAAGTAAAAAAGAAAATAGAAGACCTATTGAATCTACTTGAGAAATTGAAAGAAGATGCTGAAAAAGCTATTGAGGCAATAAAAAAAGCAAATGAAGCTGAAAGACGTATAGAAGAAACCAAAGCAGAAGCAGATAATAATCTTATTATTGGATCCTATTATATTCTTCAAAATTTTAAAATACAAGATATAGAATATAATGGTATTATGTCTGTATTTTCAAGAAAAATATTAGAGCAAAATAAAAGAAATGATAAGCAAGCTTCTCTCAGTTTCAGTGGCACTGAAAGACAGAATACCAAGAATGAGAGAAATGATTCCTTACAAATAATAAAGATAGAAAAAGATTTCAAAGAATTTGCTATAGAGTTTGCCGAAGAGCATTTAGATAAATGGATATGGAAAAAGAAAAGATTAGGTGTCAATAGAGCATTAAGATACTATCATCGTGAAAATTACGAACGTGCTTTAAAAGAGTTTCGTACAAAAGAAAGAGATTCAATACTCTTAATGGATTATGCATATATAGCATTGTGTTACATGAAACTGGATGAAAGTGGATATTATTACAGAAATACATATAATGATTCCGCAGTCGCATATTGGTCGAAATTTATCGAACGAAGTCCCGATAATTCGTGGGCTTATGAAAATGTTGTTCCATTGTGTGATAAACGTACATCAGAGATCGGTATTCTTTATGCAAAAAAATGGTTGGAACTAAGTCCTCAAAATCCAATTATTTATGAGCAATTAAACCGATTATATCGAAGTGAAAAAAAATATAATGAAGCTTTAATATATGCGAAAAAATGGGTAGAAATAGATTCTATAAATATTTATGCTCGAGAAAATTATGCTGCATTATATTATTTACAAAATAACATAACCGAAGCACGACAAGTTATTGATAGTTGGGTTGAAACAAATGCAGATTCGAGCAAAGAAAAACTTTATTATAGCTATTATTCTGGGGCACCCTATAGATTAGTCATTAATCTTTGTTCAGAATATAACGATACCGAATATGCTTTGAAGTATGCCCAAAAATGGGTGGAGGTCGAATCGGGTAATTTTACTGCTTATCGATTATTAGCGAATCAATATTACAAAATAAACGATATAGCCAATGCACGAAAAACCATTGACGATTGGGCTGAGGTAAATATAGATTCAAACGAAGAAAATTCTTATAACTATTATTATATTTCACCCTATGAATCTATTATTAATCTTTGCTCAGAACGTAATGATATCGAATATGCTTTGAGCTATGCTCAAAAGTGGGTGGAGATCGAATCGGATAATTTTACTGCTTACCAATTATTAGCGAATCAATATTACAAAATAAACGATATAGCCAATGCACGAAAAACCATTGACGATTGGGCTGAGGTAAATATGGATTCAAACAAAGGAAATTCTTATTATAGCTATTATTATATTTCACCCTATGAATCTATTATTAATCTTTGCTCAGAATATAATGATATCGAATATGCTTTGAGCTATGCTCAAAAGTGGGTGGAGATCGAATCGGATAATTTTACTGCTTACCAATTATTAGCGAATCAATATTACAAAATAAACGATATAACCAATGCACGAAAAACCATTGACGATTGGGCTGAGGTAAATATAGATTCAAGCGAAGGAAATTCTTATTATAGCTATTATTATATTTCACCCTATGAATCTATTATTAATCTTTGCTCAGAATATAATGATATCGAATATGCTTTGAGCTATGCTCAAAAATGGCTGAAAAAAGATACTAACAATATGAAAACATATCAATTACTTGCAGGTGTTTATTACCAAAAAGATGATACAATTAATGCACGAGAAATGATTGGAAAGTGGAGTGCGTCGGAACCGATATTATATTATTACGGAGATTTTTACATATATCCATACAAAGAAATTATTAAATTATGTCTTAAATATAGAGACTTGTCCACAGCATTATTGTATGGTAATACATGGTTGAATAAAGAACCTGAAGATATTACAGTATATCAAACGCTTGCAGAAATCTATTATCAGTTAAGAGATATAATTAATGCACGAAAAGCTATTGAAGAGTGGTATTCTATAGATCCATCATATTCGGATATTTCGCATTTTTGTTTTCAACAGAAAGATTATTCAGAAGCTTCAAAATATGCAAGGAAGTGGATAGAATCAGAACCGGAAGAAAGTAATGCTTATCTTTATGCGAGTGTGAATTATTTACTAAATAAAGATTTCCTAAATGCTTCAAGATATGCTCAAAAATGGATAGAGAAAGAACCTGAAGAGAGTTTTGCTTACAAATGCAATGCAATGGCTCTGTATGGCTTAAATGATACGGTTAACGCACGAGAAGTAATTAGACGATGGAGTAAAGTAAAACCTAAATATTCTTATTACGATGATTATTATGTGAAGTCATACGAAGAAATTGTTAAATTATGTTTTGAAAATAATGACTGGACTACAGCTGCATTATATGGCGAAATGTGGATAGAAGAAGAGCCTAAAAATAGTTCTGTTTATTCGTATGTTGCAACATCTTATTATAATTTAAATGATACGATCAATGCATCAAAAAAATTTAGAAAATATATTGAATTAGCTCCTGAAGAGGGATATGATGATGCTTCTTGGATATATTACGAACGAGGAGATTACATCACTGCTTTACAATATGTAAATGAATGGATTGAAGAAATACCTGAAGACAATGTAGCCTATGGAAGAAAAGCTTTCATTTATATAAAATTAAATGAAAATAATGAAGCCAAACAAGATTTTATGAACGCATATCAGATTGCAAATACGAAACTTACATTTAATAGCGACGATAAACTAACGTGGAGACGTCTGGGAAGTTATTGCTTATTTTTAGAAAAGTATGATGAATCGATAACGGCTCTTCAACAAGCAGAAATATTGGACATTGACTCTGAAGATGTATATTTAGTTGTATATTTAGCTTTAAGTTATATTTTAAATGAGCATTGGGAAAAGGCGGAAGAAAAAATAAAAATATGGAATGATAAACATATAAAAGAAACATTTTTCGATATCATGCAAGATTTAAAATCTTTTGGCATATTCCATCCTGATTTTGAAAAGGCGCTGAAATTGATAGATATGTTTTCAAACAAATAAGATAGAAAAACGACGAATAACAAATAAAAAATTAATGAAACATGAAAAATAAAATTTACTTTATATTCAATATTCTGATATTATTTTCTTTTGTTTTAAAAGCTCAAAGACAACCAAATCCTGATAGTACTATGATTTTTGTGAAAAGTGGTATATTCTATATGGGAAATACACCTGAACAAGGGTTTGGAGGTTATTATAAGCACAATGAACCCGTGCATGAAGTTCATTTAAAAGATTATTGCATAGGAAAATTTACTGTAATAGTAAGCGATTTCGCAAAATTTATTAAAGCAACAAAATATAAAACGGATGCAGAAAAAAGAAATTACCTAAAAATATGGACAGATGATGAAAATGGGAAACGTTATAGGGATTTAGAAAACAACAATTATCCTGTAATAAATATAAGTTGGAAAGATGCAAATGCTTATTGTAACTGGTTGTCTGAGAACTCTGATGAGTATGAATACAGATTGCCAACTGAAGCAGAATGGGAATATGCAGCAAGAGGTGGACAATTTAGTAAAGGTTATAGATATAGTGGAAATAATCAGATTGATAGTGTAGCATGGTATTCCAAAATTGAAAAGTATAGATATTATTATTCATACGATGACGAGGAAGAGGAGAATGATATGCGAGAAAATAATCCTCAAATGACGTTATATCCGGTAGGAAAGAAACAAGCCAATGAATTAGGTATTTACGATATGAGTGGCAATGTATGGGAATATTGTAGTGACTACTACGGAGATTATTCTGCTTATACACAAGATAATCCACTAGGTCCAAAAGAAGGGAGAGAACGTGTTATCCGCGGTGGAAGTTTTAATAGCTCTGCTGAAGAGTGCCAGATTTCTTATCGAGGACTTGAATACAATGATTACATTATTGGCTTCCGCATTGTACGCATACCAAAAAGCAGTAAAAAATGGTAATATGGTCTACTCATCTACTTCAATATCATCCTCATCCTCCCCCCCCGGCAACAACCCCACCGAAATCCTCTTATCCGACTTTAACCCCAAATTCTTCAACTGAATCGCCTGATTTACCAAATTCCCTTTCCCATCTTTTAGTTGCCCCAATGCCTTATCATACTTCTCCTGACTTGCTTTGATGCTATTTCCAATCTCCTCAAACGTCTTTGTAAAACCAACAAATTTCTCGTAAAGCGCCTCGCCTTTTTTTACAATTTCCATAGCGTTTTTGTTTTGCCATTCGCGTTTCCAAAGGTCTGAAATCAGTTTAAGACAAGCAATTAAGTTTGTGGGGCTGACCAATAAAATTCTTTTAGAGTATGCATAAGCCCACAATTCGGAATCACCTTGCACAGCAGCTAAATATGCCGGTTCAATGGGAACAAACATCATGGTGAAATCTAAAGATGCTTCAAGGTCGTCATATCGCTTTGAACTTAATTGATTAATATGATCGCATGTTGATTTTAGATGTTCATCTAAAAGTATTTTTTGTTCATCAACATTTTCGGTGGCAACTAATTTGTCATAGGCAACCAAAGAAACTTTTGAATCAATGATAATCACTCTTTCGTCCGGCAAATTTACTCTAACATCGGGTCTTAAAATATTACCATCCTCATCTTTCATGGATTGTTGAATAAAATACTCTCTATCTTTTGTTAATCCCGATGATTCGAGTATCCGTTCTAAAATCATCTCACCCCAATTTCCTCTTTTTTGAGGTTTCCCTTTTAATGCGGTTGCCAAATTGTTCGCTTCGGCGCTTACTTTATTGGTCTGCTCTATTAAATCTTTTACTTTTTCTTCTAATGAAAACCTTTGTTTCGATTCCTTGTCGTAGGTTTCTTCCACTTTGGTTTTAAATTTATTGATGTCTTCTTTTAAAGGATTTAGCAGTGTTTCAATGTTTGCTTTATTGGTTTCGGTGAATTTTGAAGATTTTTCTTCAAACAATTTATTGGCGATTTTTTCAAATTGTAAATGCGCTGTTTTTTGGAGTTCTTCAAATTCTGTTTTTTGAGTTTCCAGTTTTTCGGATAAAAAAGAATTGTTTGCGGTTAACTTGCTAACTTGTGATGTTAATTCTAGAATAATATGGTCTTTTGCATTTAGTTTTTCAGTTAATTCTTTATTAAGTGTAGCAGATGAATTGGCTCTTTCTTCATTCAATTTTGATGTATTAATACTTTCGTTGAATTTGGTGTTTAGGTTGTCAAAATCTTTTTTAGATACATTCTTTGATTTATTAAGCAAATAAAAAACAATATAGGCGATGGTGATGCCTATTAAAAGACCAATTATTAAATATAATATTTCCATAATAAAAATTATTAGAACTCTGATGACACCGATTTAGCAGATTTTCTCTGATTTTTATTAATTATTATCAGGTTAATCATGCCTAATCAGAGTTATCAGAGTTCTAAAAAAAACTTACAATTTCGGCCCAAATTCTCTCAACCGTTTTCCTTCCTCAGTATCCGTAAATTTTTCAAAATTCTTAATAAAGAATTCGGCTACTTTATTTACCGTTTCTTTAAAAGCGGCTTTGTCTTTCCAGCTGTTTTCAGGATTTAAAATGGTATTATCAATACCGTTTATATGTTTGGGTATGTTTAACATAAATGGTTTTACCAATTCTGTTTCACAATTTACTAATTCTCCGTTTAATATCGCTGAAATGATGGTACGTGTATCTTTAATGGAGATTCGTTTACCGCCGGTATTGAATCCGCCGCCAATCCAGCCGGTATTTACCAAGTAACAGGTAGAATTATGTTTTTCAACTTTTTTGGCAAATACTTCGGCATATTTTGTGGGATGCAATGTTAGGAAAGCAGCTCCAAAACAAGAAGAGAATGTGGGCGTTGGCTCTTTAATACCGCGTTCCGTGCCGGCTAATTTTGCCGTGTATCCGCTTAAGAAATAATACATGGCCTGTTCTTTCGATAAAATAGAAACGGGAGGTAAAACGCCGAAAGCATCTGCCGTAAGGAAGATTACTTTGCTTGGGTGTGTGCCTTTTGATTCCGGTTTTACAATATTCTCAATATGATAAATAGGGTAGGAGACACGCGTATTTTCCGTTTTTGCCTGCGAATTAAAATCTATGTTTCCTTCTTCATCAATTACTAAATTCTCTAACAATGCATCTCTTTTGATGGCGCGGAAAATATCGGGTTCGTTTTCTTCACTTAAATTGATACATTTTGCATAGCAACCACCTTCAAAGTTGAAAATACCGTTGTCATCCCAGCCATGCTCGTCATCGCCGATAAGTGCACGATTCGGATCGGTAGAAAGTGTGGTTTTTCCGGTGCCGGATAATCCGAAGAAAATAGCGGTGTCGCCATCTTTTCCTTGATTAGCCGAGCAGTGCATGGAGGCAATGCCTTTAAGCGGAAGGAAGTAGTTCATTACGGAGAAAATACCTTTTTTCATTTCACCGCCATACCATGAGCCGCCAATGAGCGCCATTTTTTCAGTAAGGTTAAATGCAATAAACACTTCACTGTTCATACCCCACTCTTGCCATTTCGGGTTGGTAACTTTACAGCTGTTCAAAACAATAAAATCCGGAACGAAATCTTTCAATTCTTCTTCCGTTGGACGTAAAAACATATTTTTTACAAAATGCGCCTGCCAGGCTACTTCGGTGATAAAACGAACTTTCATTCTTGTATCGGGATTCACGCCGGCGAACACATCCATTACATAAAGATCTTTATTGCTTAATTGGTTTTCGCTCAATTTTTTCAATGCTGCCCATTGTTCAACAGTAAGCGGCTTGTTGTCCGGTGATTTTTTTACCGGATCATGCCACCAAACCTTGCCTTTCGTTTCCTCATCCATTACTACATATTTATCCTTTGGAGAGCGACCTGTAAAAATTCCGGTGTCCACCGATAATGCACCCGATTTTGTATGAAATGCCCGCTCACAGCCGGTCAATTCCGGATTAGTTTCATGTTTATACAAATCTTCATACGATAAATTGTAATAAATGTTTCGCGGATTTGTAATCCCAATGTGATTTAATTGCTTCGCAATATTTTCCATAAAGATGATAATTTATTAATTATTAATTGATTGAATAAGATATTTTTCGATTTGAATAGCCCTGCAAATATCCGTAAAATAATTCAATACGCGCGTCATTTTTCTGAAAATTTAAGGTTTATTAAGTTTGTGAGGATGTTGAATTAAGGCAGTTCATATTATTAGTTGATTAGTTTATTTTTGCCGTAAAAATTCAACACCGCAAAGTTGCAATTTATTTTAATAATAAATATCAACTTAATTGCGTTTGTGCAAACAAAAAATAAAAATCCTAAATTGTGAAATACTACAAAATTGAAGACTTAGAAATTATAGATGCCGGTGGCGAAGGAAAAGCCGTAGGTAAAAAAGACGGACTTACCGTTTTTGTTCCGTTTGCCGTACCCGGCGATATTGTGGATGTAGAAGTGTATAAAAAGAAAAAAGGATACGCCGAAGCTCGTATCCTAAATATCAAGACAAAATCATCTCATAGAGTTGAGCCTGAATGCGCCCATTTCGGATTATGCGGCGGATGCAAATGGCAAATTTTAGACTACGAAACCCAATTGAAATACAAACAGAAACAAGTAGAAGACTGTTTTCGCCATTTGGGGAAATTTGAGTTTCCACCTGTTTTGCCCATTATTCCTTCAAAAAATCAATATGAATATCGAAATAAATTGGAATACACATTTTCGCATTTGCGTTGGTTGGATGACAAAGACATGCGCTTGCGTGATGCTGGAAAAATATTGGAAACAAGAGGATTAGGATTTCATATTCCGGGAAAATTCGATAAGGTATTAGATATAAAACATTGCTCTTTGCAAGCCGAGCCGAGCAATGAAATTAGAAACAGCGTGCGACAATTTGCGATGGAATACGACATCGCTTTTTACAATATCAGAAATCATGAAGGTATTTTAAGAAATATAATCATCAGAAATAATACGAAAAATGAAGTGATGGTCATTCTTTCTTTAACCGAAATGAATGATAAAACAAAACTATTGTTAGATTTTTTAAAAGATAAATTTCCTCAAATCAGCTCTTTATTTTATGTAATTAACACGAAATTAAACGATTCTATTTCCGACTTGGAGCCGGTGTTGTATGCCGGAGTGCCACATATCTCGGAAACGATGGAAGGGTTACAATTTAAAATAGGTCCGCTTTCTTTTTTTCAAACCAACAGCTCGCAAGCCTTGGAATTGTACAAAATAGCGCGAGATTTTGCCCAAATTGCAGAGAAAGATATTGTATATGATTTATACACAGGAACCGGAACAATTGCTCTTTTTGTAGCCAAACAAGCACAAAAAGTGGTAGGCATTGAATACGTGGAAGCCGCAATTGAAGATGCCAAATACAATGCGCAACAAAATGGAATTGCAAACACCATTTTCTTTGCCGGTGATATGAAAGATGTACTGAATCAAAACTGTACCAAACGCAACGGTAAACCTGATGTAGTGATTACTGATCCGCCTCGTGCCGGAATGCACCCTGATGTAGTAGCTTGTTTATTGGAAATGGAACCTCCAAGAATTGTGTACATTAGCTGTAATCCCGCTACGCAAGCCCGCGATATTACGGAACTTGCTAAAAAATATACTGTTGCAAAGGTACAGCCTGTAGATATGTTTCCGCATACCCATCATGTGGAGAATGTGGTGTTGCTGGAAAGGAAAGTGTCTTAAAAACACGCAGATGACACAGATTATCACGATTTTCGCAGATCAATAGTTATACTTCCCCCAACACTTTTTTAGGTAGTTTCTTATTTCGTTTTCACGAGCATTGTTTTGAGGCTCATAAAATTTCTTGCCGCTAATGGATTCGGGAAGAAATTCAAGATCAGTGAAATTATCTTCAAATGAATGGGCGTATTTATAATTTTTCCCATATTTCAATTCTTTCATGAGCTTGGTAGGCGCATTTCTTAGATGCAACGGAACAGGCAAATCGCCGGTTTTTCTTACCCACTCCAATGCCTCATCAATGGCAGCGTAAGAGGCGTTACTTTTGGGCGAAGAAGCCAAATATATGGCAATTTGCGATAAAATGATGCGAGCTTCGGGCATTCCGATTTGGTGGACGGCTTGAAAGCAATTGTTTGCTAATAGTAATGCATTAGGATTGGCGTTGCCAATATCTTCGGAAGCCAAAATAATCATGCGGCGTGCGATAAACAACGGATCTTCACCAGCTTCAATCATACGCGCCAGCCAATAAACGGCAGCATTCGGATCAGAGCCGCGCATGGATTTGATGAATGCCGAAATAATGTCGTAATGTTGTTCTCCTTTTTTATCGTAAAGTGCCAAATTCTTTTGGATGCACTTCATTACCATGTCGTTAGTGATAATAAACTTTCCTGCTTCGGGTTTCGCAAATTGCACTGCCAATTCTATGGCATTCAATAACTTTCGCGCATCGCCGCCCGAAACGCGAAACAGCGCTTCCGTTTCTCGTATGTCAATTAAAGTCTTTAATTTTTCTTCTAAGTGTTTTTTTGCATTCTCTAAAATGAAATTTAAGTCATCAATCTCCAATGATTTTAACACGTATACTTGACAACGAGACAACAACGGTGCAATCACTTCAAAAGAGGGATTTTCCGTGGTAGCGCCAATAAGCGTAACAATGCCTTGTTCCACAGCACCCAACAACGAATCTTGTTGTGATTTGCTAAACCTATGAATTTCATCTATAAAGAGAATAGATTTTTCTTCTGAATTTTTAGCTTTGTCAATAATCTCCCGAATATCCTTAACTCCTGAACTAATGGCACTTAACATGTAAAATTGTGCATTAGTGAGTTGAGCAATAAGTAATGCCAGCGTTGTTTTACCCACGCCGGGGGGACCCCACAGAATCATGGAATGCAGCATGTTGTTTTCAATAGCATTTCGTAAAATACCACCCTCACCAACCAAATGTTGCTGACCGATATATTGGGATAGGGTTTGGGGGCGGAGAGTTTCGGCTAAGGGTTTCATTTTATTTTTTAAATTAATATGCAAAGTAACATTTATTTTAGCAAAAGCTGAATTTTTTAGCGTCTTTTCTGCACAAATTGTACAATTTCTATTAAAAAGCACGTCATTTTTTATTTTTTTTAACATGTTGATTATTAGAAAAATAAATATCAAAAATAGATTGCCATGTAAATATTTTTATATTTTCGCCGCACGGTTTAATAATTTAAAAATTTTTATTATGAGAAGTAAAAAACAAACAAAACCTGCGCCTACTTTTGAAAGTGTGTGGACAGGATTACAAGAACTGAAAGAATTGGGTAAAGAAACCGACAGGCGACTTAAAGTAACCGAAAAATTGGTTAATAAAAACTCCCGAGAATTGAAGAAGATGTACGCCGAATCTCGCAAGGAGAGAAAGGAGCTTAACCAGCAATTAGGAGGCATTTCTAACAGTAACGGAGAAATGGCGGAAGCCTATTTTTACAATGCCCTTAAAAGAGATAAAATCTTTGTAAATGAGAAATTTGATGATATTCAAAGAAACAGGAAGTATGTAAATGGCAAGCACGATGCAGAATTTGACGTTATATTGTTTAACGGCAAAAGTGCCGCCCTCATCGAAGTAAAATACAATGCCAAACCGGACAATATTTCGGTGCGCAGGCTCATTTCTCGTGTAGAAGCCTTTAAGTTATTATATCCCGAATGTAAAAATCACAACATCTATTTAGGGGTTGCCGCCATGACATTTAGAGATGGTTTAGAGCAAAGGTTACACCGCAACGGCATCGCCACCATTCGGCAAGTAGGTAAAAAGATGGTGGTGTATGATAAAGAGGTGAAGGTGTTTTAGAGAGAAGACAGAAAGCAAATAAGCAGAAAGCTTTCTGCTTATTTAGAATAATATTCAAAAATCCCCACAAACCCTTCCTGACAGACCGGACAAAAATTATTCCAAACCTTATCCTTCATCGTACAATCTCTCCAAGGACGAAAAACACCATGAGCTACGTAGCCACCGCCTTCGAAAACGCCCAAAATATTAGTATATTCATCAGTATCAGGTGTAGGAATGGGTATGTTTGAAGAAAGTGAATGCTTCCATTTTGTATCAAAATCCACCAACGTTGTTAAATTTACTTCTACCGGTTCGATGCCTTCCGGGTAAAAATCGCGCACGGAAACTTCGGAATCGAAATATTCATCGCCCAGACCTGCAATAGAATGTCCTAATTCATGCACAGTTACATAATCACTGAAATTACCGTCGGAGTTTACCGTGGCGTAGAAATTGTAGATGCCACCGCCGCCGTATTTTGTAGAGTTGGCAATAATCAAAATGGCATCGTAGGGTGCATCGTCGGCAATTTCGTTCATGCGCCACACATTCAAACACATCAAATAACGATCTACATCAATGGCGTTATAACTGCTATTTAACAACGTGTTTTTGAAAACATTGGCATTAGGGTCAGTTATGCCCGATTCATCAGAATAACCTTCTATAGCTCTGATATTTAGTTTGTCCTTGTTTTCATTAAAAGGAGCGCAATTGAGTATATAACCGGCAAAGGTTTGCATATCTTGATGCAATTTTTCTTTATCATCTATCGAGTAACCATCGGGAATAAACAAAATATCCAAACTATTTTCAGCCGTTCCACCAATATGCAAATCTATGATCTCATACTCTTTTCTGAATGGTTTTTGCGATGTTGTGTTTGGGTCAAATTCACCCTCAAAAAGAATGGTAGGGATATGCGAGCGCGAGTATACTGTAAATTCGTATTTCACAGGAGCTTTTGGGTAAGGTATCAGCACACATTCTTCAAATACGCCCTCTTCTGTTTCCGCCTTTTCCGTAGTTACAAACTCTCCGAAAAGCGTAGAATAACTTCGGGTAAAAATAATTTCATCTGTTTGTGCATCTTTCACGGTCAATACCATTTCACCAAAACGTGCCGGTTCAATTAATTGTTTACGTGTTCCGCTCCAAATTCCTCCTTGCCAAAATGTTACAGGTTCTATTTTTTCGTTGTGCGCATTGCCAAAATGCAAGTAATCTAAACGTAATGTTTTGTTTTCAAAATAAGTATCAAAATGCTGTGCGAAAAGAATAAACGGAAATAAGAACAAAAATAAAATGAGATTTTTCATAGGATATAAAATTTAAGATTTATTTTGATTGCAAAAATAGAATTTTATAGTTAATAAATCTCTGTGAACCTCCGTGAACTCTGTGTCTCTATGTTGAATCATTTTTCCAACACAGAGACACAGAGTTCACAGAATTACACAGGAGGATTAATATCGCGGATGAAATTGCGCAATAGCGCTCCGAATATAATCCGTATCTAAATGCGTGTAAATTTCTGTGGTAGTAATACTTGCATGCCCTAACATTTCTTGCACAGCACGTAGATCGGCGCCACCTTCTATTAAATGAGTAGCAAAAGAATGGCGAAAAGTGTGTGGGCTGATATTTTTATGAATACCGGCAAGTTGCACTGTTCCTTTAATCATCATAAAAATCATCTCACGCGTTAATTTGCTTCCCCTACGATTGAGAAACAACGCATCTTCCATTCCTTTTTTAATTTTTAATTTTGAACGACCTCCTTCAATGTAGTGCACTACTGCATTTTGTGCTGTTTCACCAATTGGCACAAGGCGTTCTTTATCTCCTTTTCCAATAATTCGAATGAAGTTGTCACGGAAGAACAATTGGGATAGTTTTAGATTTATCAGTTCACTTACGCGCAAGCCACATCCATACAATACTTCTATGATTGCTTGGTTGCGGTGTCCTTCCGGGCTACTAAGGTCAATTGCAGCAATGATGGTTTCGATTTCTGAAATTGAAAGCACATCGGGTAGTTTTCTTCCTATTTTAGGCGCTTCCAGCAATTCTGTAGGGTTATGTTCAATCATTTTTTCATATTGCAAGAAACGATAGAATGCTTTTAAAGAAGATACTGCCCGTGCTTGTGAACTGGTTTTCACTTTCTTTTTAAAAAGCTGTTGCAGATAATTTTGAAAATTTGTTAATGAGGCATTTTTCAACGCCTCATCATCTATTTTTTCATCATTCTGAGAAAGAAAATGTGCGAAATTTTCAACATCAGATAAATAAGCTTCCACTGTTTTGGGAGAAAGCGACTTCTCTAAACGCAGATAAGATTGAAACAGTGGAATATATAACATTAGAAGTGGTTAATACTAAAAAGTAAACCCTACTTTTACTTCTACCCCGCCAAAATATTCATCATTCCACGACTTCAAGAAAAATCCTGAAGTAAAAGAAAGCGCCTTTACCTTAAAACCGGCAGCAATAGTAGCATATAATCCTGCCGTAACTCTTTGTTTTGTATAGCCACCACACCAATAATCATAATAATTTCCATAGCCGTCATAATATGGTTCGCAATAATTAAACCATTCTTGCCAAAAACTGATTCTTGCACCAATTGCAAAATTAACAAGCGGTTGTAATTTCTTTTTCCCCGGAAAATAGTGACGATAATTGAAAAAAATCGGAACACTTTGTTCTGAACGGAAATCTGCCTCATAACCCAAACCTATACCAATTAGATCTTGGGTTTTGTTAAAACGAATTCCATTAACAAAAATACCTGTAAATCCGAACGTTCCACCACCAAAAAAACCATATTCATTAATGAATGAGTAAGAGATCTGCTTTTCTGTTTTAGCATCCTCTTTTGCTTGAATTTCCTGCTGCCCATAACTCAGCACAGGTGCTGCCATAAAAACAATGGCAAAAACGATTAAAAAGAATTTTTTCATAGGATTTGATTTTAATGTAACATTAACGTTGTGGTATTCACTTTATTTCATTAACTTTTTATATCTAATCCGTTTAGGTTCTACGTAGCCTAATCGTTTCTTTTTGTTTTCTTCATATTCAGTATAATTTCCTTCAAAGAAATATACTTGCGAGTCGCCTTCAAAGGCTAAAATGTGAGTACAAACTCTATCTAAAAACCATCGGTCGTGGGAAATAATTACGGCACAGCCGGCAAAATTTTCCAAACCTTCTTCCAAAGCGCGCAAGGTATTCACGTCGATGTCGTTGGTGGGTTCGTCCAGCAATAACACATTAGCTTCCGATTTGAGTGTGAGCGCCAAATGCAAACGATTGCGCTCTCCGCCCGAAAGCACGCTCGATTTTTTGTTTTGATCTTGTCCACCAAAATTGAAACGCGAAATGTAGGCGCGCGAATTGATGAGACGTCCGCCCATCATCATCTGTTCGTTCCCTTCCGAAACCACTTCCCATACGGTTTTTTCCGGATCAATTTCCACGTGTTGTTGGTCAACATAGCCTACTTTCACAGTTTCGCCTACTTTAAATTCGCCGGTATCGGGTTGTTCTATACCCATGATTAAGCGGAATAATGTGGTTTTTCCGGCGCCGTTCGGTCCAATAATACCTACAATACCATTAGGCGGAAGTGAGAAGGTTAAGTCTTCAAATAATAGCTTATCGCCGAATGCTTTTGAAACATGCTCAACATCAATTACATTCGTTCCTAAACGCGGTCCGTTCGGAATATAGATTTGCAGTTTTTCTTCGCGCTCTTTTACATCTTCATTCAACAGTTTATCATACGCATTTAAACGGGCTTTTCCTTTCGAATGACGCGCTTTAGGTGACATACGCACCCATTCCAATTCGCGTTCTAACGTCTTCATTCGTTTCGATTCCTGTTTCTCTTCCTGTGCCAAACGTTGTGTTTTTTGTTCCAACCATGAAGAATAGTTACCTTGCCAAGGGATACCTTCACCTCTATCCAATTCCAAAATCCAACCGGCAACGTTGTCTAAGAAGTAGCGGTCGTGAGTAACGGCAATTACCGTGCCTTTATATTGCTGCAAGTGCATTTCCAACCATTCCACCGATTCGGCATCCAAATGGTTGGTTGGTTCGTCTAATAGCAAAATATCCGGTTCTGAGAGTAACAGGCGACACAATGCCACGCGGCGACGCTCGCCTCCCGACAAGTTCTTTACCGGTGTTTCCGGGTCGGGGCAACGCAGAGCATCCATAGCACGTTCCAATTTATTATCCAATTCCCAAGCATCGTATTGGTCAATCAATTCCGTTAATTCGCCTTGACGATCAATAAGCTTAGCCATTTCATCATCAGTCATCTCTTCCATAAACTTCATATTTACCGCCTCATATTCTGCTAAAATATCCACCACTTTTTGCACACCTTGCTTTACTACATCAATTACAGTAAGTGAATCGTCCATTTCGGGTTCTTGCGCTAAATATCCCACGGTGTAGCCCGGAGAAAAAACTACTTCCCCCTGAAAAGACTTATCCACACCGGCAATAATCTTTAGTAGCGAAGATTTTCCCGAACCGTTCAATCCCAATACGCCGATTTTGGCGCCGTAATAAAAGGAGAGATAAATATTCTTTAATACTTGTTTTTGAGGTGGATAGATTTTACTCACATTCACCATGGAAAAGATAATTTTTTTGTCGTCACTCATAATATATTTAACATTTAAAGATTTAAAATTTAAGGCTTATAGGTGTCAGAGTTTATTAGTTTAGGAAGGTGAATAATCCCCTTCAAATTTTGAAGGGGTGCCCGAAGGGCGGGGTAGTTTATATTATATTTTTCCCACTACAATAGTGGTAAATTGTTCAGGTACAAGATATTGTTTTGCTAATGCTTGTATCATTTGCGGTGTAATGGCATGCAATGTATCTATCATTTGCTGCATCTCCGTTTCATTCAATTGAAAATCACTCCAATAGGAAAATCTCTTTTGATAAGAAACCGAACCGTCCACTTCACGAAGAAGTTCACCTAACATATATGTTTTTACTAATGATAATTCTTCTTCGCTCATCAATTCGTTTTGTAACAGCATCATTTCGTTAAAACACTCGTTAATAGCAGCTTTTGTTTTTTCTACCACGACGTCGGCTTCAATATAAAAAACAGATTCGTTTTCATAAAAGAGGCTGCTACAAAAAACGCCATAAGTATAACCGTTTTCTTCGCGAAGATTTTGCATAAGTCGTGAGCCGAAATAGCCACCAAATAAAGTGCTTAATACTTCAAAATTACGTCGATCTTCATGGGCGTAGCTGATATTTTTTTTGCATAAAATGAAAGAGGATTGCAAGGCGTCTTCGCGGGTTTCTATTTTTGGTTTTGGATTTTTCACCTCCTCCGTCATCCGGCGGTTTGTTGGTGCTTGGGCAACCATGAGGGTCGCCCCTACATTCATCATCACATCATCACATCGTCTCATCACCTCATCATCCATATTTCCTGTTGCAAAAATCCGAATATTATTTTCTGTAAACGTTTGGCCATGATATTCTTGTAATTGTTCTATGCTTAATGCCTCAATATGTTCTTTTGTTAAAATAGTTCCGATAGGAGCTTCGGAAGGAAACATTTCGGCGAACATGAGTTGTGAAGCACGGTAGTTGAATTTCGCCGTATTGTATTCCAAATCTTTAACTCTTGATTCTTTAAAGCGTTGTAAATCATCATTCTTAAAACATGGTTTGGATATTGTTTCCCAAAGTACGGGCAGCACTTTGTCCAAGTTTCTCTTTGGAATAATCCATTGAATGGTGGTATATTGGGTATGAATATAGGCTTTCCATGAAGTGCCGTGAAAAGCTAAAAAATCGTCCATTTCTGTGGCAGAAAATTTTGCACTGCTTTCTTTTAAAAGTTGATAAGTGGCGTGTGCTACAAACTTTACCGGTTCATAGAGTGCACCTGCCTTCACTTTAATGAGAATATGAATCAAATCTAAATTGGAATTCTTAAAAAGATATAACGGAATATCCTTTGAAACTATGTAATTTTGAGGTGCTTGCAGCGAAAGAGAAGTTATTTCATGAATGGCGGGAGGCGTTTTTCGATTGAGTTCGTTTTTTTTGAGGAGTCCTAATTTTTCCCCTTCTTCCAACATCATGTTATAAGCGGCGCCAAATTCATTGGGAATGATTCCGTCTAAAATGGCTTCACGGATCGTATCTTTAATTACACCAACCTCGCGACTCGGCGGCAGTTGAAAAGTTTGCATGATCAGTTCGCCATCAATTGGAGGTTGCCAATTGCGCAGGCGGTCTTTTTCTTCAATTTCTTTGAGCTTTGTGCGCACATTAGCAAAATTTTCCATGCAGCGCTTTATCTTTTCCGGATTTTTTGAGGTAACATCGGCTTCGCAAAGCAACATCAAATCATCAATATCATCACTTGCATCAAATAATAAACGTCGAACAGCGGAATCTGTAATTTCATCTTCTACTAAAGCAATAGGACGTAAATGCAAGGCCACCATTTTTTGGACATAGCGCATTTTTTCATTGGTAGGCATTTTCAAATGATTAAAAATGTGTTTCACCATTTTGGAGCCGATATACTCGTGTCCATGAAACGACCAACCAACTTTTTCGTCATATTTTTTAGTAACCGGCTTGGCAATGTCATGTAACAAAGCCGCCCACAATAGCCATAAATTCGACTGAACCATTGCAATTTTATCTATTACTTGCAACGTATGTAAATAATTGTCTTTGTGCCCCCTACCATCCATTATTTCTACACCTTTCAGGGCGAATAATTCCGGAAGAAATTGCGCTAACAGTCCGGTTTCCTCGCATAGTTGAATGCCTACCGAAGGTTTTTTTGAAAGCAATATTTTATTAAACTCATCAATAATTCTTTCTTTGGATATGATTTCCAAGCGATGCGCGTTGCGTTTTATGGCTGCTAATGTTTTCGGTTCAATGGTAAAGTTCAACTGTGAGGCGAATCGCACAGCGCGCATCATGCGTAAAGGGTCATCGGAAAAAGTAATATCAGGATCCAATGGTGTGTGTAGAATTTTTGCTTGAAGATCATTGAATCCGTTGAACATATCCACCAATTCGCCGTTTTTTTCTCCTGAAATTCCAATTGCCATAGCATTTATTGTAAAATCACGGCGCGCGAGGTCATCTACTAAGGTTCCATTTTCAATTGTAGGCTTGCGGGAATTTCGGTCGTAAGATTCTTTTCTTGCACCTACAAATTCAATTGCAGCACCCTCGTAAACAAATTGCGCGGTGCCAAAATTTTTAAAGACGTTTACTTCTAATGTAGATGAAATTTCTTTAGCTACGGATTGTGCTAATTCTATGCCACTTCCCAGTACCAATATATCAATATCTTTTGAAAAACGATTTAAAAACAGATCGCGCACCACGCCACCTACTGCAAAAGTAGCGAGTTTCTTTTCCTCGGCCACTTTCCTAACAATTTTATAAATAGGATGCTGGGAGTTCAAAATATCGTTTTTCATCGTACTTGTTTTTGGGCTGCAAAGATGAAATATTTTTTAGAATTGTCATAGTTTAAAAAAAACAATTTTTACCTCTTCCCGCAAAAAAAGAGGCTGCCTTTACTTTTAAGACAGCCTCTTTCAATTTTCTATTTACTCAATTATCTTTGAATAGAAACTTTCGTTGTAGTAAAGCGCTCGTCGGTAATTACGCGAACGTTGTAAATGCCGGTGGCTACATCTAACGTAATCTCATTACGTTCGTTGTAAACTTTACCTTGCCATATCACGCGACCGTACATGTCTATAATAGATACATCACGGATAGGTAGAAGATTTGTGTTTACAATGTGAACAGTATTGTTTTGGCTATATATGGAAATTCCTTCAATAGCGTGTTCGTTAGTACCTAATACTGTAAAGAATGCTTCAATGATTCCGTCTGCTTCTACTTCATTAAACGCATAAGTACTAACAGCGCCCACATTCTTTCCATTTACTAGTACGGATGATATTTTGTAGCCTTCATCCGGGGTAATAGTATAGACTATATCTTCGCCGTAAGTAACTTCGGTGATACCTGCCGGAGCAATAGAACCTTTGTCATAAGCTTTTGCCTGCATTTTGAATGTCATTTTCTTAAATGATACATGAATAGTGTGGTCTGTTGTAACATTTATAAATGCATACGATCCATTAAGCACAGCTTCGCCATTTGGAGCACCATCAACTAATACCATGTCAATTTCATATCCTGTGGCAGGAATGAAGTTGAACATTCTGTTTTGTCCGTAATTAACGTTAATATTGCCTGAAGGAGAAATATATCCGCCTTCTCCGGCTGAAGCATTAATAGTAAGCGTTTTAAGCGCAGTAATTACGCTAATGGTATGTGGCTCTGTAACGCCATAGAATTTGTAATAATATTTGTTTGGAATCAGAGCATCTTGTTCAAGGTTATCTGTATGTTTAACATCTATACCATCAACAAACAGGTTGGCTATTTCATAGCCTGTATTAACCGTAATGGTATATTCAATGCTAAGAGCTTCCGGATTGTGAGTATGGTTAACGTAAGTAGTTCCTAACGGTGTAATGGTACCATTTCCATTTACCATTGCCGTAATAGGATAAGTTTTCAATTCAAAACCAACCCGAATTTTATGATTTTTGGTTATATACCAGAAAGTATATTCACCGGTTTCTATTGCAGGTGTAAAAGGCACGTCGTCTACCTCTACTGCAGATACCTTGTATCCGAATTCCGGAGTAAATGTAAAGATTTTGATATCATTATATAATACGGGAACACACGGACCTTCAGGAGTGATTGTACCTTTACCGAAAGACTCTGTCATTACTGCTGCATCGATGCAGAGACCTTTTTTCGTAAAGGTTACATAAATGGTGTGAGGTTCTGTAACCTCAATAAAATCAAAGTAACCGTTGTCGGTACCGGCTATGGGTGTATAGTCCACTTCTACTTGATCTACAAATACTTTATGTATAACATGTCCGGTACTCGGTATGAGATTGAAACGCTTGTCGGTGCGATAAGGGACAGCCACATTACCTGATGGAGCAATGGTCCCATTTGGACCTGCCGAAGCGAAGATGTTAATATGTTCTTTAAATGTAACATAAAGAGTGTTACTTAGATTAGTAACAGAGGGGGTAGTCCATTGTTTAACGCCGGCGCCAGCCGGTAATTGAAAGAGTTCGCCGTTAAAAAGTACCTCATCTGCACTATATCCCGGATCGGGAATGAAGTCAAATGTCATGGTGCCGCCACAATCTACAGGAACAGTTCCGATAGGATCAATTGTTCCGTTTGGACCAGGTGTAGCAACAATTTCATACTCATAAGCGTAAGTTATTACTTCAATTATCGGAAGATTTTTTATTACATTATTGAATGGATAAGATGCTATGGGTCCCATTGACACACCGTCTATGATTACATCGCCAATATAGTAGCAATCATCATTCATGTTGAAATAAACCATAGCATTTTGTCCGTGTGGTACCGGATTTGGAACCATAGTAACTACAGCGCCATGACCATAAATATTGCTCGGATTTAATGTGTAAGCCTTATCGCAAAAAGCGAATATCGCGTTAGGACGGTTAACGTTTCTTGTTCCGGTACCCGGGCTTCCGGATTCGGGAGTATAAGCAGAAGCATCTCTGGCTAAGTACATCGTTTTATTATTATTTGTGCCCATATTCGTTACTTGCCAATAGGTAGCAGTGCTACTACCATAGTAAGCGCCTATGCCACCATTTACAGCAACAAGAATATTATTGCCTTCGTATTCAAATGGGTCATCAAATACTATGGTTACCCAACCGTTTGCAACACTTAAAGCTCCTGAATATACTTTATCTGTACCATCTACAGGTATCCAATTGGTAGTTGTTGCAAAAGTAGCTTGGGTAGTATTCTTCAAATATACATCAAAGAAGGGAAAAGTTAACGGCGTAGCAAAGGTATAGCGGAAAGAGATTGCGCCTATTGCACCGGCTGGAAGTCCTATTTCGGCAGCATCATATATTTGTTGTGCATATGAATAATTGAAATATGGATCCATTGGAGCGTTCCGTATTGATGTTGTACCGGTTCCAGCTTGTATATCATTGCTATTACTGCAGTCAAGTACATATCCCGGATGTGGTTTAACGTTTAAAGGAAGTAATGGCGTAGCATTGTTACACGACCTTAGATCACCGTCTATGGTAACTACTCCTTTAACATTCAATGGACCTGCAAGTGCTTGGGGGAAAATAACCGTAATAGTATGTGTAGTGAGAGCGTTGGGCGCCAACGGTGTAGTAAAGGTTTCTGCTGCTAATACTACACCACCTTCCGTTACAATACTTACCGTATAATTGTCTGCCGGAAGTGTACCGAAATTTCTAACGAGTACGTCATAATTACTGGGTTCTGTTGCCTTCGGAGCCGAAGGTCCGGTTATGCTAATTGCCGCCATATCCACCTCATATTCGTACTTACAAATACTAAATTTGGTGTTGCTGCGATTGGTTATCATACCTGTTGCGGTAGGAGGACTTGCCGGATTTATCGGACTACCATCTTGTCTAAAATGCAAAGTTCTGTTACCACCGGAAGGACTCATACGGAATGTATTGCTACTGCCTGTATTATACCCACCGTGACCATTAAGTACGGCTAACACCAAATTGCCACCCGTATAAATAAACGGAACATCAAATACAATGGTGGACCAGGGTTCTGAGTTATTGTATATAACTGTTCCGGTAAATACTTGTTGCAATTGTGCTACCGGTACCCAATCGGTGGTGCCGGTAAAAACGTTTTTGTTCGTAGCTCCTAAATAAAACGTTTGATTTATTTTTCCATTAGGACCCTGTGGCGTAGCAAAAATATATTGGAATGCAACTTCATGAACAATATCTCCACAATTTAATCCTAACTCTTCGGCAGTAAAAATTTGTTGTGAGTAAGAGTAGTTATAATAGGTATTAATAGGAATATCGTAAGTGCCGGTTGTAGCGGTACCATGAATAGACTCACCCTGAATACAATCCCCGAAACCTGCGAATGCGAAATTAGCGGTATAGGTAGCATTTCCGAGAGCAGTAAATGTGCGCACGGGGTTAGTAACACCATCCATCCATTGCTCAAACATAAAATTCTGACTTGGGGTTGCAGTTAAAGTAACGGTTTGTCCTTTATTATAGGTGCCGCCACCGGTTACTGTGCCTCCAATGGCAGGAGAAGCATTAGCAACAATGGTTGCAGTAGTTGACGGTGTCATTACTCCAATAATTCCATTATTACCGGGAAGGCTGTTTGAAGCGAGCGATTGCCATGCGCCGGTACCAATTCGAAGATGTCCGCCATTAGCGCCATTTTGAGGGATATTTGCGGTAGTTCCAAGAGGATACCCTCCTGTGGTGGTTACGGTATAGCCAAGAAAAATGTCTCCACTCATAGGCATAGTATAAGGAGTGGATAAAGTTATGGTATTCCAGCCTGCCACCGGAGTAAATGATTGTTGATACAAGTTGGCCCCTGTTAATGAATTTCTAATCCAAATAGTGGCATTGCTTAGTTGGGAAGTAAGATCCCCAAGAAGTACTTCAAAAGTATGGAGTTGTTGTCCTTGAAAGAGAACCATATCAGCAGCCGGATAGCCAATTGCCGCACTAAATGTGTTTCCTGAGCCGCTTCCAATATTACCTTCAGCAGCATAGCCACAATACGCCATAGGTTGCGTATCATATACCTTTTGGGTAAGCGTAGGAGAAATATCGTTATTTGGATTTTGGTCACCTACAAGTACTACTTTTCCTTTCACTGAAATTGTACCAGCCACTGTAGGAGTATAGTACACAGTAATATCTGCAAAAGCACCTGATGCAATAGGAGTAGTAACCGCTTGGGTAGCCAATACATTATTTGCTGCATCAAGTAATTGAACGGTATAATTATTTTGCGGAGCAGTACCGGCATTATATACATTAATATTAAATGGAACTGGATTTCCTGGCCATTTTAACGGCATAGAGGATATTCCGCCGCAAGCAAGGTCGTTAACGGGTAATTCCGGAACACCTGTAACAAGGCCTTCTATGCCCAGGTTTCCGGCAGTTGTAAATTGCGCCCAGGTGGCTCCTGCAGTATGTGCAGTAGGGATTGTTGTTATGATGTAGTTAAATCCACCCGGTTTATAGGTATCGGCGGGAACATTAGAACAATGCAATGGGCGCATGTTCACGGTGGTAGCGCTGGTTAACGTTACCGTATAGCCAATAACAAGCGAACCGGCAGGAAGAGTATAAGGAGTAGTGAGCGTAACATTATTCCAACCGTTGTATATCAGAGAAGAAATAGGAAGATTTTGTTCATACAAAATAGCTCCGTCGAGCGCGCCTTTTATCCAAATTTTAATGTCATTCAAACCAACCATGCTGGTTGCAGCAGGAAAGGATACATTTACTTGGTGCAATGTTCCCCCAATATAGTTGGACATTTGTGCGGCAGTAAAGTCAATACAACCACTGATATAACGGGTTCCGTTTAAATCATTTCCGAGCGCAGCGGTGGCATTCCCGTTAATGTACCTTAAAATATAATCTGCTTTTGAAGCAATGTACCCTGAAGAAGGTTTTGTTTCTTGTAGAGTTGCATCTTGAGATTCTTGCACAAAATTTTGCGCATTCAAAAAACTAAAACTTGCTAAAAACAGGATAGCAAGCAAAAAGATAATTTTTTTCATAATTAAATTGGTTTTGATTAATAATATTTTACGTTTTATAATTTGCACAATTAATGCGCAAAAATATATATTTTTTGATATGGTGAGAAAAAGGGGATTTTTTTTGTTTTTAATCAAAATATTGCCGATAAGTTTAGTTCAACGAGATGATATATTATGCTTCATTACATTATTTTTTTTACTTTCTTTGCCAAAAAATTAAAACCTCGTGCTGACCTTCTCTCAAATTTCAGAATTTCAACAAAAATTAGCAGAAAGTAAAAAAATAGCAGTTTGTACGCATTATAATCCTGATGGCGATGCCATTGGTTCTTCTTTGGCATTAAAATCGTATTTTACTACGCAAGGATTTGAAGTGAAATGTGTGATCCCCAACAATATGCCGGAATTTTATACATGGATGCCCGGAGCGGAAACCATTATTAATGCACAAAAACAATTTAAAGAAGCTAAAAAAGTACTCGCAGAAGCAGATATTCTTTTTTTGACGGATATGAATGCTGAGCACCGGAGCGGTATTGACTTGCAAAATACGCTGTTGCAAACATCTGCCTATAAGGTGTTGATTGATCATCATCCTAATCCTGCGGCGGAATGTGCTCTTGTTTATTCTAATACAAATGTTACCTCAACTTGTGAAAATGTTTATCGTTTTTTAGCTGAAATTGCCGACAAACCATTTTTGAATAAAGAAATTGGGTCATGTATTTATACGGGAATTATTACCGACACCGGCTCACTGAGTTATGTGTGCAACGATCCCAAAACTTATCTGTTGTTGGCAAAATTAATGGAAGTTGGCGTAAATGGAGAAGATATCCACCGCGAAATATATGATAATTACGCAGAAAGCCGCATCCGCTTGTTAGGATTAAGTTTGAATAAATTAAAAGTTTTTCCGCATCTGGGAACTTCTTATATGTATCTTACCCAAGAAGAAATGAAGAGAAATAACTTTAAAGATGGCGATACAGAGGGGTTTGTGAATTATGGAATTTCTTTAAGAGGCATTTTCTTTACCGCATTTTTTACCGAAAGAGACAAACGTATTCGAATATCGTTTCGTTCAAAAGGAGCGTTTGATGTGAATCAATTTGCTCAAACTTACTTTCAGGGTGGTGGACACAGAAACGCAGCTGCCTCTTATCATTATGACACGTTGGAGAATACAATGAAATATTTTGAGGAGGTTATTCATAAGCATCCGGAATTGAATAAGGATTTAGAGATTTAAAGATTTAAAATTTAATGAAAAAATCACTTTCTGCCTTCTGTCTTCTGCTTTCTGCCTTCTGCATTCTCCTTTCGTGCAATAATCCTGCCCCTACCGGCGTTATTCACAATTCGACAATAAAAAAAGAAGAAACAAATCCGTTTATATTGGGAAATCAAAAAATATTAGGGCTTGAAAATGAAAATATTGAACTTTTTTTGAAACGTTATAAATGGAAGATGGAGCAAACCAACACAGGGCTGCGATATGAAATAATAAACCGGGGAACCGGAAAAAATATTGGAGTAGGGGAAACCGTAACGTTGGAATATCGCACTTTTTTGTTGGATGGAAAAGAGATTTATAACTCGAATGATGAAGGTGTAAAACAATTTGTAGTAGAAAAATCGGAAGAGATTGCAGGTTTGCATGAAGCTGTGCAGCTGATGAATAAAGGAACTGAAGCCAGATTGATCATTCCTTCTCATTTAGCCTACAGCGCAAGCGGAGATGGAAACAAAATAAAACCGTATCAAACGATAATAATGAAAATAACTTTAAAAAAATAATTAACAATGAAAAACGTAACAAAATTAATGATTACCCTTGTGGTATTAGTAGCGTTGGGAACCGCCTGTTCAAAGTATCCCGGATTTAAAAAAGACAAACAAGAAGGTTTCTATTATAAGTTTTATATAGAAAATAAGAAAGAAGTGCGACCCGAAATTGGAGATATTGTGGAATTTACTTATAGCTTCCGCATAAAAGATTCTGTTTTAGTGGAGAATGTTTATTGGGACGATATGATTCAGGAATCAGTGTATCCGGGAGATATTTATGCTGCGCTTCGGAAAATGCACTTAGGAGATAGCGCTACTTTTATTTTGGATGGAAACACTTTCTTTCAGTATTCTGCAGGACAACCTTTCCCATTTGAAAGTAACGATTTGTATTTAGATATTAAGTTGCATAGCATTGTATCTCAAGAGGAGTTTGAAAGACGGTATCTTGAGCAATTACAGCAAGAAGAGGCTATGATGGAAGATCTTAGACTTTTGGAAGATGATTTGATTAACGATTATATTCAAAGAAATAATATCAAGGTAAAACCTACTGCGAACGGACTTTTTTTAGTAAAAAATGTTACCGGAACAGGTAAACCGATAAAAGACGGTTCAAGAGTTGCGATACATTATACCGGAAAATTCTTAGATGGCACTGTTTTTGACAGCTCGTTGGAATATGGCATGCCCATTGAACTCACTGTGGGTGTGGATCGTTTTATTCAAGGTTGGGAAGAAGCTTTGTTGTTAATGAGAGGCGGCGATAAAGCTACTGTGCTCATACCTTCTCATTTAGCTTATGGCGCGAGAGGGATAAAAGACCCAAGAGACCCAAGCGGACAAGAATATATCATACCCCCATACACTCCGCTTGTTTTTGATTTGGAAGTGGTGTCCGTTGAATAATTTTTCTATTTTTGCCGCTCAATAAAAAATAGGATGGGGCGTTAGCTCAGTTGGCTAGAGTGTTAGACTGGCAGTCTAAAGGTCATGGGTTCGACTCCCATACGCTCCACAAGCTGAATTTAAATGGTAAAAATCAGCAACTTCCTTAGAAAGTTGCTGATTTTTTCTTTATTCAACAACCTTAACCCGCACTCCTTCCGAGTGCGAAGTAAACTCCGGCGCATACATAGACTGTATGGTCGTTATACCATTAGAGAAATCACCTTTTTGCGATACCCGCAGATCATATTCAAATACATAAGTGCCTCTACGCAAATAATCTATAAAGAAATTCATTGAAGCATCCTTAATGCCTTGGTAATAGCCGAAACCTGATTTAAATCTGTAGCCTGAAAGGTAATCTACCGGCTCAAAACAAGCGGCGCGCATATCTTTCAGATGAACATATTCCATATCGCGGTCGCTACGAATTTCTATTCGCACTTTTACTTTGTCGCCGATTTGTAAAGGCGGAAAATTTTCCGCCCCAACGGGGATGGGTATAATAACCGTTTGATTGCCAGACCTCCGCTCAACGAAAAGCTGTTTATTTATTTTCAAAGGCGTTTCTTCAAACTGCTTTATTTTGTCTAACTGCTCAAAATATTGCCAATAAACTGCACCCCATGCCACAGTGTTAGATTTTTTGGTAACGCTCACATGAGCCCAATCCGGAGTTATTAACGAGCCATCCCAGCGTTTTTGAAAATAACCGGTGCCCGCTTCTGTTTTTATTTCAGTGTCAGAAGCAGGATCAATCGTCATGTCGCCAACTTTTATGATAGGGAAATCAGTTTCCGCCAATAAGTTCGTACCCTGAAGCAACAACGCATAAATGGCTTCAGTGGTGGCCTTTGTGGTTCTCCAGTCTTGCGTTTGTTTTTGTTTGAGCAACCAAACTTTCATCTCTTCTACAGATTTTTGATCATTGGCAATATCACTAAACACTTCTATTAACAATGCTTGTGTTTCAATAGGCGCTTGATACCAATGAAAACCGCTGCCGAATTTCCAATACATGCCCATTTCTTCATTATGAATGGCGTGTTCTTTTAATGAGGCTACAATTTTCGCAGGAACTGTCTTGTTGCCCAATTTATTCAACGCTAAAGCAATCAATCCTTGCATATAAAAGCCTTTTTTTGTCCAATATTTTATCGCTTGCTCTTTGTAATAATCAAACGCTACTGAGGTTGCTTCGGGTAAGGGAAAATCATTGACGAAAAACGAGCGTACATACAGATAATGGATCTGCATATAACCCAAATTATCTTTTTCTAAACATTTGGCATCACAATTTCTTTTCAAGTCATTATAACTTCTTTCTATCTCTTTGTCAATAAAATTGATAGCTTTTTGCGCCATACTCCAAATGGTAGCATTATTTCTGATGTCGGTTACACCAAGTTTGTCTAAACGTGCAAAACCGCCTGCGATATGTTGCGTGATGTACCAGCTTTCGCGCATACCGGCAAACCACGGAAAACCGCCGTTGGAAGTCTGCATTTCCGACATTTTTTTAATTGCCGTGCTGCTTTCCATTGCCATGCGGTTCAAATCGAACAACAAACCAATTCTGCGTTTTCTTTCGCTTTCGTCTTTTGCGTTTAACAGCCATGGCGTTTCTTCAATCAACAAGGCTTTTAACTCCTGATTTTTCTCTAAATTCGATAATAACGCACTACTTCCGGGAATGGTTTTCCACAACTCGAAAACACGTTGTATCTTCGGGTCGCTGTTTGCAATGTGCGAAGCTAAAGAATTGGCGTAAAGACGTGCAAAAACTTGTTCAGCGCATTCGTGGGGGAATTCCATTAGATAAGGCAGCGCCTGAACTGCGTACCATGCCGGATTTGCCGTAAATTCAAGGGTAAAACTTTCGTTGCGCAGTGTGGTTGACTTGTTGTTTGCCAAGCTATTAAATTTGAAATTTGTAGTACCGGCTTTTCGTACCGGTAATGGCATAGATTCCGTAACCAACATTTTGTTTGATAGAATCGGTAGTATTCTTTCTTCGCCGTCGGAGTGGTTTTTGCCGTCTGCTATAATTCGGATGCCTATAGCGGATAGGCCTTCGGGGATGGTGATTTGCCATTCTACAAGGGTGTTGCCATTTGTAGGGACATTAAAGACCTTAGGGGTGTTAGAATTTAAAAATTTAAGATTTAAAGATTTAAGGGTTTCGACGTCGAAAAATTCGATGGTTGCATTTCCGGAAATGTCTGTTTCTGAAATATTATTAATTTTTGCGGAAATGGTCATTTTATCATTTTCTCTGAAGAACCTCGGCAGGTTCGGCATCACCATCAGCTCTTTTTGCGTGATGATTTCTTCGGTAATAGTGCCTATTTTCAAATCTTTGGTGTGGGCAAGTCCCAAGAAATTCCAGCGCGTTAAACTTTCGGGCATGGTGAAATTTAGGAATATTTCGCCATTTTCGTTTGTGGTTAATGTGGGGTAGAAAAACGCAGTTTCCGAAAAGTTTCTGCGGATTTGGATCGGGGGTTGTTGGGTATTGTCTCCTTTTGCGCCAAGGTCAAGTTCAGCAAAATCGTCAGACAAGTTTGCTGAAGATTCTTCTGCATTACCAGTAAGTTTAGAACCGGAAGTTGTCATATCTTGGCTAAATATCGGTGGCATATCTTGAGCTTCTATTTCTTGATATTCTCCCTTTCTAAATCTTCCGGAACCTGAAAATGAGTTAAACAAAATCAAATTCGGATTAATAATTCCTCTAAACAACCGGTCTATGGTATAACCTTTTGGTACTGTTCTTGAAAAGGTATTATTAAAACCTAAACTATTCCAGTTTAATCTGGAATTATATATAGGAAAAGGATTTAATGACCAACTGTTTTTTGCAAAAACATCAAGAGAAGCATCATATAAAGAAGCCATAAATTCAGCTACTAAGGGTTGTGATAAATGGTCGGAAACTTTCAACTTCCAACTTTCGTTTGCACCAGGTAGCGTTTTGTCTCTAAATGTTATAAATTTGATGTCAAGTTTTTTATTGTCCCAATCCACTTTTATGATTTGGCTGTATCTATAAACCCTGCCTTCTTTTACAAAAATCAGATTTACAGCTATATTCCCGCGATGCGATTCCTCTATTGGAATTATTATTTTCTTTAATTCGGAATTTAATTTAATGATTTCAGTTTTAATTGTTTTCCCTTGCGCTTCCAAATCATAAAACAGATGCACGTCTTTATATGACGAGCCAACATACAAAGTTACGGTTTGCCCGGGCTGTGCGGAGGTTTTATCAACATAGAAAAAATCGGTAGCATGATGAGGTAATTTTTTATCTTTTTCGGAAAATAAAACAAATTCCTGCACATTTTCTACAGGATTTCCCCATTTATCCATCGATTTTAACACCATACGATAAACACCTGAAGCCCATTTTTCAGCATTATCAAATTTTAAATTTCTTGTATTGGCTGTGTTTATTGTTTTGCTAAAAACAGTTTTTTCTATTTCAAATGTAGAAAAATCGGTTTCGTTGTCGAATTCATGCCCTGGGTATTTTTTATACCATTCTTCTTTTGAATATAAAGGCATATTCACTCTTTCCCATGGTTTTTTAGCCAATATTTTTTCGTTGTCTTTTAATTTGAATACCTGAATTTCAACATTCGCAGGCGTAAAGACTCCGGAAACATTTTGGGATATTATAGAAATAGTGTCCATTTGTTCCCGAATAATAATTGGCTTAATATTACTTGATAATTGCAAGGCGCGATTAGACACAAAAACAGCAGATGAAGTGGTTTGTGTTTCGCCATTTATATCTGTAACAGAAATATTTACAATATAATTATAGGCGACAAAGTTTCTTAATAACTCTATTTCATCTATTTCGGCTTTAAATGTTATTTTGAATTTTCCTTCATTATCTAAAGTTAAATCTCCGAATGCGATTTCTGTTGAAGAGACTCTTCCGAAAAATGGGCGCCAAAGCGGATGTCGCACCACCGTGTACGAAACTCTTGCATCGGTAAGCGCTGTGCCTGCAAAAGTTGTGGCAACACCTTCTATAGTAACATTGTCGTTTATTCTATACTCTCCCTCAATAGGCAAGGTTCTTACTTCAAACATCGGACGTTTGTACTCTTCAACTAATATGCCGATGCTGCCGTTGCTTGTTTGAATGGTAAAATGACCGGTTAAAACACCCAATGGAATTGTAAAAGATCCGGATATACTACCATATTCATTAGATACCAAATTGAGACTTGAAATATTTTGCCAATTCACATCTCTAAAACCAACATTAACAGAATGGTTGGGCAGTATGTTAACTTCATTACCCTGTCTTTCTAAGCAAATACCTTTAAAATAAACAATTTGCCCCGGACGATAAATCGCTCTGTCGGTAAAAAAATGAACTTCGGTTCTTTTTTGTGCTTCTCTTTCCGGAGATGAAGAAAAATTGGAATTTTCCGAAATAAAATCATTTTTATAGCTCACATCTACACGGTAGTACCTTTGCCACCGACTGATATTACTCGTATTCAAATTAACATAACCCGTTTTATCTGTATAAACTGTTTTTTCTTTTTTGTAGATAGATTGTCTTTGTTTTGAATCATAATCTCTAATGTAAAGTTCAACTTTTGCATTGACAACCGGCTGCCCCGTTTTTCTATTCAAAATATATAAACCTGAATTATCATTATTATTGCCTTTGGTTAACATACTTAAATCGGAAGAAAAAACAGTGGCAAAAACCTTCTGATTTTCTTTTGTTTCTAAAACTATTACATAAAAACCATAAGGCAACGACTCTGTTAAATATTCCGTAAAATGTGTATTAAAATCTTCCGATCCATGCAATGCAATCTCTTTAATATGAGAAACTTGCTCTGAAATATTTAATAATTCCGAAAAATATTTGTCGGAATATTGGTTTTCGGTAATGTTTAAGAATTTCTCATAGTCACATTTAAGAATAGTAAGTGTAAAATACTCCGTATTGCGATAGGTTATTCTCAAAGGAAATCGTTCATTGGCATTTACAATATCTCCTATCTCGAACCTTAAGATGGTTTCTTTAATATCATTTCTTAAATCGTAACAAGCCGCGTAAAATTTTGCATTGGGAAAACGCGCCATGGCATCTTCGAGCAATTTCACTGCTTTTGCCTTATACGTTTTATATTGAAATGTGGTGGAATCTAAAAAATTATAAGACTCTCCCAATTGATTGTAGTATTTGGCTAACTCCCAATTTATTTGTGCCAATTCGTTCACCTCATTATATTTTTTTTGTAGGTTAACAAGTGCCGCCTCCCATGCGCTGTCTCTATTGGCTGTGGTGAGATTATTTCTGACAAAATTCAGCCTCATCAAATCCGTATTTATAAGCGCTTCTGTGTTTTCAAGGTTTTCTAACCGGAATTTTAACCAATTTTGATAAATCCTTAGTGCAGTATAATTAAACGAAAGCGTATCCCCCGATAAAGGTAAATTCACAAAAGTCTCTGTATCGGAAAGGTATGCGTTATCTCTAAATTTATCATTATTATTACTCCTGCCGCCAAAACGGTTAAAACCTTGCAGGCTAAGTTGGGTGCTTGCATAATATGCCACAAAATCATACAATGTTGGAAAGCGTACTTGCGATTCTCCGGCATCCATAATAAAATCTGAATATTCGGAAATATCTTCATTTTTTAGAATGTCGTCCAATGCCAACAAATAATTTTTAATAATCTTATTCTGAAATCTTGTTCTGTCCCAAGTGGCAATATCATTGTTCTCAAAATTCGAGGTTATTGAGCGTTCATTTATCCGCCACGAATTAGAGTTAAAATATTCTTCATACATTTTTGCTAAAAACAAGTGCATGAATGGTCTCACAATTCCACCATAATTCGCAATTTCCGACTCTAATTTCATTATTGCCGTTTTCATGCCGTCTTCATCCAATGTTTTCGTATAAGCCATTCTGTGCACTATGGATTTTATGATTTGCTTTTCATTGTGTTCCGAAATGGCGAGTGCATAAATTTCTTCTACTACCTTTAACGCTGATTGCGGTAACCCATCATTGTTAAATGCTTCTACTTGCTTCCAAAGTTTTTCGTACACTTTGGGAGAAGTGGATTTGTTTTGCGCGAAAGCGTTCATGGTAAAAAAAAGCGTAATGGTTAATAATGTGACTTTAATAGTTTGATACATATTGGGATTGTTTAATTATTTTTTTTGGCGTAAATTGACTGCGAAAATAGTAAAAAGGTTAAATCTGCAAAAAATCATTTTTCCCCTTGACAAACGGCATTTCATGTTGTACATTTGCGGCCTAAAAATAGCTATATGGAACTAAATATTACCCCATCGAAATTAGCAATAATTAAAAGCAAAATTTACGAAATAAGAGGCATAAAGGTAATGCTGGATTTCGATTTGGCAGAATCATACGAAGTGGAAACACGAAGATTAAAAGAGCAAGTAAAGCGTAATATGGAACGTTTTCCTGATGATTTTATGTTTCAGTTATCCAAACATGAATGGAACGAACTTATCGCAAATTGCAATCCAGCATTACCTTTCGCAAAACACAGTCCGATAACACCTCTTGCTTTCACACAAGAAGGCGTTGCTATGTTAGCAGGAATATTACGTTCACAAAAAGCTATAGATGTGAATATTGATATTATGAGAGCATTTGTTGCCCTCCGTCAGTATGTCTTAGGGTACGCAGAGCTTAACCACAAATTAGAAGATTTTATGATTACAACGGATATCCAATTTAACGAAATATATCAACTGCTGGACGAATTTGCAACACATAAAAAAGAACTCGAAAAACCACAAAATAGAATTGGATTTGTTTTAAGGTAAAAAATATTACTTTGCACCGTCAAAAAATTAAAATATTTCTAGATTATGAAAAGACGCTTTTTCCCTTTAATTGCATTAATTGCGCTAATATTCGTTGTTATTTTTTCTTGCAATAAAGATACTTCCGTTACCGGTGTGAAGTTAAACAAAGATTCTCTAACACTTGGAGTCAATGATACAGAGACTCTTATTGCTACTGTGTTACCTGAAAATGCTACTAACAAGGCAGTAACTTTTACAAGTAGCAACACTCTTGTAGCTACAGTTATGCCCAACGGACTTGTAACGGCTATATCAAAAGGCACTGCTACTATTGTGGTAACTACTACTGAAGGAAATTTTTCAGCAAGTTGTATGGTAAAAGTGGAAGAAGTTCCGGTAACCGGCGTAATATTAAATAAAACAACGCTTGTACTTGATATTAACGAAACAGCAACGCTTAAAGCCACTGTTTTGCCTGAAAATGCCACTATCAAAGGGGTATATTGGACTTCAAGCAATCCTGCTGTGGCTACAGTAGGATCTAATAATGGCATAATAACTCCACAGGGTTTTGGTAAAACAATCGTCACCGTTACCACCATTGACGGAAATTATGCAGCAAAGTGTGAAGTGCAAATTGTTTCAAGTAATTCGGAAGATTTACTTACCCAACCTAATGGTTGGCAATTAACTGCTGCTACCTTTGCTTTTGAAGGATATGTTTATGATATATTTGATGATTTTATGGAATGCGAAAAGGATGATATTACCTATTTTAAGAAGGATAAAACAATTATTTTAAACTATGGAAAGATACTTTGTGAGTGGCAGACCGGAATAGAGGAAGTCTTAGGAAACTGGGAGCTATTCTATAACAATCAATCATTGCTATTATATCAATATTATACAGATTGGGAAGAAGGATTTAATGCTACCGTTCTTCAATTAAATGAAAGTACTTTAAAGTTGAAGTTTATAATAACATTTGATGATTATAAATCTGCAAAAAGTTCTCGATGGAAAAATTTTATTAAAACTACAACAAGTGAAATCTTTGAAATTACATATACCTATACAAGAGGTAAATAGTAACAAAACTTCAGAGAGGTTGTATTTATCTTAAAAAAATCTGCGTTAATCTGTAAAATCCGCGTCATCTGCGTGTTCAATCAGTCTAAAACGAAAATCTTTTTTGCTAAAGCTTTTTGCATTATTTTTTTTATATTTTTGCCGCCCCAAAAAAGGGGGCATAACGAACATAAAATTCAACAAATAGACAAATGAGTCACAGAATTAGAATCAAACTGAAATCGTTCGACCATACATTGGTGGACAAATCGGCAGAAAAAATTGTCAAAACGGTACAAGCCGTGAAAGATGACAAGGTCGTTTTAATCGGACCTATTCCATTGCCGACACACAAGAAAATCTTTACCGTGAACCGCGCAACATTCGTAAACAAAAAGTCGAGAGAGCAATTCGAACTCGCTACTTACAAACGTTTGTTAGATATTTACGGCACAACTTCCAAAACCATTGATGCACTTATGAAATTAGAACTTCCGAGTGGCGTGGATGTAGAGATTAAAGTCTGATTTAAAAATTTAATGATTTAAAAATTTAAAATTCGTGCACCTTAAATCTTTAAATTCTTAAATCTTTAAACTCTAAATTAAAAAACTATTGCGCACGTTGCGCAGATAACAATAACAAATTAATTATTAACAATGTCTGGATTAATAGGAAAAAAAATTGGAATGACTAGCATTTTCGATGCCTCTGGTAAAATCATACCATGCACTGTTATCGAAGCTGGTCCTTGCGTAGTTACGCAAGTGAAAACCGTTGAAAAAGACGGTTATAACGCCATCCAATTGGGATTCGACGAAAAAAAGGAAAAACGGACACCGAAAGCGTTAAAAGGACACTTTGCGAAAGCAGGTACTTCGCCTAAAAAAGTACTAAGAGAATTTTCGCGTTTCGAGGAAGGTAACCGAAAAAATTTCGGTGAGATTTTGGACGTTTCCGTTTTTGTAGAAGGCGAATTTGTGGATGTAAGTGGAATTTCTAAAGGAAAAGGGTTTCAAGGGGTAGTAAAACGCCATGGATTTAGTGGCGTTGGCGACCGTTCGCACGGTCAGCACGACCGTTTGAGAGCGCCCGGATCTGTAGGAGCATCATCTTGGCCGTCGAGAGTATTCAAAGGAATGAAAATGGCCGGAAGAACCGGTGGTCAAAAAGTGAAAATGATCAACCTTCAAATCGTGAAACTCGTTCCCGAGAAAAATTTAGTGGTAGTTAAGGGTTCCGTTCCGGGACCGAATGGTTCATATTTAATTATTGAAAGATGGAGCTAAAAGTATATAAAACAGACGGAAGCGAATCTACTAAGACGGTTACGTTGAATGATAACATCTTCAACATTGAGCCTAATGATCACGCTATTTGGTTAGATGTGAAGCACATATTAGCCAATAAAAGACAAGGTACACACGATACGTTAGAAAAATCTACCATATCCGGTTCTACACGCAAATTGAAACGCCAAAAAGGAACGGGCGGCGCCCGCGCCGGTAGTATTAAATCTCCGCTTTTGCGCGGAGGAGCTACGGTTTTCGGCCCACACCCCAGAGATTATTCGTTCAAATTGAATAAAAAAATCAAACGCTTAGCTCGCTTTTCTGCGTTGACTTACAAAGCAAAAGATAATCACATCTTGGTAATTGAAGATTTGTCGTTAGAAACTCCAAAAACGAAAACCGTATTGGAAATGTTGAAAAAATTCAACTTGGAAAATACCAAAACGTTAATGTTGGCAAATGATAAAAATACCAATGTATATCTTTCTGCACGCAATTTGCCACGCACTCAAGTAATTCGTGCCTGTGATTTGAACACATACGATGTATTGCATGCCAAACAATTGGTCATCTTTGAAAACAGCGTTGCTGAAATTAACAAGATGATGGAATAGTGCATCGCTCAATTATTGATAACATTAAATCAGATAACAAAAATGAACATATTAATTAAGCCCATCATAAGTGAAAAAATGCAAGCGGTATCGGAAAAATACAACCGCTATGGCTTTATTGTGGACAGAAAGGCGACCAAGTCGCAAATTAAACATGCGATAGAGGAGGTTTACGGCGTTCGCGTGGACAGAATCAACACCTTGGTTCAACGCGGGAAAGCTACTATTCGCCACACCAAAGCCGGCATGATTCGCGGACAAAAAAACACCGTTAAAAAAGCGATTGTTTTTGTAAATAAAGAAGATAAGATTGACATTTATAGCAGTATTTAATCATGGAATTAAAAAAGTAC
>Ga0209737_10000067_pt1 | contig 89217 bp, 139 predicted proteins | sample TergutCu122P3_FD_187284 | JGI IMG/M metagenome (GOLD analysis project Ga0209737, IMG submission 187284) | Cubitermes ugandensis P3 segment gut microbial communities from Kakamega Forest, Kenya - Cu122 P3 (SPAdes) (version 2) | ecosystem: Host-associated > Arthropoda: Insects > Digestive system...
AAATATTGCAATATTTAATAACACAGGTCAAGTAATAGGCTCAGATACTGCTATTAATGATTTAGCTGAAGAATTTTCGTTAGCAAATACTAATTCAATTGAATTAGAAATGGATGAAAACAGAGAAATAATTGCAAATGCAAGAATTTCACAACAATCAAATAATCAATTGTCAGAGTTATCAGATGGTCTATTTGTATCTGTTTCACCTAAGCCTATTCCAGCGGGTGAAATCGTTGTAGGTACCGGTTTAGACATAACTACAAGCGGAAAAACAATAGTTAATACATTAGATACTACATTAGCACTTAATGTTCCTACTGTGGGAGCTGTAATCGATGCTTTGGTAATCGGTACATTTTGATTAAGGGGTTGGTATTTTGGACGTGAAATTGCCAATTGAACGAGGTACACAAGAAAGATATGACAGTTTAACTCCTGACCCGAGCAAATTGTACATTACAGAGGAACATATTTATGACGGAAATAAATTATTATATGAACAAGAAGTTGAACATTTAGACGACGACATAAGACATATAACTAATGATGAAAGAGAATATTGGAATAGTTTGGCATTCTCAGGTGGCGGAGGAGGGACGTCAGTCATTGAATGGAAACCGAGAGCAGAAAGAGTTGATTGGTGGTATCCAAATCCAATAGCTGAATTTCTTGGGAATAGAGCTTATTTTGCGAATGGATGTTACCATGAAGGCTATTTTTATATGGGTGGTGGGCATAGTGGTGATAGACATGCTCGTTTGAATTTGTTTAGCCGATATAATATATTTGAGAAACGATGGGAGATGTTACCTGATTCACTTTGGAATACTTATGCATATACCTCTTTTTATGGAAATAAAGAATATATATATGTAGTAAGTGGGCATTACACACCTGACCCTAGAAATGGGCTAAAAAGATATCATATTCCTACAAAACAATGGGAAAGACTTGCTAATGGCCCAGTGGCTAATATGAATAATAATAGAGGTGGATTTATCAATGATACTTTATATGTATTAACAGGAACATCTTTATATTCATATGACCCGGTATTAAATCAATGGTCAGGACCTTTGGCATCACCGGGATTTTCTACGGATTATGCCTCTGTTGCTATATATCAAAATGAACTTTATGTATTTGGTGCTGTAACAGCGGGTCATGCAGCAAAATACAACCCAATAATGAATACCTGGACAACGTTAGTAAATGCTAGCACAACAAGCGTTCAAGGCTGGGGGTGTTTAATTGGTAGCAAAATTTATGTTATGGGGAATGCTACTAACTATAAAGTTTATGATATCCCTACTAATTCATGGACTAACTTAACTGCATTGCCTATAACTATATATCAGCGAGTGGGATTGACAGATGGGAATATTCTTTATTTTATAGGTGCGGATGCAAATTATACGGCAACGCTTATTCAAGACCCTTTAGTAAGTACAAGCGTATGGAATAGATTTGCATTGGCAGATGCATTATCTTCAATGGACAGATGTTCGTTTGCAAGATATAAAGATAAAGTATTTATAGGCGGTGGTGAGTATACCCCTGGCCAATTAATTTCATTTAACCTAAAAACATACGAATTTGTGCATGAAGGAAATACTTATACAGAATTAACCGGTGGATGGGCTGAATTAAGACATGCCGCAGCATTTGAATATAATGAAGAATTATATTTTGTTGGCAACCTATCATCTTCAAATGTTTTTAGGAAGTATAATATAAATAACAGAAAATGGGAACAATTGCCTAATTTGCCGTTTAATGTGAGTGGTGCTACATATAAACTAGGATCTATTGTTTTAAATGATGAGGCTTATATATGTCAAGGACAAGTACCGCCATATAATAATTTTGCAAAGTATAATTTTTCGTTAAATCAATGGATATTGTTATCTCTAATTCCATGGCAAGCGAGTGGAGGGCATACTACACTTTTTATTTATAAAAATAAAATGTATAGTCAAGAAGGATTGAATATATGGCAATATAACGAACAAGAAGATACTTGGATATATGATAACGGTACAGTAACTGGAACGCGAAATACTCAGACTGTATCGGGAACTATAGCCGCCGCAGGCTTAGCTACTAGTCTTACGGGCATATTCAATGATGATAATCCCTTAGCTATCAATTCATTTGCACCGGGAGTAAATGCATCATCTATAGAAGATAATGGTAAGCTATATATTGTGTCTATGAATGCATCATTTTATCCTATCGAATATGATATTAATAAAAGAATTGGCCGGAGATTGCCCGTTTTTACATTAGCTTTGCAGGATAGCGGGGTATTTATTGACAATGATTGGTTATATGTGATTTCTCCTGTAGGATATGCAAGCAAAGGATACATTTATATATTTAAATATCATTTGCGTAGAATGTTGGAACCCGAGATGCCGATCGCAATAATGAACACCGAACAAACATTGTATTATGCATCAAGTCACGATGATTTGTTTTTGACTTTTAAAGGTGAAAAAATACCAACTGAAACATTTTGGAAGCCGCCAATTAATGGCATAATAATGACGGGCTGGTCAGAATCAGTAGAAGGTGTAGTTAGATTATTTTTATCATAAGAAAGGGGAGTATGAATGTATACTTATGAAATATGGGACAAAAAGACATCTATCAATGGTGTGCCAGCGGATAAAGTACTTCAGCAATTTAATGATGTTGGTAGGGGTTACGTGTATCTTATTCTATTCAACGATCAAGTGATATCAATCCAGCCGCATGACCCTTATAAATCCGGATTTATTGCTATGACAAAAACAACAGCTATAAAGCATGCCCAAAAACAAGTGGATGATCTTAATGAAGTATTAACAAAGGCTGATACTAAAGAAGAGTATGAATATGAAGATAGCTATAAAGATGATTTTACAGATGATTATGCATATACAAAAGATTATGATTATGAAATGAGCGATTATTATGAAATTTAAGGATAAGAAGACAGGATATATAAAAGATGCAAAAAATAATGAGTTTCTAATAATGTTATATTCAAAATATCCTGATAGATACGAATCATTAAAAGATGATTTAGATCCACCATCTAGACGAATTAACTATCCTCCAAAAGGATCGCCAAAACATGAGTTATCAAGGATTGAACAAAAAAAAAATCTACCAAAATCAAGAACACGGAAGAAAAAATCATCAAGAGATGACGGACATGACCCTTTAATAAATTAGGTGATTAAATGTTGACTGAAAGACAAATGATAACTTTACCCGCTCCAATTGTAAATAAATTTATAAGCTTAGAAACGGATGTTATCAAAATGATAGCAAGCCGGATAAAAGCGATAGCTGAGTTAGATACTGAGGATTCTTACAAATTAGCCATAATCAAAAATATAGACAATGATTTAGAATATATAAACAATCAATTAAATGATATATTAGCCGGGATAAAAGATGAAATTCATGAGATATATAGTAAAGCTATTGAATCTGAATACAATGATTTTTTATCAGATATAGCGGAAAAGATTGTTTTATTATTGCCATTAATATCTGTTTTACCTTTTGCAAATATAATAGCTATTGTATCATCGATTATATCAACATCTGCATTGCCATTCAGACGGAAAAGCAGTGAAATGCCTCTGGATACACGATCTATGCTTCAAAGGATAAAAGATCGTGTATTTCCACCCGGAATTGAGGAAGAGCCTACAGTAGAAAAGCGGTCTATATTCCAAAGATTAAGAGATTTTATTTTTCCATTTAGAAGAAATGATGAAATTCAAACTGCTATAAACATTGTAACGGATGAGACAACAAATCATATTAAAAATATAACTGAAACTATAGGGTTTCTTAATGTGAATAATGAGTTTAAATCATTACATGAGTTCTATGTAGATATCTTAAACAAGGCTGTTACTAATATATATGAGGGGAAGGAAACGTTTTACAATGAGATGCGAAAGACTATTCGAATTATCGCAGATCGCGGATTAACTCATGTAGAATATGAATCCGGTCGAAGATTAAGGCTTGATACTGCTGTAAGAACTGCTTTGAACGGCGGGAGATCAAGATTAGCACTTGAAGCAGCTAGAATAAATGGTGAAAAATTCGGAGCAGATGGCATGGAAATTTCGTGGCATTCGGCACCAAGGCCATCACATGAATTTATGGGTGGACAACAATATAATATGGGTACGTTTAATCGAGATATAGTGCCTTTTTTGATGGAAGCAAATTGTTATCATCATGCGTTCCCGATAATTTTGGGTATTTCTATGCCTATTTTTACTCAAGAAGAAATTAAAGAAATGAATGCAAAAGACAGGGAATTAATGAGATATGGAGACAAAACATATACTAAATATGAAGCTGTACAAGTTCAACGAAAAATAGAAGCAGCAATCCGGAGAGAAAAAGACAGAGTAACAGCTTTTAAAGCAGCAGGTGATGATGAAGCTGCTAAAATTGCAAGAGCAAAAGCACGAGTATTAAATAACCAATATAAAACATTTAGTCAAGCATTAGGGTTAGACATGTATCCTCAACGTACAGCAGGCGTGCTTTAATGAGAATCATTTTTTTTAATTAAGCAGGTGATTAAAATGCATTTAACATATGATAATTATGTAGAACTTGGATTTGACATTATCCCGGAAGAAAATTTTGACAGATTCTCTGTAATGGCAAGTCTTTATGTGGATCGTATAACCATGAATCGGTTGTATTCTGAAAAGCCAAGTTATAATAATCTTTTAGGCATAGCTGAAATAGCTGATTTTTTTTACAGAGAATATCAAGCAGATTTGTTATTACAAGAACAGTTAGCTAGCAATAACGGAAGATTAATCAGCGGATTTAAAAATGATACCTATTCTGAAAGTTATGCAGTTGATACGCGTAGTGAATCAGATAAAATAGCAGATAGAAATGCTAAATTGCGTGAATATCATAAATATTTTCAGTTATCACAACTTTATAGGGGATTCAGATAATGTCCAAATTATTAGGTGCACATCAAACTATGACTATTTGGAACAAATATCGCAATGATGGGCTAGATGCTTGGCAAAGACATATTGTGCCTGATTGCACATGGAGAAAAACTTCAATTAAAACTATAAGTGCCTCTGGAATAGCTAATATTGCCGATTATATTGTTGTGTTAATAAGTGACAATAAAAGCTATATGACTTTTGATGATTGGAAATTGTTAAGCGATGACGGGAAAAAATACTTTTTTACCATTCAAACTGGAGATTTAGTGGCATTGGGCAAATATAGTATTGAAATATTGCTTGATTCTCCCTATAGAGAAATCGAAGTCAAGGAATTGCTTAAACCAGATGTCATAAATATTAAAAGTTTTAGGGTCAATAACTTTGATCATATGTTAGGTAAACATATAAAATTAGAGGGGGTTTAAAGTGATTGAATGACGACTCAGAATATTGATGTCAAGTTTAAATGGAATATAGCTCCAATACAATGGATAAAAAATAATATAACTAAAAATGAGTCTTCAGTTACCCATATGGCTGTTACATGGCATAAACTTTATTTTGATTTTGTCCCCTTTGACAATGGAGATTTAGCGAAAAATATAGCAATTACGGTTAAAAATGGTAATAATGCATCTATAGCGCATACTATGCCATATGCTCATTGGGTATATGATGGAACGAAGCGAAATAAAGGAATTTATAAGAAACGATTTCACCCTTTAGCTTCGAAAGAATGGGATAAGGCAGCTAAAGCTGCGGGACGAGATAAAAAATTACTAGAAGAGATGAAAAAGTACATCAAAGGTAAATAAAGTTTTGTAAATGGGATGATTTATATAACAATTAATAAGGATTTAAATTTATTCAATTGGCTAAAGACTAATCCTTTGCTAACTGATACTTTAAAATTTGATTTTCTTGGAGCTGATAATAATAGTTGTAGTATATCACCTATTCCTGAAGATACTACAATAAAAACTTATATAGACGGTACTAAAGTGAAACAATATTCGTTCGCTTTACAATCGTCTTTTTCAGTTTCTGAGAATACAGATATGATAAATATAGAAAATATGAAAGTTTTAAGGTCTTGGCAAGATTGGCTAAGCGAACAAAATGGAATAAAAAACTTTCCAGATTTTGGAGAAAATTGTGAGATTTATAAACTAGAAGTATTGTCCAATCCACAAATGTCGCAATTCTTTGAAAACGGGATTGCCACATATCAGTTCTTTTTAAGATTAGAATATATCGAATACAAGAATAATAGAAAAGGAGAAAAATAAAAATGGCAGTATTAGACACAACAATAAGATGGCAAATAGCTGATTTTATAAATGATGCACCTGGTGATGCAATTCCTGAATGGAAGTTTTGCGGCCCGGGATTTACTCAATTAGATGAATCGCCAAACGCTCAAACAGATACTACGGCTTATATCTCAGATAGATCGGCAACTACAATAACAACATCTTATCAAGGCGAATTTGCATTTTCAATTGACCTAATAACATCTGAACCGTCAATTATATCAATCTACAAGATAGGCAGGAATCAATTGACTGGTTCAGCGGCACAAGTAGAATATGTAAGAGTGGAATCTTTTTGGCCAAGCGACGAGATATCTGTTTTCCCCGCTAGAAAATTTTTAGTAACGGTAGTTGTTTCTGATATTTCTGGCCCCGGTGCGGAAAAAATTACCATGAGCGGAACACTAAATCAAATGGGTGATTTTACAGACGGAACATTTAATATCGATACAAAAGAATTCATACCAGGCGAGAGTGATTTGTCGGTATCTGGTTTATTAGGCGGGAAACCTAACGGTTATTAAGAAAGGAATGCTAATCAATGCGTGTATTACATTTTGAAGTACCTGATTTCAAACAATTTGTGATAAATAATTATCAGTTTAAATTGTTAAAATCAGATATGGATATAATTACAAGATCAACAGAACTGCAAAATAAATATGCATATTTTACCGATAAAGAAAAATTTGATAAGGATGACCCTAAATCAATCCCTTTAATCCGGGACGCAGTCTTAGAAATTGCTAATTATATTAACGAAACATTAGAAACAGTTGCAAAAGTAATAACAAATGATAATGGAGATATTATTCAGGTTGTAAAAACATATGAATCGGGAGAATTAACAGCTATTAATGCAATTTTTGGTAATGTTCCCATTGGTATGATAGATACTATCTCGTTATTAGGGTTTATCAATACTGAAGTTATTAAAGAGTATAACGCAAGTACTGTTAAAAAATACGGTGAGCAGGAAGAAAATGTAGATTTAATTGAAACTGATTCAGATGAAGAATATGTACAATAACTTTACATTGTCAATAAATAACAAAGGAAATCTATTCCCTACAAAAATAATTTGTGACGGCGAAGATTATAATATTAATTCGGACTTCCGAACAATTCTAAAAGTATTACGATTAAATGAAGATCAAGAAATATTCCCTCAACAAAAATGCTTAATGATGTTGAAATGGTTTTATACTAACAAATATCCAAATGATTTGCAAAAAGGCATTGAATCATTGTTTGGATTTATTTGTAATAATCCAATTGATGATGATGAATCTAAAAAACCACCTCAATATGATTTTGAATATGATGCGGAAGAAATATATATAAGCTTTTTAAAAGATTATGATATTGGTTTAGTTGAAATCGATTTTTTACATTGGTACAAGTTTCGCACAATGTTAAGGAATTTATCTGAAGAAAGCCCATTAATGCAACGTATTAGGCTTCGTTTCCTTGATCTAAAGGATTACAAAGGTAAAAGAAGAGCTGAATTGAGCGAAGCAAAGAAAAAAGTGCAAATACCTGAAAAGATTAATAAAAAAGATAAAGAAGCTAAAGATAATTTGTTCAAAAGATTGCAAAATTGATAATGTAAAGCAGGTGATTTAATATAGCAGCGGGGACAATTGAAATTTCGACTGTTCTTGACACAGCCGAATTAAAATCGGCAATGGATGGGTTGGGTAACTTAATAACAAAAGGTGCAGCAGCAGTAGCAGGGGCTTTAGTTGCCATTGGTACTGCAAGTTTAAAAACAGGCATGGATTTTGAACGAGAAATGAAAAATCTTCAGGCTATAATGGGAATCACTGGCGAAGCGGCAGAAATTGAAATGGCACAAATATCTGAAGGGATTCGTAAAGTTGCTGTAGATTCAGGAAGTAGTGTTATTGAAATAGCTGCTAATGCAAAAATGTTAGCGGAAGCAGGCGGCGATGTTAATTTAATGATGGCTCAATTAACTCATGGCGTTAATTTAGCGAATGCAACTCAAACAGATATGGCTACAACATTAGATTTTCTTGGTTCAACAATGAAGACATTTGGCATAGAAGCAGATGATACACAATCTGTAGTTGACAGTTTTGCTCTTGTAACATCACTCGCCAATGTCGAATTATCACAATTAGGCGAATCTTATGTAAACGCGGGTGGATCTGCCGCTCAAGCTGGACTGAGTATAGATGATGTTAATGCAGTTTTAATTACGTTTGCGAATGCTGGTTTAAAAGGTGGTGCAGCTGGAACTGCTTTAAACTCTGTATTAAAAAATCTTAGAACCCCAACTAATACAGCTGCAAAAGAATTAGATAGATTGGGTATTGCACTATATGAAGCTAATGGCGAGAGCCGAGACATGTTTGATATTATGAGTGATTTAGAAGGTGCATTGTCAAACATGACAGATGAACAAAGAAGTCGTTCAGAGGCCATTATATTTGATTCAGTGGCTCAAAAAGGCTGGAATATGCTTATGGACGAAGGTATTGACGCAATAGTAGAGCTCAGCAGTGAATTAGCTGACTCTGTTAATGCTTTTGATGGCATGGGGCAAGCGGCCGGAATGGCGGCTATCCAATCACAAAGTTTAAGCGGGATGCTTAATAGTTTAAAGGCTCAGTTTACTGAAATGGGATTATTAATCTATGATCAAATGGAAAAGCCATTAAAAACAGCTTTATCTGGAGTACTTGCATCCATGAATGAATTAAGAGAGAGCATGGTGTCTGGCGGATTAAGTGATGCTATTGCGAAAATTGGTGAAGGATTTGCATTATTAGTTGAAGTGCTTGTAAAATTGGCAGTCATGGCATTACCTACGATTCTTGGTTTATTAGGCGGATTCGCAGATATTCTTGGACGAGTTGCGCTTGCAATCGTAGGCGTAATAGAAGCAATTGGTGATAAATTTATGTCACCTGAAATGGCTGATAATATCCAGAAGATTAATGAAGCTTTTGATCGGTTAAAAGCAGCATTGCCTGAAGGCGATTTAATTCAATTAATAGCGGATGCATTCACGATATTATTGTCTGCTTTAATAGATATAATCGTTACTGTTATTCCACCAATATTAGATTTTTTCACATGGATAGTAGATAATTTTAATACTATTGCTGGACTTGTAATCGCTGTAGCAACAGGTTTTGCGGCTTTTCAGATCGTGACAACTATAATCCCGCTAATAGCTGGATTAAGCGGGGCATTTGCAGGATTTCAGTTAATTCTAGCGGGCTGGTCATCAACGATTGCAATGGCGGGTGGCATATTGCCTGCTTTGGGTGGAGCAATAGCGGCCTTGGTTTCACCAATAGCACTTGTTATAGGAGCAATTGCAGCATTAGTTGCTGGGTTTATTTATTTTTATAATACAAATGAAGATTTTAGAAATAAAGTAAACGAGATTTGGGATAATATAAAAGAATTTATTGTAAATGCTGTTATTGTTATCAAAGATACTATAATTAATATAGCTGATTCTATTAAAGATGCTTGGGTAAATATGATGTCATTTTTAGCAGATATTGGTGTTATTGATCTGATAATTGATACTTGGAATAATCTGAAAGAAAGTATAGCATCAATTATTAATTCGATAAAAGATATATTTACTGGGTTAATTTCACACATGTCTGATTCGGGGGCTTTTGAAGGATTATTAAACGCATTTACGAGTATTTGGAATGCAATAAAAGATTTTTTTGCAACAGTCATTCCAGCGATATCAGAATTGTTTACAGAGCATTTTTCAGCGATTGCAGAATTTATAACTTTAGTGTTTACTGGTATTAAAAATTTCTTAGGCAGTATATTCTCGGTCATATTAACGATTATAGGGGTTTCATTATTTGGAATATTTGCATTCGTAACAGACATTTTTTCAGGCATTGCGGCTTTTCTTGAAACACATGGAGAAACTATTAAGACTATATTGATTGTTGCATGGGAATTAGCATGGGCTACAATTCAACCTATTTTAAATTTTATCAGCGAAGGTATAAAATTAGTCGGTGATATGGTAAAAAATACTGTTGATATGATATCAGGCATACTTTCAGGCGACTGGGCTAAGGCTTGGGAAGGTGCAAAGGGAATATTAGAAGCTACATTTAATGCAATTGATTTAATATTTCAAACGTTCAAACAAATTGCAATAAATACATTTAATGTTTTCAAAGATGATTTAATTCAATTATGGGAGACTTTAAAACAAACCGTAACCAATAAAGCTACAGAATTAGTAACCGGAGTTGTAGAAAAGTTTAATTCTATAAAATCAGATGCGATACAAGCGTGGGAAAATTTAAAAACATCTGTAATAAATATAGTGAATGAATTAGTTTCTTCAATTACTGAGTTTTTTAACGATTTGCCTTATTTGATAGGATATGCTATTGGGGTTGCAGCAGGGTTAGTAGTGGCAGGAATTGTAATAATGGCCGAAGCATTTATCGATTTTATAACTAATGATGTACCGCAATTTATTGATGGAATTGTAGAATGGTTTTCACAATTACCAGATAGAATAAATGAATGGTTAATTAATACTATTAATAATATAACTGAATTTTTCGTCAATATTGTAACAATGGCAGAATCTGAAACTCAAAGAATTATAGAAAGTATAATTACTTGGTTTTCTCAATTGCCTGATAGAATATCAGAATGGCTGACAAATGCTGCAAATATAATAAATGAGTTTTTTTCTAATCTTAGTACTGTTGCGGCCTCAGAATCACAAAGAATTATTGATAGTATAATAGAATGGTTTTCACAGCTTCCAACTAGAATATCGGAATGTTTACAAAATACAGTACAGCGATTTATTGAATTTTTTGCTAATATGGGAGCGACAGCTTCGTCAGAATCTCAAAATATTATTACAAATATAATAAATGCTTTTACTAATTTACCTAGTTTGTTAGCCGATATGGGAAGAAATGCAATACAAGGATTGGTTAATGGGATTCAAGAACGAGCGGGAGCCGCTATTGCTGCTGTAAGAGATATTGCGTCCGGAATAGCAGATGGCTTTAGAAGCGTTATGAATATGCGGTCTCCATCAAGAGTAATGCAAGAAATCGGAGAGTTTGTAGGTGAAGGTCTTGAAATTGGTATTGAAAATAGCGCAAAAAATATAATCGATTCCACTGAAGATATTGGTAATAATATAATAAAAAATTTGCAAGACACATCGGAAGAAACAGAAATTATAGGAAAATCATTTTTAAGTAATTTCGGGGATGGATTAACAAATACATCTGATTCTATAAAATCTATAGTTAATGATATCAGCTCTGCATTAGGTAAAGAATTTATGGAAAATCTTATTGATAATATGTCTGATGCATTTGAAAATGTCAAAAATATAATAAATCAACAATGGGATAATGTTAAGAGTATATCTAAAAGTGCTATTGATGAATTAAATACAAATTTAAAAGACACATTGAAAAGCATACAAGACAATTGGCGTTCAATATGGGAATCAATTAATAAATCATTTACGGAAACTTCAAACAGTATTAAAAATATAGCTAATAATATTGTTAATACTGTTAAGGACGCATTTAATAATAAATTGCAATATTTACAAAGTATAGACCTATATTCAATTGGGGCAAATATGATGCAAGGGCTTATGAATGGTATCATGAGCATGGCAAACAATATAATGAATTCAGTCCAAAACATAGCAAATAATATTATAAATACAATGCAAAGCATTTTACAAATAAGATCTCCTTCAAGAGTTGCTATGACAATAGGTAAAGATTTTTCGTTAGGAATAGCAATAGGATTAGAAAAAGAAGCAGGACAAATAGAAGATAGTATTAATAATATAACAGATAGAATGTCTGACATTGATTTTACAGATATGTTTGCTAAAGGTAAAATTAATATGCCAAACATGACATTGCCACCCGATAAATTTGCACAAATTATGGCAAGCGGAACACAAGCATCAACTAGTACATCTATAGATAGAGGAATAACAATTAATTTTAATAATTATGCTCCAATTAATTCAGAATTAGATATAGAAATGATAATGCAACGGATAGGAAATAGAGTCCGTGATGAAGAACGATCAAGGGGGTTAAACTAATTGACACCTAATAGTTTTAATATTAATACACCAAATTTAAATAGTTTTGATACATGGGGTATAAAAGTTATTATATACGATGTATTTAGTCCTAATAAGCGTAGTAGGCGGAAACAAATTCCGTTTAGACATGGTTCATATGACATGGGGTATGAAAAATATTATGATGACAGGAATTTAAGAATAGAATGTCATTTAACAAAAAAATTATCAAAGGCTGACTTTAGAGAAATAATATATGTTTTGTCTCAAAAAAGCAGCCTTTATTTTTGGGATGAGCCAGATAAATTTTATAGATGTGAATTATTTGATTCAGTGGATATTAATGTTTTCCCTCAAGAAATTGGACGTGTTTTTATATTGCCTTTTGTTTGTGAACCTTTTGCATATGGAAGAATGGAGACAATAAAATTTAATGCTGGCAAAAATCCTATTGAATATATAGGAACCGTGCAAACACCTACTATATTGATAATCAAAAATAATAATGATTTCCCAATTAGTAATATATTAATTACCGCTATAGAACAAATACGGGCTATAGGTTAGGAGGTAAGGAATGCAAGCAACACACCATTTTGAAGAAATAATTCTTAATACATTTAATAATGTAACAGCTATGGGATTAAGCCAAGGATTTGTAGCATTATTTGCTAGTAATCCTACTGATACAGGGATAGCAGGAATTGAAATAAATTATCCAGGGTATGCAAGAATTCCGGTAACTTGGACACCACCATATGAAGCGCAAAATAATAGTATAGAGATTGTTAATGTCAATGATTTATTATGGGAAGCATCACAATTTGATGTCGGTGAAGCGCGATTTATTGGTATATCTAATTCACAACCTGTTGGCTCTGGAAATTTATTCTTATGGGCTCCTTTATCAATTCCATTAGTAATTAGAGCAGGCAACCAACCAAGTATACATGCCGGAGATATAATGTTTAATCTTGTTGGTGATACAAGTCGTGATTTTAGAGTTAGGATTATGAATATTCTACGAGGTCAAAATCTGAATGGGTTTATCCCTCATTTATGTTTGTTTGACGGAGATCCTGAAGCAGGTGGCAATGAACTATCAGGCCAAAATTATAGTAGACCATTAATAAACTTTTCACAACCAGCAGTTCAAGTTAGCGGGCAAACACAAATTCAGAATACTAATTTAATCAGATTTCCTGCACCACAAGCTGTTTGGGGCAATTGGGCATGGGATGGAATTAGGGATGCCGCAATTGGAGGTAATTTAGTAACAAAAGCTATCAATGCTATTCCCGAATTGATACAACGGAATTATATTCCACAAGTGCCCCCTGGTGATTATAGAATTGGTGTTAACTAATGGATGGTAATTTAACATTAAATCGATTTAATTTAACTCGATATAGTATGCCTGAAACGCCAATTATTGAAAGGAACTTCAGCCGGACAATAAATATGAATTTTATGGCTGTAGCTGGCGGGCGATTATATTTAGATTTTAGTCGCAATATGAATACAAACTTTACTGGCAGAACAGATATGCATGCAGTAATAATATTTAAGCGAAATTTAAATATTAGTTTCAATTCACAAGTTGAAATGAATATGTATATGAACGCTTTGCGCAATATTAATAATAAATTTTTTGGCAATGCATATGCAGGCAAAAAAATAAATTTTAGTAGAAATATAGAGTCTGAGTTAAAGTCTAATATACATGTTGGCAAAATTATTCCATTAATGCGCAACTCTCAAACTAGATTTGAAGCATGTGCGCATGCTGGGAAATATATCAATTTTGATAAAAATATACAAAGTATCTTTACTAGTTTTGTCGCAATGGGATTATCTCGTCATGCAGTTGCTATTATTAATGTTGATTTAAATCCAGGTGAAGAAATACGGATAGATTCTGATATATTCACTGCTATGAAAGGCGATAAGAATATATTACATTTATATAATGGTGATTGGGTATATATCAATAGAAATACTGTTATATTACAAACAGAAGCTGGCTCAGGTGGAGATTTAGATATAGAATTAGTATATGTAACTAGATATTTATGAGGTGATGCGATTGCAGGAGCCAAGATTAAGAGTTTACAATTTGCAACGGCAATTGACTGGGATTTTGCAAAATGCTTATAATATGAAAGAAGATTTAGTTATAAATGCAATAAGTCATTTTGAATTCTCATTGCCTTTAGATGATCACAAAAATAATTTGTGTAAACCATTCCATTATATTAGATATGATAACGGTCAATTATATCGAATAATGCCATCTGAACAAGAAATAGATGAGACAGGCGGCATACAATACAAATGTGAACATGTATTAGCTTTGCTTATTGGTAGAGCTTTAGCGGGAGAACATGTCGTTGGTAATATTGGGATGCCTACTGATGTAGTTATAAATTGGGTACTTGATAAGCAAAATAAAACATATGATTTATTTAGTAAATCATGGAATATTGATCCAAGGAAATCAGTTGATTGGGTTCTGGGCGAATGTGATTTTTCAAGGCAATTTGAATATGGCTGGCAAAAAGAAAATTGTTTAAGAGCATTATTTAGTATAGCAAATCGATTTGTTGAAAATTACATTTGGACATTTGATACAAATGTATATCCTTATATAATAAATCTAAAAAAAATAGACCAAACTATAAACCCTGAAATGTATATTCGTGGTGGCAAAAATCAAATTAAATTAGTAAAGTCTCAAGACCCTACATCTATTGTTACAAGAATAATCCCTTATGGTGTCGGAGAAGGTGATAATCAACTTACTGTTAATGAAGTTAATAATAATATTTCATATATTGAAAGTCCATCTCATATTATTGATGAATACGGGTTGATTGAAACACAATGGATTGATAGGCGTTATGAAGACCCTCAATCATTATTGGAATCTGCCCAAGTAATGTTAGAAGCAATGCAAGAACCTTATGAAGAATATAAAGTAGATTTTACCATACTTGGCAAAAGTAATTTCGATATCCCTGAACTTGGCAAAATAGTAGAATTGATCGATTTAAATAAAAGAACATTTATTACAGGCATAAAATATGATTACGAAGAAATATTAAATTCGCAATTAACGATTGCTAACAAATCACGTAATATAGCGGGCACTGTAGCTGAGTTAATGGATAGGCAACGTATAGAGATGGCATATGCACAGGGTAGTACTACAATATTTCAAGTAGATGCACGGGATAATGCGCAAGATAATTTCCCTTGTATTCTTAGAATAATGTTTTTTAGCGATTTAATTATAATTAATAAAGTTGTTTTGGATATAGAAATAACTGCAGCCATAATACCGTTTACTTCAACCGGTGGTGGCGGTGGTCAAACTGTAACCCAATCAAATACAACATCCAGCGGAGCAAGTAGTACTACAACTACAAATAGTGGCGGTTCTTCCAGCCCTACTACAGCAAGTGGCGGTTCTTCCAGCCCTACTACAGCAAGTGGCGGGGGAACATCAACCAGTACAGAAAGTGGAGGCGGGCAGACCAGCGGGTCAAGTTCAATATCCACGACAGGGAGCAACCCTACTCAAACTAGTAGTACAACTACCCAACAATCATTAACTAGCCATGATGCTGGACAAGTGCAACGCGGTAATGCAACAACTCGCAACTTGAATCCTGATAGTACTGGCGGTGCCAGTACCGGAGTTGCACATACGCATAGCTTGATGCAACATACTCATACAGTGGAAGTCACTACGTATCATACGCATAATGTAACAATCCCTGGTCATAGTCACACAGTACCGAGTCATGAGCATGGGATGGCACATACTCATAATGTAGCCGCCCATAGCCATAGTTTTAGTGTACCAAGCCATACGCATAGTGTAACAATAGCGGCTCATACACATACTGTAACTATACCTAGCCATACTCATGAAATGGCACATACTCATTCAATCGCACATACACATTCAATACCTGACCATACGCATTTATTAAGTCCGATTATATCGTATTCAGGTAATCCAACCTTTTTTAGATTGTTTGTAAATGGGATACACCGACAAACAGTTGATGGTCGAACATTACAAAGAGATATTGTCCCATTTTTAGTAGATGATAAAGGTTATTTGACTCGTGATATGTATCATAGAATAGAAGTGTATCCAAATACAGCTGGCAATGTACGAATGTCTGTAAGCGTAAAAGCATTTAATCAAAGTCGCGGACCACATTCAGTTTAAAGGAGTGCCAGAATGGAGGTTTTTAAAATAGATAATTTTAATTTTCGAGATGGATTCAATGTATATTTGGACGGACAATTATTGTCAGATGTTTATGCATTGCAAATTTCTGTGAATAGAGAACAAGACAGTGAATTTGATAAAAACAAAATAACTGTTGCATATAGAATTAATGGGCATGAAGCCTTAATTTCAGCTAAGTTAGGAGCGATAAGTTTTGGCAGAACTTAAACCAATGTATAGAGGCAGAGCCTATAGTAAAAAAACATTTCTTGCACAGCCTTTGAATGAAACAGCTACCACAATCTACGTCATAGATAGCTCTGTTTTGCCTCCAGCCCCGAACATGGCAACAATAGGTGATGAACGAACCGCAGAAACTATTCGTTATGGATTAATTATTGGTAATGAATTAAGGAATGTTACAAGAGCAGCCGAAGAAGAAAGCGTTGCACAAGCTTGGCAACCTGACACTCCTATTGCAAACTATATTACCGCTAAACTATTAAATAATATGGCCGATAACATTGATACTATAAATGAAGAAATAACCGAAGAAATAGGTTTAAAAAATCATATTATAGATCCTATGCCGCATAGATTCGTTGCTAATAATATTAATTATCAATATGGATTTTCAGTTGATAATACTGGTGGATTAATTTTAAAATATGAGGTGGTTTGATGCCCGAAATTAGAGTAGCAAGACAAGATACGTCAGAAACAATCAAAACTATAGTTGAAACAATAGATGAAAAACAAGGCAATTACGCAGAAACGCCTCATGAAAATGGCAGAACCCAATTTTCATTGTTAAAATATGTCACAACTACTTTATCATCTGTTAAAGATTTTTTTGATGCAAAAATATCTTCAAGGGCGTCAAGTATTGAGGCTCAGGCTATTAAAGATAAAATAGGCTCTCCGAATCCTACACAAGGGAACATGACAAATGTTATGAATGGATTGAAATTAATTCATGATGACATGCCGGAAGCAAAAACTACTGTCTTAGAATGGGAATCGAGTCCAGTTGAAGTAGGATTATGGGATCCAATTCCAATCCAAACATTTGAACTTTATAGGAACAGACATATGACGGGGGCTATTGGTTGTTATTATAAAGGATATTTTTATATAGGCGGGAATAGCACAAAACAGAATTCATTTATGAGATATAAAGCAGAAACATTAAACGATAGATGGGAAATATTGCCTGATGCACCCGTCACATTGAATTTATATAATTTCTGTTTTTCTTATAATGATCATATTTATTGGTTAGGTTCATATCCAGCAACATTGAATCAATTTTGGCGGTATAATATAAACTTAAGAATATGGGAGCGAATGGCTGATACCCCTGTAGCATCTGCATATTATGGCCGTGGAGCATTCATAAATGGGATATTATATGTAGTAGGTATGACTACAGTACCTAACTCTTTATATTCTTATAACCCAATTACTAATACATGGTCATCTCCGTTAGCTGCTCCTGGATTTAATGCGAGTAATGCAGCCGTCGCAGTATACAATAATGAACTATATGTATTTGGTACAACCGTGAATCAATCAGTAAAATATAATCCATCAACAAACATTTGGATACCATTAGCCAATCCTGTAACAACAAGTATTGGCGGTTGGGGTTGCCTTATAGATAGTAAAATTTATATAATGGGGCCAACTACAACATTTAAATCTTATGATATACCTAATAATACATGGGAAGCATTACCCGCTCTACCTATTACAATTGCTAGTCGCTTGGGACTTACTGACGGAACACTATTATATTATTTTGGGTTAGATGCTAATTATTTAGCTGTCGCATCCCAAAATCCAAAATTGACTACAACATGGTCATATTTATGGACAGGATACATGCCTACATTACCAAGTAATCCTTCGTTTGTACGTAAAGACAATATCGTTTATATAGGCGGTAGTGCTACTAACCTAGGGCAATTGGCGACATTCGATTTAATTTCGCATGATATTGGATGGGAGATACCTGCAACAAGCCAATTAATTGCACCACCAGCTGATTTAAGAAATGCATGTGCTTTTGAATATAAAAATGAATTATATTTTATTGGAGCTACTGTTGCAACAGCCGGCACAGGCAATATATTCAGAAAATATAATTTGGTTACTAAGATATGGGCTAATTTGCCTAATGTACCCGGAAATACATTAAGAAGTCAAGCAATAGTAAATAATGACGAAGTATATGTTTTACAAGGGAATACGGGCGGTACGGGATTTTGGAAATATAATTTTGCTAATAATGTATGGATTACGCTTCCGGCTACCGTTGCAATGCTTCATGTTGTTGCTGAATTGTATGATGACAAAATATATACAATTCAAGTTAACAATGTTAGAACATATGACTTTAGTGATGGGAATTGGCGATTAATAACTGATCGTGCAATAGCCGCCCGGTTACAAACAACAGGCGTTGCAGGTACGGCCATAGTAGGTCTATTTGAAGGAGTAATTCCTATTGTTATTTTAACTCCTGGAAATATTCCTAGTAGTACTCTTGATGAAGATGATATTTATATAATTACGGATACTGCAAGTCAACCTTTGTTAAAATATTCTATTCCTGACAGGATAGGCAAACCAATATCTGTTCCACCGGTAGCACCTCAAAACGGAGGTCTTTTTGTTATGAACGATTGGTTGTATTTAGTATCACCTATCGGAGTAGCGGGAGCAGGATACCCAAATATTTATAGATGTAAATTGCGTGAAATGGCTTGGGAGCCAGACATTTTGACTCCAATAAAGCAAGGACAAGAAATATTTTATACAACTACTAATAATAATTTATTTTTAACTTTTGACAATGTTAGAATAGCGTCAAATACAAAGTGGCAAGCGTATAATGATGGATTTATTGTGACTGATTGGTCTAAATCCGTTAAAGGCAAAATAAGAGCATTTTTAACCTAAAAGGAGGATAAAAAAATTGGATAAAGATTTACAAATAGCTCCGGAGATTGCAGAAGCAATTGAGGAACTAAATGCAAAAGAGACTGTGGATTTTGTAGACGAAAATACGATTATGAATTTAAGTAATAATAAAGATGAGGATGATTGTATCTACAAGGGATGTGATTGCAAAGATGACAAAAATGAACCTGATTAAAAAAATAAAAAAAATATTTGGAATACAGTCACCTAGTGAAAAGACTTTTGAGGCATATTTAAAAATAGGACAATATTTTAAAAGGCTTGAATGCAGGTGTAAACGGTACTAGAATATTAACGCCTGAAGAAGATGCCGGCGTATCCTCAGCAAAAAGAGATAAAGATGAGGAATAAATATTGTTTTAGATTGAATAAATAAGCTTTCTGTGATATAATTAAGATATCGATGCAGGGATAGGGATGTACACCCGACAAGATAGAGTCCTGGCTATTTTCCCTGTATGTTATTTCCGGGAATAATTTTAAACTCACAGGAGGTTTTATTTTTATGTCCAAATTAATAGATATTACTGGAGAAAAGTTTCATAAGCTTACAGTAATAAAAAGGGTTGAAAACAAAAATAACAAAGCTTATTGGTTATGTAAATGTGATTGCGACAAAGACAAAGAAGTAATTGTATCTGGTAACAATTTGAAAACAGGTTCAGTTAAATCTTGTGGATGTCTTATTTCAGAAATGAAGTTAATTAAAAAAGAAAAAATAAATTGTACAAAAATAGTAGGTAATAAATATAATAAATTGTTAATATTGCAAATATTGGAATCAGGAAAAAATAAAGACAGATATTGTAAGTGTTTATGTGAATGCGGTAATATAAAAAATATATTATTATCAAGCATACTTAATAATCATACAAAAAGTTGTGGGTGTTTGCCTAAAGGTGGCAATATTATACATGGTAAATCTTATACTCGATTATATAGTATATGGCGTGATATGAAAGGCAGATGTTATAATAAAAATAATGTTAATTATATAAATTATGGATACCGAAATATATCTATTTCAAATGAATGGTTAAATTCATTTGAATTGTTTTAGATAATATTTATAAATCGCTAAAAAAATAGCGATTTTTTTATTATAAAATATAAAAGGAAGTGAAGAAATGAGCAATAGTTCTTTGGTGGAATATACAAAAATTTCACCAAACAAAAATAGTCCAAGAAATGCAAAAATTGATACTATTAGTATCCATTGCGCCGCAGGAGTACTATCAATCGAAAGCTTTGCAGGATGGTTTGCACAAACAGTTGCCCAAAGTTCGTGTCAGTATATAGTAGGAGGAGACGGACGTGTAGCTTTAGTAGTGGATGAGCGGGATAGGTCATGGTGTACGTCGTCACCGATAAACGATCATAAAGCCGTGACGATTGAGATAGTTAATAGCAAGGCTGCCTATCCATGGCCAATAACAGATATTGCACTTGAAAAGACTATACAACTTTGTACCGATATTGCAAAACGGAATAATATTCCAAAAATAAATTATACGGGCGACAAAACAGGTAATTTAACGATGCACCGTTGGTTTTCAAACAAGGAATGTCCAGGCGATTACTTAGCAGAAAGATTTCCAATGATTGCCAATGAGGTAAACAGACGACTGACTCAGCAAATAATAGCAAAGCCACTAATTCCAGAATCAGTCCCTGTTAAGCCCTCTTTTCCATTACTAGAACAGAATATCCAAGCGATGGTTAGTTTAGATATTTGTAAATCGCCCGAATATTGGCTCGCTAAAGACAATTTGCAGTGGCTTAACGAGCTTCTTTATAATATAGCTAATTCTGAAAAATTTTGCAAGTCCCAATATAATGATATAAAAACCGTAGATACGGCTTTAGACGTATTAAATTCTGTAGGAGTAATGGCAAGTCCGCTTTATTGGAGAACTTTAATTGACAATGGCATCGAGCAATATTTAGGCAATCTCATAATCAATATGGCTAATAAAGCTATTATTAAGGCGGTTGACTAAAAATGAGTACAGTAAAAGCACTGAAACGCAATGAAATTGCTGATATCATCGGCTGGAATGGTGATGCCGAAATACTAGACCTGCTATCGGGAATAACTTATAAAATTAGAGGTTCCGTTGCTAAGACATATGATCATAGTGATTATCAAACTATAAATTCAACAGAAACAGCCAAAAAGAAACAAGCGGGCGGCGGTACCTGGAATTGGAACGCACGCCCTGTTTTATTGCTGTTAAAAGGACATAGAATCGCGGCATCTACGCATACATTCCCGCACTCAATTCCGGTAGCATGGCAAAGCGATAATATAGTTAATCCCCCGCTTACTAGAGCAAATGAACGTGATGCTAACGGTAAATGGAGAATCGGTTCACATTTTTGTCTGCATTATATTGATACAATAAATATGCGAACAGCAGATACTTGGTCAATGCAAATGAATGCGGCAGTTAAAAAAGCTTTAGAATTAGGTAATGCACCTGCAAAACAAACTGTTTCTGAACCTAAACCAGAACCCGTCAAAAAGGTTGAAATAAATCCTAACCCAGAACCAACTTTAACTGTAATACCCAGCATAATGAAATTCACCATCAATGCCAGTAAGATTAACGAAACTAAAAGCTATAATATAAACGGTTCGAATTATCCCAATCTGCGCGAATTGATGGATATTTTAAGTATAAAAGTAGATTATGACCCAACGACAAATATAATATCATTAAGAAAGGGTGATTAAATGATAGATATAACTAATATAATTGCGGCCTTAGCAGGACTTTGCATTATACTGATTTCAATTTATTGTGTTCCTTATATCAAAAGATTAAAGGAATCGCAAAATTGGGAAACTATGCAAGAAATAATCAATATTGCAACATTTGCGGCTGAGCAATTAAAATTAACTGGAAAAATTAAAGACAAGTTTGTTCATGCAAATAATCTAGTAATGGATGAACTCAACAAAAGAAATATACATTACGATCCGGAAATTATAAGAGATTCTATCGAATCAGCGGTATATAAGAATTTCAATGACAAGAATTAAACATCGAAGGTGATGACATGCAAATATTGACTAGATTAACAGAAATTCAATTATTAATGGTAACATTAGCAACATTAACAGAGATTCAAACTACTGCGATAGCTATTGAATCGGTGATCGCAATTCTAACAATCCTGGGAGGGATGATATCATTTTATTTAAACAGTAAAAAGATGCGTGACACTATAAATCAAGATGCGAAACGGCGTATGCAAGTAGAAATCAATGTTGAAAGTATAATGAACGAGATAAAGGAAATTAAGAAAGATAATAAAGAATATCACAAAACAATGAGCAGCTTAGAAAGCGACGTAGGCCAAATAAAAAAGGAGCTTTCATTAATTTGGAACCGGTTAGACAAACTTAATAGCAAATAATATACATATGGATAAAAATAATAAGGACGTGCAATGTGAAAATACCGAAGATTCCAAGAAAAATATTGGGAATGATTTTACTTTTTGCAGGGATTGTATTTATCTCATCTTATTATCATCATTCAATCCCCGTAATTTTAGCATCAATAGCAATTTATGTTATACATTTGACACTTATGCTTACGGATATTACTACTGTTTTGAAAAATAAGATATCACTACTTCGTGATAAAATAGACAGTTTAGCAACTGAAAAACAACTCGATAAACCTATAGAAATCAAACTTGAGAAGATCGATAATAACGAATGGATTGCATTGTTAGAAAAATGCAATTTTACTGATGAGGAACTTAAAATTATAAAAATGCGCCGGCGCGGTTGGACACATCTTAATATCGCTGTTGAATTAAAATATCATGAGCGCAGTATAAGTCGCAAGATTAAAAAAATAGAACAGAAAATAGAATCACACTATCATAATGCATAGTATGCGTAATGTATTATGATAGTGTTTTTACCCCATAAATCGCTTACTGGTGAGCCGAAAATTAATTCAGCGTATAAAACATTGCCTTGAAAATCAAATGCGTTAGAATCGATTTTAGAGCGTTAATACTAATATGCTTTTTATTCCTTTCTTTTTAATCCGAAATCTGATTTTTAGTCTTTACCATTTTGACGGTTCCTTCCATTACATCTTTATAAACTTTGTTTGACAATTTTTTATATAAATTATAATCGCTTATTTTACGATAATTAGAAATATCATCTATAGTTTTAATGTTTTGCGAAGAAATGCCATAAAGCAATATAGCATTTAAGTTTTCAAATACTTTATTTATTTCATTTTTATCAGATTTATATTCGGAATCATTAACGATATTTATTAATCTTTCATATTCCACTATATCATTTATGATATATTTTAATTTTGACATCTCCATGTCTATTGATATGTCTATATCTGTTACTGATTTTTCTGCAAGTTTCTGCCATATCAAATTCATTATTACTATTTTAGGATTATTTTCTAAATCTCTTTCATACAATGATGGTATTTTTTTCATAACAATTCCTTTCTTTTAATATTGCAATGTTCAACATTATTTTTAATTATACTATTTTTCTCATTCCACATTTCTTGCCATTTCATTTCAACTTTCTTGGATTCGTTAAATATATTACATTCTTCTTTTATAAAATTCCGCATAGATTCTATTATTTCAATGCACATAATGGCTGTATCCATACCCCAACATCCATCAACAGTACGTTCATTGCACCATCTTTCAAATTGTTTATAGGTCATCTCCAAACTCCATTTCTTCTATTATATTCTTATAAACTTCCGTTTGGCAAGTTGGACAACTACAACGGTGATAATGTCCATCACTCCCAAAATAATTATTATAATTTTCATTTGATTCAATCCTCTATTCTCAAATTATTATGCATATCCTTTCTTTTAATAGCATTTTCAAAATCCAATCTGCTTTCATAAAACCAATCTTCAAATATTATTTTTAAAGTGTCGTCATTTTTATGATAACGCATTCTGACAGAATTATAACGCATTCTTGATTCATGTTCACTCTTTATGTCATTCCCGGTTATCATGATTTTTTCACCGAAGAAGTCGAATTCGACATTATTGATTGTATCATCATCCCCTATGTATTGCCCCGCTTTAAAAATTAACCATGCCCAACGCATCATGTCTTTTTCTTCAAATATTGTTTCCGTTTTCAGATATATTATAATCACCTCGTTTCTTTTGATTATATCATTATTTAGCAGTTCTGTTAAGAAAAACTAATCTAATTCTGCCACCTATCGAGTCCTTTTTTCTCTTTTTTTGGCATTATGGATTCTATGCCAATTGCCTTCTTCTCGGCTTCTACTTTTGACAAATCAAATTTCGGATTTCTTATTGAACTAATTAACATACCTACAATATTTCCAATTTTACCATTTTGCAATTGTAATACTTTCAGTATGCTTTCTAACCGCTCCATACTGAAGTTCTGTGTATTGGCAATGCTTTGTAAGTTCGCACGGGTTAATTCTGTTTTTGGCTCAAAATATTTTAATATCATTTGATTAATGGCATCTAAGTCAATAGCAGAATTATCAATTTCCTCAGAAGAATGATCATGTAAAACTGCATCTGAAAAAAAATCTTTAACAACAACAACTGGTTCTTTATTTTGTTTATATGTTGTTGTTGTTTCTTTTTTATTTATTTGTTGGGTACCCAATTGTATCCCACTTGTGGTACCCAATTGGGTACTAGCTGTGGTATATGTTTGGGTACCACTGTGGTACATGTCTGGATACCAGTCTTTTTGTTCTGTGGTATCCTTTTGAGTACCACTCATTTTATTTTTAGCCCATTCATCATAATCAATGTTTAATTTTATAAATCTACCTTTTGTATGAGTGTTTTCTCGAACTACTATAATTACATTATCTTGTTCTAACTTTTTCAATGTCTTTTTTATATTGCCTATAGACGTTTTTATAGCATTTGATAAAAAGGTAACGCTTAATTCTGCATTATCCCTATCTTTATAACCATAAGTAAAGCGTATTACGCAACAAACAATACTTAGTTCAGTTCCATTAAAGCCATATGAATATATTGCTTCAAACAACTCATTTATTACTTTAGTATATCCATTATCAAGGTGAGGACTAGCCATTTACTCACCTGCTTTAAATAAATTGAACATTTATTAATGAATGTTCAATTTTTAACATAATTTGGCTATTGACGATATCTTTATCACATGATACAATATCATTAACATTATATTGTGATAAATATTTGCCTTGGTTGCTTTGGGCGGCATCAAGGCTATTATTTTTTTCTACCATAAGTTATTAACTCCTAGTCATTAATTATTTCATATTCGAAAATATCTCTTATGTCGTTTTTATTGAAAATGGTCATTAATTTTATTAAATTATCAAATTTAGGATTTTTAGTTGTGCCGGCTTCAAATCCTTGTATATGTCTAAGTGTCATTCCCGTTAAGTCTGATAATTCTTTTTGTGTAAAGCCTGCTTCTTTTCTTAATTTTCTTACATTATTTTCAGTTATTTGTATTTCCAAAATATTAATCCTCCTTAATTAATACTCTTTAATTTTATCATGAAATGTATTACATATCAAGTATTACACATAAAACATTAATTGACAAATCATAGCAATTAAAATTCGTAAACCCAACCAAATAATAAAACAAAAGCCCTATTCTAGGGCTGAAGTTTAGTCAATATCATATTTGCAAATCTCTTGAATCCCCGCTTCCTGGGGAAAAGCCGCCATATACATTATTATTGAAACAGCATGGACATTGCGTTTTATATTCATTATCATTATGTCTTTCATGAATAACGGTATATTCCGTATTATCAGATTTGAATTTGCATCCACATTTATGGCATTCAAAAACCCTGTATTCTTTAACTTTATTCGGATTTCCGAGTTTTAATATTTCCATTGTTATTCAACCCTTTCTACTATTAAAAGCTCTGTGGCCTGAAGCTTTTCGCCGCCATTACAGTAAATAATATCATTATAATCTATATGTTTATCCCGTGTTCTTAATCCTCTTTTATTGATATTTTGATTTATTTCACTTAGAGCGCCATCATAAATATCAATTACTTTTAGATTAACTTTTGCCTTTGGAAATTTTTTCAACATATCTGATATTTCATAAAATGGCATGTTTGACTCCATCAAAGCCCAGAAACAATCTTTATTTTCTTTTTCAGGCCTTTTGACTGAAGCAATTAAATAATATTTTTCTTCATATTCTATCCATTGATCAGATAAAATTTCCTTAAAATCCCATCTAACTGAATCACTGCAATCATCATATTTCCTATAGATTTTGTCATTTGTGAAATCTATCCAAATATAATTCCCGGGTGTCCAATTAGGCATAGCAATTCTTTTACCTTCTCTCAATAAAGGCAATACCTGTTCAAACAACATTTTCATCATCCTTTCTTAATAAATCGAGATTCTCATAAATATTTCCCAAATTTTCTATTCTGCTAAAATCATGAACTATACTTAATTGATAATCGATAAATTCTGCTATTGGTATTATCAAATTCAGATAATCAATATATATCGACCAGCATCCGAGACCTGACATTTTTACTATTCCTATTTCATTCCTAGATGGTTCGGGATAGTTTTCCATAAGTATAACGAATTCATTATTGTTATATGCTTCAAGAATATCTGATTCATAAATTAATTTTCCGTTTTTGTCTCTTAGCCCAGTGCATTGCATTAATGCAAATCTCTTTTGCTGACCCGTTGCATCATCTAATACTAACCAGCTATTCCAATCGTCAGACATATCATACCACCATTCATCTGCATCAACGATATCTTTGAGTCTTAAATATATCATTTTTTGGGCTTCTTTATCCCAAATTCTGAACATAAATCTATTCATTGTTTTGCAATACGCTCCTTATTTTTATAATAATCTAGCCCATATCCACATCTTGTCATTGCATTAACAATTTTTATCGGCTTTAACTCTTGAACCATTTTTTCTATCATATCAGCAGATTTTAAAGTATCTTTATTAAATTCTACTGTTGATTTATATTGATTATAATAGTCATCCAGCGGGTTATCATGATAAAAAATCACCATAATATTGTCGCTCTTTCCATACATTACATGATATTTTTGATTTTTAAAAATTCTGGTCATTTATTTTATCATCCTTTAATCTTTTTATTTTTAGCCTCATTTCAATTATATTCTTAGCGATATACCCTTCGTTAGGAATTAATTTATAAGCTTTGATAATGTATGATTCTTCTCTACCATCTAAGAAATTTTCGATTGCTTTATCTTTCATCGACAGATATCCATCAATGTTTTTGTATGAGCCAATTATATTTGCGTAAAACGCTGGCTCATCGTTGGTGGTATGTTTGGCAATTAGAATTATTTCGTTATTCATAATTCAAGTGCCTCCTCTTTTATTTAATTAATATTTCGCCTTCTTCAAATAATTCCTTTTCTGACAAGTTTAAATATTCTGCTATCTTTTCCCTGTAAGCGGGGAACCAAGGATACTTCCCTTTAAAACATCTGTTTAAACTTGCTGGGTCTATCCCCGTTTCACGAGCTAATTTTGCTTGAGAAATAGCTCTTTGAAACATTATAATTTTTAATCGTATTATTTTTATTCCCTCCTTTCTTATACGCCTAATGAAATTGTACTTCATTTTTATTGTATTGTCAACACATTAAATAATTTTATTATTTGTCTACATGTCAAAAAATCATTAAACTGCATTAGTCTGATTTTGTTTATTGGTGGTTCGTCAAATGTCCTAAATTATTTTTCATTTTATCTCATAATAAATTACAGTTATTTCCTTAAAAGAGAGGAGTTATCTAAATATGTATTATCCAAATTATTATCCGAGTTACAATACAAATCCACCGCCGCGGATGAATTATAACAGTCCGTATGTTGTATATGATGAATTTGGGCGTCCAGTTCCATTGTCGCGAAAAGTTTTGCAAGATTTACAGGCAGACTTTGAACAGCGGCAAAATCCAAGACAGCCTTATAATGATCCTTATTCAATGAATCAACCTAATTATAATCAACCTATTCAACAATCGAATATGCCATCTGGTGTTCCGTCAGCCATGCCTGCTGCACAGCCTCCGCAAGTTCAACAACGCCCGATAAATCTGGAAGACGTAATGATATCAGTTAATAACGAAGAAGAAGCATGGAATTATAGCATTGATCAAAGTGAATGGATTAAAGGCGATAAATATTATTTTTGCAATAAGACAACTGGTGATTTCTATGTTAAATATTTTGGATTTGCGCCTGATACAGGTATTCCAAAAGAAATTAGAGAAATTTATCCAAAAAAAACGAAAGCTATTGATGGAGCCTCTGTGAAAGCTGAAAAAAAAGAAATTGAGACTGATCGCTTAGATGAAGTTGTACACCGGTTATCAAATATAGAACATAAATTAAACGAGTTTGATTTATTGAAAGAGTTTGCAATGAGCATGGTAAGTCCGCAGCAGATTAAAGGCGATAATTTTACCATGACAACGACTGACGATAGTGTTTATCCAATTAATAAAGCAAGCAAAGGGAGACCGAGAAAAACGGAAAATAAAGAAGGTGAATTAGAATGATTCATGGAATATTGCAAAAAGGATGGAAAATGTTAGAATCTGTATTCCCTGATGCGAATCAAGTATTAGATAAAGCTAAAGAAATAGGAGAATCAGAAAAAAGTGTTCCCGCTGTTTTAAATTTTCTTGAAGGTGTGGCAAAACAAAAAGGCGCAAGTGGAGCACTTGATAATCAAATATGGAACTCATTAAAAAATATAAAAAGTGTAAATGAAGTGATTCCGCATGTTGAAAATTTAATTAAACAACCAGAGATTGCGAAATTATTACCTAACATTTTATTTTCAAATAACAAAAACGATAATTAAAGTTATCCATTTTAGCTTTAAATATAAAATTAAATCAAGAAAGGAATGAAAAAATAATGGCAGATTATTCAGATGATAGAGTCCAAGTCGGCAGCGGATACGGTGGCGGCAATTGGGCTATGATTTGGGTATGGGCAATATTTGCGTTAGAGAACTGACGCACTAATTAGAAATAGTTAGTTAAAAACTACGTGAAACGGGGAAGCCTAAGTATAAAAGTTTTATATATGGTAATCCTATTCCAAGCCAGAAAGGGATTTCTGGAAGGATCAGAGACTAGGGGAATTAAGCTAGAACAGCCGAACCCCCCACGAGTGCGTAGCACCTAAACAAGTAAAGTTGTAGGTGAAGAGATAGTCCGAACCCTAAACAATGCAAGCTTGATTTAACGTTTTATGCATTGTTTCCCTGAAAAGGTAGGAGACAGAATAAAGAGTCTGTCATATATAATAATGAATATTATATAATAAGAGTTCTTATATTTTTTGCCCTAGTCTTCATGTGGGGCCGTGGTGAAAAGCGTCATCACAGTAATGTAGGCGAATATTTAGCTCCTGTATTAGCCGCAACAGCGATGAATCAGCCGAAGCCATGCTATGACTATGGATATGATCGTAATGGTTATGAACATTGGGACATAGTTCGAGATGAAAATCGGGAATTTGGGAATATCAAGAAAGAAATTGCCGAAACCGGCTGGACTATTTCAAGAGAAGCCGACAGGAATTTTTATACTACGAGTAACCTAATCAATGAATCAAAGTATGAAAACGCCCGTCAAGCCGATCTCAACACATTTAATATTATACGGGAAATTAATCAAGGAACGCAAGCCGTATTAACAAAATTAGCAAACGATACCGAGCAAAGGTTGAGAGATGAACTATATGAGGCGCGGCTTAACTTGCCAAGACCGCCTTATGGATATTGCTAATTTTAAAGGTTTTAAAATTCAATAAAAACAATGAACTATCAATCGTTAACTAAAGATTGAAATCATTATTTGTAAATCTGATGTCCGCCCGATGTTAGTCGGCTGGCGCCAAAACATATATGAGTCGGGTGATGTTGGGTTGATAAATAAATGATAGGAGAAATGTAATATGAATCATTGTAAAAGAAATTTTCATGCACCTGTTTACAGGGGTAATGAAAGGGTTCAACGCATGGTTAGCTGTGGTTTTAATGCGGGTTTTGCACATTTTGAAAGGAAACCATGTTGCGAAAATAAAGCATTAAGAAGTGGTGCAGTGCATGAATATCCAATAGTGTGTAGACCTCCAGAAAGAATAGACATTGAAAGGGTAGTTTCTATTCCGGGGATCGATGACTCCTTATTTTTGGTTGGGGATGTAGCAAATTACAAAATGAACAAAAATTTCCAAGTGGAAATTTCTGGTGATGCAATTAATGTTGTATCAGGTAATTTCGCGACATACTTACTCCTAAAAAATGGGTCAATGCATACATTAGGTTTTTCAACAGCCAATATTGAAAAATGCTTGCGTAGGAATAGCCATATGTTTACGAAAGATGGAATCCGTAACCATGATTTAGAATTGCTTTACCCAGATTTAGCACCGCAGGATGAGAATGTGGAATTGGAAGAAAAAGAATGTGCTCCAAGGAGATATGCAAGAGAAACCATTATAAGTAATTCAACACTGGCAGATAACTCTACTACAATCCGCATTGATATTTATGAATGTGATCAATTGGTAGATACTGAAATATGGTTCTTAATTAAAATGGTTTGTGAAAACGTAAATACTGTTAGAGGAATGAATGTAGCGGCTTGGGATGATTCACCACGTACATGTGGAGAAGTTGTCTTTTTGTTAGGTCGCAGTACAAATAATGGTCTTTTTGTCCTTGCAGGTTATCCTACAAAGAGTTGCGGGTGTCACAATAGAGGATATAATTACGGTTATAGAGGCTAAATAGTTTTGAGGCGGGTTAACCCGCCTCAATTCATAAAATATCATTGAGTTTGGCAAACTCTCCAAAGTATTTTGTAGCTAATTCATTATAAACTAAGGCAGCTTTTTCTTCTGAATCAAAAAGAATGGCAATCTTTACTTCCCATTTATTTTGATCTTTGTTCCAATATACGCCTTTATACTTGGATGTTCCGATTTTGCGTTTTGTTCGATTGCGAGTATTTTCAGATTGTGTACAAAGTCTTAAATTTTCTTTTCTGCAATCTGTTTTATTACTATTTTTATGATCGACTATTGCGCCATCTGGTGCATTAATTATAAATCTATGCAAATATAATATTTTTCCGTCTTTGGTTCGGCAATGGATATAACCGTGAGATGTTGCACTCCAATATGCTAAACTCATTACTTTATCTAAATCATCATTGTCAATTAGAAATTCTGTTTTGTGTTTAGTATTTGGATTTAATACTTTAGAATATGCATCAAAATGTATAACAATCATTGGGCATTTTACATAACCACGTTCAAAATCTTTATATCTTGTTTTTCTAGTTTCGCCGTTTTCAAATTCAATGATAATATCATTGGTAGTTTTGTAATGAATAATAGTTGCATTAAGTCCATTTTTCATTGTACGAACTTCACCAGTTCTGTCATTTAATTGATTTTTGTGCATAAAAAATAACCTCCAACCTCATATATTTATCGGGAAAGGACGATGAGGTAAAGTCGCCCACAGGTTTGCAACCCTGCCCGATTTGTATATATATTATAACATAAAGATACCAAAAAATCAACCAAAGGATTGATATCAATGCCGGATTACAAATGTGCCGAAAGTGCAAAAAGATATATAAAAGCTTACTTCACCGACTTTTGGGGTAAAGTATCCGTCGTTTACAATAATTGCAATATCGATGAAAGACCAGAAATAAAAAAAGAGATTCTACTTTTGGCAGAACGAATTAATTATTTAATAAACAAATCTCAATAAATTAACATAAATACGAAAGGATGATAAATATTGGAAAGGATACACAAATACCGCGAAGACCTGCATGATCATATATTAGAAAGGGCTGGAGAAAAAGGGTTTCAGCCGCATCCGCAGGCGAGAAAAGAAATAGATGATCTCATCGATCACCACGAGCGTGTATGCGACTATATCGGCGATGCTGAGCATCATGCAAGACGCGGACGCAGTGGCGGTCGTCAAGAAAGATATGACATGTATGATTATGATGGCGGATATGGCGGCGGACGCCACGAAGTATATGCCATGGAAGACGATTATATGGAAAGAGAAAGATACGCAAAAAGAGGAGTAGGAAGACCGAGAAAAAGACGTTAAGCGGGGTGACTTAAGTGAAAGCAATATATGAAAAAATATTAAAAGACGCGGAGCAAGATAGAGACGATTGGGCAAAAGAAGGCGTTGATCTTGACGATATACCCGAATTTGTCAGACTTGTAGAAAGCTGCGAAACACTTAAGAAATACGTTGTTACAATAAAAGAGCAACCCGCAACCCGCGAAAAACGCGGAGGCAGTGATATAATCGATGCAAGTTACATATTTAGCACCGTTCAGGACGAAATTGAAGGTGCTGAAAAATATTATAATTTGTATGTTAGAATAAAGCAGGAAGGTCAAGATAAAGAACGCATCGGTAGCCTGCAGGCGGAAACGCTCAAGCAGATGGCTAAAGATGAGGTGCGGCACGCTGATACTTGGCTGAAATTAGCACAAGAACAAGGTCTTGATCAATCTAAGGTTGCACAGCTTAAACAACGATTATCCGCTGTAATGTCTAAATTAAGAACTATTTAAAGCCTCTATACGGGGCTTTTTGATTTTTTTTGAAACGGCAGGTGAATTAGAAGTGCCTGAAAAGAATAACAGTAAATGCAAGTACCCTAATAATTGCATTTATCACGGGTCTGGTTGCTATCATTTCAGTAATCAGCCGGATCACGATAAAGAAAAGGTACCGATTGAAATCAAAGATTTGACCTTTTCGGCAAGTGTTATAAGCCTGCCGGAAGGTTCAGAACCAACAATAAAAATAATCAAAACTGGAAAATAGGAAGGAGGAAAAGGAATGGCTACAAATATACATTTTGAATTCGGTATACCGATGGCAGCAAAGAAAGGTGCTGACGGAGATGACGGAAAATCTGCTTATGAATTGGCAGTAGAAGCTGGGTTCCACGGAACTTTAGAACATTGGTTGGCAAGTTTGAAAGGTGCCGATGCAGAACCGTTAGATTTGACAGCAACAGCACATTTAACAATGCTCGATTCCGAAGAAGAACCATCAATCAAAGTAACGGTAACATAATAAAAAAAAGAGCCTTTATTGGCTCTCTTTTTTTTAGCAGATAATATATTATTATTTGATTAATCCAGATACTCTCCAGCAAATATCATTCTAACGATTTCTGATTCGATTTCATCACTAATTCGATCATATGCTATTTTAAGCATATAATCAGCTGTTGAATTGCTTTTTAATTCATTACGTTTATCATGGAGAGCATTAGATGCCTCTCTCAAGATATCAATTTGTTTGATTTGTTTTAAATTATTCATTTCACTTCCCCATCTTCTTTTATTTTTTTACTTTCTGGGATGCACCGCATACAATACATTCCCAAACTCTATATTCCATAGTGTTTTCAATATTAGCGTGATTAAAATTTTTTTTGCATTTTTTACAGTAGAACGGTCTAGCTGTCCACAGCCCTCTACTATGAGCATTGGCTTCCCGATTATATTCCCTTGTTTCCATTTCAAACTTCCTCCTTATAAATTTTTTTATTATCTTCCCCACCAATTAATTGAGAAGTTTTCTTTTTGTACTTTTTCTTTCATTGCTGCCCATTCTTCTTCAGTTGTTTCTGGAGCATAACTTTGGGCATATGCAATTTGTTCTCCGACTTTGGCGATTTTTTCTTCAGTTTCTTTTATGTCTTGCTTCCATTTTCCGATTTTATCGGAAGTAGGGCGTTTTTCAATCCATGTTTTTAATCTTTCTATTTGCCTTTCGTATTCTAGGATATTGCTATCCAGGTATAACAGCCTTTTGGCGATAGCCCGTGTAACAACATCCGGTTTCATCCACCGACACGGAATCAAATCGACGAAGGTGCCGTTTTGTAGTTCCAACGCACCTACGTCCCCACTATCTTTGTGGGTTACATAGATGCGGCCGATTGTTCTTGCCCATGGTTGGCGGCCTTGAAAATTCTCTAACCATGTTACAACATTAGCAATGTCAGCCTTAATCTGAGTTAGGTCGATATCTTCTCGTTGGCCTACTGAAGCGGTTAAAAAATCTCGCTGTCCAATACGGATCCACTCGGGTACGTCTTCGTCTCCTTCTTCATCAAAGGTTTCAAAGAAATTATCGTATCTTTTACGGAATTCTCTATTTATTTCCTCTTGGAAATTACTTAAAGAGATTTCATTATGATGTTCGCCGGCATAACAAAATCTAATGTTATATCTCCGGCCAGTATAACCCTCTTGGATTGCATCGTAAAATGCTATTCTTTCCTCGATTACTTTTATGATTAAATCTAAATTATTAAACATTTTTATGCCTCCTGCGATATTATAATGCTTAATACAATTAGTACATCGACAGATAGTGTCACGAACATTTGTCATACTAACCATATCAATTGTATCCTTTTGCCCTTACGTAACGGGATACCAAAACGTCACGCCCTGTAAGTTTATACTCTATTCACATCTATTAGGCATTAGAGTTATTGATCATAATCTATGGGGAACTAGATTATGCGTTACAGGTATATGAATTCATCGTGAATTATTATTCATAAACCACTTGCCCACAACTAATTATGTGTTAAAACAATACCCTCAAATTTCTTGGTGACCTATAGCAGTCTGGCGCATCGCCAAAAATAAGGGTATAACGTTCAACAACTATTATGTCACCGTTGTCAAACTCTGCAAAAAACACTGTATTGTCAGGCATAGTATCATTATTGTCTAAAAATCGAGCATCATTAGAGTGCTTATCTGCTAATTCTTCTGCTACTTTGATTGCTAGAGAAGATTTTTCATAAAATCCCTCAATGGCATCTCGACCATCAATAAATGTTGTTAATAAAAATACGTTCATGTTATCCTCCATTATATAATTGCCGATAGCCGATCGGCGGCGGGTAATATTCTACCACTCTATTAATTGATCTTTAAATTCTTCTACCCATGTTCCAGCAAAATACTGGCTTAGGCAATCATATTCTATGCGTTCCCATTCTCCGTCATTATGCTTATCGAAATAAGCTTGAAGGATATCAGTTACGTCTACAAATTCTACTTTGCTAAAATCGAAAATTCCATTTATTTCTTCTTCAGATAGCATCCAGTTATCGTCTGAAGAAATTATGTCTTCATAAATTTCGCGCAAGGCTGCATATCTATGGCAACCTGTTACTAAGTTATCGTCTGTTACTAATATTGGCATTCCATTCCAGCCGTTGTTTAGAAGACTTTCTTTTATTTCACTGAGGTAATCTTGATCTACCTCGTGAATAGGTGTGTAATATATTGATGAATTAAAACTTTCTGTGTAATATTTCATCTCTTATTCCTCCGTTTAGTTTATGTGTTAATAACAGTATATACCTTATTCCGTATACTGTCAAGTGTTTTTTTGAAATTTTTTAATTTTTTTTTGAGATTTAAAAAACGCTTTAAAATCGATTTTAAGGTACTTATTTTATTAGGCAATGTTTTATACCAGAATGTTTTTTATGTTTAATCTCGGGGCGATTTAGGACATTGTAGGGGCATATAAAATAAACTGTTGATTTGTTAAAAGATACAAAAAAAAGACCGTCATCCCTTAAACGGTCTTTTTTTGAGAGGTTGGTTTGCTTTTTGAATATAGGTAATTACTAAAGATAATACAGCAAAATATTGTTGCTGTCAAATAATTTATTAGATTTTAATTTTGCCATCTATCCAAGCCGCGTTTTTCTTTTTTGATTTCAAAATAATTAGTTTCTTTTTTAACCGCGGTTACATCTTTACCCAAATCGAAATCCGGATTCTGTATTGCCCAAATCAGCCAGCGGGGGACATTCTTGATGTCACTGACTTGTTTCTGTAATTGTGGCATGATATTTTTTAATCTTTCTATGCTAAAATCACGTGTATTAGCAATGTTTCTTAACTGTATCTCCGTCAACGGTTCCAACGGCACAATACAATCCATTATGATAGCCTCAATTTCTTGCAACAAAGAAGAAGAGACAACAACGGACGAAGAAAAATCTGTAAAAGAATTTAAAGAATCTGAAGTATTGTAGTTAGTTGTTGTTTTATTTATATTTGTTTTTGTTTGTTGGGCATCTAAATTGATGTGACTGGACACATCTAAATTAATGTTTCTGGTCACATCATTTTTGATGCGAGAATGTACGTTCGTCACATCGAAACTGATTTCTCCAGTTTTGTATTTTAACCATTCCATATAATTTTGATTAATACTTAATATTTTACCTTTATTATTAGTATGCTCTTCAATCACAATAACAATATTATGATCTATAAGTTTTTTCAAAGAACGTTGTACTTGTTGATACGTTGAACATCCTATAAAATTGTCAATAAATGATATACTTAATTGATCCTCCAGTCTGGAAAATCCAAATGTATATCTTACAATACAGTCAAATATTGCACGTTCCGTGGCATTCGCTTAACTACCTTTTGGGAAAATATAAAAGGGAGGAATGATTTATAGATTTAACATTTGGTGAGCAATTAAAAGTGCACCTAAATAGAAAAAATATAACGATTAGTGAATTGTCAAAAATAACAGGCACATCAAGGCAGAATCTGACAAATAAATTTACTCGAAATGATTTTCGAGAAAATGAAATGCTAAAGATTGCTAAGGCCGTTAATTTAAAATTGACAATATCACTGGATAATAAAAGCGATGGTTAAATAATCATCGCCTTTTTAAAATATTTTTATTTTATTTTAATTCTGATATCATAGTGATTAAATTCACTATCTATCGTATTTAATAATAGACTAAAGATTTCATAAATTGCATTTGCAACATCTTCTTCCGCAATTCTATAATACTCTTCAACCATAAGCTCTTCTCTCATAGATTCCATTATAGATATATATAGTTCGCTAGATTCGTATAATGATATTTCCGCATCATTTATTACAAACCAGCCTTTATCCGGCGTAAAAACTTCTATATCTGTAATTTCAACTGAGTTAATTTCAGGCTTGTTTATTTGAATCACTATTATTTTCTTTGTGTCGTCAACCACAATGTCATTTTCCACAATTGTTGATAAATCTGTAGAATACTTTCCTACTCCGTAAAAATTCATTTTTTGTATCCGTCTAAAGAATTTATCATTTAGGCTATCAATGATACCACCTTCCTTAGTATTTTCAGTTCTAAATATATCAAACGGTTTTGCACCGTCATTAAACTCGGTTTCCTGTTTCAATATAATTTCCGTTACTATTAAATCTTTCTTTTGCTTAATCTCTGTCACTAATATTTCTTTGATATTTATTTTTTCTTTAATCTCCTCAACTATTTCAGGGCTATTTATGATATATTGTTCTTTTGGCGTAGATTTGCCGAGATTGCCAAATAAATATAATGCAACAAATGCCCCGATAAAAATGTAAAATAATGCTTTATAAATCTATATCATCTCCTCTTTCTATAAATTTAACTTTATCTCGGTTATCAGCGAATCAATGATTTTCCGATAATCAAGAATTGTGATTCCTAAAAACCTATTGATTAATTCTAAAAATAATATGCCTACGGCTAGTGTTATAATAGCAAACAATAACCAGCTAAATAATTTACCTATCATTTAATCTCTCCTCTTATTTTGTTAAAACTGTATATAATACATCCGCTAGCGGAACCATGGCATTGGTTGCCTCGCCTATTGAATTCTTGTCAGAGCCAACTTCGACCAATATTGACTTAGCCCGCTGAAACGTAGAATACCTATGCTTATGCAAGTATATAGGCCGCATCAAACCTGGATATTTCTCGTTAGCTTCTAAAAATAGTTGCAACGAAAACGCAGTATTTTCAAAAACATAGGGATTGTACAATCCACCTTTTGACAACCCGTTAAAAAACATAATTCTTGCAGTTGGCCTGTCGTCGAACATTGTCATAAATTTGCTCGGAGTGCCGTCACGGTGCATATCGATCACAATTTCTATGGACGGATACATAGCGAGAGCTTCTCTTATTACTTCTTCTGAATATTCATAACTGCTGTAAAACTCGCCTGGCGGCACATATACATTTTCTATATGCAAAACAGATACTTTATAGTTTGTTTTCAAAATATTTGTAAGCATCTTTCCTACCCCTACGATAGAATCTGCTAATTCACCTGGTCTGCTATTTGAAAATGTTTCATGACTGTGAGTATGAATGATCAATATCTTATAATCATCCCCGCTTAAATCTGTTTTGCAGTTATATGATAACATTTTATCTATAGGAAAATCTGATATACTAACGGAAACTTCTGCATCTACTATATACACATATCTTTTTAGTAAATCTAAGTTGTCTTTTATCCCTAGAATACCTAAGCGTGTAACCCCCTCAGCCGCTGGAGCTATTGGTATTGATGGCAGATTTTCTTGTTCTGACCTTGTTGTGATTTCGCCCTCTGTCCCATCCCAATTTGTTATCTTTGTAACCGTAACGTTAGATGAAATATCCCGAGCTGATGCCAAAATCTCATCATTTATTCCGTACAGTGGATCATCTGAATTAATCGGATTCTTGTCACCTTCATTCTCCTTATATGACAATTCGAGATTTATTTTACTTGCATTCCCAACAATAGATAATATCTCATCTGGAATAATTTCTGTAAATTCTTGTTTGATTTGCTCAACAACTGCATCTTTTTCTGGTGTTGGATTGAAATTTACTATTATATAGATGATGATAATTATAATTGCAACATCACCTATCTTCATTCAGTTAACTCAACCCCCTTCATAATATTAATTATTATCACATACACAAAAATCCCTATAAAAATCATCATCCTTCCTTTCATACATCTTTCTTCATTGATTAAATAATGGTTACTTTTATAGTTTATCCACGGAAGTGCTTTTATATACCAATATTTTTTCGCTATGGTAAAAATTATTAATATCCCAATTCTTATGCACCAGAATATTAAATTTTTATCCAAGTTATACATCACTCCTTATTTTTTGCTTTATCAATTACATTTTGGATTGATGCCGGCATAGTAAAATTTGCCTGAACCATACCATCATCATTTTTTATAAAAAATGTTTTATAGCCTATTATTATGGCTATAAGTAATACCGCTGTTTTTAGCACGAAGCTTATATTCCTTGTTATCCTCTGAATAGTATCATCGTTGAAAACAAATATTCCGAATAGCAGAAACGCGCCTATAAAATAAATCATGTTTTCTTTCAAAAATTTTATTCCTCCTTTTTTTTTATAGTTTCAGTAGAATCAATATATTTTTCCCATTCCTCAGCTTTTATTAAATATCGTCTTCCAATCTTAAAAGCTGGTACTTTCTCTTGATTTATCAGCCTCCTTATAATTCTTTCGTTTATTTCTGGATGCAATGTCGCCAACTGCTTCACAGAATATAAATTCTGGTTTATTATATATCACTCCTTTATTTGCGATTACATATCATAGCGTATCATAGTGTATTGTAATTGTCAATAATGATTTGTTGCAAATAATAACATTAAAAATACTATATTGTTCATTAAAGCAAATATAAAACATATCCTTTATATATTATTTTGCTGGGAAAACTTATATTTTTAGATATATTTCTATTCCCAGCGAACCTATCAGCGAACAATTCGGCAAGTTATTCAAAATAAACATAATAAATTGCATACTATTACAAATATTATATTTTCATCTATTTATTTTATTTGTCATATTATAATATATAATATTATATGAAACTATATAAAAATATATTGACATTTATAAAATTCTGAGATACCATGGAATAAATTATAAAAATAAATATAAAATATTAAAAACGGAGGTAAAAATGCCAGAAAATAGTAATAGTATCAATTTTTATGCAGGAATCGATTTGGGAGCTGGTCAACTAAATAGCGTGACGATTCCCGATGCAGATATTAAAAATGTAAAACAATTTAAACCGGGGGCAATCGTAACATTTCCGTCATTGATTCAAGACGGATGTGATAAGTTTGATCAAAGACAAAAAATCAAAGTAGAGTATGATGGCGGGATTTATAGTATAGGAATTGGTAATGATATTATACATGAAGCTAAGTATATTACTAAGCAATATGAGACAATATTGTTAACATCTATAGCAATGTCAGCTATTCCGTCCAATGTTATTGCAAGTATAGCAATCGGAATGCCTATTTCGCATTTCAGGAATGAAAAGCTAGTAGGTGGCGTTATTCAGCATTTACAAAGTTTAAGAAATAAAAAAATAGCTATTACCCCAAATGGTAACAGTGAAATTGCGAAAACAATAACTATACAAAAGGCAAATGTATTGCCTGAAAATTCAGTTATTGTAATCAATCCAAACGCATATCAGGTAGGGAAATATTTGTTCATTGACATTGGAAATCGCACTATAGATTTCACTTTGTATAAAATAACAGAAAAGACAATCAACAAAGAAAATCGGAAAGTGGCAGAAAGAAGAGGGGCATATACATTAAATAAGGGTATTTTGACACTTAAGAAAAAAATAGTTGAAGAACTTGAAGGTGATTATAACGTAAAATTAAGTTTTGACGATTATGACGATCTATTTACAGCCGCCATGGAAGGCTCAGAATTCTACTTAAATTTAATTGGCAATGTTCCTACGACAAAATACAAAAAAACTATAGACAATTATGTAAGTAATAACATTTTTAGTGAACTAACCCGACTTTACAGCGATGAAATTGCTGGATCAAGATTAGTATTCCATGGATATGGTTCTGTATTGTTAGAATCAATCCTAAAAAGCGATATATATAGAAGTGTATATATGTTGGGATTGCATCCTGATAAGCAATTTGCAAACGCAAAGGCGAATTTTATAGTAGCAACGCAATGCAAATAAAAGGGGGATAACTTGTCAATGTCTGATAAGGAAAAAGATAATCTAATTAATGAACAGAAAAAAAAAGCACGATTGAATTTGCAAGAAGATGATCCCAGGCCTATCACATTAACATTTGATAGGCTAAAAGGGAATGACATGTTAATCTGGCGATGGCTTATAAATGAAGTGAAGAAAAAAGGTCGACAACAAGCAATAAAAGATGTTCTATTGCCATATGCTATAGAATATAAAAAAATGTTAGAAATAAAAGAAAATGAATATCCGTTTGATTCAGTACTTATTCAACAAGAAATCCATAAAAAGCCGAATCAAGATAAAGCCGAAGACAATCTCAGGCAAGAAGTAATTGATGAAATATTAATGAATGATATTTTCGAGAAATAAAAAATAAAAGGAGAATGAAATAATGATCAATATAACAGAAATGAGAAAAGAAAGAAGAACCATAACATCAATTATGCAAAATATTGAAAGGAAAGAAAAAATATTACAGACAATAAAAATAATCACAGCTTCTATAACGGCATTCATCCTATTAGCTTGCTGCTTTCCTCATGATGTAGGAATTTTAGGATTAATGACAGCTAATATATTTACATCACTATTTGGCAATAGCATGAGATGGATGTATATAGCAGGGCTTGTTTTGATTGAAGCATTATATGTTTTACATGATGCTCAGATCAAAAAATTACAAAACAAAATAATTAGTTTGTTTGCGTGGCTTATATCTTTATCCATAACATTTAGTGGAATATTCGATACCGGTTTGGTTGGAAGCTTGATTAACCATTTTATAGTGACAGTTATTGGTATAATCCCGCTAATTGTTGTAAGTATTATAACAACAATGTATTTTTCTATAGAATGGTTTGGCATAAAGCTGGAAAATATACAGAAAGTTTTGTTAAGTTAAAAATAATAAATAAAAAGAGAGGAGCATTATTATTTTAGCAAAATCAAAAAGGAGGACACAGAGTAAAGCAATAATATGTATAACAACGACAGCATTTGTTGGATGGTCATGTCTTGCACCCGACTATGCCGGGGCGTGGGGCAGAGTAGTAGAAACATCCATAACTGATTTTTTTGGCTATCATATGAAATGGATATACCTTGCAGGAGCCGGAGTATTGGAGCTGAATTTTTTATTAGGGAAAGAAAAGCTTCAAGTAAAAAAAATATCTAACAAAATAATAAATTCTGTAGCATGGTTAACGTCAATATCTACAACACTTGGCGGGCATTATGATATGGGTGTTTTTGGAGCAGTATTAAATTATGTTACTACAAGCAAGGTTGGGCTTGTACCTATTGCAGTTGGCACAGGGCTTATGACAGTACATTGGCTTTTTTCCTTGATGGATTTAACGCTTGGTGAAGCTATTGATAAACTATTAGAAGGGACGCCATTTGGTGATTTCAGTTTTGTAGATTTCAAGAATAATCAAATGAATAAAATGGCTGATACTATTAGTCGAAATGATATATTGTCAAAGATAATCAAGCCTGAATATTTCCAGCAAAAACAACAAACAGCATCGATTAACGTTAAACCGTTGCTTGATCTGTTTGAAGAAATGAAAATTAACGCCAATGTGATAGACATTGAAGATAATGAATATATGACAAGATTTCATATTGATCTGTATGGAGGAACGCAAGCTAGCAGAATAAGAACTATAGAAGAAGATATTGCCATAAAATTAGGGAAATTAATTACGATACCAGAGAACACTAATGAGGGGCTTGTTATTGAAGCTCATAAAAAACAAGACAAGACAAATATATTGCATGCAGATTTTGTTTTTGATACGGTAGACTTTGGTCAATACCCCCTAGGTACAATTGCATTGGGGATAAACAAAAGCAACAGAGAAATGATGTTTTATAATATAACAGAAGAATGCCACTGTATGATTTGTGGCAAAAATAAAAGCGGTAAAAGTAGATTCTTAGATATGATACTATTATCATTGATTAAGCATCCAGCCGCTACACCAGACACTCTAAATTTTATTTTTATTGCCGGAAGCGATAAGACCGGAGATCTAGGACAATATAATAATCTAGCATTTAACCGTTTTCATCAAGTAGCGGGGAATATTGAAAATATTGAAAAAAGCATTAAATGGATTCAAAATGAAAATGAGCATAGAAAATCAATTTTAAGCGATGCGAATGTTAGGGATATGGACGCTTATAACGCAATGAATCCAGAATGCCAATTCCCACGAATAATATTTATGGTAGACGAATTCGCAAACATGCTTAACAAATATCCTGAACTGGAGGATACATTTGTTTATTTTAGTAATGAGACAAGGGCACAAAACATAAATATGATTCTTGTATCTCAAAGTGCGAAAGCGAATGAATTCCCTACGTCTATCAGCAAAAACTTCAAGGGATTTTGTTTTAGCGTTAAAACATACCAGGAATCGCGAAATGTTATCGGCTTTAAGGGAGCCGAAAAAATTCTTACAAAAGGTACTTTCATGTGCGAATTGGATGGAGAATTACTGACTATCCAAGCTCCCTTATGTTCTGATGAATTGATTGATAATACCATAAAAAAATACAGGATAACTCCTAGTCAAAGTGAAAAGGATGAGTTGGTTTATGATAATGTTATTAGGCTTAAGGATAAAAATAATTATACTAGTGCAAACTTAAAAAAAATAAACTATTATCGCGAAACAATAGAGGTTTTTATAGATGACGATTATATCTCTGCCAATAAAATAGCCAGATATTTTCATATCGGCAAAGATAAGGCAGAAGAAATAATTAAGTATTTCATAAAATCTGACCCCAAAATGTCTTTGATTGAACCAACAAATGATAAAAATAAGCCCTATAGATGGTTGATAACAAGGGATGAATGGAATAAATTTAAGACGACTATTGATCAGAGACATGGGAGGACAAGATGAAAGAAAATAAAAGTCTATTTTACTTGATAATAATTATTATATTGTTTTTTATAAATTATAAAGGTGAGAAACCAATCGATTTGGCGATTGATAAATCTAAGGAATTTTTAGAAAAAACAGACATGCCAGACCAAATTATAAAAGCAGAAAACGATATTATTGTAAAGACAAATGAAGAAAATAAAACAATAGAATTTAAACAGCCTGAAGAAGAAAATAAGGTAAAATCAAATGAGATGGCAACAGATTCTGGACTGCAACCTGAGCTTAACGTCATACCAAAATCAAGCTTAGGACAAAAGATAAGAGTTGTACTGAATTCAACGAATTTTACTAGTTTAATGCATAATACTGTTTCGGTAACGTCAGCGGGGGCGTATTATGTAACGATTGATGATAATCGTACAGAATGCGCCGGAGGATATGTTTTTACCGTAAAAGATACAGATATATTCGATAAAATTTTTATAAGGCCGATAGATATTAATGACAAAATTAAAATAACTAGCATTAAACGGCATAATGTAAGCCCAGAATATCGCGGTTTTCTGGAAATTTGTAAAAAAAGTGGATTCCTGGTTATAGTGAATCAATTATACTTGGAAGAATACTTGTATGCTGTGGTTCCTAGTGAAATGCCATTATCATTTGGTTTAGAAGCATTAAAGGTACAGGCGATTTGCGCCCGGACATATGCTATTTTTCAGATGGAACAAAATAGATTTAGAGATTATAACGCCGATGTTGATGATTCTGTGAATTGTCAGGTTTATAATAACGTTCCTGAAAACGATTTGACTGTTCAGGCTGTTAACGAAACAAACAGTCAAGTTATAACTTATAATGAGCAAGTAATCCCTGCTTACTTCTTTTCAACATCTTGTGGCAATACTGCCAATGGTGAAGATGTTTGGGGGAGCAGAATTGAGTATTTGCGTGCAAAGCGGCAATATACTGGTATTGAATTCATGGATTTTATTGAACTGATTAAAACAAATGAATTCAATGCGTATGATAATGCAAGCCCATGGTTTCGATGGCAAGTGACAATGCCGCATTCTGTCGAAGTATTAGCTAGAGGACAGGGGCAAAACGTTACAAGAGCAAAAATTAATGGGGACATAGTAGAAGGTGAGTTAAGAATACGACAAGCCTTGAATCCCGATGGATATACAATTTATAAACATGATGGTTCAGAAATGAATAATTATACGATTTTACCAAGCTCATTTTTTATCGTTGCAGACAATACGATTATCGGCGGAGGTAATGGACATGGAGTCGGCTTGAGTCAATATGGTGTAAAGGGAATGATAGAAAGAGAATATAGTATAGAAAATATTCTGAAACATTATTATCCAGATACCGAATTAGTACAGTACTGGAAATAGCCGGGTACAACCCCGGCTTATATTATTCTAATTCCCAAGCTTCCGAAAATTCTTTGTATGAAAACAATTCTGCGAGACCTGATATTTGCTTCAGCCTCAACACCTCATCTGAATCCATCCCTAATTCTTTAGCAATTCGGCTATCGCTCCAATTGCGTTTGACCAAATCTTGAACTATATTACTCATTCCATCAATGGTATGCTTCCCCCTTGCTCGGTTATGGCGAATTGTTGAAGCCATTCTATCTTTTAAATCTTCTCGACCTGCATTTATTCGTGTTATAGGCAAATATCCATTAACACGATTTTTGACTTCTTTCTTTTTAGTACCAATTAGATACCTATGAAATCCATCAACCACTTCATAGTATCCATTATCACCATAAGTTACAATAGGTTGTGTATATCCATCTGATTTTATACTTAATTCAAGCAGTTTCATTTCAGCTGGAGCTACTTTATTTGGGTTGTAAGCGTTACTTGTGACTTCGTCGGATTTTACCCAGATCACGCAATCAACAGGTTCGTTCTTAAATGGGCTAATTTCATGCAAAGCTATTTTGATATCATTAATGGCTTTTATTCGCTCATCTATGTCTAAAATTTTAATTTGTTCCGTATCTATAATCATAGTTTAGACCACTCCATTTTAATGTCATTTTTTAATTTTCTTTTTTCAATGAATCCATGTTCTTTATAAACATGAACGATTGTATTTACTGCTATAACTGTTATTTTATTGTAATTATTGCTTGCATAAGTAAAAACATTATTGATTAATTGCCTAAATATTCCTTTCAGTCTATATTGAGGCAATACATAGGCCGATTCTATAGTGCATTTATCTTCTTTGTTCAATAGTGATACAAACCCTAATAAATCAATCTTATCATATGCTAAAAACCATATTTTGTTATCGTCATCCCATATAGGACAACCAAATTCTTTAACTATTTCCCGTTTAGATAAAAACCTTCCCATTATTAAATAAAAGTTTTCATCTTTATTTGTAATTTGCTTTATCAAAATATTCCCCATTTTTCTCTCCTTCTTTTCATCAGTTTTTTATACTTTTGGTATGAATCAGATTTGGTTGCACCAAAGTATAATGTTTTGCACCAATAGTCATTTTTTAAAAGCATCTTACAGACACGTCGCCAACTGGGCATATCTGTTGAGCCTGTATCATTATCAATATAATCCTTAATTTCGATGTTGCGCACTTTATACCAATTTATCCAAACCGCAATTTTATCTTTATAGTGATCTGCTGTTGCATCAGGCATTGTGTTAAGTAACATCATTGCAAAGCTTTTCCATGTATGTCCATCTGGAAGACTAACTTTAATGTTACCCATTATATTGCCAGATTCTTTGCTATATAAAGCACCAGAGTTTGCACCCGACACACGAGCAACAACTTTTCCCCATGTTTCTGGTTCGATAACATGATATAAGTATAACCCTTGTCTTTGTTCGTCACCGTATGGTTCACATATACGCATCTTATGTATTGATACTCCAGCTTGATACATAAGATCGTATAATTTGGTGTATGGCTTACCTGTTTTACCAAAATATACCCAAATGTCTTCCGTCTTCCAGTCGTATAACGGATATACATTGTATAAACCGTCTCCCATCCATGTAGTATATTGCTTATCATCTAATGTTGATTTTTCCATCGCTATAGTCCTATAGCGATTTAACGATTCATTTGAGCGTATTCCAACAAAACATGCTGTCAATTTATCATTCCCATACCAACGCCCGAAAGCAGGTACGAATTCTTCAAAAGTCATAGCATATTTGTAAAAATCAAAAAATGATACGTCTGTAATGCTTATACTGTCAGGTTCGCGAACCCATAAATGTTCTTTCCCTGGTTCCCAGCATATCCATTCAGGCTCAAACATACTGCAAGCATTAGTTGTCATCAACGGCAATGATATCCAATAATTTTCTATGTTAGCATGATACAATTCATACATACTTTTCACAAAGTCTATTGTATGTTTAAATTGTGCTTCCCAATCGATGAACAATAAGCCAATTTTACGGTTTCTATTGATCGCTTCCTTCATAACTATGTGAAGCATGACGGTACTATCCTTGCCGCCACTGAATGATAAATATATCTTAGGGAATATATCAAATACCCATTTAATCCGTTCTTTTGCCGCTTCATAAACATTTATTCCGATTGGCTTTTTAGCCATTCTTCGACCTCCTTTGAATCTATTTTAATAATATCTTCATTGATTACTTTGCAAAAATATCTCTCCGTCCTTTTCCATGATGCTGGAGCTGATACTTCATAAATATACTCTTCTTCAAGGATATAATTTACAAAGATGCCTCTTGTTCCAACAGAATTAGATTTTGTATAATCTACTTTGCCTTTAAGAAATTCTCTTGAATATTTATACTTCGGACATTGACCTGTTATTTTAGCAACCCAATCTCTATATTTAGGTATACCCTTTAATAAACTATGCCCGCTTTCTTTTTCGATTAATTTACAAACAGCGGTAAATGTACCCATACCGCTGTATTCTCCGCCTATTCGTTCTATTTTTAAATTTGCTTTCATTAAAGCCCCCTAACTAACTCCAATAATGCACTCTAGTTGTAAAATAATTGTCATCTGATTGCTTAATAATTTCTGATATACGCAGATCATTATTTTTCGTCACTTCAGCAATTGAATCATATCCGCTAACAAATGAATTTCTATTTTCCCGTGAATTGAAAATATGCAATTCATCACAAGGTGCATTTTTGCATAGCATATTTGTTTTCTTTGTTATAGCATAAAATTTCATTTTTTCTATCTCCTTTTACCCTTTTTTAATTTTTTGAATTTAACTGTACCTCCCGGCTGGGGGCGGTTTTCGTCTTACGCATAACTACTATATCTGATTCCACCTCCTGTATACAACCAACCGCAATTCCCATATCCGTCGCAATTTGCTAAATTCTTTTTATCCCAATCCCCCGTTTTCGTCCGAGTTAGTTTTTCAGAAACAAAATCATCTTTAATTGGCTCCTTTATTCCTTGCATAAATTCAGTCTCTGTTACTTTTGACCTGATTTCGCGAATTGTTGCCATTCTTGAAGTGACAGCAACAACTTGATAAAAACACACATTAGTTTGATCGTATCCCCATGAGGTGTAAAAAATGTCTCCAACTTCAACACCATGAATATTTTTAACAATATTTTTAGCGTTTTGTTTGTTTCTGTTTGGAAAAAGCGTTTTTGGTATATTTTGCTCAGCCCACCAGCGTGGCGGCCTCGGGCTTGCTTTACCATCTTCTTCGACTTCAATCCAACATTCTATGATTTCATCCTTAGTTTTTAATATCGGAGTTGCCCAATCCGATAATACGTGTGGTCTTCCATCTACAAATTTTCCTGCATGAAAAATCTTGCCAAGGGTACAATTGTCTTCTTTCAGCCCTGCATATATTATTTCCCTAGGCTTTTTCAAACATATTTCTTTTGCCTTTTCCCAATCTAAAACTTTATACTTCATTTCCCATTCTCCTCTTTTATAATTTCTGACCGAGGTTTTACCCCCGGTCGTTATAACTATGCATGTAATCGCCAATTTCTTTTTGAGATTTTCTTTTAGCCTTATTTAGCCATTTGCAAAACTCTAAAAAGTTTTCGCGTATATGCCGGCTAGCAGTGCCTGATATTCTACCAGTGGCTATATACCATTTGGCTATGTCATAAGTAATGTAAGCATTTCTATCCCCCTGGATAGAAGCGATATTACTTATATGTGCCAAATTTTCTACAAGTTCCCGCTCCGAGCGGATTCCTCGTTTTTTGAAATTTGTTATTTTGGCAATATTTGTTAATGTCATACCGTATACCTCCCATAGGGTTATTTGCAATTCCTGTTTTCCCGCCTTGACCGGAACTTATCAGCAGCCAAGATGGTCGGTTTTGCTTTCCTACTACTTTCTATTATACGCCATTCCGTATATGTCGTCAACAACTTTTTACATGTGATTTTATACAAAAATAGAGATCGTTATTAGTGCAATGAGTATACGAAGAAACGTATAAAAATTAAAAATGTTTAAATATTGATAAAAAGCCTTGATAGCAACATTATATTTTGATATAATTATTTTTATAGGTTGAAGCAGAAAATGCAATTTCATCGATTGTTGCGCGTTAAGAGCGTTTAAAAGATATTGAATTGTATTTAAAATTCTCAACCTTTAAAAATTTAACAGAAGCAGGAAATACAGTTTCATCACCCATGTTACGATAATACTGTATTCATTATTCTCTGTTTTTAAAATTTAATCGAAGCAGAAAAAATAGTTACATCTAAAAATCAGTTCGTGAGGTCATAGGTTTAAATCCTATCATGGTATCATAGATGCTATGTAGTTCAGTGATTAGAACGCACGTTAAAATGCACTATTTTTTGGTATTCTCGATTTCATAAATTTTTAAGACTAAAGCGGAGTTGACAGCTTCATCGGTGTAGATAATTTGTTGTCAATATTTTTCTTAGTCTTTTTTTGTTTAATGTAAATATTATATATTGTATTAAGAAAGGATAATAATCAATGAATAAAATGGTTAAAAGTTTAGAAAACAAAAACAAAGTAACAAATTTTATGGGTGGGATATCATACGAAATAAATCCACTTGATACCTTAAAAATGATTACTGCATCATCTATTTTTGGAGAGCCAGCATATTATAGAACTGGGGAATTTGAAACAAAAAAGATCATTGATTCAGCTTATAAAATTAATGAACTATTTGTGAACTATTCTATAATCGATAAAAGGTATGAAGGCAAAAAAACGTCTGACATAATGGAAAATGCCATTGATGCCGCGCTTACCTATGATTTTAAAGCAACTTTAGAATGGGCAATCGTTTTGAGGCATGATTATTATATGAGACTCAATCCTCAAGTAATTATGGTTAGAGCTTCTACACATCCAGACCGTATTAAGTTTACAAAAAAATATCCTGGAGACTTTAATCGAATTAACAAGCTTGTAATGTCAAGAGCTGACGAACCGGCTACACAGCTTACATATTGGCTTTATAGAGCCAAAAGCAAGAAAAAAATTCCATCAATCCTAAAAAGAAGTTGGGCAAACAAATTATCGTCGTTATCCCGCTATGAACTTTATAAATACAAAAATGCTGGGCTTGGAATCATTGATACTGTAAGGGTTTGTCATGCTAATAGCAAAGATATTGACGAACTTATGAAAACGGGAACATTAAAAATGGCTGAAGAAAAATCGACGTGGGAAACATTGCGCTCACAAGGTAAATCATGGTTAGAAATAATTAATACTATTGATCTTCCTTCAATGGCTCTTACTCGTAATATTAGAGGGATTTTTACAGAAATTAATAACATAAATATTTGTCATGATTTAATGAACAAATTAAAAGTTAGGGTTGGAAGAGGCAAACAATTCCCTTTTAGATATTGGTCAGCTATGAAAGCAATTGAATTAGCTTCCGATGTTAATCATAAATCCATTATTTTGGATACGCTTGAAGAATGCATCGATATTGCAATAAAACAATTACCAAAACTCGAAGGCAAAACAATGTGTCTATCAGATAATTCGGGTTCTGCATGGGGGACATTCAATTCAGAGTACGGTTCTGTAACTATTGCAGAAATTGATAATCTGTCAAGCGTTATTACTGCTATGAATTCAGATGAAGGTTATGTAGGTAAATTCGGTGATAGGCTTATAATAAAATCTGTTTTGAAACGAAATGGAGCTTTAAGCCAAACAAGAGAATTAACAAGAAATAGAGACAGTGACGTTGGCGGCTCAACTGAAAACGGAATATGGTTATTTTTTGATAATGCAATTCAAAAGAAAGTACATTGGGATAATATATTTATCTATTCAGATCAACAAGCCGGCCACGGCGGCCTTTACGGCACTGACGAAGATTTCAAGAAATATAAAGTAAAAGGTTTCGCTGTTGGTACAAACAGCAGATATATAGATGTAAATAAACTTATAGTCGCATATAGAAAGGAAGTTAATCCTAAAGTCAATGTTTTTAGTATTCAGACAGCCGGATATGATAATGTCTGTATACCTGAATATGGATACCGTACAAATATACTCTATGGCTGGACCGGAAAAGAGTTGCAGTTTGCTAAAACTATAATTGATTTTTGGAATGACAAAGAAAAAAGCGATAATAATGAGAATAAATATGTACAATAAATAAAAGCCTAATATTGTAATTAGGCTTTTATTTTAATATAAAAGGGCTCTTTTTGCATCGTTAATAATGCCTTTCCATTGTCTTTTTTGTTTGCTTGTATAGTTTTTGCCGTTTAATCTTAGATTAGATTCTATACCTTGAATGCATTCCTCCAACTCTCGATTGAACCTATTTCTTTTCGATGGATTATCTATAAATCTTTTCTTATTTTTGATGATTTGGTTAACTTTACTAGCATCCCATTGAATATCTTTGTCATAAGATGCCAATAATTCAGTTCTATTTTTTTTCATTTTATGCTCTCCTCAATTATTTATTTTGACTTTTTTAAAAATCTGTTGTATACTTTTAGGGAATTCTCAAAGGTTTGTTTTAATCTCATTCTCCTAAAAAGATCGATTCGATAATCGGTCTTTTTTGCATTTTAATCCGGAACATACTCAATTAGGTCGCCCGGCTGACATCCAATTAATGAACACAATCTGTCAATTACCCTTGCGTCCATTCTAACTAAATCATTGTTTAGATCAGATATAGTAGATTGCGCCAGTAAATTTTCTTTTCGTATCCTATACGTATTATATCCCCTTTTTTTTAATTCTTGTAAGATATTTACTTTTTGCCTTAACGCCAATTTATCACCCCTTTTATTATTTTTTTCTTATTATACCATAATGTTTATACGTTATAAAGTGTATAATATATACAAAAAATAATATGGAATTTTGGTTAATATTTCTATTGACTATATACGCCTAAAAGAGTATAATAGAATTAATAAAATAAATAAAGGAGATGAAGAAAAATGAAAGGAACATATGACTTAAACGGAAGGATTTACTTAGAAAGAGATAGTGGTGAGGTAGTAACACATACTTATCAAGAAGCTCTAGAGATATTTTTAACCTTAGCGGATGTAAGGTCAGTCGAATTTGATCGAGATAAGATCGCAGAGCAACTTGCAGAGGCTCTTGGAATAGAGTTGCAAGACTAATAACAAGCGGGTGAGATTCCCGCTTTATCATAAAAGGAGAATGAAGATGAAAAAAATAGATAAAAAGCAAGTCATGATAAGGGCTTGGGAAATAAAAAGAAACACAGATTTAAACTTTGCACAATGTCTAAAAAGAGCTTGGGATGAAGCAAAATTTAGCAGTATAGATTTCATAAGCTTAGTAAATTATGCACCAGCAACTAGGCTTAATAAAAAAAATTTAGCATATCAAGCTAGAAAAGAAGTCGGATATGCCAAAGAATTGTGCTGGGAAGGCGCAATTTAGAAATAATTATTAAAAAAGGAGAGTAAATAATGAAAACTGCGGAAGACATTTTAATTTCAGTAGAAAGGGAACGCGTCGAATCAATGAGGCAAAATGTAAGTCTCATGATTGAAAATGAAAATTTAAGATGCGAAATAAGAAGACTTAATGATTATATTGACGACTTAGCAAGTTCCAATGCAGAGCTTGAAGAGCTATTAGAACAATCTAGTAGACGATTATAAAAAGGAGAATGTAATATAGGATGATGAAGGATTGTGAAGAAGGGCTAAAGAGATTGCAAAATATTTGGTAATATTTAAGGATGGCGTGTAGACATTGGTAACAGCGATTTGTGAATCAGATGCTAGGTTCAAGGCTTGTTTGTTACAATGTCATGAATAAGGAAGGAGGAATGTAGTGGATATAAGGGAAATTCCTTTTGCAACAATTAAAAGGAATTCGTACAGAGAATTAAAGGAATTGTTAGAAGAGTATAGGGCGGCTGAAGAATCAAATAATGCGTTTGATTTGCTTTCAAAAGTTTTATTATTAAACGAAATGAAAGAAATTACAAAAAGGGAAATGATTATTCAGCCGCAAAATAAAAAATTAAAAGTATTTTTGGCTGCTTTGATGACTGTAAACGAAATGAAAGGACGTTGAAATATATAAGATCTAAATGTATAAAATACGTTGAAAATTTGATAAATTATTATGAATCAGAGCTGGAAGCGCATAGGGATTTGGATACTGACAAATTTCCTTATGAGCAATTACTGATTTACAAAAAAAACGTTAAGAAATTCCAAGAAAGAATTGGAATTTATCAATATATTAAAAAAATGTTAGAGGAGAATGAATAATGGCTAAATTTGAAAAAGCCGTTAAAGAAAAAATATGGCTTAAAATATTACTTAACGGCCCGAGCGGGAGCGGCAAGACATATTCCGCACTACGTTTGGCAACCGGAATTGCCAAACGAATGAATGCCCGGATAGCAGCAATTGACACAGAAAACGGACGCATTAGATATTATGCGGACGAATTTGATTTTGATGACATGGAGCTGTTTGCACCTTATAAACCAGAGGATTATATCCAAGCAATTACTGATGCAGTTGAAGCGGGATATGGAGTTTTGATAATTGATTCCATTAGTCATGAGTGGAATTACTGTTTGGATGTGCATTCCAAGATGACAGGTAATTCTTATACCAATTGGTCTAAGATAACACCTAGGCATGATGCATTTACGGAAAAGATATTACAATCTAAAATCCATATAATCTCAACTGCACGCGGGAAAGACGAATATATTTTGGAAGAAAGAAACGGGAAGCAGGTTCCTAAGAAAGTCGGAATTGGATACCGCCAAAGAGAAGGTTTAGAGTATAATTATAGCATTGCATTTAATATCGATCAGGCTACACATGTAGCCGAGATAACTAAAGATAATACTAAATTGTTTGAAAACCGGTATGAAATGTTAACCGAAAAGGATGGAGAAGCAATGTTTGAATGGGCGAACTCCTCCAAAATAGAACCAACAAGAGAAAAACTCCGAAACATCTTATCCGCTATAGATATTATGGCTAGGCAATTAAGTGAACAACTAGGTAAAGACAAATTGATGGATTTTATTAAGATCCTTAATCATGGCAGTGCTAATTACAAAAAAATAAATAATATCGAAACAGCAGAAATTCTATTAGAAGGATTAAAAGGTATAGATATTTCAAGAAAAGATGAAGGATTACAAATAATAGGAGAAATTGTTGATATACAAGCAGGAGAAACTGGTTTAGACGGATTCTAGAGATGGTTAAAATATCACGCACTTCAAATTATGATTGAAGTCAGTTATATGTATTCCTAATCAAGCATACCGTTATGTTTAATTAACGGTATGCCACATGAAATATTAAAGGAAGAGTTGATAAAAATAGAAAAAATATTAAAAATTTATGAAAAATATATAGAAGAAGCAAAAGAGCCTTGAATGGTATAAATACTGGAATAACCAAGTTTATGTATCGTTTAGCGGGGGCAAGGATTCAACTGTATTAACAGAATTAACAGCACGTATTTGTTTTGCTAATTGTTTACCATTAAGATTATGCTTTGTTGATACTGGTCTGGAATATCCAGAAATTCGGAAATTTGTACCCGAATTTAAAGATTATTTGCATAACAAATATAATATTGAAATTATTATTGATATTATTAAACCTGCCATGCGATTTGATGAAGCCATTAAAAAATATGGCTATCCCGTAATTAGTAAAGACGTTTCAAAAACAATTGAATATGCTCAGAAAGGTGCTATTTGGGCAATAAATGCTTTAGATGGACTTGAAAAAGATGGAACTCTGTACGGGAATAAGAGTTTTAAAAAACGTTACAAAAAATATAAGTATTTATTGAATGCTCCGTTCAAGATATCTGAAAAATGTTGCAAATATATAAAAGAACAACCAATCAAAGTCTATGAAAAGCAAAATGATTTAAAACCAATCATTGGAACAATAGCGGATGAAAGCAAGAGAAGACTTGATGGTTGGCTTAAAGTAGGGTGCAATGCCTTTGATATTGAAAGACCAAGATCAACCCCACTTGCTTTTTGGACAGAACAAGACATTTTACAATATGTTTATTTGACTAAATTGCCGATATCCAAAATATACGGTGATGTAGTGCCAATTTCTGATCAACTAAATTTCTTCGATGAAATCGGTAAATTGCAAACAACTGGTGAATCAAGAACAGGATGTATGTTCTGTATGTTCGGATGTCATAGGGATAATCCGAACAAATTTCAAAGGATGAAACACGCACATCCTAAATTATATGATTACTGCATTAGAGATGTAGAAGAGCAGGGTTTAGGATTAGGCAAAGTCTTAGATTATATCGGCGTTAAATATGATTAAGGCTCTGGCAGAGAGGGGCTCTGCCAGACAATTTGGGGGATGGGTTTTTGTAATATTATGGCGGTTTATTTTTTTGTAAAAAAGATTGACAGATAGCGTAGATAATGATAATATAGTAACGAATGAAAGGAGTGAAATATTGTGAACGAAAAATTACTCACACCACAAGAAGCGTCCGAATTATTAAATGTAACTACACATACATTAAGGAATTGGTCAATTGCTGGAAAAATAAGAGCATACGTATATCCTGTGAGTGGCAGACGGATGTATCCAGAAAAAGAAATATTGCGGATGCAATTGAAAGAAATTAATAGGGAGGATTGATTAAATAATATATTTTTATTATAGGGGGAATTTAAAAACAGGTAAGGTGGTTTAATGGCAAGACCGATTAAGCAAGGTTTGGATTATTTCCCTTTAGATGTTGATTTTTTGCAAGATATTAAGATAAGAAAAATATTAAGAGCATGTGGTTCAGGTTCAATTACTGTACTAATCTGCCTGCTCGGTAATATTTACAGAGATTGTGGGTATTACATGCAGTGGGATGAAGATATTTGTTTTTTAGTGGCTGACACGGTTGGTACTACTGAGCGAGCAGTAACAGAAATTGTAAAAAAATCCTTGCAGGTTAAATTTTTTGATCAAAATATCTTCGACAAATATACAATATTGACATCAACTGGCATACAAAAAAGATATTTTGAGGCGGTTGAGCGAAGAAAGGAAGTCCAAATTAATAAGGATTTAATTTTAATAAATCTTACTAAGTATAAATTTTCAAATTTGATTAATGTTAACAATAACTTGATAAATGATGACATTAACTTGATAAATGATGACACAAATGAACAAAGTAAAGGAGAGGAAAGTAAAGAAAACAATAGCATTAATAATGTAAATACCGAAGTTAATGTTTACAAATATATTCAAACGCATTTTGGCACATTGCCTAGCGGAATAGCCGTAGAAGAAATTAATTCCTTTATAAGTGACGGTATGCAACCAGAACTTATATGCAGAGCAATAGATGAAAGTGTTAATAATGGTGTTCGAAAATGGGTATATGCTAAAAAAATCTTAAATACTTGGTTAAACAGTAATTGGTTGACTCTTAATGATTATTTATTATTTGGAGACAAGAAAAACAATACAATTCCAATTAATCAACCTAAAAAAGAAAAGAAAGGGTTAGATCAATGGCAGAATTAAAGACAGATTTTAACGAAACTCAAAAAGCGTTAGCATTATTAAAGCAGGATCATGGTAATAGCTTGGTTGAAGTTCGGTTATTTAAAGGTAAATACGTAAAAAGCGGGTATTTTAAAGATTATAACAATTTATTAAAATCGTTGTCGACACTTGATTATGATAATTGCTATATAACCTTAAATACAATCAATGACGCTTGTTATGCCCGAACTCAAAAGGAGACAATGAAAGCAAATTGTAAGGCTACAAGTGATCATGACATTATTAACCGCGATTGGCTTTTGATTGATGCGGATCCCAAAAGACCAAGCGGGACATCAAGTACAAAAGAGGAAAAATATGCGGCAGCGGTTAAACTTGCTAAAGTAATGGATTATTTGTCAAGTATGGGGTTTTACAACCCAATAGTAGCTGATTCAGGGAACGGTTATCATTTGCTGTACAAAATAAATATGATAAGCAATACAGACAGTGAAAAGAGTATAACCCCACTTATACAATACTTTTTAAGTGCACTTGATATGATGTTTTCTGACAAAGAAGTGGAGATTGATATAAGCGTATCAAACCCAAGCAGAATGACTAAACTGTATGGTACAATGGCGAAAAAAGGAAGTAATGAACCCGATAGACCACACAGGATAAGCCGAATAATAAAAGTACCGGATGAGATCAAAGCGAATCATTATAAAATGATACAAAAAATAGCTGACTTACTTCCAAAGCCAGCTAATGCAGATACAAGGCGGTATCATGGGCAATATCAAAATAATTTTAACATTGATGACTTTGTAAGTCAATACCTAAGTGTTACAAATGTCATACAATCTAATAATTATACAAAATATTTGCTTGCAGAATGCCCGTTTAATCATGAGCATAAATCGCCTGAAAGCATGATAACGGTTGGTTCTAATGGTGCTATCGGATTTCATTGTTTCCACAACTCATGTTCTGGTTATAAATGGCCGGATGTTAGACAAAAGTTCGAACCAGACGCGTATAATAAACAAAAGTTTGATGATAGACGTACAACTGCACCAATGATGATTAATACTGCAAAATCAATTGCAGAATATTCACTGGCAAAAAAAGAGGGGGGGAAGCCAGAGCTGAAACAATATTTACAAATGCACGAAATTCAAAGGCGAGATCGTTCTAAGATGGTATTTATGCCTACGGGAACGAAGGGAATAGACAAAAGGATAGTTGGTATGTGTAAAGGTGAAATCACTGTTATATCAGGGACAAATGGTTCAGGAAAATCAACACTGGTAACATATTGGATATTAAACCATATACAATGTGGGTACAAATGTACATTGTATAGTGGTGAACTTGATGCGGATCGGCTCCAAGCTTGGATACATCTTCAAGCAGCGGGACGTAATCACAATAAACAAAGTCAATTCGGCGAACACATATTTTATACGCCGAATGACATTGCAGATCAAATAAACGAATGGATGAAAGGAAAATTCTTTCTCCATAACAACGAAAAAGATTATGAAAATGTTGCCAATATGTTTGGCAATGGATATAAAAATGTAATGGATACTATCATAGAAACGGTAGAAAAGGAAGGCTCTGATATAGTTTATATCGATAATTTGATGGCAATGGACATCGAATTATTAGATATAAAAGAACTGGAAGCCCAAAGGAAAATGCTTTTGTACCTGAGAAATTTAGCGAGAAAGTATAAAATTCATGTTGTATTAATTTGTCACCCGAAAAAACAAAATGGTTTTTTAAGAAAAATTGATGTGTTCGGTAGCGGACATATTGTAAATATAATTGACAACCTATTCATGATGCATAGATGTAATCGGGATTTTGTAAAATCGTTTACTGAATTCATAGACGATAAACAATTTTGTCAAGAATTTCTTAATCAAGACTATACAAATGTTTGCGAAATCATGAAGAATCGTGAATTCGGTATAGTTGATGAGTTCATAGGAATGTATTATGAAAAAGAATCAAAAAGATTCCTAAATGAACTTCATGAATATCAAAGCTTAGATTGGAAAAACAATCATGATATTAATAATACTATATTTGATCTAAACAATGATAAATCATTTAAGCAGGTAGAAATAAAAGACATGCCTGAGTCAATGAGATGAAAAAATAAGTCTGAAATGATACGGGAGGGTATAAATAGTGAATAAAACATTGAAAGAAGACTTGTCAATATACACCAAATCAGAAATAATCAGTTTATTGCAAAAAGCAATTGATGAAATCCGCAGGCTGGAAAAAGATAGTAAGATTTTACGGGCTGAAATTAAAGAGTTGCGTGAAGAGATATGTACCATGGTATATATTTAGCTTTAAACGGGGTGATTATTATGAGAACAACAAAAATAGAATGGACTGAGAGAACATGGAATCCTATTACAGGCTGTACAAAAATATCAGCAGGTTGTGCCAACTGTTATGCAGAAACAATGGCGCGTCGGCTTAAAGCGATGGGCGTAAGCAAGTATGAAAATGGTTTCTCACTGGCTCTCCACAATGATGTCCTTAACGAGCCATTGAAGTGGAAAAAGCCTCATACCGTCTTTGTTTGCTCTATGGCAGACTTATTCCATGAGGCTGTGCCATTTGATTTTATTGATAAGGTGATGGACACAATCAAGCAATCTAAACACCATCGCTATCAGATACTTACTAAACGAGCCAACAGAATGGCAGAGTATTTTTCAAAAGTTGATATACCTCGGAATGTTTGGCTCGGGGTAACTGTTGAAGCACCGTCTGAGTTATTCCGTATTGATTATCTTCGAGGATTGCATGCATCTATCCGTTTTTTGTCATGTGAACCACTTATCGAAGGCCTTGGTATTATTGACTTAACTAACATTGATTGGGTGATAGTCGGCGGAGAGAGCGGAACAAAAGCTCGTCCGATGAAACCTGAATGGGTGCATTCAATTTTGCGGCAGTCTGAAGAACAAGGCGTGGCTTTCTTTTTCAAACAATGGGGCACATGGAGTTCAGACGGGATTAAACGGAATAAAAAAGCTAATGGCAAGTTAATTGATGGCAAGATTATACAAATGATGCCAAGCCACTATAATGGTGATAATAATGTCAGAGAATAAGCAATTAACATTTATTGATTTTTTTGCAGGTATCGGAGGTTTTAGGTGCGGTCTGGAGCAAGCGGGACACAGATGCCTTGGATATATAGAAAATGACAAATATGCGATGAAATCGTATCGTGTAATGTATGAGACGGGAGATGAGTTCTATCATGATGATATCGCAACATTACGAGCAGATGAACTTCCACGATCTGACATTTGGGCAGCGGGATTCCCTTGCCAAGATATCAGTATTGCTGGGAGAAGAAGCGGACTTGAGGGAAATAGAAGTGGATTGTTCTTTGAATTTATTAGACTTGTCAATGAATTCAAAGAAAAAGATAGACCCGACTATCTTATCCTTGAAAATGTTAAAAATTTATTATCAATCAATGGAGGATTTGATTTCCTGCGGGTACAAATTGAATTGGGCGAAAGCGGGTATGATGCAGAATGGCAAGTACTCAACGCTTGTCATTACGGAGTCCCACAAAATCGAGAACGATTATTCATTATCGGACATAATCGAAACCGAAGTACCCGAAAAATATTTCCTCTCACAGGCTCAACAACAGGTACTCTTAAACAGATTATCGGAGGAGCGCAAGGACAACGAGTGTATGATACAAATGGAATTGCGGTGACATTGGGCAGTCAAGGAGGTGGGATGGGTGCTAATACCGGACTGTACTTTATTGATCTGTCTAAAGAAAATCCCAAAATAACAGCAAATGCTCGATGCATACAAGCTAAATATAATAAGGGCTGTACTAACTGGAAGGGTGAAATTAGTGGGGTTTTAGTCAATAAAAGGATCCGCAAGCTTACGACAAAAGAATGCTTCCGGCTTCAGGGCTTTCCGGATGAGTTATTTTATAAGGCTCAAGAGGTTAATTCTGATAGTCAATTATATAAACAAGCTGGAAATTCTGTAGTAGTCCCTATCATCAAAGTTATTGGGGATAAGATGATAAGCAATTGATGATGTACCGTAAATACATCGAAACAACCGCTTGTTCAGCACCAAGGTTAAACGAAAAAAGATTTTAGGTATAAAATTATGGCTGGTGATTTAGTCCGCGTAGCGACGATTTTAGAAAGGATAATGATTATGACTATTAAAAATGTAAAGTGTTACGGCTGTGGAGCTGATATAGAAATTGATTTTAATTATGAGCCAGAATTTTGTTGTAGTGGACGCGATTGTTTATGTAGAGGTGAGATTACAAATCCGTTGTTTTGTGATGATTGTTGGAGGAAAATTGAAGAATACGAGCGGCAATATAAGAATTTTCTTGAAACAAAAACTTTAAAGAGAAGGGGCATGAGAAAGGATAATGAGAAAAAAAAGGAATGTTTTGGTAGAAATTAATTATGCACCGGAACCTCGTTGTGATCGGCATTTTTGTGAATGCTCGGGTTTTCGGACAGACCCGTTCTATTGCAAAAAGCGAGAAGATAAAATAATAGAGCATAATAGAATCGAAGCTGAAAAACTAGAGGAATATTATCTAAAATATTATTATTGAAAGGAGCTTTAAAAATGACTATTAAACAAGCGATAGATCAATTAGCAATTGAAAAAAAATATATAGAAAAAGTTCTGCCAGAGAAGGCAAAAGAAGGCGATGTAACACAGCTTTGTTTATTTGTTGAGGCAGTAAATGCTTTAGCGAATAAATTGGTAAAAGGAACAAACATTATAAATAAGGGCTTAAATAAATACGAATGTCAAAACTGTAAGTATATAATTCATTCTAATATGATTCGGCAAGTAGCTGATGAGGAATATAGTTTTATAGCAAAATATTGTTCTGGTTGTGGGAGCAAGATTGCTAGTATTGATGAAATCAGAAGGAGTGAGGCATAATTGACAAATTTTGAAACATGGAAGGATGGATTAAAAATTGAAGATTTAGAAATAAAAGATTGTGGTTATAATACATGTGGAAATATAGGGTTAGATTGTGAAATATGTCCAGCGAATCATTGTTGTGGAACGTCAAGCGGAATGACTTGCAAACATTATTTCTTAACATGGGCAAATAGGGAATATTTGGATGTTTAATAAGGGAGAGCAAGTGCACAGCATTTATGCCGATGTTTACAAATTCCATCGAGATAATTATATGCAATCGGATTTTAGTTTAATACATCAAAATATGGTTGAGGTTAGTTTAAGGCATAAAGAATGCCCGCTTGTCAGGCAATTACTTATGGCGGCTGTTGACCATATACGAGACAGAGTAGAGAGGTAAAAAAATGACTGATAATACAATATATAGATGCAAAAAGTGCTATAATTATGATTTTTATTCGGAATTTCGGTGGTCGGATGGAAATCATTTATGCCGCAATTGTTACAAACAAAAATGGGAAAGAGAAAACAATAAAACTCATCAGTGGACTGATTTAAATACTCCATTAGTGCCCAGATGCACCAATTGTAAATATTTTGTTGATACTAAAGGTGAATATCAACGTTACTGTTGTTTAGACGCTATAGATATTAGCGATGAAAGTAAATATTTTTGTTGTGATTGTTGGTCATCTTTATAGCCGCTGAAAAATGCGGCTTTTTAAAAAAATAAATTGCTAACAAATAGCGAATATGCTATAATAAGCTAAAATAATTAAAAGGAGTTTCAATGTGGATAAAGAAATAAAATTTTTAAGAGAAGATGTAAAAAAAATCATGGGTGCTGTGCGTAATATTGATCATTTAGGCAGAATCGTCTTATTCAAAGAAATGAGAGATGCCATGGATTTGCAAAATGGCGAGGCTGTTGAGATGATTCCTTTGGAATTAGAAAATTATGGCGAAGGAATTTTTATACGAAAATATAGGCTGGGGAAACTGAGTAAATGATTAAAATTAAGAATCTACGAAAGGAAACACCATCAAATGAATGGGAAATACGAAAAACTTAATTTGTTTTGCTGGTGCGAACCATTACAATGCCATGTAGAACCAATTAAACAGTATCTCGAAAGAGAAACAGCTTAAAACAACCGCTTGTTCATGCCCTACATTCAACGTGAATTAATTTAAGGTATAAATCATTGCCTAAAATATGATTTGCTGTAGCGGGGCTAAAATCGATGTAATATGAGGTGATGAAGATTTGATAGGTGATATTATTTTATTAGGATGCAGTTTTGCGTGTTGCGTAATTGTATTCCTCAGTTTTTGGTTTGATCGGAAGAAAAGAGGAAAATTAGTGTTAAAAGAAATGCTAAGGATGAAGAAGGAGATAAACCTGCTGGAGCATGAGGAAAAAACTATAGATTCAAAATATACCAATATAAAGTTTATTTGTGAAAATGAATTGAAAAAACTGGTAGATGGAGAGATTGTAGAGTTATGCACTTATGAATGCGATGCTTGCCATTGGATTTTTTTTGGCGATATGCTTCACAAATGTTTGATGGGTTATCAGACGAAAGATAATCCATATTATTGTCCGGCTTGCGGGCGTAAGATTTGTCAGATTATTTAAGAAAGGATGTAGTATAAATAATATGGATACTTTATTTAAGATATATATATTTTCCAATATAATCACTTTGTTAGGCATTGTGATGAAAGGTGAAGAATTTTATGATTGGCTTACAGATAGCTTAGATGATGGATTTTCATTAGGACATTTGTTGTTAATAATAATGTATATACCTATAGTGATTTTATTGGGTGGTATTACACTATTATTTTTAGGGATTACTATAGGCTATGATTTTCTTTTTTCCATTAAATTAATGAGAAAAAAAGCCGATATAATTGAGATTAACTTGCGTGATAAATGTAATTACTGCGGAAAGGGCAAATGATGCAAATATATACAAGAAAGGAACTTGACAGGTTTGCCAAAAGTATACAAATTGTAATTGATACAAGAGAAAAAGAAATCAATCATATACTAAAATTTTATTCTAAAATGAAAATTTCGTTTGTTCGTGAAAAGCTGGATTTCGGGGATTATACTTATCGTTTGATAGAATTACCTGAATTTGTTCCGAAAATGGTTGTCGAAAGAAAGCGAAATTTGGAAGAGTTATCCAGTAATCTGACACATGCTCGGGAACGCTTTGTAAAAGAATTTGAGCGAGCGCGAGAGCATGAAATGGTGCTTTTGGTGGAGCAAGGGAGCATTGATGCAATAATTGAGCACCGATATAGTACTAATGTGACGCCTGCTTCATTCTTAGGTTCATTGATGGCTTTTGAGCAACGATATTGTTTAAAAACTCATTATATAAGCCCGAAGCATACAGGAAATTACATTTATAGGCTTTTTGAAAAACATTTAAGAGAAAATTTTAAAAAATAGGTATCAAAAAACTGCGTAGTACATATACTATACAAAAGAGAAAATATAGGAGATGATTTAAAAATGTCGAAAAAAAGAAAGATTTATAGGCGACCGAATTATTTAGATTTAGAGATTTTTAAAAAGCTGGATGCAATGATTGATAAAGATGCAGACCAAGAAGAGTATTTCAAAGCAATTATGATAAGCATGACAAATATATTATCGTATGCTTTAAAAAATCGGTATAACAGGGAGTTTAGTGCACTGACATGGTCTTCAGATTGGCTGGAAATATACCAAATTTTAGACCGGACGTTGCACAAAGAAATGAAAGATTTTTTAGATTTTGTGAATATGTGAATAAATAAAAAAATCAGATAGGGGCGTAGATTAAATGGCTATGCCATATATGGACGAGATTGTTTTAATGTTTTTATTGTTATTTGTAATTAAGTCATCAATAGAAATATTAAAAAGAACAAATAAAAAGTGGAAACCTACTAAGAGGAAAATAAGTAAAGCACAAAAGAAAAAACAACGGGGGGAAGTTTATTTTATTTATGATCCAGATAACAAAAGAATAAAAATTGGCAGAAGCATAAATTCAAAAAGGCGATTAAAGCAATTTCAAACGGCAAATCCAAATTTGAAATTGTTAAAAATAATAAAAACCAATGACATGAATTCTCTTGAGAAACACTATCATGAAAAATTTAAGGAATACAGACGAGAACGAGAATGGTTTGACAATAAAATAAAAAGATGGATTTAAATTGAGAGGGGAATGGAATTGTTATTAATATACGGATGGGTAAATATTGTGGTAATATTAGTATATTTCATTTGTTGGAGTTTAGAAAAAGATAAATGTGATGGCTGTAAATTTGATTGTAGTAGTTGTTGGCAGATTCATTTGATAAAATTATATTATTTCATGCGTCCGAATAAAATGACAATAGGGCATTTAATAATGTATATAATATTTTGGCCAGTTACGTCAATAATAGTATATATACATTTTGTGAAATATTTATTTACTAAAGAATTAACTGTATTAAAGAAAAATAAGATTATTGATTTACGAGACAAAACATATGCAGATAGGAAAAATTAAAGGAGGCACTGCCAGTGAGTAATATTATAAATATATTTGAAACAAAAGATCAATTAAAAGAGCGGCTTCCTTTGATGGATTATAGAAAAATATTCTCAAAGGAGTTCCTTGAAAATGATGTATTTGCAAAATCCGAGTTAGAACATCTTGAAAACAGTATTATATTAGGAATACTGTATGACAAAGGGAAATACGATAAAAACATTTATATGAAATATTTTGGAAGTGAAGAAGGCGTATTAACAAATTTACTATATTTAATAGCGCATATGTGCAATGGAGACGCCAAAATAATGCGGAATTTGTTATGGGATTTATCGCTAAATACTGAAGATATTTGCAATGATATTTTGCAAAATGATAGTTTGTAAATATTTAAAAAGCCTTGATTGTGGTTAATAGCTTTCAAGGCTTTTCATATCTTTTTCAATCAGTTCAATGATATATCGCTGAACTGATAATCCTTTATTATTGGCAAAATCCCGGATTTTATCTTTTTCACCTTTTTAAAAAAATTAATGAATTATATGATAACTTTGGTTGTGACGCATATGTATACATTATATATAAGGACGGCAGTACATTTGCAGCATCTGGCGCAGAAATCACTTATAGTGATGAAGACGAAGACGGCAACAAGTTAAAAATGCAAAATATTGCATACGCACATTATAGTGACGCTTGGGTAGATTTTGATACACATATAGGTGATCTAGATATAGGCTTATATGGAAAAACAACTGAAGAAATATTAGAATCTGAGAATGGATTCACGGATGAAATGTACGAAAAGATGAATGAATACATAATAGAAGTAGATAAAACATTTAAATAATCCCGAGCCGGGCGGGTAGACTCGGCAGTTAGAATAAAAAGGAGAATTAAATATGAAAAAATATTATGCACTACATTTACAAGTGTTCGGCAGTTTAAGTCCGAATACAATACCAAAGAAAGCATTAAAATCATTTGATAGCATAAAAGAAAGGAACGAATACGTTAAATATAACGAGAATAAATACGGACAATTAAGCAAAGATCATGCAATAAAATTAACAGCTGAGCAAGCAAAAAAATATAAAGAGGAGTTTATTTATAATAAAAAGGAGATGTAAGAAGATGAATAGAGATGAAATGTTTGAGAAGTTATATGAAACATTTGAAGAGATAGAGGGTTTAAGAGAGGAAATAATTTTTTTTGAAAAACAAATTAATGAAACCCTTGAACAGATAAGATTACTAGAAAAGCAGATGTATTCTAAGACCGAGGATCTACAATCTGAGTTTAACAAAATAAAATTGTTAAATATATTGTTGGAAGATTCTCAATCATAGCAATGAATTATAATTAGAGCCGCAAGGCTCTTTTTTTGTAGCTTCGACATATTATTCTTGCAAACGAATCAGAATATGATAGAATAAGCTTGAATATGAAAAAAGAAAGGATTGGTTATCCCTTAATGTTGGAAAAAGATTTAACAGCTGAAACAAAGAAAATAAAAGATTATCTAAGTAAAGTTGAATGTTGTCAACGATGCGGTTCTGGGAATGCAGGTATCATTACTGATTGGATGAGAGTCCCGAATAAAACATTTTTGATTGGAATATATCAAATTAAATGTTTAACATGTAACACTAAAAGCCCATTTTCCGATAATTTGCACTTAGCCATAGATTCATGGAATCAATTATGGAGCGAATGCAATTATTGGGAAATAAATTATTATGGGTTTAATCCAGAAAAACAAGTACAAACGATAAATAAAGATGAACGAGTATTTGACAAAGATTTAAAACAAAAAGTTACGGACATTTTAGATGATTTAGAAATCAATCCTAAATTGCAGGGTTATCACTTCTTGCGAGAAGCAATAATTTTGATAGTTCAGGATGTGCAGTACTTGCAAAGGATTACAAAGGTTCTATATCCAACAATTGCAAAGAATTATAATAGTACTGGCAGTAGGGTTGAAAGATCAATAAGACATGCGATTGAGCTGGCTTATAATAATGGCAAATTAGGTAATAAAAATAAGCCTACAAACGGTGATTTTATGGCCTCTGTTGCTGAAAAATTAAGAATGAATAATAGATTTGATTATACGAAAAAGGAGATGGTATAATATGACGAATAATACTTATGACAATCGAGATAGGGAAGTTAGAGGGACGCGAGAGGCTGAACTTGTACTCTCACCAAATGAATATGCTTACGTGCTGGACAAAACTAAAGGGCACGTAACCACATGGGTAGGACCGACAAAAACATCATTATCTAATACGGATTCGCCTGTAATTTTTGATACTAAATCATTTACTTTTGTGGAAGTATCACTTACAAATGCGATACAAAAGCTGATTGTCATACCGGAATCGTGGTATGGACAATTTAAAAATCCGACCGACAGTCATCCAAAAGCCGGGAATGCAAATTCAGCGGTTGATTTAAAAATTGGACAGAAAGTAAATGTGAGAGGACCGGCAAGCTTTGCTCTTTATCCGGGGCAAATGATTCGTGTTATATGCGGTCATAGTTTGCGATCTAATCAATATTTAGTCGTAAGAATTTATGATGATACTAAAATAAATCGTGAAACATTAAACATACCTGCGGTTGCTGAGGATACTGAATTAGCAGTAGGTCGTCAATTTATTATTAAAGGTACCGAAATGGCTTTCTTTATCCCGCCGGATGGAGTGGAAGTCGTCCGCGAAGGTGAAAACTATGTAAGAGATGCGCTTACTCTTGAACAGCTTGAATATTGCATTTTATTAGATGAGAATGGCGAGAAAAGATATGTGAAGGGACCGGCTGTAGTATTTCCTACAGTGACAGAGACATTTGTTCTTAATGGTACAAGTAGGGTGTATCGAGCACTGGAATTGACGCCAACGGGCGGAATATATATCAAAGTCACTGAAGATTATGAGGAAAATGGAATTAGTTATAAAACAGGACAGGAATTGTTTGTAACCGGTAAAGAGCAGATGATTTATTTTCCGCGGAAAGAACATACAATAATCCAATATAGTGACAAAATTATTAATTATGCTACGGCAGTTCCAGCAGGCGATGCTAAATATATATTGAATAAAGAAACAGGCGAAGTATATACTCATGTCGGACCAGCGATGTTATTGCCTGACCCGCGTAAAGAAGTATTTGCGAATCGTGTATTGAGCAAAAAAGAATGTGATTTACTTTTTCCCGGGAATAGAGAAGTTATTGAATATAATAGCTTATTAGAATCATCAATTGATAAAAATAACTTGGTTTCAAATTCAATGGGAATAGAGAATAAATATCAAGAGGTTTCGTATTGTTTTCCAGGACATAGTCATTGTATTAATGTTGACCAGAAATTTGAACGTGGGAAGCTTCCACATAAACCACATAGCATAACTATAAATAATAAATTTCAAGGCGCAGTTAAGTTTAATGTTTGGACTGGATATGCCGTACAATTGATCAAAGATAATAATCGGCGTGTTGTTGTCGGGCCTGCTCAGGTAATTCTTGATTATGATGAAACTGTTGAAACCCTTACTTTATCAAGCGGGAAACCAAAAACAACAGATAATCTCATTGAAACAGCTTTTTTGCGATATAGTAGCAACAAAGTTTCTGATATTATTACCGCTCAGACATCGGATTTTATAAACACGAATATCAAAGTATCATTCCTTGTAAATTTTAAGGAAGAAAATAGTATAAAATGGTTTGCGGTTGATAATTATGTAAAACTACTATGCGATCGGGTTCGATCAAAAGTAAAAAGAATGGTAAAAAGCAAGAATATCCGTGATTTTTATGCAAATGGGTTTACTCTTATTCGTCGAGAAATATTAGGCGAACCGGGTTCCGAAGGAATGTACTTTGATGAAAATGGGATGATTATTACTGATGTAGATATTTTGGCAATTTCAATAGATGGCAATATTGAAAGACAACTTGAAGATGCTGCAAACAAAGCTTTTAAAGATTCTTTATTTTTGGAAGATTTAAAAGCACAAGCTGAGGCAAAATCAGAATCATTGGAATATCAAAAGAAAATAACGGAGTTGTCAATCCAGCTTGAAAAGTCTAAATTGATGGAGAAAAAGGCATCTATAAATACGGATGAGGAACTCGAAAAGACTCATAGACAAAGAATGTTAGCTAAATTGGAGCATGAAAATTGTCTAAAAGCTGAATACTTAAAAGCAGATTTGCAAAGGGAAGAAATTAAACAAAATACTGAAATACTTAGTAAAGAAAAAGAAACGACTGCCTCTATAATGCGGCAAAATCTTATTAATCAATCTCAACTAGAACAAGAAATATCAAAAGCAAAAACTCAATTAGACATTGATATTAATGCTTTTGAATTACAAAAAGCTCAGGATGAACAAGGCCTTTTATATAAAGAGCGTTCAGAAATAATTGATAGAGAAACGCTTATTGCTAATGCAACGGCACAAACTCAAGTTCTTTCATCAATCAATCCTCATTTGACAGCAGAACTCAAAAGGGTTGCTGATACTACAGAAAATTATAAAGTCGCTAAAGTTCTTGCTGAAAGTCTTGCACCTACTGCTATCATTGGCGGTAAATCAATGGCTGATATTCTTATTGAACTTTCAAGGGGAACTGTTTACGAAAATATATTTGGGAATTTAGAGATTGAAATAGAAAAATAAAAGCTTGTAATAATTAAAAAAATGTTATATAATAAATTTATATTAAATTTTTAAATGCATCCTTTTTTTTAATAGGTTTGATTTGTTCACATATGTACCTACCCACAAAAAATAGCCCTAAAATCTCCTTTTGACTTCGGCAGGGCTATTTTTTGTTTTTTAATCCCAAATAGAAATGTAGTATAATTGAAATTGACTTCAATGTGTATCAATTGTATAATATATCCAAATTCAAATAGTAATACTTGTTAATAAGCTTAATAATTTTGTGGGGAGAGCGATAAATATTATGAAATAGGTGTTGAATATGCCAGACAAACGTGATCTAAATTTAGAAAAATATAGTATATCAAAACACAGATACCGGGAATTGAATAATTTTTGTCTTCAATACTATGAGTACATTAAAAAACGTGATGAATTAATAGAAGAACGACAAAAATTATATGAACCGTATTTCGGCAATGAATTTAAAAATACGAAGGTACAGGATGATAAAATAGTTAATATCACGGAAGAATCGGCTTTAGAAGCATTTAAGATAAGTACAAGAATTGAAGCATTAAATAAAAAGATACAAGCAATAGAAATGTCTGTTCAGGAAATTGCCGGGGATACATTTTATGAATATTTGCTAAAAAGCATAACATTTGGGATATCTTATGAAAGGTTATACCCAAAACCGCCTTGTAATGTCAAGGAATTTCAAGCAATGAGAAGACTTTTTTATTATATGCTTGACAAGAAAAAATAAGGAATAATGGTATGATAGCTTAGAAGGAGGATTAATTAAAGTGGAATTTGAAGAAATATTGCTGGAATTAAAAAAAGGAAAGCGTGCAAGGCGCAAACAATGGCATAAAAACAATATGCCAACAGCAAATATTTTCATAGACAATGATATTATAAGATACGAATGTTTAGATGCGGGTTATGAGATTTGTAAAATGTGGAGTCCAGTTGATATTAGTTCGGATGATTGGGAAATTATTGAAGTTAAATCGCCATCATTGGAATTACAAAATATATCAAAGGCGATGGCGGAAAGCATATCAGAGAATATTAGAAATACTGGTTTATTAGATATATCAAATAAAGACAATAATGATGCTTTTTCGCGAGAAGAAATTAAAAATATACTTGAAAAAGAATTAGAAGAAATTAACAGTCAGTATAAAATAAGCAATAAATATTTAAAAGGATATTTGCTTGGTAATTTAGATGGCAGAAAAAATACAATATTAAATATTTTAACATTATTAATTAAATAAAGAATGGTGACGAAATGCTTTATTTAGCAAGAAGGTTTGAATAATATTATTTAAATTATAAATTAAAATTAAATAAATTAAAAAACAAAAAACATTTGACTCCAATAGAAAAGCGAAGAGGTAAATATAAAACGGAAAAAGAATACGAAAACGAATATTATAATTTGTTATAAAATTTTCCTTGTAAAGGACACTGAAAACGCTTATACTGAAAAAGTGAAGCTTTGTTTATTCCTAAAAACAGATAATATCCTAATATCTAGATTCAATATCGGAAACCCAGAAAAACGGCTTCTTGGCTCCTCGGAGGCCGTTTTTTATTTTTACTTTTTGAGGAAATGTAAATAGGCAGGTGCCTTTATGAACATTAAGTTGTTAAAGAAATTATTAATTATATCGCCAATTGTAGTATTAATTACTATGCTTTTTTTAATCAATCATACTGTTAATTATTTTGTTGAAACAGAATACGATTTCGTGTTTGAAGGTAATAAAAAAAGTATCCAAACATTTTCTCGGGAAATAGAAATGTTGGATGAACAATTTAGAAGAGATATAATCGAAGTCTGTATCAAAACGCTCGTGGATAAATATTCAGTCTATGGATTTTTGGTCGAAGCTGATAGCACCATATATTACAGTAATGACGATTCAAACCGGGAATATATTTCTAAAACATTGAGCGATATTGATAAGCAATCATTAATTAGTCAAGAAAACCAGATTTTAAACATTGGTGATTTAGTCTTAAGTGGTCAAAAATGGTATTGCCATACTATAGCAAGCGGAGGCGATAGCCATTATTATATATTCATGACAGTTGATAAAGATTTGATACGGGAAGCATTAAACACATGGCAGGTTACTGTACCGATAAGTATAATAGGATTATTGTTATGGATTTCCGTGCATGATTCAATTTGGCAGCGGATGGTGAGGCACAATGAAAGATATAAACGCGATTGAAGTATTGATTAATATCGTTCTGGCAAGTTTTGGAGGATTGGTCAAACGACTATCTGAGATGGAAAAGAATCCGGAAACGAAAGTTACCTTTGCATATTATATGACAGGTTCAATTATTTCTATGTTTGTAGGAGTTGTGGTATATTTTGTTTGCCTTAACTTTAATGTATCATCACTATTGACAGCCGGAATTACGGCATTATCGGGCTATATGGGCACTCCTGTTCTGGATTTACTGTCGAGTCTGTTAAGTGATAAGATGAAGAAATATACTGATAAATTGTAGAAAGGGAGTAAATATGGAAATAATAAAATTGCCAATAAACTCTATAAAAAAGTATGAAAATAATGCCAAAATTCATACTGAAGAACAGATTCAACATATAATAAATAGTATTAAGCAATTTGGCTTTAATGACCCCATAGGTGTCTCAACTGATCAAAATATATGTGTCGAGGGACACGGCCGGCTTGAAGCATTAAAACAATTAGGTTATAAGGATGTTGAATGTATTCGGCTTGATCATTTGACGGATGAAGAAAGACGTGCATATGCTTTAGTTCATAATCAAAGTACGATGGAAACGCATTTTGATGATGATTTGTTGAAAATAGAGCTTGATAATATATTTGATTTAGATATGTCTGATTTTGGTTTCGACTGGGGAGGGGCAGAATCGTTGGGCTTTAGTGGTGAAATTATTGAAGATGATATTCCTGATATACAAGACAATCTGATTGTTCAATTGGGTGATGTTTGGCAATTAGGGCAACACCGACTTATGTGTGGGAATTCAACTATTTTAAAAGATGTTGACAAGCTAATGAATGGCAATAATACGGATATATCTTTTACAAGCCCACCATATAATATGGGAAAATCGCCAAGCAAAAATGTCAACAAAAATAATAGTAAATATATTAATAATGATGATAACATGTCAGAAATAGAATATGTTGAGTTTCTTCAATTATTTACTAATTTAGCACTTGATTATTCTGAATATTGTTTTGTAAATATTCAGTCATTATCAGGTAATAAAATTGCATTAATTGAATATCTATATAAAATGAAAAAATTATATGCTGATACCATTATATGGGATAAACAGATTTCAGAGCCAGCAATGGGTGAAAACATATTAAATAGTCAATTTGAGTATGTGCATATATTTAGCAAAAAAGCGAACAGACGAATTGGCACAAGACCATTCAGGGGTACAATCAACAATATTTTAAATATTAATAAGCAAAATGATAATAAGCAATCGGATATTCATGGTGCAACATTCCCGTTAGAATTTGCGATGTATTTTGTAGAAAAATTTAGTGAAAAATCAGTATTTGAGCCTTTTAGCGGTTCGGGTACAACAATTATAGCATGTGAACAGATACACAGGAAATGCTATGCTATGGAATTAGAACCAATATATTGTGATATTGCGATTAAGCGATGGGAAAATTTAACAGGAAATACAGCAATAAAAATAGAGTAGGTGAAATAATGCCAGCGGGAAGACCAAAAAAAGAGATAGATCAAAAACAATTTGAAGTAGAGTAGGTGAAATAATGCCAGCGGGAAGACCAAAAAAAGAGATAGATCAAAAACAATTTGAAGTATTGTGTTATATGCAAATGACAAAAAAAGATATATGTGAAGTATTAGATGTATCTGAGAATAAATTAAGTGCATGGTGCGAAGAAAAATATGGTGATAAATTTTGCGTAATCTATTCCCAAAAAAGGGTTCTAGGAAAAGCATCATTTAGGAAATCCTTTTATGAGTTGGCGAAAAAAAATGCAACTGCTGCAATTTATGTAGATAAATCGTGGTTCAATGGAAGTGAATTGTCAGAATTAGATATAGAAATAAAACAGGCTCAGCTTGCGAAGCTTAAAGCCGAAACCGAACTCATAAACAGTAAACTAAATAATACATTTGAAGAAGAAGCACTACAAAAATTAGATATGTTATTAGAGCAAAATAAGCAAGGTGCTGAAGCTGATGCCGAAATTCACGAAGAAACAGAATGAATATATTAGAAATGCGAACGCACGTTGGAATCTGAAGACAGGAGCCGTTAGAAGTGGAAAATCATACGTCGATATGTTTCATATGATACCAATGAGAATTAGAGAGCGAGCCAGAAAAGAAGGATTAATATTTATCATGGGCGTCACTGAAAGTACTATAGAGCGAAATTTACTTGACCCTATGCGAAAAGTATTTGGCGATTCACTTATTGGTAGAATAGGTAAAAATAATAAATGCAGATTATTTGGTGAAACCGTATATTGCATTGGTGCCGAGAAGATATCACAAATAAGTAAGATTCAGGGAAATTCTACAAAGTACTTGTATTGCGATGAATTAGCAAAATGGAACAAAGAAGTATTTAATTTCCTAAAAACAAGACTTGATAAGCCTTATAGTTTATGCGATGCAACATGCAATCCTGAAGGACGTAAACATTGGTTAAAAAAATTTATTGATAGTAAGAAAGATGGCATTGATTTATATGTGCAAACATATCGAATAGAAGATAATGCTGAAAACTTAGGTGCAGATTTTATTGAAAACTTAAAAAAAGAATTATTTGGTACAATCGCATATGACAAACTTATAGAAGGACGTTGGATTCAAAGTTCTGGATTGTGCTTCCCGCTTTTTGCCAATGATAACAAAAGATATATAAATGATTTAGATTCATACTTGACAGAATCACAGCAACAATTAGCGAGAGTTTATTGCGGAATTGACTATGGTTTTGGTGAAGGAAAAACATGTATGGTTTTGACGGCTGTTACAAAAAATTATAAAACACTTATAGCATTAGAAGAAAAGTCCATAGAAAAAGAAATTAACCCCGCTCAACTTGAAAATATATATTGTGATTTTATTGAAAAAGCTTTTAAAAAATATCACTTGCCGATTTATGCATTTGCTGATACAAGTGACCAAATTTTAACAAAAGGACTTTCTAATGAGTCAAAAGTTCGTAGATTGCAAGCAGTGACCATATCAGTTACCAAAGTTGAAATAGTGGACAGGATCGCAATTATCAATAAATTATTAGCTACGGACAGATTCAAGATAATGAATAATTGCAAGGAATTGATAGGTGGACTTAATGATGCATCATATGACGAAGAAAAGTCAATTGATAAAGATGTTCGATCAAAAGACGGTTCATACAATGATCATATCGTAGATGGGTTTGAATATTCATTTAGCCACATCATAAATCAACTTGAAAATGCAAGCCTGCATAGAAATAAAAACTTGAAATCATTTGTAATTTAACATAAGCTTATCAGTGCAGCAATACCACACAAAAGACAAGCAAATAATAAGAGCCTTAAAATTGGCAACCAGGTTAATAATGGTGGTATCTGCACTAAATTTACTGCGTAGCAAGCAGAGCATAGTCTTCTGCCAGAAAAAGTAAAAATAATTATCAAGGATTAATAAAAATTATGAAGATGAATCTGGAAGCAATTGTTCAACTTGAAAATTTAATAAATGAAATCTCTGAAAGAGACTTCCCTAATGATTACGCACCTTTAAAAAAATGTAAATTAATATTGTCACAAGAGTTACCTTATGCAATACTATATTATCGTAGATGGAATGATGAAACAGGCGTCTTTACAAAATATAAATATTATGTCGAGTGTTTTGACGATGAATGGCGTATATATAGAAAAAATATATGTATAAGTGAGAAGATAAAAGATGAACAATAAAAAAAGTTTGGATAACAATATTATGAATATAGAACTTAACAGTAATATAGAAAAAATATATGATGAATATGTAACGGATATATGGGAAATGTTAGAACCTGCAGTTATATATCTTAGAAAATATCGCGATCCCCATATGAAGTTCTTAATTACAATCGACGGGATAAAGGCGGTGATTAATATTTATGAATGTTACAATCCAAATATCGGATGAAGCAGTAAATGAATTGATTAATGGTAATTTGATAAAAGTTCCGAATGAAGATTTGAATCAAATAATAATAAAAGCCGTAAGCGAATATTTAAACAATCAATATCATCGGCAGTATTTTCTCGACGATGTAATTGGTAAAAATTATCAATTGGCGCAAGATATAGTGAAAATGATTAAAGATGCTACTGGTGAGATTACGCCAGATGACGTGAAGGAAATTATTAAAGACAGAGCTATAAATTATATAGAAGATTGTATTCTTGATAAATTATTGTTTAAAGATAATCACGCTCCAGTTCCTGAGTTCCAAAAAGTAATTGATGGTGTATTCAAAAGTGAAGAATTAAAATTAGCCGTTCATAATAGAGCCATAAAATTGACAGAAGAAATGGAAGATATTGATTTAAACTGGAATGCAATTATGAATGAAATTATAATTGATTTTGTTAAATATAATATATTTACTCATCATAGTATCCATCAAGCAATTGACGACAAGTTAAGAAACTTATCAAGCAATCTACGAAAAACTTTTTGACACAAATAACACCCGCTTTTCCTGCTTATTATTTAATTGCGGGTTTTTTGACATATAATATTAGAATAGGTGATTATTATAAATGTTAAAATTCAATATGAAGAAGCTCACGAATGTTATAATATACAAGTATTTATACCAAAAAATGTATTAGATATTTATGACAATGAAACATTAAAAAAAATTATAAAAGGTTGTATAATCGAACATATTGATGATAATTTTAATATGCACGAATTAGATAATAATATCTTGAATAAATCAAGCGGGGGCAAATTAAGATGACTAACGAAGAAATTATGCAATTTAAGTGTAATATTTTTGAAGATAAATTAAGTGAAGTCATGGAAGAAGTATATAATATTTATTCTGCGGCAGATGACCAATTGCAAAAATATGCTATACATATTGTTGAAAGATTGGGAAATGGAGATATCAAGGAATACGGCAGAATTTAAATTCAAACAAAACTTAATGAAGAATGTTTAGAAATAACTCAAGCTTATTGAAGGTTCCAGCTGGGGAATGATTGAAAATGAATATAGTTAAACATGGTAAGATTAAAAAAGGGACAAAACTAGCTAAAATTTTTAGATGCAATAATTGCGAATGCATATTTGTAGCGAATAAAGATGAATATTATATTACAGTAGAATGGTATGAATATGAATATTCAAATACTGTAAGATGGCACGGAGATATTTATTATATGTGCAATTGTCCAGAATGTAATTTTAAAGCTTATGAAAAACGATTATCGGGTAAAAATCATTGACTATATTTATTTGGATACGGCGTCTTTGTGATTCATTTAAAAAAAAGAGAGGCGAAAGATGAATATTAAGATTTGTAAAAGATGTAATCATTCTCAAGAATTGAAAGGTAAATTATATTGTCTTAAAGATTTAAATCCTAAGTATCGTCCTAATGATATTGTCCCATTGTGTAGAAAAATAGAATCATGTGATTTGATTGAGGATACCCCAAAAAAAATGTTAGGTGATAAAAAATGATTAATGAAATGTTGCTAACAAGTAAAGACATTGAGCAAGTTCTGTCAAAAACAGAACCAATAATAAATGATTATAATCTTTGTAAGACGGTAGAGAGCCGGGAATTATTGGCTGAGTATATTTTTGGTAAAGTTCGCCATGCGTTGCATATGCTTCGAGTTGTTAATTACAAAGATAATAATTTGACTGATAAATATGTAGATGAGTTGAGCTAATAGACGGGACTGATTAAAATAAATATAATTGAATATAGCAATATATAAATATTGTTAAACATAATTTAAACATAATTTAAATTGAAAACAATCCCATTAACCCCGCTTATCAATTGATTTAGCGGGCTTTTTATTGTATAATAGAAATAAAAACCGAGGTTATGTATATGAATTACATAATAGAAAGACAATTACAATTGCCAGATACGATAGAGGGTTTAAGTAAATTTGTTCTTATATCAATTGAAAAGGTTAGCGCGATACGTGCAGAAATCCGGGCTATAAAAAACCGATGAAGACCCTGATAATGAAAATGATTAAAAAGTAAACAGGTCGCAAAATTAAACATTGCCTATTGAAATATTGATAAGCCTATTGTATAATTATATATGAGAAATTACCAAAAACATATTGAGGAGATTATAATGGGTTATATTACAATTGATAATATTGATTCAGTTATGAAAGAAATGCAAGAAGATAGTTTTTATATTCCTAAAGTGCTTTTTAAGGACAAGAAATATAAAAAGATTAGCGTTGATAGCAAAATATTATACGGTCTATTGTTAGACAGACAAATTCAAATCAAAAAAGAGTTTAATGATCCTATAATTAATAAAATTTACTTTAGTTATGCATTAAACGAAATTGCAAATGATTTAGGATGTAGTTGCAATAAAGCACTTAAATTATTAAACGAATTATTGAGTGTTGATCTCGTTGAAAAGCAAAAACAAACGATTGGAAAACCCGCTATGCTTTATGTGAACGAATTAGGCTTAGAGGGTATTGAGATATGAAAATAAATATGGAAAAATTTGAAAAATTTAATCGTTGTGGATATGGAGTTTCACCATCCTTATTGCATAAAGATCAAAACTTAACAATTGAAGCTAAAGGCATTTATTGTTATTTTATGTGTTTTCTAATGACTGTCAACAATGAACCTTGTTTACAGCTACCTAAAGTTGAAGAGATAGTTAAAGACCTGAATATATCTGAAAATAGATACTATAAACATTTGAAGTTGCTAAAAGAAAATGAATATATAATTTAAAGAATTAATTGGCTAAATGTATTATTTTGTTTGTGGATTTTACTTTTGGGCAATTCTAGATTTACATTGAACTAATTATAATATATACTAACTACATAGTGCAAAACGCAGTCGCGAGCGTTGAGGTAGGCATTTCCTATTCACCTACCTTTTTAAGCACTAATTTTTTTATGAAGAATAGGAAAAAGGATAAAAATAAAATTTATTAAATGAATAGGAGTCTTTATAATGAAAGATGATGAAATAAGAGATCGATTAGAAGTCGATGGTATTTTAGCCATGGGATATGGCAATAGTCCGAAAATATTGCATAAAGATCGTAGATTAACTATGGAAGCAAAGGAAATTTATTGTTACTTATCAAGTTATTGCGGTGGTGGTTCAGTTGCATTCCCAAGCCGTAAAACCATTTTATATGATTTAGTTACATCAGAAACTAGATTTTATAGGCATTTCCAGTTACTAAAAGATTATGGATATATAGAAGTTACACGTATTAGAAAAAATAATAAATTCGGACATAATGTTTACAAATTAATTCAAAATCCTTCTCTATGCCCTCGTTTTGAAGGCATAGAAAATGAATGCATACAAAAACAATGCATAGAAAATGAGGGCACTAATAAAAACAGTACTAATAAAAACAAAAAAAATAAAAACAACAACAACATTACAGATCAAATTTCAAACACTGATACTTCTCAGTCCTCAAACGTTGTTGTTGTTAAAGACTTTCTTTTTGAAGACTCTTCTATGATTCCACACAGATCAGTTGACAACAGTTCTGGGGTGGAGTCGGTTGACATACAAGCGATTGATGATTTAATTAAGAAATATATAACTCCGAAACAAGATATAGATCATGCCAGCCTGAAAAGTATAAGTGCTGCCAGCGGGTTTAGCATGGAAAGATTAGAGAAAATACTAAAAACAGTACAAGGACAAGAAAATAAAATTAGGGGGATTGTCGGTTGGCTTATTAAAGCTATCAGTAACCCCGCTTTTGATTTAAGCAAAGTTGAGATTGAAGAAAAAAAATATGAACCGGTTAAGAAAGAAAAAAAAGGGCTGGATAGATGGCAGAATTGAGGTGGCAATGAATAAATGGGAAGAACGTTTTGAGGATGATGCATTTGAAACTATATGTTGCACATATAATAGTGATGAGTACAGCTTATACGAAAAAAAATGTATCTGGTTCTGTGAAACTATTTTAAATTTTGCGGCATACGACGACGATATAAGTCTAAAATGGGGTAAAATAATAATTGAAGTTATGAAAGTTATCTACAGACGACAAAATTTTGAATATATTAAAGATAAATCAAATTATGAAAAATATTTAATGGTTGCCAATATATTAAATAAGCTTGGAATTATTGAATGGGGTACAAGTATTAGGGGTGCCTGGTTTGATATTGGAAAGATGGAACCTCATTATGCATTAGGGAATCAGCCTTTATTTAATGACGAGGATGAGCTTGAACAATTTCTATTTGAATTCATGGCAGAAAATGAAACTGAAGTTAAGGAATATCAATTGAATAAATCAAAGAAAAAGCCTGAACAAGAAATAGAATTTGCTACTATAGTTTCCATACCAGATTCAATGATAGAAGATGCAAAATCTAATTCTGATTATAATATATGGGAAGAATATGTCAAAGAATTTCAATCAATGATTAACAGTGCAATCATTGAAGCTAGGAAAAATGATCCTGAAGAAAAATTTATAAGATTAGATTTGAGGGATTTAAAACTATGAGAATTGAATATCCATATCAATATGAAAAGTCAAAAAAAAGAGTTAAGCAATTTCTTGAAGAATTAGCCGACTTATCTTATAAGCATAATTTCAAGATAGAACTTTGTGGCGATGATATAATAATCAGTAATTTTTATGGTGATGATTGTGTTGCTAATAATTTGCATTTTATCAGTGACAAATGTGCTTATTCATGTAAAATTAGTTGGACTGAAAAAATAAATCGTGCTGAGTTAATCGAATCAAAGAGTTATTTAGAATATATAAATGATCCTATTAAAATTAGAAAAGATGAAATACACAAGACTTCGTAAAATTTATCTTTTGCGACGATTTAACGTATACAAGGGATTGATAATATGGGATTCGATATTCATGTTGAAAGCAGGAAAACACCTGAATATTGGAATAACAGGTCAATATTTAAAGATCAGACTAAGGTTGGCATGCAAGACAAAATAACTAGAGACGATGGCAAACAGATTTATAGATATATAAGCGTAACGTCTGAATTTGAAAAATATATAAATGCAAGCGATATATATTATGGCAAAAAAGCATTGAAGCGATGGGAAAAAGTAAAGTACTTGATCAAGGGAAAAGAATATAAAAAAATCAAAAAAATATTGAAAGAGCCTGAGAGTGAAATGTGGGCTTCGTGGTGACTTATGAATGCAAAAATTTATAATGGCAAGGTTGATAAAACTAAAATAAAAATTTATAAGATTGCTGAATATGTTAAAGAAGGCCAAAGATGTAATGATTGTGAAAATAGTCATGATTGTACTATAATAAAAAACATAAACGAGATGGAAAAGAAGCTTGAGAAAATTAAATATTTAAAAGCCGTAAAGATTGAATTCTGTTGTGATAAACTTCTTATGTTGCACCGAAATGGATGGTGAAATTATGAAATCAGCCAACAGAATAAAAAGAGAGAAAGACTTTAAAAAATTCATGCAAGAACTCGAACGGATTTCATTAAAATATAAATTCGTTATTTCTGGATGTGAAAAAGATCGTACAACAGTTTATGAATTAGACGAGGCTTGGGACGAATCTAAATTGATATATGGTGAATATGAATATGAAATTGCGGATTCATGAAAAATGGTGACATGGTATGAGCAAAGTATTGGACAAAATAACTGAAAAGGCTGTTAATGCTTTGCTTAGCACATTTAGCCTGAATACATTGAAGAATTGGGCTAAAATGACATTGGATGAAAAAGCAAAAAAGCTGAAAGAATATTATCTGAAGCTTGGTGTAAACATTGGGATAGATGCAAAAGGTGTTGTTGTTGAAGATTTAGAAAGCAAATTTGGAAAAGGTTCACAAGGATATAATAAAGGGGACGGATATCTTCACATAGATAAATCATATGTAAATCAACCGGATAACGTGACCGATGTAATTACTACGATTACACACGAAGCGCGACATCAAATTCAGTCTGAAGCGATTGATGATCCTTCTAAGTTTCCAGAGATCCCGCTCGGGACTATAGCAGAATGGGAAGACAATATGATTAATTATGATGATGGTAGTTTTGGATATGAGTCTTATTATTATCAGGTCGTTGAGGTTGACGCTCGGGTGTTTGGCGCAGATGTTGTATACGAAGCTTTGAAAAGACTGGGATTGTGAGGTATATGATAGATGGAACGGACACATTTACATGAAAAATTATCAAGTGAGATAAAAGGATATAAAAAGCGGGGGGAAAGGATATTGGATAAAATCTATGCAATGGATGAAGAAATTCTGGATTCATTTCGGCATTGGTTTTATACGAATGAAATTGAGGATATTGAGGTTGAGGGATATACTGTTCACAGTTTGATGGATAATAATCCTTCGTTGAATGTAGTGGGGGCATTCTTGACATTAGATTGGTTACTTCGTGAACCTTGTAAAGCAAAGGAAATGATTCATGAAAATCGGATAAGGGATTCTGTGGTAAGACGGAGAATGAAAAATGAATAATGAACTAATTAAAGTATAAAGGATGTAATTCAATGACATTTGGGAAGATATTACCAAAATTTCTGGAAAATATACATACACATATCAGACGTAAATCTTGGGATAAAGATAGAGTACTATATCAAGATGAATACGATGGAATAAGAGAAGGTTATCGAGAAGAAATGAAAGATTATATCTCTTTAAGACTATGGGAACCAAGGATTGAGGATCTTAAGGCTGCTGATTGGGAAATTGAAAAATACAAAAATGTAAAAACAAGACATCGCAAATCAATGATGAATTAAAAAAAATTGGTTAGGAGATGAAGAAAATAGCTAAATACAGGAAAAAACCGATTGAAATTGAAGCAATACAATATTTAGGATATAATATTAATGAGATTATTGAATTCTGTGGTGAGAGTTTTCAGGCTGATATTTATAATCCAAGACTTTATGAAATATCGGGTATCAGGAATGAAAGAATTATGACTCTGGAAGGCGTTATGAATGTTACATATGGTGATTTTATTATAAAAGGTATAGAAGGTGAATTCTATCCATGTAAAAGCCATATATTTTTTGAAACTTATGAATTAGTTGAATAAATATCTGTAGTTTAATGGATAAAACATAGGGCTACCGATACACCTTAACAAAAATATGCGGGCTTCGAGACGACGGTTCGATTCCGTCTATGGTTCATTTAAAATTAAAAGGAGGCTCTGCCAGATGAATGATTTTTTAGAATTAGAATTTGATACCCCACAAAAAGCCAGGAAATCAATAGCATGGTTGATTAACGCTTTGCTCAATGAAGAGTTATGTCATTGTGCGTCAAAGGAAATAAGAAAATATATTGAGTTGAAAGCGAAAATCAAGAATATTACAAGTCAATAAGATTGTTAGACGATGCTTTTGAAGAAATAAACAAAAATACAGAAAGCGGAACCGGGATTATAATTAATCTTGATGATATTCCGATTATTGATAAATAAAGTCAATATTAAAAAACAAGAAAGTCACTCTTTATTAGCGGGTAGCAACCGCCATTAAATCAAAAGAGTGGCTTTCTCTGTCTCACAAATAATTATAGCACAATATATTGCAAAATAACGTATTAAATTGCAAAGTAGGTGATAAGCAATTAAAGATCAAATAATAAAAATATTAAAAAACGAAGGCTATTACCAAATTGATAATTCAATGGACGGTTATATTCAGCTTTGGAGTCAATTGTATAGAGGTATCAGCGAAACATATGATATTCATAATGGGCTTAAGCGAATAACCCGAAAAATAAAAAATATGAATTTGGCAAAATCTGTTTCCGAATCATGGGCTAATGTTTTGTTTAATATGCGCGTCCAAATAGCAATTGATGATGAGCATACTAAAAAATTTGTGTTTGATACATTTGATGATAATAATCTATGGGTTAGGTTGAATGAATTCCAGGAATACAAAGCAGCTTATGGTACCGTATGTTATATACCTTATGCAGCGAATGTAGAATCTAAAACAATATCGACAATCAAAGACAACGAAGAAAAACTAGAAGCTCTTGAAATAGAATCAGCTGAAAAAATAAAGTTGACGTATGTTACTGCTGAAAATATCATCCCACTGACTTATGAAAATGGAATAATTACGGAATTGGCAATTACTAGTTCAAAAAGTATAGCTGATAGGGCATTTGTTATCCTTCAAATGTTTGTTTTAGATGATGAATCAGAGTATGTAATCGTCAATCGCATCTTTGCAGTTGATAAAACATCTGGTAAATTAAATGAAATTACTACGGATGATATCGGCACTGGATATTTTAATGCCGTAGTCGAGAATTTAGGATTACTCCCCGCTCCAATACGAACGGGAAGCAAAACAAAACCATTTATAATTGATCGGATGAACATAAGCAATAATTTGGTCAAAGATTCACCGTTAGGAATCGCAGTATTTTCGAATGCAATAGATACTATGCGAATATGTAATGTTATATTCGATTCTTATGAGAATGAGTTTTGGCTCGGCAAAAAGCGGGTTTTTGTTGCTGAAGGCGCGGTTAAGTTAGAGATCGATGGTCAACCACAAATTGATCCGGATGATGTTATATTCTACACATTGCACCAAGAAAATAAAGATGGGACAGAACTGATTAAAGAATTGAACATGGAGTTGAGAATACCTCAGCATGAAATGGGATTGCAGCAGCAGTTAAATATATTTACGTCTCAATGCGGGCTGGGTGAAAATTTCTATAAATATCAAGCGGGGCGAAGCATAGGGTATCAAAATGAAGTAGCTATAATAACCGAAAATTCACAAATGTTTCGCTCATTAAAAAAGCATGAAATAATCTTAGAAGCTGTTTTGGTGGACTTGATAAGGTTAATCATTGAAATCGGTAAACGTACTATTGACGATAGTCTCGTAGAAGATACGGAAATTAAAATCCAATTTGACGATTCTTTAATCGATGACAAAAATGCCGAAAAAGAACTTGATTTAAAAGAACTTGAAAAAGGCATTATTACGCCGATTCAATACCGTATGAAATGGTATGGCGAAACCGAAGAGGAAGCCGAATATAATTTGAGAAATTCAGATGCCGTATTCAAACGATTATTGACATTGTTAGAAGTAGGGATTATTAGTCCTGTTGAATTTAGAATCAAATGGTTTACAGAAACTGAACAAGAGGCACAAAATGCTATAGAAAAACAATTGCTATACGATACAAGAGATATACAAACATAAAATCAATCCGCTTAACGGCGGTTTTTTTATTTCGCTTGACAAGCGTCAAAATGTCTAAGGCTCGTAGTCGTGGCTACGTTAAAATATCGAACCGAAAGGAAAAATAATTAATGAAAAGGGATTTTTTGACAAGTCTAAATTTAGATGAAAATATTGTAGAAAACATAATGACAGAATATGGGAAATCGTTCAATTCTGCAATCAAAGAAAAAGAAAAAACAATTGAAGAATTAACAGCAACACTTAATTCAAAAGACAGCGAAATTTTAAGTGCCGGGGAAACCATCAAAAGTTTGGGCGAAACATTAAAAGGTTTTGAGGGAATAAATGTTCAGGAACTTCAAAATAAAATAAGTACTTATGAGACAAATATAAAAGAAATCCAAAAGAATCATGAAAGGGAACTAAGCGATTTGCGACGTGATTCAGCTATTCAAAATAAATTAACTAGCTATAAATTTACTTCATCTTTGGCTAAAGACGGGGTTTTTAATCAGCTAAAGAGTAATAAAAAGCTAAAGTTAGATGATGGCGACTTAATCAACTTCAAAGAATCAATTGAGGCCATTATAGAAACGCATAAGGATGCCTTTGTTATTGATAATGAAGATGAATCAGACGGTAAGAGGAAGAAAGAAAATAAGCCACCTTACTTAATTAATATGGGTATTGACCATAATAATAAAAATTCTAAAAAAAGTATTGATTCAAGCAAAACCATGAATGAATACATATTGGCAATATTGAATAAAAGATGAAAATTAAAAGGAAGTGTGATAAATGGTATTTGACCAAGCAATATTAAGACCAGATGCGGAAGCATTAATCGAAGAAGAAATATCGCGGGAAATTATACAAGGTATAGTTACAACCTCGGCAGCACTAAGTATGTTTAGAAGATTACCTAATATGTCAACTAAAGATTTAAAAATGCCAGTATTAAATATGTTCCCTACTGCATTTTGGGTTGATGGTGACGTGGGTATAAAACAAACTACTAAAATGGCATGGGCGTCAAAATGGATTCATGCCGAAAAATTAGCAGTAATTGTACCAGTAGCAGAAAGCGTTTTAGATGATGTTAGAAATTCAGGTTATGATTTATGGGCAGAAGTAACACCAAGAGTTATAGAATCATTTGGCGTAAAAATTGATGAAGCCATTTTCTTTGGTATCGATAAACCTATAACATGGCGTGACGATATAGTTACAACTGCAACAAACGCGGGAAATACGGTGCCTTTTGATGCAGATGATATGTATCAAAATATATTTGGTATAGATGGCTTAATGTCTTTAGTCGAAAAAGACGGTTTCAATCCTAATGGCTTAATTTCTGATGTTGCACTAAACGGTGTTATGCGTAGTGTAGTAGATTTAACCAATAGACCATTATTTATTGATACTGTAGGCGATACGCCTTCAAGACTTGGACCGCTTATATTTTTTAATATGGATAATGGCGCATGGGACAATGATAGAGCATCAATGATAGTAGGCGACATGTCACAAGCAGTATTTTCAATTCGTCAAGATATTACAATGACAGTATTGAGAGAAACAGTAATAAATGACAATACAGGTAGTATAATCTTCAACTTTGCACAAAATGACATGATAGGATTAAGATTTGTTATGCGTCTAGGATGGGAAATACCGAATCCAAGAACTAGACGAACACGTGACAAAGAAACAAGCCCATTTGCAATAATGCTCCCCCCGGAACCGACCACATAACAGTGGGTAGCGCATTGATAGATTCTACGGGAGCACGATTTATGACATCATCGGATGAATTGTTTACCGTGAAAGAAAATTAAAGGGGAGGACTACTAATGGATTTAACCCCCGCTGAAATAGAACAATTAAGAGAATTATTGGCAAAAACCTACAAAAGCAAACATCAAGGCATAGTTATTGATGAAGCTATTGATATAGTACTTGAAGGATTATTTGGAACCGGTATCCCATCAGGTGGGGAAGAAGATCAAGTACTTACAAAGTTGAGTGACGATGATTTTGATATTGGTTGGGAAACTTTTGTAGGTTTAATTGACGGCGTTACCCATTCTGAGCTTGAACAAGCATTAAGGATAGGTACGTTTTGAAAAGGAGAGAAAAGATAAATGTTAAAAGAATTACCGATTAGATCAGGATTAAAAACATCATACGACGCATTGTCAACTAAAGATGCTAGAACATTATATATAACAACTGATGTGCCTGGTATTTATTTGGGAACAATATTGCTTACACAAGATCCTCAATTAGTAACACAAATTCAACAGATGATGCAAGATATAGAAGAATTACAAGGCGATTTACAAGATCATATTGAGGACATGATTCATCATATAACGGATACTGAGCGTAATTTATGGAATAGCTTTGAATCGCGAATTGATGGTTTAGAAAATCTGGGTAGTTTTGTTGGAACATTTCAAACATTTGCGCAAGTTCCGACAAATGTTAGTGGGTTTGAATTTGGAATAACCGTAAATGATTTTATCAATGTTAGAGTAGATGAAACAAGAGACGGAGCACATACTCGATATATAGCTATTGATATTGATAATTATGGTGATATTACATGGGTATATGATGTTACTTATTCAACAGATATAACGGGGAAAATGGATTTACAACCATCTGCTACAACAGGAAATATTGCAATATTTAATAACACAGGTCAAGTAATAGGCTCAGATACTGCTATTAATGATTTAGCTGAAGAATTTTCGTTAGCAAATACTAATTCAATTGAATTAGAAATGGATGAAAACAGAGAA
>Ga0209737_10000068_pt1 | contig 89049 bp, 74 predicted proteins | sample TergutCu122P3_FD_187284 | JGI IMG/M metagenome (GOLD analysis project Ga0209737, IMG submission 187284) | Cubitermes ugandensis P3 segment gut microbial communities from Kakamega Forest, Kenya - Cu122 P3 (SPAdes) (version 2) | ecosystem: Host-associated > Arthropoda: Insects > Digestive system...
AGATGGCGTATAACATCAGGCAGGTGCCTTCGTCTAAGCCATTGCTCTCGTTTTGCTTCTCTTCTTGCATGTCCGGCCTCCCATACAGCGAAAAACACGCTGCAGAGGCCGGGCAATGTCATTTGAGCCCAGAAAAAGGGCGGCCCAAGTGAGCTAAGAAATCCGGCGCTAGTACGAAAACCGGCGAACCTGGTGGTTCCTCACCTGGACCGCCAAAGGTGAGGTACACAGAACGAAGAGTGAAGGTTCAACCGGCACTGCTTCTCTTCGTTCGTACTAGCAATAATTGGGTTTCTTAGTCCCAGCTACAAAACTCTTGCAGCGGGAGGGGACATAGCATTCTTCGGAGGTTTTGGGAAATGTTTTTTGGCGGCGTGTTGTTTTTTCGCCCGTCAGCGGGGCCGCGAAGCGCCGCACCCTCCTTTCAACCTCTATCGCACAAACACAGAGACTGCCCCCCCGGGGTTCGGAAACAACTGCGACGTGAGGGTGGGGCCGCTCAGCGTCCAGAGCGCAGGCATCTCGCCAACAACTCCGACCACATACGCTGTGCCGTCGTCTGTCACATGCATAGAGTTGACCCCACTCCAGGAGGCGCTCAGAAGGAACTCTGTTGTCTGAGCTCCTTTCATCGTCCAGAGCATGCTCCCATGGGTAGCACCTCCGGCCAAATAGACTGTGCCGTCTTCTGTCGCACGAAGAGCGTCGACCCGAGCGTCGGGAAACACCTTCTGTGTTGTCTCGTTTCCTTTCACCGTCCAGAGCGCGCTGTCAGTGTCATCGGCGCTTATTCCAGTCACATAAACCGTGCCGTCTTTTGTCGCATAAATGGCGTTGGTGCCCATGAAGTCCCCGACGGCAAGTTCCGTCTCTATTGGATTCTCTCCTTTCTTCAGCGTCCAGAATCTGGAGAAGTGAAACAAATCAAGCCCTCCAGCCAAATACACCGTGCCGTCGCCTGTCACATAGGCGGAGAGGATTCGATTGGCGTTCAGGAGAAAAAACGGGTGCTCTGTCATCTCATTCCCCTTCACTGTCCAGAACTTGTTGTGGCCGACCACATAAACTGTGCCGTCGTCTGCCTCACCAATAAACTGGGGAAGCGTACCCGAGTCCAGCTCCCTTTGTGTTATTTTTCCCTCTTTCACCGTCCAGAGCAGAGCGACGCCCGTGTGGGAGCCTTTTTCGGCCACATAACCGCCTACATACGCCGTGCCGTCTTCTTTGACATAGACAGAATAGGCTTCTCCCGGGTGTTCGCTCAGGCGCAGCGGCTGGCCGTCTATCCATAGCATGGCGAACCGGTATAAAAATAATGGGTTCTGTGGGTCGCTCTCCATTTCATATCCGGCAATATAGATTTTCTGGCCCGCAACAATGTGGGGGGCAAGTGTCGCCGGAAAGCTTGCGAGCACCACGCCTGAGTTTGCGGTGTTGGTTGTTGTGGCCCCCTCGACGACAAAGAAGTCTGTCGGCACACCATGGAAGGTATAGCCCTCCTTGGCCGTCAGAGTGAGGGTGGCTGTGTATGCCGTCGAGCCTGCAAAAGCCCCAGTGACAGCGGGGCTCCACGCCACTGTTCCGGTGAACTGAGCTGTTTGGGCAATGCTGGCAACCGGCATTTCTCTCGTGCGCGGGACAGGGAGGGCAATGTCCCTCAAGTTGACCGTTATGCCCGTGGTTACCGGGTCGCCGTCGCCTGGGGTGGTGTTGTTGGGGTCACTGTCGTTGGTGTTGGTGTTGGCCTTGTTTGTGGGGCAGCCAGCCAACGCAAAGAGCAAGGCACAAGCTGCCAGAATGGGAAAGCTTGAAAACGGAGCACGCAGCAGGTGGGAAGGCGCTTTTTGGGCAGGTGGCAAGGCATTGCCTTTGTCATTTCTCAGGTTTTTCATGGAGGGCACTTCCTAGGGCAAGCCGGCCCGCCATTCCACAAACGGGCTTGGGTGAGGGTGACAACTTCTTTTTCCAACAAACGAAAGAGGCTATGTTGCGCCCAATATGCGGAGAACGGAAGGCACCTGTCAAGTCTCATTCAGGATTCGAGCTGAAAAACATGTCAACGCTTTGACAACCTGGAATTTCCGCTGCCTGCCACTGCCTGTGCCCACCGAACGCGGTTTTGAACCCAGTCTAAACCGGGCAATCTGTTGGCGCACATGGCGGGGAAGGGTGCCCCTCATTTGTTGAGGGCGTTTGGCAAAGCCGCCTTGTCAGCAATGTTGTCATGCACAATATGTGTTCAGCCCGGAGAGATCCCTGACACATGTTCGGAGAGAGGGTGGACACAAAGCTAGGCATTTTCTAAGCCGGAGAAAGAGGATGCCATGGCAAGTGAGGTCCGCAATGGAGATGAAGAAAGAGTTTGTGCAATTTGCTACGCAGCCCGGGGCGAATGTACGGGGGTTGTGTCGGCGCTATGGGGTTTCGCCGGAAACGGGTTACAAGTGGCTTAGGCGGCGGCTCTCTCAGAGCGCGGAGGCGAGGGCTGGCAGACGGGAAACTTGGAAATCTTCTGCCTGAGCTCGACAACATGGAAGACGATAAAGAGCGGTGGTACCGCTATAGAGAAAATCTCAAACACGACTCAAAAGCCCAGGCCGGTTTTGTTTTTTTATTTTTTTCTTTAGAAGCACATCTTATTTGTGTATACAGATTTTCACACTCAAACTAAGGAAAAGCCCATGCGACGAATGATGTTTTTGGCAATGGCTCTCACGCTTGCGGTTGGCGCTTGGAGTTGCAGCAGCGACGAGAATTTGCTGGAAGAAGAGCCATCCCTGAAGGAAAAACTAAAAGAAGAGGAAAAGGAAAAGGAAGAGGAAAAGGAAAAGGAAGAGGAGCTGCCGCCAGAGCAGAAGGTCTGGGTGTATGGGAGGTTGATGGATGCCCGCACCGGCGACCCCATGGACCTTTCCCTTATCAACATTTCTTCCGGGGACGTCACCGCCTCCATCGGGGACAAATTCTTCTTCATCAAACTGCCTGCAGGCCGGGAGCATTTGCTGGTGATAGATGCGCCGGCAGACCAATACCCGCGGACTTCGCACAGAGTGAAGGCTCAGGCCGGCGTTTCCAGCTTCGTCGAGTTTTGGATGCTCTCTTTTGAGGCGATTGCAACATTCAACGCGAGCGAGGGCGGAGAGATTGAAACCCCGGATGGGGCAAAAGTCATTTTCCCGGCCGGCTCACTCAATGTCACAGGCCCAGTGACGGCGCGCCTGGCTTGGCTCAATGCCGCCAATCCAAACCACCTGGCTGCTTTCCCAGGCGGTTTTCTGACCGACACAGGTGAGCTTTTGGAGAGTTTCAGCGCCATTGCCATTGAAATCCGCGATGCGGACGGAAACAAGGCAAACTTGGGAGACGAAGCGCAGGCCCAGGCAATCATCCCTGCAACCGCAAATGTGCCCGAAGACAACATTCCCCTCTGGGTTTATAAAGAAGAGCTCGGTGTTTGGAAAGAAGAAGGGGAATTCAGAAACTGTCTTTCCGGTTCTTGTGTGACGGAGCTTCCGCACCTTTCTTGGTGGAACATAGACGTTCCCATGACAGTCACCTGCCTGAATGTTTGCGTGAATGACACCCACAACCGCCCGGCGCCCGGCGCGCAGATTATAGCGAACGGCGTCGACTATTTCGGCTCCACGACGGCTTTCAGCGGTGACGATGGCTGCGCTTGCGTGCGGGTGCGCATCAACTCAAAGGTGAATGTGAAGGCCATCTTAGCAAGCGGCGAAACCGACTCTGTGATTGTCTACCCCACCCCCCGAAATCTGCTCACCTGCGGACCGGAATGCCTCCCCGTCTCTTTGACGGCAGTGCGCACCTGCCTGAATGTTTGCGTGACTGACATGGACGACCTTCCGGTGCCCAACGCGCAGATTTTAGCGACGGACGCCAACCATTTCGCCCGCACCGCAATGGATTTCAGCGGTGACGATGGCTGTGCTTGCTTGCAGGTGCCTCTCAACGCAGAGATGAAGGTGACAGCCATTGCCGCAAACGGCGCCAGCGACTCTGTGGATGTCAACCCCACCCCCAGCGCCCCGCTCACCTGCGGACCGGAATGCGCCCCCGTTTCTTTGAAGGTAAAAAGCACCTGCCTGAATGCTTGTGTGACTGACATGGACAACCGTCCGGTGCCCGGCGTGCAAATTACAGCGAACGGCGTCGACTATTTCGGCTCCACCACGGCTTTCAGCGGTGCCGATGGCTGCGCTTGCTTGTCGGTGCGCGTCAACACACAGGTGCGTGTGACAGGCACCGTCGCAAACGGCATCATCAGCTCTGTGAATGTCCCCACCCCCAGCGCCCCGCTCACCTGCGGACTACAATGCACCCCTGTCTCTTTGAAGGCGGCATTCCCCAAATTCCAGGCCATTCTCAATGACGGCTCTTGGAGCAACTGGGGCACCAACAGCCATCTTGTCGGCCCCTGTCCTTATCCCACTTGCGAGAAGGAGCGTTTCCACGTTTATCATGCCAACCCGGGCTCGCCCTTTGCGCCCCCCTTCGCCCACCATGCCGGCTGCTTTGATGAGAGCATCGTCCTCTCCGCTTGCTCCGAGGGAAGCTACCGCTACAGCGTTTTCAGAAACCCGTGGCACATGGACCACGTGGACCAGGACAACCCGGAAGAGCCCAACGTGACACTTTTGCTCCTGCTCCCTGATGGCAGTCGCTTGAATTATTCAATGGGCGATTTCCCCAACCCCGAAAATTTGCCGCACTGGATTGTGGGTGAGCTGCGTTGCAGCAACGCCTCCTGCCAGTGCATCTGGGTGCCCATCAACACCTTCGAGGCTGAAAACACTTCCGACATACCTCTGACACCATGTGCGCCCCTCGCCTCCTGAAAAAATGAGGCCGACAGGCTCGCTGCCTTTCAGCCTCTGTTGAAAGCTGCCATGCGCAAAGCAGGGCAGCTTTTTTCATGGCAGCATCTCGAGCGTATTCACATTCTTTGTTGCCATGGCCAAAGGACATGCGCCGTGTCCTCGGGAAACAGAAAGGGAGGGAGCTTGCTCAAAGCGCCCCCCAACAAGCGGCGGACGGGGATCGAACCCGCGACCCCGAGCTTGGGAAGCTCGTGCTCTACCAGCTGAGCTACCACCGCGTTGGACAACAGCCCGCTTCTAGTCTTCGTGAAAGCCCAAGTCAATCGAAAGCGCCCTAAGAGCAGGGAAAGAGACTGTCCAACAACTCATTCATTTTGCCAATGGACGTGGAATTGGGAGAGGCGCTTTCAATCAAAGCTTTGAGCTCATGCACCAGCCCCTCCTTGTGGGGGAGGGCTCCTGTTTTTGCAAAACGCATGAGGCTGTTTTCCATGAGTCCAAAGAGGGTTTGGACAAAAGCTTGCATTTCAGCAAATTTCTCAGCCTCATGGGCGCCCTCCCATTCAACCACTTTTTCGCGGAGGATGAGCGCCATGCCGCGGCTGAGTGCCTTGTCATATTGTTTGAGCGCCCGGTATTGCAAGTCGGTATTGGCTGCAGGCGTTGCCTTGTCCACATCCCTCCAGCAACGCACGGCCAGCGCGGCGTCATAGGCCAGGTGGTGTGTCTCCGGACTGGCCGCATGGACATAGGCTGCCAGCCCCTTGAGTGTGTCGCGCGAAGTTCCCCCCGTATAATAGGACCAGGCGCTGTCACAATTCTTCGGCTCATTGGCGCAAGTCTGCACTTCGGAGAGCGCGGAGAGATGGTGGAACCAGAGCAAAGCGGCTTCAATTTTTCGCGCTTGTGCGAGAGGACTGTTGCCTGCCATGCCCTCTCTGAAGGCAGCGTTGATGATGGGCGCAATTTTCATAGGGCCTGCGCAGCGGTCAGCATGTTGTTGTTGCACCGTGTTGTCGACTTGGTTGCATCTTTTGCAGTCTGGCAGCACAGGAAAGTGGACATCTTCCCGGCGTTGCACGCGCGAGTCCAAGCCTTCATCCGTGGAGTACATTTCTCTTGCCTGCGTGAAGTCTTCAGACGAGGGAGGCTGCGGGTTTTTCCACAGCAAGGCGGCCATTTTGTCGAAGGCAGCCACGCGTGTAATGGTGGAAATGTCGGTTTCGTTGATGGCCTGGTATTGGTTTGGGTTTTCATTGACGGTGCACGCATAGGTGCCCCAGCTGGCAAGGTTGCTTCGCGGTTGATAGTCGCTGGGCAAGGCCTCGCACAGCGAAATGTCCTCATTCAGCACAAGCGTCTGGAAGCAGGTATTGGAGGCGGGGGGCTTTTCAGGCTCATCCTTGCAAGCGGAAAGCAAAACCAGGGGGCCAAGGAGGGCCAGGGGGGCAAAGCGGCGACCTAGAAAGGAGAAGGGCATACAATTCCTTGTGTCAGAAAGCGGCCAGGTGGAGGCGAAAACTCAGGCTTCGGCCGGGGCCGTTGATGCTGGAGCCGTGGTAACGATAGGCGCTGTCCAGCAGGTTTTCAAGGACCAAGGCCAGAAGGAGTTTCTCATGAAGACGATAGGAGGCACGCACATCCACCACAGCAAACCCCGGCGTACCGCCCAGGGGGATGCGCACGTCTGAGAAGTCATGGAGCGCCAAACGTGTTTGGCTCAAAGCCCAGCGCAAAGCGCTGCCCAGCTGAAGGCCGAAGGGGAATTGCCAGTTGGCCTCCAGGCTACCGTGGAGAGGCGGCAGTCGAGACAGCGGCATGCGCCTGGGGGTGACGCGGGGGTTGGTTTGCAAAGCCGGGTGGGGGCTGTCCCCCCAAACCCAGGAGAGGGTGGTTTGCAAACTCAGGGGGTGGAGGGGGCGAAAGCGGAGGACAGCTTCGCTTCCCAACAGCCAGGAGGCCCCTTGTGCATTCACCAGTTGGTAGCGGGCATTGCTGGCCAGGCAAGCCGGGCTTTCTGGAGGGCAAGTGTCGGCCCCGCGTGGAATGCGCAGCAGCAAGTTGTCCAGGCGGGTTGCAAAGCCCCACAGCTCTGCGCGCAGGCGGTTTTTCTTCAGGCGCAAACCCAATTCCGCGGAAGTAGCGGTTTCAGGTTTGAGGTGGGGGTTTTCAAATTGAAAGCCAGGGCCCGTACGTTGTCTTGCCGTCAAGTCATCCAAGTTGGGGGCGCGGAAGGAGCGATCGACGGAGGCCAACAATGCGAGGGAGGGGTGGAGTTGCCAGGTGGCCCCCAGGTGGGCGGCCCAGGGCCACCAGTGTTGCTCGGTGAGGGTGGAGCCCGAGTTGAAGTCGGCGGGGGCGTAGACGTATTGGAGGCCCACGCGAAAGCCCGAATGGAGGGTGAGGGTTTTATAGTCCCAGCGGTTTAAGGCGAAGGCGGCACTGGTGACATAGCGGGAGCCCGACAAATATTGGCCGCGGCTTAAAGGGCGCTCTATGTCCACATCCGTAAAACGCAAGGAAGAGGCAGACTGGATGAAGTCGACATACAGCTCGCCTCCAAGGTGCAGGCTGCCAAGCCACCAGGGCAGTGTCCATGCGAGCGTGCTTCCGAATGTTTCAAAAGTGTCTTTGTCGCGCTGAAGCACAAAAGAAGCGGGCCTGTCATTGCGTCGCTTTTCATACTGGTGTTGCCACGACAGCGTCGCACGCACGGCATAGGCCTCTGTGTGGCGACTCCACGCGGCATAGCTTAAGAGTCTGTCCTGCCGCTCATAGCGCAGGCATTCGTCGAAGCGCGCCAGAGCGGGCGGACATTGGTCTGTCCTGGGCGCATCGGACTGCCAATAGCCCAGGCTCGCCACAGTCCACAACTCGTCGGGCGAAGGGGCATATTCAAAGCGGATGTCCGCCGTATTTTCCATGAAGCCTGTGCCCAACTGAGTTTTCCCGTCTTCAGCAAAGCGCGGCACCATGGGCAAAGAGCTATCCACCCCGCTGTACACAGCGCCGCCGGAGCGCAGCAAACCCACCCGCCGCGCGCCTGTCCCCAGCAAGAGGCGTCCTTTTTTTCCCAAAGAGACATGGGACTGAATGCGGCCGCCCATTTCCCCATCCGCTGTGGAGCCGCGCAAACTCAGCGAAGGGAAGACGCCCTCTTTCTGAGTTGGCCGAAGGGGGTTTACCAGAAGGACGCCCCCCAGGGCATCCGCTCCATAGGCGGTGGAGCCGCCGCCTCTCAACACTTCAATGCTGTCGATGATGGCTGTATCCACCAGGAAGAAATATTGGTTGGGCCCCTGGCGATAGGTACTGGTATTCAGCCGCACTCCATCCAACAACATGAGCGTCTGCTGGCCAGTAAGCCCGCGGACATAAGCAGAGCCCTGTGCATGCGCGGTTTGTTGGACGAAAACACCCGGCTCAAAACGCAAGGCATCCGGCGCGGAGCGCGGCAGTCTTTTTTCAATGTCGGATTGCCGAACCACGCTTTGGGGCTTCTGAGGTGCGTTGTCATTGCCTGCAGCGCGCACCTCCACCTCATAGTGGAGCGCCTCTTCCGGCAGTGTTTCTGTTTCAGAAGGCGCCTTAGCTTCCGGCAATGTTTCCGTTTCAGAAGGCGTCTCTTCGGCAGGAAGTGCTTGTGCTTCAGAAGGTGTTTCTACCTCAGAAGGGGACAACTGCATCCACAAGGCAAGCCAGAAGGCAAGAATGTCGCTTCTCCTCTAGTCTGAAAGCTTGTCGACCAGGATGTCCAGATCTTCGTCGGTGACGGAGGTATCAACAGAAGTATTTCCCTGGGGGGAGGGGCGGGAAACCAAAGGAGGCGGAGCCGAGGGAGAAGAGGGGCGAGGCGCAACCGGGGGGATGGAGGGGGCTCGAAAGGAGGTCCGCGTACCGACGGTGGAGGCTGCCCGCGCTTTGAGACGCTCCAACTCCATTTCCGCGACTTTGAGGGCTTTGCTTTTTTCCTGGACAGCGGCCTGAAGTCTTTTGAGCTCCTGGTTTCGCAGAGCGTCTCTTCTTTCCATTTCTGCTTTTTGCTTGTTGAGCAACTCGCCCAGCTCTTTGTCCTGGTGGGTTTCCAATTCTTTCTTCTCGCGCAAGGCGATGGCCAGGCGATTGGCGGCTTCAGCAGCTTTGGACTCGGCAACAGAAATCCGCATGTGCTGCTCTTTTTCCACTCGGATTCGACTGGCGTTGGCGATTTCCACGTTTTGCTCGAGCTCTGCAATGCGTTTGTTGCGAGCATTCAGCAGGCTTTGAGCTTCTCTGAATTTGGACTCCTGATCAGCATTTCTGCTGTTAATTTCCTGTTGCAGCTGTTGAACGCGGCTTTCTGCACGCTGAAGCCTGAGGTTTGTTTCATCCACAATGCGTTTTTGTTCAGCGCGCAAACGAGCGGTGATCTCCTGCTCCTGCTGAAGCCGCGACGCAAGCTCATTGGAAAGCGTTTGGGCTTCGGACAGTTTGTGGTTGAAGCGCTGCTCGATGGATTGTCTTTGCGTGTCCAGAAGCTGCAACCGCTCTATTTCCTCGCGAGCGCGTTTCAAATCAATTTCAAAATCAGCAGCCCGCGCTGTCATAATTTCCGCTGAGGATTTGGCTTCCGCGAGCTCTTCGTGATAGGAGGCCTCTGCCTGGCGCAATGCCTCCGCGCGCGCTTGGCTTTCACGTTGCAAAGCTTCTTCCAGCCGCTCGTTTTCCTGCGTCAGCACACCCATGCGGTGGAGCGCATCCGCGCACTCGGTTTCCTTTTTGAACAAGTCTCCTCGCAGGAGCTCTTCGGTATGCTGCGCCTCATTGGAAAGTGCCGCAAGGCGTGACTCGGCGCGCACCTGAGCTTCCTCTGCATAGGCGAGAGAAGCTGAAAGCTGGGTGACTTCGGCGACTTTGGAGCCCAATTCTTGTTTTGTCGCGGTCAGCTGAGCATCCAATTCCTGGTTCAGCTCAAAGGCCTTGTTCAACTCGGAGTTGAGCTTTCCGGAAGTTTCGTCCAACTCCTCACGCGTGTCCGCATGGGATGCGCGCTCCAGATCCAAGGCTTCGCTTTGGTCGCGGTACTTAAAGAGGAGCTCATTCAACTCCGCTTCTGTTTTGTTGAAGTTGTTTTGGAGCTGTTCGTTTTCTGAAGTGAGGTCCTCAAAGCGGCCGCGCAAAAGCTCGAGAGAAGTTCGCGTGCTGAGCAAGTCTTTTTCAGAGCGCTCCAGGTGTTTTTGTGTTTCCTGAAGCTCTTCTTCGCGGGCCTGAAGCGTATGCTGTGTTTGGCCAAGCTCATGCTGCGTTTCACTCAAGGCCGCATGCGCTCTTTCCAATTCCGTGTTGAGGTTGCGAAGAGATGTTTCTTTGTCGGCAGACAGTCTCGACAGCTCGTCAATCTGCTCCTTGTGCACGGCAAGCTCGTGCTCCAGGTTTTCAATGGAAAGAAATGCCGACTCCAGTTTGGAGGCTTTTTCCTGCAGCTCGCCTTGCGTCTGTTGAAGCTCAATGGCGCGCTCCTCAGAAACATTCTCCGCGCGACCGAGCTTCTCATAGGTTTGGGCAAGTTTTTGTTGCAAGTCCTCCAGTTGTTGTTTGAGCTCTTCTTCAACCAGAATTCTGGATTGATCCAACTGGTGCAGCTCTTCGAGCAATTCATTTTCACGATCAGCCAAGGCCGCCTGAACAGCCTCCACTTCGCCTTCCAGCTCTCCGATGCGCTCCAACTTTTCTTGAATTTGTTGCTGGAGCTCAGACTCTTCCTGGTCCTTCTTTTCCAAGGTGTCGGAAAGCTCGCGCTCCAAGGCGATGAGGCGGTTGTCCTGATCTGCAATGCGATCAGAAAGGGATTGTTCCATTTCTGCGCGCTCTTGCTCAACAGACTCGAGTTTGGAACTTAAGACAAAAAGTTCACTTTCCAGTGCGGCTTGTTTTTCCAGTGCCTTGGCAGCGGCATCCGCGGATTCTGTTCTCAGTTGAGAAAGCTCATTTTCAAGCTGGTTGTTGGTTTCGGCAGAGCGCTCCAACTGGTTTTGCAGCTCCTGGCTTTGTTGAAGATATTCTGCGTTGGTCTGCTCAAATTCATGTTCCAGATTGGAAAGTTTGTCTTCATATTCAGCGAAGCGAACGTCGCGCTCTGAAGACAGTGTTTGGAACTGGCTGCGGTTTTCTTCAATTTCCGACTGGAGGCGACCCAGCTCACTGTCACGAAACTCGACGGATGCCTGCAAGTCTTTCTCTCTGACTTCGCTTTCGAAGGTGAGGACTTGCAATTCGCGCTCAAGGCGGGAAATTTCTTTGCGCTGCTCTTCATGGCTTAGGGAAGTTTTGTCGAGCGCAGCTTCTTTGGAGCGCATTTCCATTCGGAGCGAGTCGATTTCTTTTTCTTTTTGAGAAACGACTTCGATGACTTCCTTTTCTCCGATGTATTTTTGCATCAACAATTCTTCGATGGCCTGGCCGTGCTCGCGCTCTTTGTCGATGAGGTTTTGTTGAGAATCCTGAAGCCTGCGCGCCAATTCATCAAACTGTGTTTTGAGGCTGTGAAGCTCCGAGTCTTTTTCCTGGATGAAGCTTTCGACAGAGCCGAGTTCCCGCTCGCGTACAGACCAAATTTCTGACAAACGAGCGACTTGTGCCTCGCGTGATTTTAATTCTTCCCTGAGAATTTGGATTTTTCCCTCGGGAGTCCCCATGAGCTCTCTTCGGACGCTGGGACGGCGCGTTTCTCTGGACTCGGCAAGCAGCTCCGTTTTCCTGTCGGCCACGGACTGGAAGGTACGCTCCAAAAAGTTGCGGTCTTCTTCAGAAAGCAAACTGCGACGCTCGCGGCGGGGGAGGCGAGGGGGGACATTCAAAGTCAAACGAATAGGAGAAGGCGAAGGGAGGGGTTTGGGCAGGGGGCTTTCTCCCGCCAGGGCAGAGTCAAAGCTTGCATCCAGCTCATCCGTCTCCGCTGTTTCCACAGGCTCCACCGCCTCCACGGTTTCCACCTCCAAGGGGAGCTCCTCCGGTATTTGGACAGGAAGCGGCGGGGTTAACTCGGGGGGGGCGTGTCGAAGCAAAGCTTCCTGGTGGGTGGGGGTACGTTCCAAAGCTTCTTCCGCTTCCTCAGAAGAAGCATTGTCGAGTTGGCCATTGGGAAGCGGAGCATGGCCGGACTCTGGAGGCAAAGGCACAAAAGTCTGAAGCTGTTGCAACAAGGCATTCATGTCAAAAGGGACAGACAAATAAGCTTGTGCGGCGCTGGGACTTTGGGCGTGCTGCTCCAGGCTGTCTTCGGGGACATCCGAAGACATGAGAATGACGGGCAGCTTAAACCCAAACTTTCCCTTTTGGATGGCGCTGCACAGTGAAAACCCTCCGTCCGGAATTTCTGCCCGCAGCAAGATGGCGCCGGGAGGCTGAGTTTCCAGTTCCAAAGAGGCGTCGAGTGCTTTTGAAACGCACGTCGTCTCATAGCCAGCCGTGTTGAGGGTAGACACAATGGCGTTTGCCAACTCTTCTTCGTTTTCAACTATGAGGATTCGCCGGTTCATGGACTTAGAGTTCAAAGGTTTCCGAGCATTCTAGCGGGGCTGGTTGGATAAGCCAGGGTTGCAGCAAAAATTCTTAGGCAGTCTACATTTCTAGGCAACAACAGTTTTGCAAACAGCTACAATTTTATTCTGGAGACGGGCAAAGAGAGGCAGGTGGGACAATAATGGTATCCTGTTCCCGGCTGGGAAAGGAAGCAAAAGGGTGGGAAGTGGTTTTGGCCCTGGAGGGTGTTATGTCCGGCAGAGGCTCCAGAAGCTGTTCTGATGTGTGCATTTGCCTGTCCAGCCATGGCTGGTAGACGCGCAAAGTCTCCTGCATAAATTTAGAAGGCGAAAAGGCGTCGGCTTTTTGGGCAGAAGCCAAGCCAAGGCGCGTTTGCAGTTGTGGGGAAGCGGCCAGCTCTTTCATGCGCTCAGCCAGCATGGCGTCATCGCCGGGAGCAAAGAAAAGGGCTTCCTCTTCGCTCAAAAACTCACGGACGCAGGGCAAGTCGGATGCGATGATGGGCAATTCCCAAGTGAAAAAATCTGCTAACTCCGGCATCGCACCCCCAAAATTCAAATTCCTCGGTTCATGCTCCAAAACAAGCAGCGCTGCATTGGCCTGAGCACACAGGGCCCTTGTCTCTGTTTCATGCTTCAGGCTCGGCCATACAACATTTTCCTTAGCGTCCAGCGATTCTTTCAATGCGGCCAAGTGAGTTTTGCTTTTTGCATCATAATGGCCACCCAAGGCCAGTTGAATTTTCAATTCCTGAGGGAGGGCTTTGAAAGCGTTAAGCGTTGTTTGCAAGGAGGCGAGCTGAGAGCTGCCCCCCAGGTGCAAAAACTGAAAATAACTTGTGGGTTGACGCGGTATTCCCTTTCGAGGAAGCGCGGGGTGAGGGACGACATGAATGGGCAGTTGCAAGCCCGCTTTGCTGTGAAGGCAGTTTTTTTGTTGCTGGCTGGCGACAATGAGTGCGTTGGAGCGCAATGCCGCATGGGTTTCCACCGACTTCATGGTTTCCAAAAATTCTACAGACAGGGCACATTCCAGTTGGCTGTGGGGCCATTCCAGGGAGCTGAGTGTGGTGGCCTCAAAAACCAAATGGTAGCCCAGTTGTTTTTTGAGGTCAGCGAGGATGCGTCCGCTGACAAAATCAAAACAGTGTGCAACGAGGTAGTCTTCGCTTTCCAGCTGACGTCGGACGGCGCGCTCAAATTGCTCCGCGCGTTGCACAAGAGAGCCCTGCTTTAAGGGGACGCGCAGGATGCGTGCTTTTTCATAATGCTCGATGTGAGGGTGCTCAGCATCTTTGATGCACAGGAGTGAAATATCAAAATTTTCACAGAGTGCTTTAATATAATAGGTGATGCGCCGCGAAAGCATGGATGCTGTCGGCACAAAGTCAAAGCAACAAAAGAGCAGGCGCAGCCGTTGGAGCACGTGCTATATATACCCGGATTTTTCAAGAAGGGCTTATTAGAATATAAAATCCCCCCAGCCCTGTATGTTATGCCTTGTCCTTATACTTATGTCAGCAGCCCCCATCCTTGAAATTAACCCTCAGCACCCCCAGCCCCACCATGTACAAAGGGCTGCGGCGGTATTGCGTGCCGATGGTGTCATCGCCTACCCAACCGACACCAACTATGGCATAGGTTGTGCCATTTTTTCGAAGAAGGGGATAGATCGCCTCTACCAACTCAAGGACAGAGACAGAAAAAAGCCCTTTTCTTTTTTATGCGCGGACTTGTCGGATGTTGCCAAATATGGGCACGTGTCCAATTTTGCATACCGGACGATGAAGCAATTTGCGCCAGGGCCTTTCACATTCATTCTGACAGCGACGCGCACCGTCCCCGAAATGATGCAAACCCGTCAGAGACAAGTCGGCATACGCGTTCCGGATGCGCCTTTTATTTTGGCGGTTGCTGTTGAATTGGGGTGCCCCATTGTGACGACTTCTGCCGTCAACCCCAGGGGAGGGGAGGCTTTGGTGGATGCGCGCAGCATTAAAGAGGTGCTTGGCAACCGCATTAACCTCATTTTGGATGGCGGCATACAGCCCAATGAGCCTTCAACCATTATTTCACTCATTGGGGATGAGATTGACCTCATCCGCCAGGGGAAAGGCATTTTAAGTTGATGCAAGAAGCCTGGTTGGATGATTTCATTGCTTTTCTCCGCGCCGAGAAAAACGTAGCCGCCAAAACGGTGGATGCTTATGCCGCGGATGTGGCCGAATATATAGCCTGGCTGGAAAAGAGCGGCATCTCCATTGCCTTGGTGACGCCAGAAGACTTGCTGGGGCATTTGGAGCAGCTTGAGCACAAGGGTTTGTCTGCACGCAGCCGCGCACGTCATGTGGCGGCCATCCGCGGCTTCCATCGTTTTCTTGAAGAAGAAGCGCTTTCCCCTTCCAACCCGACGCGCCATTTGGACTCGGTGAAGTTTTCAAGCAAGCTGCCCGTCTTTTTAAGCTTTGAAGAAGTGGAGGCTTTGCTGGGTGCGCCCCAAGCCAACACCTTGGCGGGGCTGCGAGACAAAGCCATGCTGGAATTGCTCTACGCCACCGGCATGCGTGTCAGCGAGCTTGTCAACTTGGGGTTGGATGCTGTTCGCCTGGAGGAGGGCTATGTGAGGGTGACAGGAAAGGGCCAGAAAGAGCGCCTCATTCCTTTGGGGCGTTCGGCGGTGCAGGTGGTGTCCGCCTACCTCAAGGAGGTGCGGCCCGCTTTGCTGAAGGGGAAGGTGTCGAAGGCTTTGTTTGTGTCGTCCAGGCGAAAGGCGATGTCCCGCATGGGTTTTTGGAAGCTGCTTCGGCGCTATGCTCTGAAGGCGGGAATTACCCAAGACATTTCGCCGCACAAAATTCGCCACTCTTTTGCAACGCATTTATTGGAGAGAGGTGCCGACTTGCGTGCGGTGCAAGCAATGTTGGGACATGCAGACCTCGCGACAACGCAAATTTATACACATGTGGACACCCAACGCCTGCGCAAAGTCTACGACGTCGCGCACCCACGAAGTCAAAAACACCCAACCTAGGAGTCGCCGTGCGAATTCTCTCCGGAGTCCAGCCTTCCGGGAAGCTACACCTTGGAAACTATTTTGGAGCCATACGCCAGTTTGTCCAGTTGCAGCACCAGGGTGAGGCCCTCTATTTTATTGCCAACCTCCACGCCTTAAACAGTGTGCGCGATGGAAAGCTTGCCTATGCGTTGACATTGGAAACCGCCGCTGCGTTTTTGGCTTTGGGGTTGGATGCCAACAAGGCGATGTTGTTTCGCCAGAGCGACATTGTGGAGTTGGCAGAGGCCTATTGGGTGCTGGGGACTTTGGTGCCCATGAGTCATTTGGAGCGTGCGCACAGCTACAAAGACAAGAGAGCCCGCGGCCTTCCTGCGGATTTTGGTTTGTTTGCCTACCCCGTGTTGATGGCCGTGGACATTCTCATTTATGGCTCCGACGTGGTGCCTGTGGGGAGAGATCAGGTGCAGCATTTGGAGTTTTGTCGGGACTGGGCAACCAAATTCAACGTCACCTATGTCCCGGGTTATGACGCGGCAGACCCGAACGGCCAGAAGGGAGGCCCTCCTGGAATTTTCAAATTGCCGGAGGCTTTTGTTCAGGAGGAGACAGCGGCCCTCCTGGGGGTTGACGGCCAGAAGATGTCCAAAAGCTATGGGAACACCATCGACTTGTTTGGAGACGAAAAAGAAGTGAAGAAAAAAATCATGTCCATAAAAACCGATTCTGCTCCCATAGAGGCGCCCAAGCCCGTTGAAAATTCTGCATTGTTTGGTTTGCTCAAAGCCATGGCTCCGCAGGAGGCGTGGGCGGAGGTGGAAGCCAGCTGGAAAGAGGGAGGGGTGGGCTATGGCAGCTATAAAAAGAAACTCGTCGACTATTTTCACCTCTGTTTTGACGAGCCAAGAAAGCGCTTTTGTCAGCTGATGAGTGACAAGGCAGAATTGGAGCGCGTGCTTGAAAGGGGCGCTATGCAAGCGCGCGCTTGCGCCATGCCCATTGTGCAAAAAATCAGAGCGGCTGTCGGCATTTCGCGCGGCTGATGTGGCTTGAAAACATGGCCTGTGGAGTGACTTGAAAAAATGAGCAGCGACAACTTTCGAATAGCTTTGCCGAATTTTGAGGGCCCTTTGGATCTCCTCTTGCATCTGATTCGAGAGCACCGCATGGATATTTTTGACATTCCCATTGCGTTGATTACTGAAAAATACCTGGAGACTTTGGAGAAGATGCACACCATCAACTTAGACATTTGCAGCGAGTTTTTGTTGATGGCAGCGACATTGCTGCAGCTGAAGTCCAGGCTTTTGGTCCCCTCGCCGAAGCTTGCTCCCGAAGAGAAAGAAGAAGCAGCGACAGCCAAAGACGTCCGGGAAGAGTTGGTGCGCAGGCTGTTGGAATACCAAAAATACAAAGCTGCAGCCGGGCAGCTTGCCGCAAGGCCCTTGTTGGGAAAGACGGTTTTTTGCAGGACAGCCCAGGCCCAGAAAGTCCCCCTGGGGGAGGGGGAGCCCAAGTTTGTGGAGGTGTCTGTCTATCGCCTGGTGGACATTTTCAGCGAAGCTGTCAAAAAGCTTGAGCCCAAGCTGCAGCACGAAGTTGTCAGAGAGCAATTGAGTTTGTCCAAGGCAATTCAGTCGCTGATTGTGCGGCTGCAGGAGAAGCCTTCCCGGGAGTTTTTGGAGCTTTTGGGAGAAGCCCGCTCCCGCTCTGAAATAACCATTTTGTTTCTCGGGGTGCTCGAAATGTGTCGTCTCAAACTCATTCGAATTCGACAGTCGCTGGAGACGGGGGAGATTTTCATTGTAGCCCGGGAAGAATTGGAGGAGAGGGCGGCGGAGGATAGACCAATGCAGGCGAGCTGGACTTCATATGTATGACTTTGTCGGGGCCTTTGACGGAAAGGAGACGGATTTTGGAAGTGGATATGTGGGCTGAAAATTCAGAGGCGTTGCCTGACGCTCAAAACGAGTTGGATGTTTGTCCCGAAGAGATTGATGCGCCTGCAGAAGACGACAAAGCGGCGGCCGCTTTTGGAGAATGGGTACGCGAGGGCAGCACGCTTGCGCCCCACACAGTGCGCTGCATTCTGGAGAGTTTGCTGTTTGTGGCTTCCAAACCGCTCTCCCTGGCACAGCTTTATGAGGCGACAGGAATTCCCAAACCCACGCTGCTGAGGGAGCTTCAGAATATACAAGCGATTTACAGCGAAAACGTTTCGGGCATTGTTGTGCATGAAGTGAGCGACGGCTGGCAGTTGAGGACGAGCGAAATTTCACAAAAATATGTGCTTCGTTTTTTGAAAGCCAAGCCGCAAAGGTTGACGCGCTCGGCCTTGGAGACACTGGCCATTGTGGCCTACCGCCAACCTGTGACACGTCCTGAAATTGAGGACATTCGCGGCGTGGACTCGGGCGGGGTTTTGAAAGCCTTGTTGGAAAGAAGACTCATTAAAATTCTCGGAAAAAAAGAAGAGGTGGGAAGGCCCCTCCTCTATGGAACGACGCCGGAGTTTTTGCAGTTTTTCTCACTTAAAAACCTGTCGGCTTTGCCCTCGCTGCAAGAATTTCACGAGTTGACAAAAGAGCATGAAGAAATTCTGGAAAGCGAAGCACCTCCCTTGGAGTCTGTTGCCGAATTGGCGGACAACACTTTTCAATTAAAACTCAAAAAAAAGCATGACGAAGCGGAGCAGAGTTTCAAGGAGTTGGAGAAAGCCATGTCGGATGCAGAAGTCTCTTCCAAAGAAGTGGCCCAAAGCTTAAACTCCTTGGAGCCTTGACTTTGAATTTCGCCGAATGGGAGCAAAAAAATGAAGAATGGAATTTCACGCCGCGATTTGCTTAAAGCCACCGCGGCCATGGGTGCAGGAGGGCTTTTGTTTGCCCCCGGATGTGGCAAAGACAGCTCGTTTGCGATACCTGCGAGTGTCATGAATACCTTGGGTGCAGCCTCCTATGCTTCCACAATGCAGGAGTCCACCTCTTCGAGAGACCCCCGGCGTGCATGGGTTACAAACTCGAGGGACCGCATACGCGTTGCGGCCACGGAATATGAGACAGCGAGGAACAAGGCAAACAGACTGAACGGCTTCACCTGGGAGGTGGATTTGCTGGAAGATTCCACGGTGAATGCCTGGTGCATGCCCGGAGCCAGAATGGCCTTTTACGAGGGCATTATGGACTTGTGCGGAAATGAGGCCGGCGTAGGTGTGGTGATGGGACACGAAGTTGCGCATGCCGTCTTTAACCACGGTGGACAACGCATGGCTCAGCAGCTGACAGCTCAGCTGGGCATAACGGTTTTGGGCGTTGCCATAGAGCGACTTTTGGAGCCTGACGAAACCATTTTAGGGATTACGATGACGGTGTTTGGTGTCGGAGCGCAAGTAGGGCTGCTTCACTACAGCAAAGAGCACGAATACGAAGCCGACAGAATGGGGCTGATTTATGCGGCGAAGGCAGGTTATGAGCCTCGCGAAGCCGTCCGGTTTTGGGAAAGAATGTCCGCGCTGGGCGGCAGCAGCGGACCGGATTTCCTTTCAACGCACCCTTCTCATGACAACCGAATTAAGAGACTGGAAGAAGCCATGCCCGAAGCCATGGAGCATTACAATGCTTCTGGCAGTCGCTGATTGCATTCTTGCAACCACCTTGAGGCGGGAAATTTTCGGATGAAATCAGCACGCAAGGCATTTTCAAAAAACAACTCCAAAGAAGAGGAAGCTCAAACCGAGGCTGCCTTCAAGGAGGCCATTCGTGGAGCGGGGCTTCGGATGACTTCGGCCCGGTTGGCGGTGATGAAAGTCCTCATGCGCATGCGCTCTCCTGTTTCGCATGCCGAGTTGGTTTCCGCCCTGGAGGGTTGTGGTTTTGACAGGGCCACCCTCTATCGCAACCTGGTGGACTTGACGGAGGCGGGCTTGTTGGAACGCATTGACTTGGGCGACCATGTATGGAGGTTTGAACTGCGCGCCCTGGGGGGGCCGGCAAAAAAGCACGGGGCGAATTCCCACCCTCATTTTGCATGCGTGGATTGCGGCCAGGTTTCATGTCTGCCCGAAATAACCCTCAAGACAAACTCCCGCCTCAAAATGCCCAAGGCTTTGAGTGAGCAGCGCGTCTGGGTGCAAATTCGCGGGCAATGCGATGATTGCAGTCAATAAACAAGACTACCGTCTGCCTCTGGACGAAGAAATTCTCTTCGCCATCAACCACCTGGACTGGCGTCCCTTGGAGTTGTTTTGGGTGGCCTTGTCGTCCCTTTGGATGGCAGCGTTTTGCCTGAGCGTTGTGGGCCTTGGCTTGCTGTGGCGATGCAGGGCTTGTGCATGGAGGCCGATGATGGCTTTGGCCCTCGCCATGGCGACGACGGACTTTTTGGGTGCTCAGGTGTTGAAGCCTTGGTTTGGGCGCATGCGGCCGTGCTTTGCCTTGCCGGACACCGTTCGCCAGTTGGTGCCCATTGCGGACTCGGGCGCCATGCCGAGCCTGCATGCAGCCAATGCTTTTGCCGCGGCTTTCGCTTTGCTGTGCTTTTTTCCGAAGACAGCGCCGTGGGGCCTTTTGGTTGCCTCGCTGATTGCATTAAGTCGCTTAGGCGTCGGCGTGCATTGGCCCTCTGACATTGTGGCCGGCGCCCTTTACGGAGCCAGCATGGGCATTTTCTGGGCCCTGCTTTTCAGACGTCATTGGAGGAACAAGCGCTTGACGAGCAAGGTGGCATAGCTGCCGGGTTTCAGAGTGAAGGCCACGTTGATTTTTTTGCCAGGTGGATTGAGCTCATCCTCGCGGACTTTGCCCACCACCAGCTTATATGGAAAAATCAGCATGGGGCGCTCCTCATGTTTGAAAAACAATTTTCCCCCCACATGAGGAATTTTTAAGTCTTCCAATTTCATTTTTTCTTTGCCGAGCACCCACGCGACAGCTTCTTCAATGTGGGGGTTGGAGAAGGTGCTTTGAGAAGACAGCAAAGGGAAGCGGAGTTGTTTGAGCATTTTTATTTGCGCAGGCGTTGCGCGCTTATGAAAGAGCAAAGAGCCGGCTTGATAGGGGATGACGGCCAAGTCTTCTCTTGAGAACTGAAGCTGCAAGAATCTCCGCACGCCCTCATTCCAAAGATAGGATTGATAGGTGAAAAGCAGCATGGCGCGATAGTCCGCGTTAATCTGCAAAAAAGCGCGCGCAAAGTCCTTGGGTGCTTTCCGAAGAGAAAACAAAATCCGCGCATATTTTTTGTTGGCTTTATAGGGACAATAGGCATCAAACTTGCCCCAATTTTCAGCCCAGAATTGTTTGACTTTGGCATCGTCCGTCTTGTCCAGCTTCGAAGGCTTGGCCATATAGCTGTGCAGCGCGGCCTCGAAATTACCTCGAATCAGATCTTTGGCGATGTAGCCTTGCCCGTGTTTGAGGGAGCCAAAGCGTTGGCTATCAAAATAGTTTATGAAACCAATTTCTTTTATTGCGGTTGCGTTTTGGCTGAGCAAGTCAATCTCTTGGGGGTTCAGGCCCCTTGTGGTGACGGAGAAGCGGTTGGACGTGGTATTTTTCGCGGAAAGCGGCTCATCTGTGCGCCCCAGAAATTTGAGGCGCAAGTTGGGCTCTTGCATGTCAACGTCTGCGGATTCCACGGCAATAATTTGCTCTGTGCGCCCTTGTTTGTCTTTTAAGCCGCAATAGCTGATGGCGCCTGGTTTTAGCCCGAAGCGCTCCCGGACAATTTCCACGGCGTCAAAAGTGGAGAGTTTTTGTTTGTCCATCAAATAAACACGGTAGCGCCCCGTGGAGTGCTTGCGAAACCGATAGGATTCTGTGACAAGAAAGTCTTCGGGACGCTGTTTGATTCGCATGAATAAGTGCCTCGAGCTAAGATCGGAGGTTATTGTGGGGCAAGTTGGGTTGTGTAGAGCTGGGTTGTGCAACTAGCATAGGCAAAGAAGAAATGGCCATATCATCCGTCGTACCCTAGCTTATGAGCATCAAAACCGGCACAAAGCATATTGTACGGGCTGTGGGTTCCCTAAGAGAGCCGCGGCTGCTGGGGCGTTTTTGGCAAAATCAAATTGCCGAGCTGGCCATTGGTGTGAGGTTGACGCTTGGGCGCCATACTCAAAATGACATTCAGCTGACAGATCGCGAAGTTTCTAAGTTTCATGCCATCATTGAGCGCCGCGGCAGTGGTTTCTTTTTCAGAGATCTCAAGTCATCCAACGGGAGTTTTGTCAACGGGCAGGAGGTGAGCAGTGTTCAATTGGACGATGGTGACGAGATAGTTTTGGGCAACAGCTGGTTTATTTTTCGCTCTGGAGAAATACCTGCGCCGAAGCATACGGGCGTCATGGTGGTGGGTGCCGAAGCAACTCAGTCCTCGGTGGTTGCGGAAATTGAAACAAAAGAAACCGTTTTGTTTCGACCTTTAGAGCAGCACGACGATCTGCAAACGCTGAAGCAGGACTATGAGAAGTTGAGAATTGCCAACGAGTTTCACCGCCTCGTGGGTATGGAGCCTGATTTTGGCAACCTGCTTAAAAAAATATTGCAGGCAGCCTTTCAATTGCTGAGTGCGGACAATGCTGTTTTGTTCCTTGTCGATCCGGAACAAAAATTGCGGCCCAGGGCCGTCTACCAAAAAGAGGGGGCCCCGGAGGAGGTGGTGGTGTCTCAAACCTTGCTTGAGCGCGTCGTGAAAACGCGGCAGGCCGTTTTGACGGCGGACGCTGTTTTGGATTCTCGGTTTTCAGCTTCCGACAGCATTGTCGCGCAGGGCATACGCTCTGCCATGGCGGTTCCGTTGATGTCCAAGGGCGAGTTGAAAGGCGTTTTGTTTTGCGACACGCGCGAGCGCGTGAATGCCTTCAGCGAGAAAGATCTGCGTTTGCTTTCCAGCATTGCCTGGCAGGCGGCAGTGTCATTGGAGAATGCCGAGCTTGTGGAGAAAATCAGCAAGGAAGCTGTCACGCGTGCAGAGCTTTCGCGGTTTTTGTCGCCGGCAGTTGCGGAGATGGTGATTAAGGGGGATGTGAAGGAATTGCGCACGGGTGTTTCTGCTGAAGTCACCACTTTGTTTGCGGACATTCGGGGCTTCACTTCCCTTGCGGAAGAAGAAACTCCGGAGAAAGTGGTGGCGATGCTCAACGAGTTTTTTTCTGCCATGGCGGAAATTGTCTTTCGCTTCGAGGGGACTTTGGACAAATTCATCGGCGATTGCATTATGGCCGTATGGGGACCGCCTTCGCCCCACCAGGACGATGCGCACAGAGCTTTGTCGGCTGCCCTTGAGATGCAAACGGAGGTTTCTAAACTGAATGCTCAGAGAAAAAAAGGGGGGCTGCCCCAGCTTCTGGTGGGCATTGGCGTGAATGCAGGCCAGGCCATTGTGGGCTATATGGGCTCTGCAAAGCGCCATGAATTTACGGCCATTGGTGATGCAGTGAATGTGGCTTCGCGGCTGTGCAATCTTGCCAAGGGCGGGGAAATTCTGACAACTGCAAGCACCTTGGAAAAAGCCCAGGGAAAGTTTGTTGCTGAGCCCATGTCGGTCGTTCATGTTCGAGGCAAAGAGAAAGGTGTCGACACATACCGGATCATAGGTCTAGCAGAGGATTAACCAACGCCATGTCTCGTTTTGAGCGACAGCAATCTTGTCCGAATTGTTTTCGCCGGCATGATGTTTCCATATACGTCAGCGGTCAGAAGATAGCCTGCATATGCGGCATTCGGTTTGAAGTTGTACGTGTGGAGGCGAAAGTCGACTCGGACAAACCCGCCCCCCCTCCTCCTGCCCAGGCCTTTGCTCCGCCCTCCAAAGCCTTTTCTCCCCCCTCCAAAGCGGATACGCGTGTTGCTCCTCTTTCTCCCCCCCATATTCCCGGCTATGCGCTGCTCGAGCTTATTGGGCGCGGCGGCATGGGAGAAGTCTGGCGCGCCGAGCAGATGTCATTGAAGCGAGCGGTTGCCATCAAACTTTTGCCGAGCACTTTTGAGAGCTCTCCAGAATTTGTTGGTCGGTTTGAAAAAGAAGCCTCTGCATTGGCGCGCCTGTCTCATCCTCAGATCATCCAGGTGATAGACAAAGGTGTTGCAGAAGGCCGCTATTACATCGTCATGGAATATGTGTCGGGCCAATCGCTTCGAGAGAAGATGTCGAATGGCCGTCTGACTTTTGAGGAGTCTGCGCGTTTAATCTCAGAAATTTCGCGTGCTGTTGACTATATGCACACGCAAGCGGTGATTCATCGAGATCTCAAGCCTGAAAATATTTTGTTAGACGCCATGGGCAACGTCAAGGTGGCCGATTTTGGATTGGCCGGCATCCAGGGCGGTGCCAAAGAGCTTGCGTTGACAGCAACATCTGTCGCCATGGGAAGTGTGAATTATATGGCGCCGGAGCAGCGCAAGGATTCGAAGCATGTCACCTGCAGGGCGGATATTTATGCTTTGGGAGTCATCTTCTATGAAATGTTGACAGGGGAGCTTCCCGTGGGGCGATTTAAAATGCCTTCGGAAGCAGATGGCCGTTTCCCGCCAGGCCTGGACGACATTGTCTCGCATCTGCTTCAGGTAGAGCCGGAAGCAAGGCCCGCTTGTGCATCGTGGATTTCAAATGAGCTTGAGGCACTTTTTCAAAAGGCACCCAAAGCCCAACACACCTTGAAAACCAAGAAGGGGCATTTTGGTTTTTCCTGGTGGCTGTCCGTGGCTCTGGTGGGTGGCCTTCTGGCCTACGTCGGCTTCAGCTGCCCTTAGCCGAAGTTGTTTTGTTGGGGAGAATGACGGGCAGACGAACGATGATGGTTGCTCCCTTGCCGACACCTTCGCTGTGGGCCTCAATGGTTCCGTTGTGTGTTTCAACAAGACTTTGAGCGATGGAAAGTCCCAGGCCAAGTCCATCGTGTTTGCGTGTGGAAGCAGAGTCTTCCTGCCTGAAGCGTTCAAACAGGTGTGCCAGAAAACTGGGATCAATCCCCACGCCGTTATCAACGACTTTCAAATTCACATTGCTTCCCTCAAGTTTCAAGCTGATCTGAATTTGCCCTCCCGGGTGAGAGAATTTGATGGCGTTGGACATAATGTTGGAAACCACCTGTTGAAGACGCAGCGGGTCTCCCATGACCAAAGGCAATTTCCCCGGGGGGGTATATTGGATAGAAATGTTTTGATGGGAAGCGGAGAGCTTATAGCCCTCAACGACGTTGTTGACGATTTCTTGAAAAGAGATGGGCTCTTTTTTTAAAGAAAGTTTCCCTGCGATGCTTCGGGATACATCCAGCAGATCGTCAATGAGCTGTGTTTGGATTCGAGCATTTCTTTCGATGACGTCCAACCCCTTGGAGAGTGTTGGAGGGTTGTTCAAATTGTTTTTTAAAAGCTGGGACCAGCCCAGAATGGGGATGAGCGGAGTCCTCAATTCGTGCGATACAATGGCGAGAAAATCGTCTCGGAGTTTGTTGGCTTCTTTGGCTTGCTGATAGAGCCGTGCATTGTCAAAGGCCAATGCTGCGCGGCGCGAGAGTTCTTCGGCCAAAATAAAATCGCCTTCGGAATGTTCCTTGGGGGACGTTTTTCCAAAGACGATGCAGCCGAAGTAGTCGTTTGCAATGAGAATCGGCGTGATCAGAAGTGAGCTTGCCGGAATGGGCTCACCCAGATCGTGTTTGTGCTTGTTCCAGGTTTCTTCCCAGAATTTCCCGTTATTTCGGATATGGCAGGTATAGCCCGTATTGAGTGTGGATTTTAGAAGCTGTTGCCAGGCGGGACTTTGGCGAAATTTGGATTTTGAAAGCTGTGTTTCCAGGGCCTGAGAAGTGCTTGCGCAAGCGACTTTTTCAAAAATGTGCGCACTGCCAAAAAGCTCAAACATGCAAAAGCATCCAAGCTCGGGAATGGACAGTCGCGTCAGGCGATCAATGATGGTGGATTGATCTAAGGATGAAGAAATGATGCTGCTTGCTTCGGCAAGAAAAGCCAACCTTCGACGAATGCTCTTTTCTGAAGAAATGCGTCTTGTTTGCTCTTCGGCTTGTTTAAGCTCGGTGATGTTTTCAATCATCAACAGCAAACAGGGCTCGTTGGCAATCAACTCGTGGATGTCCGTCGCCCAAATGGCCAGCCAGATGGCGGACAAATTTTCATCCCGGATGAGAACTTCAATGTGGCCTTTGTTGGATTTTCCGACAATCAAATCTTCAATAAACGTGTGCAGGTTTGGAAACAAAGAGGCGACGACTTGCCCCATGAGGTCTTCTATGGGCCTTGCAAGCATGTTGGATGCTGCAGTGTTTGCGAAGATGATTTTTTGTTCAGCATTGACGAACAAAGCACCCATGGAGATGTCGCGAAAGCCGGAAAAAAAATGGGCCAGAAAATGAGTCTCTATGTTTGTCAAATAATGCTCTAGGCGATGTGTCAGCTCATCAATGCGCGCTTGAGCTTTTTTGAGCTGGTTTTGAAGGTGTTTCACTTCACCTAAGTTGTCGTCAGCTTCATCCACAGTGGCTCATACTCTTTAGGATCGGGAACGAAAAAGACGTCTAAGAGAAAGCTTAAACGTTCCGCCTTGTGAAAAATACCAGACGCCCGAGACAAAGGAGATAAGAATTGCAGCGGCAAGCCCGATGATGCCGAGAATGGGAATGTCGTAGAGCTCCCAGGTTTTTGTGGCAAAGAGAATAAAAGAGCCGACGATTAAACCTGCGGTGCATAGCCCGGCAAAAAGGATGGCGCCCAGAGAACGCATGTCCTGGCTTTGACGCGCGCATTGTTCGGGGTTGATGTTGACGGAAAATTTCCCGGCTTCAAGGTCCAACAATATTTGTGAAAGCTGCAAAGGGACTTCATTGATGGATGTGCTCAGGCGAAAAAGCGTGCGCAGGCTGTTTTCCTGGAAATGAGATATGTCATAGCGTTCCGCCAATATTTTTTTGGCATAGGGCAAAACAGTCTCAGAAATATTCATGTCAGGGTGGAGCGTGCGCAAAATCCCTTCCATGGTGATGGCGGCCCGGCACAAGACAGCATATTCTTTGGGAATGCGGATGCGATATTTGATGGCCAAATTCATCAAATCGCTCAACAGGTGCCGGGCGCTGAGCTCAGACAAAGAGGCAGAGTCATAGCTGCTGAAAATGTGCTCAATGTCATCGCGAAACCCAAGCAGGTTGGTTCTTCCCGTGGGCTCTCCCAGGCGATAAAGCAGACGAGCCACGGAGCCCGCATCCTTCAAAGACACAGCAAGAACCAGGTTCACCAATGTTTCCTGCATGGGCTTGGTAATTTTGCCGACAAGCCCAAAGTCAATGAGCGCTATTTGGGGGCCGTCCATGACAAGCAGGTTTCCCGGGTGCGGGTCGCCATGAAAAAGCCCATCCACAAACAGCTGGTTGAAAGCTTCTTCTATGGCAAGTTGTGCCAGCGCGGTTTTTTCAGTGGGAGCAAGCTGTGCCCTGGAGAGTTTTTGGCCGCACATAAACTCCATCGTCAGCACGGTTGAATGGGTTAATTCCCGGTATACGCGAGGGATGCGCACATGGGGCCTGTCTTTGTGGCTCTCAAAGAAGATTTCAATGTTTCGAGCTTCGTTTAAAAAATTGAGCTCTTCATGAATGGCCTTGTCAAATTCCTGCACAATTCCGCTTAAGGTATAGAACCCCGTTTCTTCAATGACAGCTTCAATGGCCTTGGCCAGATAATAGAGGATGGAAAGGTCCGAATCGATGCTTTGAGCAACGCCGGGACGTTGAACTTTAATCGCCACCTCGTCGCCGTCATGTGTTCTGGCTTTGTGAACTTGAGCGATGGATGCGGCAGCCAGAGGCTCTGGGTCGATAAAAGAAAAAAGCTCTTCGGGTTTTTTTTGAAAACTGGCTTCAATTTGTTCACGTATCAATTCAATTGAAATGGGCGCTGCACTGTCTTGCAAATAGGAAAGCTCCTGGATGAATTCAGCAGGCAGCAAGTCCCCGCGTGTTGACAGCACCTGTCCGAGTTTGACAAAGCTTGGGCCAAGCTCGTCCAGCATGCATCGAAACCGGCGGGCGATGGAGCCGCGACGTGTTTCTGAGCCGGTTTCAGGTTCAATTTTTTTTCCAAGAAGCTTGTCAATTCCAGAACGCTCAATCAAATCCGCAAAACCATACTTTGCAGCGATGGTCGCAACTTGCCGGAGTCGGTTGAGATGGGAAGCGCCTTTTAACACAATGCTTCAAGCCTCTCATGAGTTTGTGAAGACCGCAACAACTCTTGAGCAGAACTATTTCTTTGGAAAAAGGAATTTTGTAGATGCTTTTGGATGGGCTCTGATAACTGCTGACCCCATGGATCATTTTGCGGCCGCCAGTGCCACTCCGATGATGCGGCAATACACCGAGCTGAAATCTCAATATCCAGATGCGATTCTTTTTTTTCGCCTGGGGGATTTTTATGAGATGTTTTTCGATGATGCGCTGAAAGCCGCAGACATTTTGCAGATTACGCTGACGTCGCGCTCCAAGGGCCCCGACAAAGTCCCCATGGCCGGCATTCCATTCCATGCTGCCAGGCGATACATTGCGAAGCTGGTGGAAGCAGGCCTCAAAGTGGCCATTTGTGAACAAGTAGAGCCGCCGGGAAAGTCCAACCTTGTTCGCCGGGAAGTTGTTCGCGTTATTACCCCGGGAATGATTTTGGACGAAGAAGTCCTCGAGGGGAAAGAGAACAATTTTTTGGCAGCTGTCAAATATGTGAAGGGGAAGTTTGGAGTGGCCATGCTGGATGCTTCCACGGGGGAATTTTTTTCTTTTCCGATGTTGGAAGCAACGTCTCTTCGGGATGAGTTGTCCAAGTTTTTTGTTCGAGAGCTTCTCATATCCAAGGAAGATCCGGATTATGAGATGGAGTGTTTGTTGGAGGGGTTTGTTTCTCGTCCTTTGGTGGTGCCTTTGGAGAAGGAGGCGTTTGATTTTTCAAGCGCGAATGCCTCGCTGTGTGCCCACTTCAAAGTGCTCAGCCTGGAGTCATTTGGCCTCAAGGACAACCCGGCCTCCATTTGCGCAGCGGGGGCTGCGCTGAATTATTTGCTCAAAACACAAAAAACCGCCGCCACCCATGTGACGAAAATTCAGCTCTACCATCGCTCCAACCATTTGCTTTTGGATGATGCAACCATTGGGCACCTGGAAATTGTCAAAACAGCACGCGACGGCCAACGCACAGGCTCCCTGCTGGGCGTTATGGACAGGACAACCACCACACTGGGTGCCCGAAAGCTGATGCGCTGGCTTTTGTCTCCTTCCACCCAAAAGCAGGAGATTGAGGCCCGTCATGATGTTGTCGAAGAATGCAAAAACAAGTCGGCAAGTCGGGAGCAATTGAGAAACCTCTTGAGAGAAGTTTCGGACATTGAGCGTTTGTGCGCGCGCCTGTCTTTGGCTTCCGGCACCCCTCGGGACATGCGGGTGCTGGGGCAAAGCCTTCGTGGGTTTCCCAAACTTGTCGCTTTGCTTTCGGAGATGAAGTCGGCGCTTTTTTGCAAACTCAAGCCGTTTTTGGAGAGCGAAGAGTTGCAGTTTTTGGCCAAGCGCCTGCTTCGCGCATTGGTGGATGAGCCTTGCGTGAATGTGGCGGAGGGTGGCTTTATGCGCGAGGGTTTTTGCCCGGAGCTGGATGAGGCCATCCGCCTTGCGTCGTCGGGAAAAGAGTGGCTGATAAAGATGGAGGCCAAAGAGCGAAAACTCACCGGCATCCACAGTTTGAAGCTTCGTTATAACCGGATTTTTGGTTATTATATGGAAGTCAGCAAAGCCAATTTGCATTTGGTGCCCTCGCATTGGACACGCAAGCAAACCATGGTGGGGGCGGAGCGTTTTGTGACGCAGGAGCTCGAGGAATATGAGAGAAAAATTCTGGACGCCCAGGAGCGGCGCATTCAGCTTGAGCTGCGTTGGTTTGAAACATTGCGCCAGGAAGTCATTGAAAAAAACCAGCTGATTTTAGCGGCGGCGGATGCCGTTGCGACGGTGGATGTGTTGGCCAGTTTTGCTCAACTGGCGGTGGAGAATTGTTATGTGCGGCCTGTCATGGAAGAGGGCATTGCATTTGACATGGTGGAAGGGCGACACCCTGTGGTTGAGCAGATGATAAAACCCCAGCCCTTTGTCCCCAACAGTCTTTCGCTCAATGCCGCCGATGGGCAACTGGTTTTGATTACGGGCCCCAACATGGCGGGGAAAAGCACGGTGATGCGCCAGGCAGCGTTGTGCGTGTTGATGGCGCAGGCAGGCTCCTTTGTGCCCGCACAAAAAATGCGGCTTGGCATTTGCGACAAACTTTTTTCGAGGGTGGGGGCTTCGGACAATTTGTCGAGGGGGCAGTCCACCTTCATGGTGGAGATGGTGGAGACAGCCCATATTTTGCACAGCGCGACGCCCAACAGCTTCATCATTCTGGATGAGATTGGCCGCGGCACAGCGACTTTTGACGGCTTGTCTCTGGCCTGGGCGGTGGCCGAATATTTGTGTGATGAGGTTAAGGCGCGCTGTTTGTTTGCGACGCATTACCACGAGCTGACAGACTTGGCCCGCGAGCGCGCCCATGTGAGAAATTGCTCCATTGCGGTGCAGGAGAAAGACGGCAAAATTTTCTTTTTGCGCAAACTTGTCGACGGCCCTGCCAACCGCTCCTACGGCATTGAGGTGGCGCGCCTGGCGGGACTTCCGCCCCGGCTGCTCAAACGCGCCAAGGAATTGCTGGCCAACCTGGAAGCCCAGGAGTTGGATGAGTCCGGGCACCCCAGCATTCTTCGAGAGGCAAAAAAAAGACGCCTCCAAGCGCAGCTGGGCCTGTTTGAAGAGCAAGCAACAGCGAAGCAGACAAGCTACACATTCTCCGAAGAGGTTTTGGAGGAATTGGCGGCCTTCCCTCTGTCGACAACAACACCGCTGGAAGCACTCAACTGCATTGCCAAATGGCAAGCAAAGCTGAACGCCCCCCGCTCCGCCCCCGCCTAGGGTGCCCACCCCCAGGGAGTTTTGAGTGAAAACTTGAGGGGATGAGATGGGTTTCGGCTTTTTTCGGCCAAGTGGCTGTATGTGCTTGTCGTAGTTTTTATTGTGGTATAGAGTGCTGGCCGTGAAGGCGGAGCTGAAGCTCTCCCTTCCTGGAAGCTGGGCTTCTGGTGATGGGTTTGGTGAGAAGCAAAGGGCGGATGATTTCCTGTTGCTTGCTCCGTAGTTCACGGATGTGGAGCGCTTTTTTTAGGAGGTCATCGTGGGTTTTTTCAAAAAAATATTCTTGTTGTCGGGGCTATTCACTTTATCTTTTTCCATTTTTGGTTGCGCGACGACGCCATCCGGTGCGGCGGGAGGCTCTCATTCAGAGGGAGCAAACTCCGGGCTGGAGACGTGTGAGGAGTCGCTTGGAACCATGATGGTGTTTGAGGACACTCAGTCCGACTGGTACAGGAGGCTTGAGCAGGAAAAGCTCGGCTCGACGGTGCCGGTACTCAAATTGTTGGCGCAACAATCCAACTGCTTTGTGGTGGTAGAGCGCGGCCGTGCCATGCAGGGGATGATGCGGGAGAGAGACTTGGCCAGCTCCGGAGAATTGCGCCAGGGTTCCAACTTTGGCAAGGGACAGCTGGTATCCGCGGATTTCATGTTGAACCCTTCCATTACCTTCTCCAACAATGATGCTTCAGGTGTGGGAGGAAACGTGGGGGGTTTGGTAGGGGGAGGAAGAAAGACGCAGTTGGCCCTTGGTTTGGCAAGCAGCGCCAAAAGCAAGGAAGCCAGCACCTTGCTGACCTTGGTTGACAACCGCTCCGGTGTACAACTGGCTGCGGCGGAGGGCAATGCCCGCAATGTGGACTTTGGTGCGATGGGCTCCGTCTTTGGCTCTCGTGCCGGTGGCAGCCTCGGCGGGTATACCAACACCGCCGAAGGCAAGGTGATTGCCTCCGCATTTACCGACTCCTTCAACAAAATGGTGAAGGTGGTACGCAAATACAAAATGCAAACCGTCAAGGGTGGCCTGGGCACCGGACGCGGCGGCCTGCAGGTACAACAAGACTAACTCTCGGCGTGGTTTCTTCGTCCTCTGGCAGCTTCGAGCTCGGTTTTGTTCCCCAAGCAGCATGCTTGCACAAAGCCTTGGCTCAAACCGCCAGAGGACGAAAATTTTTGCTCAGAGCGTGTTTGGGCGGCTTGGCCACCCCTGCCGCCCCCCTCTGCCGCCCACTTCGCTTCTTATAAGGTCGAAAAATTGTCCTCGGGGGAGAGCTATGTTTAAATCCCACCAAAGACTACCTCGAACGAGATGAAGCGTACACCTCAAACATGGCAGCGTTGGTTTGGACAACTGTGCTTGTTGTGCGTGCTTTTTTGGTTGCCTGTGGCGGTGGCTTCTCCCGGGGATGACTATGCAAGCGCTCGAGAGAATTATAGAAAGCTCAAGGCGGACGAGAAGCGCTCAAAATGGCGGCACGCTTGGCAAGCAGCCATTCAGGGGTTTGAAAGCGTGGCGCTCAAGCACCCCAAATCTCCACAGGCGGCGGATGCCAGCTTCAGCGTGGGGCTTTTATATACGGAGTTGGCCGCCATTTCAGGGCTGAAGGAAGACAGGGAAGCGGCCCTGGGTGCCTACCAGAAGTTTATTGCCGACTGGCCCAAACATCGCCTGGCGGATGATGCGGCGTTGGAAGCCGGCAAACTTGCCTGGCGCCTGGGAGACCTTGCCAAAGCACACCAACTGGCCCAGCTGGGCATCGAGCACAAGGGGGACATGCAGCCCCAGCTTCGAGAATTTAAAAAACAGCTGCCGCCGCTTTCCAGCGCGGTTGCTGTCAGCCCCCCTTTGCCTGCACCCAAAGCTTCACCTCAAGCTGCCGCTGCCAAAACGCCTCCGGCAACGACTTCCAAAACGTCTCCAACAACCGTTGCCCCAGCGCCTCAAGCTGCTGCTGCCAAAACACCTCCGGCAACGACTTCCAAAACACCTCCAACAACCGTTGCCCCAGCGCCTCAAGCTGTCGCTGCCAAAACGCCTCCGGCAACGGCTTCCAAAACACCTCCAACAACCGTTGCCCAAACACCTCAGGCTGCGTCCAAGGTTTCTGCTTACCCGTCGCAGGCGGCCCCTTCCGCTTCTTCGCCGAATGCTCAGCTGATGCGAGCTTTTGCGGATGTTGGAAAAAAGGGGACTGTCTCCGCCGCGGCAGCGCCTTCTTCGGCGTCGGCGCCTGCTGCGCCCTCCAAACCCGCGACGCCTGCGGAGCGACAGGTGTCTGCGGTGCAAGCTTCATTGCCCGCTGCGGCACCCTCTGAAGAGGAGGGGTTTTTGGGGAAGGTGGGGCTACCCAGTGTACCCGGTTTACGTGAGCGCCTGAGGGACGTCAGGGTGGGGGAGCCCCAGGCCAGTCAAAAAGAGGTGGAGGCCCGCCTTCGAAAAGTGGAGGAGGCTCTGGTGGTCAGCGAGGTGGCTTTGGCACAGCAGTTGGGCTTGAAGGCCAGGCGTATAGTCATTGATGCGGGCCACGGAGGCCACGACAGCGGCGCCGTGGGGCCTTCCGGCTTGCTGGAAAAAGACATCACTTTGGACATTGCCTTGAAGCTTGCCAAAAAACTCAAGGCCTCCGGCTATGAGGTATTCCTCACCCGCTCGGACGATCGCTACGTCAAACTGGAAGACAGGACGCGTTTTGCCAACAAGGTGAAGGGCGACGTATTCATTTCCATCCATTGCAACGCTTCGCCGAACAAAAAAACGCGCGGCATCGAAACCTACACCTTGAATGTCGCCTCCGACAGGTACGCCGCACGCCTGGCCGCTCGCGAAAATGCGGGTGCGGAACAAGGGATAGGGGAGTTGCAGTTTATTCTGGCGGATTTGGCGACCAAGGCGAACACCGTTGAGTCCGGGCAACTGGCGCGCTCCGTTCAGTCCTCCCTGGTGTCTTCCTTGTCACAAACCTACAAAGAGATTAAAAACCTGGGCCACAGAGAGGCTCTGTTTTTTGTGCTGCTGGGTGCGAAAATGCCATCCATCCTCGTGGAGGTTTCCTTTCTTTCCAACGCAGAGGATGCAAAGCTTTTGGCCAACCAGCAATACCGCACACATGTTGCCGATGGCATTTACCAGGGCATCAAAAAATTCGCCGGCAACCGTGAGCAGCTGGCAGGTTGGTAAAGCTGGCAGCTTTGTCAAACTGCGTTATGTTGCACGCATCAATCAGCGAAGAAGGCGGTCAGGCGGCCAGACGGACTGAAAGCCGCACTTCGTTGCCATGGAGCGATGCTATGAATTTGAAACCTTGGATTGTTCTTGTGAGTGTGCCTTTGCTGGCTTTTGCGCAACCTGCGCGAGAGTTGGCATTGCCTTCTTTGGCGCCCCTGGTGGACTCGGTAAAGTCAGCGGTGGTGAATGTGGATGTGCAGGCAGCCTCAGCGCGTTCTTTGCGGGAGGAGGAGTTTTTTGAGCGGTTTTTTGGGTTTCGTCATCCCCAGGGGAGGGAGCCCCTGCGTCGGGGGGTGGGCTCCGGCTTTATTATTGACTCGAAGGGCCTGTTGTTGACGAACAACCATGTGGTGGAGGGGGCAGTCAAAATCCGCGTACGTTTGGACGATGGCCGCTCTTTCGAGGGAGAGGTGCTGGGGACAGATCCGCTGACGGATTTGGCGTTGATTCGGCTTAAGGATGTGAAAGGGAGTTTGCCTGTCGTGAAGCTGGGGGATTCCGCCAGCATGCGGGTGGGGGACTGGGTATTGGCCATTGGCAACCCCTTCGGTTTGGCCTCCAGTGTTTCCCTGGGCATTGTTTCGGCCTTGGACCGCAACATTCATGCCGGCCCTTACGATCAGTTCCTCCAGACGGATGCGGCGATTAACCCTGGAAACTCGGGGGGCCCGCTGTTCAACCTCAAGGGGGAGGTGATAGGGATTAACACCGCCATTGTAGGCGGAGGAACCGGCATCGGTTTTGCGGTGCCTTCCAATGTGGCCAAAGCACTTTTGCCTCAACTCGAGAAAGAGGGCGCCGTCACGCGCGGATGGCTGGGCGTGGTCATTCAGGACTTGACGCCCAAGCTGGCCCAGGGCCTCAAACTTTCCATCCACGAGGGCGCCATCATCAGCTCCATGGCCCCCAACTCGCCGGCCCAGCGCGCCGGCATGAAGCCGGACGACGTCATTGTCGCCGTCAACGGCGAGGCCGTTTCCTCCGCGGCAAGCTTGACGCGGGTGGTCGGCATGCAAAAACCCGAGAGCACCGTCAAAATAAAACTCTACCGGGCCGGCAAGCCCCTGGAGCTGAACGTACGCCTTGGGACGCGGCCCGATCTCGAAACAGGCAGGCCGAGCAAAGCGGGAGCCCCCCCGGTGGAACAAGAGCAAAAAAACCCCCACCTTGGGTTGACAGTCCAGGATATGAACCCCAGGCTGGCCGAAGCGCTTTCTTTGCCAAGGCAAGGCGCGCTGGTCGTCCATGTGCAGCCTGGCTCTCCCGCCGACGAAGCAGGGCTGGCCCGCGAAATGCTGATTGTCGAAGCCAACGGCATTGCCATCCGCACAGGGCGCCAACTGCTCGATGTTTTGTCCTCAGCCGCCAGCAAGCAAGTGCTGCTTTTGCGCGTCCAACTGCCCGGAAAAGACGGAAGAGTTTCCCTGGTAGCCCTCGAAATGCCTTAGGTGCCATATGTGGCCATATATGTAGTGTCATGAAAGCCAGTGTTGCCGTCAGGGGCGGCCGCGTGTTAGAGCAGCTGTGAGGTTTTTCCTTCAAGTCTGCTTTTGAGAAACGGCTGTCAATGCGAATAAAGCGCCTGGATATTACGGGATTTAAGTCATTTATGGAGCACTCGCCCTTTGTTTTCGACAAGGGGGTGACGGTGATTGTAGGCCCGAATGGTTGTGGGAAGTCCAACGTGGTGGATGCCATTCGTTGGGTCATGGGCGAGCAAAGCGCCAAAAGTCTGCGTGGCCGCGGCATGGAGGACGTCATTTTTGCGGGCTCCGAAAACCACCTTCCTTTGTCGATGGCGGAAGTGACGATGACTTTCGAGACCGAGGAGGACGACTTGCTGCCCGCACACCTGCGGGGCCTGCCTGAAGTTTCGGTGACGCGGCGTCTGTTTCGAAACGGCGACTCTGAATACCAAATAAACAGGGTGAATTGCCGTTTGTTAGATCTCACCGAGTTGTTTTTAGGGACAGGGGTGGGGGCCAAAGCCTATTCGATTATAGAGCAGGGAAGTGTGGGCCAGGTGGTGTCGGCGCGTCCGGAAGACAGGCGGGTGCTTTTGGAGGAGGCGGCCGGCGTCACGAAATACAAGGCGCGCCGCAAAGCAGCAGAGCGGAAGATGGAGAGCACGCAGCAAAACCTGCTTCGGATTCAAGACATTTTGGGGGAGCTCAAACGCAACCTGGGCAGTTTGGAGCGCGCGGCCAAAAAAGCAGAAAAATTTCGTCGTCTGCGCAAGCAGCTGCGCAAACTTGAAAGCCAGGAGTGCGCGCACCGCTTTTTGGAGCTTGCCGCTGTGCATTCTCATGCCCAGCAGCGAAGGCAGGCATTGGAAACCGAAGCCCATGAAAAGTCGCTTGACTTGCAACAGGCACAGGAGCTGCTTGGAAAGCAACGGCACATCGCCGATCAAAGGGCTTTGGAATTGGAAAGCGAGGGCCTGGAGGTGGCGCAGCTGACTTCGCGCATTCAGCTGTGTCGGCAAGACTTGCAGCATGGGCAAGCCGACCAGGAGGCCACCCGGGCGCGTCAAGCCAAGGCGGAAACAGAGCAACAACAATTGCAGCAAAAAAGAGCGCGCCTGGAGTTTGAGCTCCAACAATGTGTGGAGGGCTTGCGGCTTTTGTCCTCTTCAAACCTCGAAGAGACGAGCGTTGTGGAAGAAGCGCGCCTGAAGAAAGAAGCCAATTTGGTCGAGCGAAGCCGGCTTGAAGCCGCACTGGGCCAGGAGCGCACCTTGTTGATGCAATTGGCCACCACCTTGGCCCAGCAAGAAGCCCAATATGCACATGTGGCGCAGCGCATGCTGGCGTTGCAACCGCGCTTGGAGGGTTTGCTCCAAGAGACGCAGGTGTGTTGCACGGAAGAAGAGAAGTGGGCGGCGCAACTTGAGGTGCATGAAAAGCAGCACAAGGAGCAAAAGTCCGCACTGGAAGCCTTGTCACAGCGCCGCCAGGAGGAGCAGCAGCTTTTCAAATGCGCCAAGGAAGCCTTGGAAACAGCCCAAAGAAGCCTCGCAGAAAGTCGGGATGAGCTTTTGGGCCAGAAAAGCCGCTTGGCCTCTTTGCAGGAAATTTGCTCCAACTATGAAGGCTTCGACAGAGGTGTCCGCGCACTGATGAAGGGGGCTTTGCCGACGGAAGCGGGTGTATTGGGTTTGGTGGCGGATGCTTTGGTTGCAACGCCGCGCAGTGAAAAGGCCATTGAAGCGATGTTGGGAGAAAAGCTTCAATGCATTCTCGTGCAAGAGCCTCACAGGGCCCTGGAGCTTTCTGCGCGCCTTCGGGAGCATGCGCTGGGGCGCTCCTCTTTCTTCGTACTGCCATGGGCCCACAAGAAACGCTTGCCCAAACCTCCATGCCCTGAAGTATTGGCGATGGCCCTGGATGAGCTTCAATGCACCCAGCCGGAGTTTGAGCCCGTGTTGGAGCATTTGCTGGGTGATGTGGCTTTGGTTGAAAATTTGGAGCAGGCGCTTTCTTGCCAAAAGCAATTTCCTCACCATGCTTTTGCAAGCCTGGATGGCGAGCTTGTGCGCAAAGACGGCTCCTTGACGGGGGGCGTGCTGGAGGGGCCCGCCGTCGGTGCTTTGCAAAAAAAGCGCGAAGTGGCCAAGCTCCAGTCCGAGGTGGCAGGCCTTGAAGAAGCCCACGCCGCCCGGCAGCTTGCATGCGCAAAGCTCCAACAAAAGCTTCATGCACACGAAACCTCGTTGAACGAGCTTGAAAAAGAGCAGCGCGACATGGAGAAGAGGCTTTCTTTCCTCGAAAAAGACATTCAGCAGTCGGGTTTTCGAGCAAAGGACTTTCGTCAAAAGTCTGTTTCGCTCAAGCAGGAGCAGGAAAAAACAGACAAAGAGAATGCCTCGCTTGCACAAGAAAAGGAAGCGCTTGGGTTGCACGTGGAGGCGCAGCAAAAAAAGAAGAAAGCGCAGGAGGAGCAGCTTCGGTTGCTTTCAACGCGCCAGGCAGAGCTTTTGGAAAGCTTTGACGAGCTGAACAATGTGTTTATGAAGCTTCGCGTGGAGCTTGCCACGCACAAAGAGAAGGAGAGCTCGCTTAAAATTCAGCAGCAACGCATTTCGAATGAGTTGCAGGGCGTTTTAAGCAACCTCCACAAGCTGCGCATTGAGCTCCAGGAGGGCGAGCAGAAGTTGCATGCTTTGCAGTTGTCCATTGCGCAAAACGCAGGAGCGTTGAAACGTCATGAAGAGGCCTTGCTTTCCAAAACGAAAGTTTTTGAGCAAAGAAAGTTGGAGCATTCGCAACACCTGGCCAGGCTTCGCGAGCAGGAGGAGAAGCTTGCGGATGACAGGCGCAAGCTGGAGAGCCACAACAAGCAGACTTCAGAGTTGTTGGTGCATTGTCGCTCACTGAGTTTGGAAATGGAGCACCTGGAGGAGGGGGCTTTAGAGCGTTGTGGGGTGGAGATGGGGGAGGCCTTACAAGAAAACCACCTCGCATTGCCGCTGACGCTGGAGGAGCGGCAGCAGATAAAAGCCTTGAAGCTGCAGCTTGAAGGCTTTGGCGAAGTCAATTTGACGGCCATTGCGGAGCATGAAGCGCTGGCTGAGCGCTTTGCTTTCTTGTCCAGACAGAAGGAAGACCTGGAAATTTCCATAGAGCGTTTGAAGAAGGCCATAGAGAAAATTGACATTCAAAGCCGGCAGCAATTCAAAGAGACATTTGAAGCGGTGAATGCCAAGTTTGCACAAGTATTCCCCCGCCTCTTTGGTGGAGGGCATGCGCAATTGGTTTTGCTGCCCGGCGCGCCCGGCCAGGAGCCCGGTGTGGACGTGGTTGCCGAGCCGCCGGGCAAAAAACTTCAAGCCTTAAATCTCTTGTCGGGCGGCGAGAAAGTGCTGACGGCCATCAGCCTTATTTTTTCTATTTTCTTAATCAAACCCACGCCCTTTTGTCTGCTGGACGAGGTGGATGCCTCACTGGACGAGGCCAATGTGCACCGCTACAACGAAGTCATTCGGCAAATGTGCGCGCAGTCCCAGTTTATTCTGGTGACGCACAACAAGCGCACCATGGAAATTGCCGATGTCCTCTATGGCGTGACGATGGAAGAGCCAGGCATTTCCAAGCTGGTTTCCGTACGCATGAGAGAGCTGTCAGAAACCGCCCCTTTCCCCGTCGCCCTCTCCGCTTAGCCGCGCTTAAGCCCCAGACCTGTTCCGGCGAGGTTGATGATGGAAAAAATAAGGCCAAAAAACAGTCCCAGCGAGGGTGAAGAGGTTTCGACATGCGCGCCCATCAGCTCTGCGGCTGACTTGCTGACCCAAAATACTTTGGTGAGCACCAGGCACAGGACAATGGCAACCAAGCCTGACAGTCCCTGGAGGAGCCAGGGCAAGAGCGGGAAGGACTCATGTGTGCGGTTGCGCCAGAACATTCCAAAGAAACTTCCGATGGCCAGGGGGACAATCAGCACCCCCAAAGAGAGGAACCCCAACACATCCCCGCTGCGCTCCAGGTTTTGCCACGGAAAAAAACAAGAAAACACCATGCCCATCGCGCCCACAATCATCAGCTTGTCCGGGCCCGAGAGGGCCAAAAAATCCGCCTTCAGGGAGCTCAACATGACTTCGGCTTCATCAAACTCCGTTTTTTTAGAGCGCTCAGGAAACCATTGTGGATTCGACGCCTCCTGGACGGCGGGGGAGCTGCCGGTAGTCTCAGCAGCAGCAGGGGCAGGGGAGGAGGCCCCAGGGCGCTGCCTGGAGGCTTTTCGTCGGGAGGCGGGCTTAGAAGAGGGCGGGGGCGGGGGCGAGGGCTTTTGTCGGAGGTGGAGGCCAGGGTTGGTATCCTCTGCAGGCGCTTGGGGTGGCAGATCGTCCAAAAAAAGGGAAGGATCGAGAATATGATCGCATTTTGGGCAAAAGGCAGCATTGTCAGCTGCTTGTGTCCCACAGTTTGGGCAGCGCATAAGCTGTGCATTGTTTCCAGAATGCTTCTTTTTGGTCAAAATCTATTTTCATCTCCAAATATATTCCCTAGTATGCCCGAGTAAGACGAACATCTATTTTTGGTCAAAAGGGAGGCCAAGAAGCTTTAAGAGTTGAAGAAAGCGAGCAATTTTGGCTTAAGGCTTCTTGGGTGCATGGCATGTACGACAAAAGCGAATTAGGAAAAAACACACCGGCCGTTCTCAACGAAGTGGAAAAGGGCGCCATCCGCCGTTTTGCGGAAAGCTTGGGCGACTATAACCCCATTTATTACGATGAGAAATACGCTCAAAGCGTGGGCCTGCGCGGCATTGTTGCGCCGCCGACGTTTCCATTTACCTTTCAGTTGGGAGCGGATTTGCGCGAGCGTTTGAATGTGCCGGCGCAAAGTCTTTTGCACGCGCAGACGGACTTGGAATATGAGCGCCCCATTTTTGCAGGAGACAAGCTTTGGGTGAGCTCCGCGCTGGTGGAGTTTTCAGAAAAGCGAGGCCCCACCGGCAAATTTTTTCTCGTCGTCATTGAGGACGAAGGAAAAGGCGAAGACGGCAAGCGCGTCTATTGCATGAGAAATACCTATATCGTCCGAGGGCTGAAATCCGGGAGGCAAAGTGCAGCGTAAACTTTATTTTGAGCACGTCAACGTTGGAGATGAGCTGACTTCCTCGACGCGACTGACGCTGGAGCGTACACAATTGGCCCGCTATGCGGTGGGCGTTGGCGACTTCAACCCGCTTTTTTTTGATGAGCCCTATGCGCGTCAGCAAGGTTTGGTTTCGGTGATGGCGCCCAACAGTTTGGCCCTGGGTTTGTTTGGGCAATTGCTGATGGAGTGGGCCAAGGGTTGTCGCATTCGAAGTTTGTCCGGAAAATATGTGAAACTCTATTGGCCGATGGATCAGCTTTTGGCCAGAGGCCGCGTTGTTGAGAAGAGGACAGAAGAGGGCAACCACCTGGTGGAAGTGAATGGCTGGGTGGAGAACCAGAAAGGGGAGCTGGTGCTGCGCAGCAAGGCGGTGGTGCAGCTGTTTTTAAACCTCGAAGACGAGAACCGCCACCGGGCAAGCATGCCGCGGTAGTTTTCAGCAAAAACCCCTGCGAAGAAATTTGCTTTTTGGCTTTGTCAAAATTGCACTATGACACTCGCTGAAAGCAGGACATATGCCGGTTAACCTTCCGAACAATTTGCCCGCCGTGGAAACCTTCAGGGCGGAAAACATTTTTGTCATGACTGAAAAGGCGGCCTGCGCGCAGGACATCCGCCCTTTGGAAATTGGCATTGTGAATTTGATGCCCGCCAAAATTGCGACGGAGACTCAGCTTTTGCGCCTGCTGTCCAATACCCCTTTGCAAATTGAAATTACCCTCGTGCAGATGGGCGGCCACGTCTCCAAAAACACTTCCAAGGAGCATTTGGATGCGTTTTATAAAACCTTCGACGACATTCAAACCAAGCGCTTCGACGGCCTCATTATAACGGGCGCGCCGGTGGAGAATTTGCCCTTTAAGCAAGTGGACTATTGGGACGAGTTATGCGCCGTCATGGAATGGTCCAAGACGCACGTTTACAACACCATGCACATTTGCTGGGGCGCGCAGGCGGGACTTTTCTACCACTATGGCGTCGACAAATATGAGTTGAGCGAGAAACTCAGCGGCATATACCCCCACCGGGTATTGGTACCCTCAAGCCGTCTCATGCGCGGGTTTGATGAGGGGTTTTTGGCGCCGCATTCGCGCTACACAGCCAACCGGGAGGAGGAGGTAGCGGCGGCGGGGCTGGAGGTGTTGTCCAACTCGCAGGAGGCGGGGGTATACATTGCCGCGAGCGCGGACAGGCGACAAGTCTTCGTGACGGGGCACTCCGAATACGACAAAATGACGTTGGATGCGGAATACCGCCGCGACATTGCCAAGGGCCTTCAGGTAAAGCCGCCTGCGAATTATTATGAGGGTGACAACCCGGACAACCCCCCCCTCATGCGCTGGCGCAGCCACGCCTATTTGTTGTTTTCCAACTGGCTGAACTATTACGTCTACCAGGAGACGCCCTATAACCTGGCGGCCATTTCATAGAGGAAAGAGGAGAAAAGCGATGCGAAGAAGAAGCATATTCCTCGTTGCTGCGTTGTTGTTGCCCCTGGGTTTTGAGGCCCAGGCAAGCAAGGTGGAAGGGGGCGACAAAAAATCCACCCGGCGCAGCGAGAAGAAAGCTGTGGAAAGTGCCCCCAAGAAGCTTGCAGACAGCGAAGAAAGTACCCCGGGTGAGCGCAATGCCTGCGACACGCTGACGGGCATTCAGGAGTTATAAAAAATGCAAGACGACTATTTCCAAACGCTGCTGGAGCAAGCCAAACGGGACATTCAGGAGAGCGCCACCAAGGCGCAGCTGGAGGCCCTGCGGATAAAATACCTGGGGAAGAAGGGGGCCCTCTCGCAGGGCCTTGCGCAGATGGGGAAGTTGGAGCAGGCCCTGCGCAAACAGGTGGGGGCGGTGGCCAACCAGGTAAAGGCGCAGCTGGAGGCCCTTCTGGAGGGGGCGATGGAGCAAGCGGAGGAGGCGGCGATGGAGGCAGCTTTGCGCGGCCCCAAACTCGACATCAGCCTGCCGGGCCGCATGCGCCGCCACGGGCATTTCCACCCCATCAGCCAAACCATGGACGACATTGTCGACATATTCGTCGGCATGGGCTTTGAAGTGGCCGAGGGCCCCGAGGTGGAATGGGGCTGGTACAACTTCGAGGCCCTCAACATTCCCGCTGACCACCCCGCGCGCGACATGCAAGACAGCTTCTATGTCAGCCCCGAAGGTTTTTGGGAGAATGCCGCCCCCATGGTTTTGCGCGCGCATACCTCCCCTGTGCAGGTGCGCGCCATGCAAGCCTCCCCGCCCCCCTTGCGCGCCATTATGCCCGGCCGCGTATACCGCCGCGACTTTGACTTAACCCACACCCCCATGTTCCACCAGGTGGAAGGCCTTTTCGTCGACACAGAAGTCAGCATGGCCGATTTAAAGGGCACCCTCAACGCCTTCCTGCACGCCTTCTTCGGCGCCACTCAGACGCGTTTTCGCGCAAGCTTCTTCCCGTTTACGGAGCCTTCGGCCGAAGTCGACATACGCTGCGTCATGTGCCAAGGCGCAGGCTGCCGCGTATGCAAAATGAGCGGCTGGCTCGAAATTTTGGGCGCAGGCATGGTGCACCCGAATGTGCTGTCGGCCTCAGGCTACAACCCCAAAGAGGTGAGGGGTTTTGCCTTCGGCATGGGCGTGGAGCGCATTGCCATGTTGCGCTACAGCCTGGGCGACTTGCGCTCGCTGTTTGAAAACGACGTACGGTTTTTGGCCCAGTTTTGAGGAAGGCTTGTCCATGAAAGTTTCTTTGAAGTGGTTGTCTGAATATGTGGCTTTGCCTGAGGGGCTTGGGCCCGAGGCTTTGGCGGAGCGCCTGACGTTGGCAGGCCTGGAGGTGGAGGCGCTGACATATTTGGGTGCAGGCCTTGAGAAGGTGGAGGTGGCCCAGGTGGAGTGGATGGACAAGCACCCCAATGCGCAAAAACTCAACCTCGTGCGGGTACGCTGCGGCCAAGGCGAGTTTCTGCAAGTGGTATGCGGCGCGCACAACTTCACCTGCGGCGACAAAGTCCCCCTGGCAAGGGAAGGGGCCCTATTGCCGAACGGCATGCACATTTCCCGCGCCATGGTGCGCGGTGTGGAAAGTTGCGGCATGCTGTGCTCCGCGAAGGAGTTGGGTTTGTCGGAGGATGCTGAGGGCTTGTTGATTTTGGATGCGGCGCTTCCCGTGGGAGAGCCTTTGGCCAAGGCCCTGGAGTTGGATGATGTGGCCATGGAAGTCAACATAACCCCCGATCGCGCTGACGCCTTAAGCCACCTTGGAATTGCCCGCGACATTGCAGCCCTCCTCTCGCTCCCCCTTCGCCTCCCGGAGTCACCCTCTAAGAAAGCGGCAGGCGCCTTGCACCCGAGTGGTTTTGCCATAGAAATACGCGCTCAGGAGCGCTGCCTTCGCTACGCTGCCTGCATTGTGGAGGGCCTTAAGGTTGCCCCCTCCCCCCAGTGGATGCAACGCAGGCTTCATGCCTGCGGCATCCGCTCCATCAACAACCTCGTCGACGTCACCAACTATGTCCTCCTGGAATATGGCCACCCCCTCCATGCTTTTGACATGGACACGCTGTCAGCCCGGCGTATGGTGGTGCGCCTGGCGCACGAAGGAGAAGTCCTGACGACGCTGGACGAGAAGCAGCGGACATTGTCTTCGGAAGACTTGCTCATTTGCGATGGAGAGCGCCCTTTGGCACTCGCGGGGGTGATGGGGGGGCAAGACACAGAGGTGAGGGAGGGGACACAAAGGGTACTGTTGGAGTGCGCGGTATTCTCGCCGACGCACATACGCAAGACGGCCAGGCGCCATGCTTTGCAGACGGAGTCCTCGCACCGTTTTGAGCGCGGCGTGGACATTTCTCAAACGCACACGGTGTTGATGCGGGCGGCCAGGCTTCTGGCCTTGCTGGGAGGCGGCAAAATGTCCGGAGACATTTTTGAAGTCTACCCGAAGCCGCAGCCCTTGAGGGTGCTTCCCTGGAGGGCTTCAAAATTTCTCCAGGTGGTGGGGCATGAAGTGGAAGAAGCGGAGGCGGCGCGCATTTTGTCGGCGCTGGGTTTCAAAAAGCAGGAAGGAAGAGACGAGAAAGAAGCACTCTATGAAATACCCGCCTCGCGCCCTGACGTACTGCACGAGGAGGACTTGCTTGCAGAGGTGGCGCGCATGGTTGGCTATGAGTGCATTCCCTCACTGCCTTCGCGCATGTTGCGCCCCACGCAGCTTCCCAGGACGCTTTTATGGGAGCGAAAAATACGCCGTCTGCTGTGCGGCATGGGTTTGAGTGAAGTCATCAACTATTCCTTCGCGGACCCCGCGCATTTGAAACTTCTGGGCATTCAGGAAGCGCCTGTCGTTTTGCAAAACCCCTTGAGTGCGGACATGTCCGTTTTGCGCACCAGTTTGTTTCCGGGGCTGTTGCAAAACATCAGCCGGGCGAAGCGTCACCAGGCGGAGTCCGCCGCTGTGTTTGAGGTGGGGCGCAGCTATTTCCCTCGCGCCGTTGGCGAAAACAACCAAGCCCCGCCTGCATGGGAGCGCCACGAGTTGGCAGGTGCATTATGGGGACTGCGAAGCAGCAAACGCACCTGGACTTCGCCGGCAGAAAACCATGACTTTTTCGACGCGAAGGGCGTGGTGGAGTCCTTGCTTTGCGCATTGAAAGCAGAACGCGTACGTTTTGAGCCCTTGGAGGTGGCGTGTTTTCACCCGAGGGCCAGCGCCTCCGTTTGGATAGGGGAGATGCACGTCGGCAGCCTTGGAGAAATACACCCGCGCGTGGCCAAGCGCATGGACGTGCCCTCGAATGTTTTTTTGTTTCAGTTGGAGCTTGCAAAGCTGATGCGTCATGCTTCACAACAGCCGCGAAAATGCGCGCTCAGCGAGCACCCTGCCGTGTTGCGGGACTTGGCCGTGGTGCTTCCGCGAGCATGCAGCCACGAAACGGTGCTTGAGCTGATTTACAAAACAGGCGCGCCTTTGTTGGAGGAAGCACAGCTTTTTGACGTTTATTGTGGCGACCCCATCCCCGAAACGCAGAAAAGTTTTGCATTTGCCTTGCGCTACCGCGACGCACACCGGACTTTGACGGATGCAGAAATAAACCCGGTCCACGAGAGAATTGTTGAGGAAATATCGACGGTTTTGGGTGGCAGGCTGCGCAGTTAAACAGTTGGGGCGGGAGGGTTTTGAGAAAATGTTGATGTTTTTCATAAAGCCTTTGTTGACATAGGAAGCGCCCTCTGTAAGCTATTGAATTATGACGAAAGCAGACATTATTGAGAGTGTCTACGAGCGCGTAGGCTTCTCTAAAAAAGAATCAGCTGAGATTGTCGAATATGTTTTTGACTTATTGAAAGACGCCTTGGAGAGAGGCGAGAAAGTCAAAATCTCCGGTTTTGGAAATTTTCAAGTTCGCTACAAGAGGTCGCGAATAGGAAGGAACCCTCAAACGGGAGACGCGCTGGAGATTGCGTCTCGCCATCGCTTGACTTTCCGCTTAAGCCAGGTGCTCAAAGCGGAGCTTAACGCAAAGTCCGCAAGCGAAATATCCGCGAGCCTGTAGGCTGTTTTTTCGCTCGAAGACTCCAAAGGGCACTCCCTTCGAGGGGAGTGCCGTTTTTAAAAGCACAAGGCTGCCGGTCGGCCAAGTTGTCCAACGGGAGCGTGAAAGTCCTCAGGGAGAGCAGGCGTGTTTGTCTGTTTTTATATTCCTTGTTTGACTTTGGGCTTTGAGCTGGGCATAAGAGCGGCCGGTTGTCATGTTGTTTCCGGGGCGTGGCGCAGCCTGGTAGCGCACTTGCTTGGGGTGCAAGTGGTCGCTGGTTCAAATCCAGTCGCCCCGACTTTTCCAAAGGGTTTTCGTGGTGCCGAAACCGGAGCTTTCCGCTCCGGTTTTTTTTAGGCCTCTTGACGAAGAATTTCGTCGAGCTGTTGTTTGGGGTTCAAATATTCAGCCATTTTTTTGGTGAGGTATTTGTGGGCTGAGCCTCGAAGCAAAAAGCCTGGATCTGTCGCGGAGCCGCTGATTTTATTTTCAAGAATATAAATTTCGGCTTCCAGCTGTATGCCCATAAAACTTCCACTGAGTTGACACACCGTGCCCGCCCACGTTCTTTGAAAACCATATTGGCGGTGCCAATAGTCAACAAGAGCCGTTATGCGCTGATGTGCTTCCTGCAGATGAAGGGTGTGCGGAACTTCGAGTGTGAGTTTTCCCATTGTGGTTGGCTTATTTTTTTAGCGGCTGAAACTCCAGTACAAATTATATACGGCGTGTGGATTGGTGAAGCTCGAGAATAATGGAGCCATTTTTGAAAAAGCGCACGGCCCCTGAAGTCTGGCTGACGGCCAAAGCGAGGCATTGGGTGGTTGCGCTGATGCTGGCGGCCGCGGTGTGACGCGAGCCCAATCCCAGGGGGACTTGCACATTGTCATCCATGGCCGTGAGGTAGCGCCCTGCGGCAAGGACAACACCGTCTTCACGGACGACGAAAGCGCCATCCAGCACAGAGAAGTTTTTGACGGCTTCTCGAATTTTTGGATCCAAAATATTGCGCTCTGCTTCAGGAATGCCTTGAAATGGGTTTAAAGTAATCTGCCGGCTTTTGGCCATGACGGCTTCGCAATCACCAATGGTGAGAATGGTTCCGATGGGATGTCCCTCAAATCCTTCCTGACCAATCTGCATGGCCAATTGAATGAGTGCGTCGATGACTTGAGAATTAAAACGCTCGCCCAGTTTGACGCCCTCCACCGCGACGCGATGGTTCAGCGAGCTTCCAACTTGGACTTGCATCAGCGTGTCAATGGGTTTTCCAAGAAGACTTGTGACACAAATAGCAACCTCTTTGTCTTTAATTTTTTCCGTGGAAGTCGCTGCAATCAGCGCGACTTTGATGCGTTCTGTCCTGGGGTAGTCATAAGGGGGCACCAGCACAACAGATTGTTTTTGTTTGCGCAGGCGCTCGGCCAATTTTTCTGAAGTCACCGCATAAATCAGCTTTTTTTTGCAAGGTTTTCCGCGCAGCTCTTTTGCAGGAATCAGCGCGTCCGAGACATAGAGCAGATGATCTATCCCTGTGCTGTTCGCCAGTTTTATGGCTGCGCGCAAAAATTCAAGGCTGAGTTTGTTCGTATTCGGCATGCGTACTTCTCATGTTAGCACCATTGCACCTGAGCTTGACAGCAGGAACGAGAATGCTTAATGCTCTAACAATGTTGTTTCTGCGCGAGAAGGGAGTCTCCCGGTGAATTTAAAGGACTTGAAGCGTTTCAAGAAGATGCTTGAAGACAGCAAAGCTGCGCTCCTGGAAAACGCCAGGAAGACCTTAATGGAAGAGTCCAATTTTGACACCGACGACCTGCCGGATGAGATTGATCTGGCTTCCAGTGAATATGCACAGAGCATGGTGTTTCGTCTGCGCGACAGAGAGAAGTTTTTACTCAAGAAAATTGATCGCGCGCTCCTTCGGATTGAAGAAGGCAGTTTTGGCATTTGCGAGCGCTGCGAGGAGGACATTTCTCCCAAGCGTCTCGAGGCACGTCCCGTGACAACGCTGTGCATTCGTTGCAAGGAAGAGCAAGAAAAAAAAGAACGCTCCTACGGCTGAGTTGCGTTTGGGGTTCCTAAGTTAGTTAGTTTAGCAGAGAGCCGTTCGGATCTTGGATGTCTACGCGCATGAGTTGTCGGCCCAGCAGGAATTGGTCGCCATTTTCGACGAATGAGGGGATGGTCAGGCGCAAGAAGGTGCCATTGGAGGAGCCGACGTCTCGGATGGTGAGTTTTTCAGTGGAGGCGGAGATGACGGCATGTTTTCCGGAGATGAAGCCGTCGTTGATGAAATAGATGTCCCCGACTTCGCGCCCGAGGCTGTTGTCTCCAATTTTGAGTGGAAACACAGCTCCGCGAATGCCGCCTTCGAGGATTTGCACAAGGCGGAAGCGATAGCCGATGTCAGGGGAGCCCCAGGCGGTGGTACCATCCGGGCTGGGGGAGAGGGTGGGGATGGCTTCGACAAGAAGGCGTTGTCGCCCGACGCGAATTTCGCTGCCCGGGGAGATTTCCCGCTCCTGTCGCAGGCGTATGAAGACGCCATTGCCGCCGCCGATGTCCTCGATGGCCAGGCGTCCTCCTGAGAAGAAGAAGCGCACCTGGACATCCGCAATAAAAGGATCGTCCGGCAAGCTCAGCTCACTTGCGCGGCCGCAAAGCAACACATCTGTTTGCAAGGGATATATGTTTTCAGCGCCCCCATCGGCACGCACAACACGGATGGTGACAGACGGTTTTTTGGCTAGAATCATAAAAATGTGAGTCCTCAGGTTTAAGCCGGAGCTTCGAGTTGAAGAATCTGCTGTCCTATACGCAGGCGGTCCCCCGGGCGCAGCAGACGGTCTCCTGCAATGCGCACATACGTGCCCAGGCCGTTGGAGAGATCGCGCAACGTCGCCGTCTGAGGCATGGGCACAAGCTCGCAGTGCCGCGGTGCCATGCCTTCATCCAGAGAATAGGAAAGGTCGCACTTGGTTGAGCCGATGAAAATACTGGGCCCCGCAGAAACGAAGGTGCGTCCAGGCCTGTCTCCGACGAGAATTTCTTCAATGGCAAAATTGGCCTGATCGAGCGGGACAGGGGTACCATGGATGACCAGGCGGCCGGGGATATAAGGCGGGGTATTCGGCAGTTGTCCGAGGTAGCGAAAGAGGCGGATACCCACGCAGAATTTTTGCTGAGCGACGATGGTTTCCTGGTTTTGAATGCTGGCATAGACGCCGGAGACGCCGCTTTCATCACGGACATAAATGTGTTGGTTATGCACCCACAAACTGGCATGGACAGGAGAAACAAAAGGATCATCCGCAAAGAGCAGTTGTCCGCGGGTGCGGCCTATGTGCATTTTCTGGCTGAGTGCAAAACGTTGTCCTCGATAGGTTCCCGTCAGAGCCAAAAGGGTATAAGGTTTGTTGGTGAAGGTAGAAAGGTGCCGGGTGGGGGGCGTAGAAGGGCGTCGTTCAAAAACGGGAGTAAAAGAGGGCGTAGGGGAGGAAAACCCGACAGGAGGAAGCGTATTGGTCGCAGCATAAAGCATATCTCCAGGGGTGGAGTTGGCAGTCGGGAGGGGAGAGGACGGCAAAAGGGCAGCCGGGGGAGGCGGCGGGGGCTGAGCAGGGAGTGCAAGTTTGGGTGGAGCCGTCAGGGCGGGGGCTGGAATATTGACGGAGGAGGGGGTTGGCCGCTGGGGCGTCAGGGGTGGAAATGCGGGAGGTGGAGAGGCGGGTTGGTTTTCCAGCAAGACTTGGCCGCAGCTGGAGCACTGCTGTGAAGCAGCCGGGCTGAGAAAGTCACAAGCCGGGCAAATAATCCCTAAGTTATTGAGCAGAAGCGACGCCATGACAACCTCGGTATACGAGCTAAAGATGGGCAGAAGCAAGAGACAAACATTGCCTGACACATCCTCTACACTGTAGCATTCTAACCATTGATACGCCTAAGTGACATTTTGCAGCGAGTGAGCACTTACCACTCGAATCCAGATCTGGAAATGATCAAAAGGGCCTACGTGTATTCAGCCAAAGTACACCAAGGCCAAATCCGCAAATCCGGAGAGCCCTATCTGGTGCACCCGTTGGAAGTTGCGGGTTTGCTGGCCCAGCTGCGCCTTGACGAAGCGTCCATTGTTGCAGGGCTTTTGCATGACACCCTGGAAGACACCCTGGCCACGGAAGGAGAGTTGGAGGAGCTGTTTGGCTCTGAAGTACTCTCCATTGTGGATGGCGTCACGAAGCTTTCCAAATATTCTGCTGCCGCCAATTTGGGGCAGGAAGAAAAGCAGGCAGAAAACATTCGGAAGATGTTGGTGGCGATGGCCAAGGACATTCGCGTCATTCTCGTCAAGCTGGCCGATCGCACGCACAACATGCGGACGCTCGATCACATGAAAGAAGAGACGCAAGTGCGGATTGCGCGTGAGACGGTGGACATTTTTGCGCCGCTGGCCAACCGCCTTGGCATTGGTTGGATTAAGTCCGAGCTGGAAGATTTGTCCTTCAAATATTTAAAGCCCGTCGAATACAACGCCTTGTTGAAGAAGGTGCAAGAAAAGCAAAAAGAGCGTGACAAATACCTGGATGAAGTATGCGCCATCATTTCACAGAAGCTCAAAGTTGCGGACATAGAGGCAACGGTTTCAGGCCGTTTCAAGCACCTGTCGAGCATCTATCGAAAGATGCGCAACCAGAACATTGAGTTTGATCAGATTTCCGACATCATCGCCTTTCGCATCATCGTCGACGGCCTGGCGCAGTGCTATGAGTCTCTGGGTTTGGTGCACCAGATGTGGAAGCCGGTCCCCGGGCGTTTTAAAGACTTCATAGCAATTCCCAAACCCAACCTCTACCAGTCGCTGCACACGACGGTGATAGGCCCTTTGTCCGAGCGGATTGAAATACAAATTCGCACCCGGGAGATGCATCGCATTGCCGAAGAAGGCATTGCGGCGCATTGGGTATACAAAGAAGGCAAGAAGAGTTTTACGTCCAAGGGGGACTTTGCGGACAAAAGCAATGAGGCCTTTGCATGGCTTCGTCAGCTTGTCGAGTGGCAGACGGACTTGAAGGATTCGCGCGAATTTTTGGACACGGTGAAGGTGGATTTATTCACCGACGAGGTTTTCGTTTTCACGCCGATGGGAGAGGTACGCTCTTTGCCGCGGGGAGCGACGCCGGTGGATTTTGCCTATGCCATTCACTCTGACATTGGCAATCGCTGTGTCGGCGCCAAGGTGAACGCGAAAATTGTGCCTTTGCGCTACAAGTTGAAAAATGGGGACACCGTTGAAGTACTCACCAACCCGCAAGCGCACCCGTCGAGTGATTGGCTGAATTTCGTCAAGACAGGCCGGGCGCAGCAGCGCATTCGCGGCTTCATCAAACAGCAGCAGCGTGAAATCAGCCTGCGGCTGGGCAGTGAATTGGCCGACAAAGAGTTTCGAAAGGTGGGTTTGGCGCGCAACAAACTCAGCAAGACAGGCAAGCTGAAAGCCCTGGCCGAAAGTCAGGGCTACCGCTCCGAGACCGACTTGCTTGTCGCCATTGGCTATGGAAAAGTTTCGGCCTTGCAGATGGCAGAAAAGCTTGTCAACGCAGAGAAGAAGGAGCCTGCTTCTCGTGTCAGCATGGAGAACGTGACAGGCTTGTTTGACAAGGTGACGAGCTTTGCCAAGAAGATTGTGGGCCAAAAATCCAGCAGCAGCGGGGTGAGCATTGCAGGCATCAACGATGTTTTGGTGCGCTTTGGCCGTTGTTGCAACCCTGTGCCGGGAGATCCGATTATTGGGTTTATTACGCGCGGCCGAGGCGTCACCGTGCATGTGCTGGGGTGCTCCAAAGCCTTGTCGACAGATCCGGACAGGCAAGTGGACGTGGCGTGGAATGTGGATGAGGGCTTCAAGAGAAGGGTGAGTTTGCGACTTTTGACCATCAACCGTCCGGGTGTTTTGGCAGACATTTCGAACACCTTTTCAAAGCGCGACGTCAACATTTCCCAGGCCAATTGTCGCTCCACAGGCGATGACAGAGCCGTCAACACTTTTGAAGTCGGCGTAAGGGATGTGAAGCAACTCAACGAGTTGATGCGCAACCTCGAAAAATTAGACGGCGTCTTTTCTGTGGAGCGCCTCTAAGCACAAGGAGTGAGATGTCAGGCCACAACCGATGGACCAAAATTAAACGCCAGAAAGCAGCCCAGGGCGCCAGCAAGGGAAAGTTGTTTACCAAGCTCATTCGAGAAATGACGGTTGCTGCAAAACAAGGCGGTGGAGATGTGGCAGGCAATGCGCGTCTAAGGCTTGCCGTACAGGCTGCGCGTGAAGCCAACATGCCCAATGACACCATTGTGCGGGCCATCAAAAAAGGCACGGGGGAGCTGGAGGGGGCGGCCCTGGAGGAGGTGGTTTATGAAGGCTACGGCCCGGGGGGTGTTGCCATCCTCGTGGAGTGCCTGACAGACAACTTAAACCGAACAGCAGGGGACATTCGCTCTGTGTTTTCCAAGCAGGGAGGAAACCTCGCGGCAGCGGGTTCCGTTCGCTTTCTTTTTGAGAAGAAAGGCGTTATTGGGTTGGAAGCTTTACTGAGTGAGGAGGAAGTGATGGAAAAAGCGATTGAAGCGGGGGCGGAGGATGTTGTTTTCATCGAAGGGGAGGGCTGGGAGGTGCGAACGCTTCCTGCCGACTTTCAGCAAGTGGTGCAGGGTTTGGAGCAAAGCAAGCTAAAGCCGCGCGCAACGAGGTGGAACTATTTTCCGAGCACTCTGGCGAAGGTTGAAGGGGAGGCGGCAGAAAAACTCATGAAGCTTCTGGAGCTGCTTGAAGAGCATGACGATGTGCAGAATGTGTTTTCCAATTTTGAAATGGACGACGCCACCATGGATGCCATCTCCGACTCCTGACTTGAAGCCAAGGCACACTCCATGCGCATATTAGGTGTCGATCCGGGAAGCAGGTTTGTTGGTTTTGGGATGATAGGCATTCATGGCCATGCTTACCACTGCCTGGACTACGGCGTTATTCGTGCAGTCCACCTGAAGCATTTGGACGAAAAACTGCTGTGTATTTTTCAGGCGATTCAAGCGCTGCTTCACAAGCACAAACCCGATGCGGTGGCGATTGAAGGCATTTATGGAAAACCCCAGAAGATGCACGGCGCCTTGTTGCTTGGCCAGGCGCGCGGTGCCGCTTTGCTGGCTGTGGCTTTGGAGAAGGTGCCCGTCTTTGAATACGCTCCCTCGCGCATCAAAAAAGCCGTGGGTGCAGGCGGCAACAGCAGCAAGGCCGCAGTCATGCGCATGGTGCACATGTTGCTTCAGTTGCCCAAGCAGCGCATGCGATCCGATGCTTATGATGGGTTGGCCATTGCGCTTTGCCATGCGCACGCGGTTTTGGGTTTAGGGCGCTCCACCTTGTCCACTTCGCCCAAGTTGTCCGCCTCGCCCGCATCCAAAGGCCCTGCTTCTTCATTTGCCGAACGTTTGAAAACAAGTTACGTCGCCCCGAAGGAAGCCAAATGATTGCCCGACTGTCAGGGACTCTTGAAGACAAAGCCAAAGAGGAGATTGTCATTGATGTTGCAGGCGTGGGCTACCGCGTATTTTGTTCCGCGCAAACCTTGTCCAGGTTGCCGGCATTGCATGGGCCGGTGAGTTTAAGAGTGCGCACCGTTGTGCGCGAAGACGCTTTGGACTTGTATGGCTTTGTCGAGTCTTCCGAAGAAAGCATGTTTTTGTTGCTGACGTCTGTGCCCCATATAGGCCCCAAATTGGCGATGGGCATTCTTTCAGGCATAGAAACCGATGAGCTGTGTGCTGCTTTGCGCAAGGGAGATTCCGCTCGGTTGACCTGTCTGCAGGGGATTGGAAAAAAAACAGCCGAGCGCTTGGTTTTGGAACTGAGAGACAAAGTCGCTGCTTTGCCCCTCAAGAGTGCGAGCGTGCCTGTGTCTGCGGGCGCTGCTGTGCTGTCGACAGATCTTATTTCCGCACTCGTCAACTTGGGTTACAAAGAAAACAAAGCACGCGCGGCCGTGCTTTTGGCGGTGGAGCATTTGGGTGAAGAAGCTGGATTGGAAGCCCTCCTCAAAGAAGCTTTGAGACATTGCGGGCGTTGAAAGAGGATGGTGAAGTGCCTTGGCAAGACAAAAAAACTCTGTTTTAGAAGCTGAATGCGCCACAGAAGATGTGCGCACAGAAATTTCCTTGCGCCCCAAAAGTTTCGCAGACTACGTAGGGCAAACTGAACTTATAGAAAAAATTAAAATTTATGTGAAGGCAGCACAAGAGCGTCGCGAAGCTTTGGACCATTGTCTGTTTTCAGGCCCTCCCGGGCTTGGAAAGACTTCTTTGGCGCATATTCTTGCGGCGGAAATGAGAGCAGGCCTGCACATCACCTCCGGGCCTGCGCTGGAAAAGAAAGGCGACTTGGCGGGCATTCTCACGAATTTGGCTCCCGGGGACATTCTGTTCATCGATGAGATTCACCGCCTGAGCTCTGTGGTCGAAGAATATTTATATCCCGCGATGGAAGATTATCGCCTGGACATCACCATCGACTCCGGCCCGGCCGCCCGCGCGATGAAGATCGATCTGTCGCCGTTTACGCTGGTGGCTGCCACCACGCGTGTGGGCCTGCTGACCTCGCCCTTGAGGAACCGTTTTCAGATACAAGAGCGCCTGGAGTTTTATTCTCTAGAAGAGCTTGTGCAAATTCTGCGTCGCTCTGCACAGGTGTTGTCTGTGCAGTTAGAGCCTGCAGGGGCTGCAGAAATAGCGCGACGCTCGAGGGGGACGCCGCGGATAGCGATACGTTTGCTTCGACGTGTACGCGATTTTGCGCAGGTTCAGGCGCAAGGGCGCATTCACCTTTCCTTGGCGTCTCAAGTTTTAGATCGCCTTCAGGTTGACAAACAGGGCTTGGATTTGATGGATAGGCGGTTCTTGAAAATTTTGGTCGAAAAATTTTCGGGAGGTCCCGTGGGGATTGATACTTTGTCCGCGGCCCTGGGAGAGGAGAAGGAAACTTTGGAAGAAGTCAGTGAGCCCTTTTTGTTGCAGCAAGGTTTATTGCAAAGAACGCCGAGAGGCCGCATTGCTACGGATAGGACTTGGGAGTATATTGGGTGTGCAAGGCCGGATAAGAAAGAAGCAGATTGAATGGAAAAAGCATTGCTTCGTTGCATATATGTTCAACAAGTGAGACAGCAGATTTCTGTACGATGGAACGAGGAGGAGGCGCAGGTGGGGCAATTTTCTGTTTTTCTTGGTTTTAGGAAAGCTGGTTTGTCATGATGTCTGGCTGGCAATTAACATTAAAGCGGCCTGTTTTTTGCTCGGGTATAGGGTTGCATTCCGGAAAGCCGGTGGCGTTGTCCATAGTGCCTGCGTCCGTGGACAGTGGGATTGTTTTTGTTCGCACAGACTTGCCTGGCAAGCCGGCGATTCCTGCACTGTCTGAGAAAGTTTTGGACACTTCCTTGGCGACGACCATTGGCAGGAAGGGAGAGAGTGTTGGGACGATTGAACACTTGATGGCGGCCTTGAGGGGTTTGGCCATTGACAATGTGCGTGTAGAAGTCAACGGTCCGGAGCTGCCGATTATGGATGGGAGTGCAGCGCCCTTTGTCGCCTTGTTGCAAGAAGCGGGACTGAGAGAGCAAGGGACGCCCAAGACGTATATGTTGATAAAGAAAGTCGTGACGGTGAGAAGCGGCGACAAGTTCGCGTCTTTGGCTCCCGACACGGAATGGCGGGTGGACTGCACCGTCGACTTCCAGCATCCGCTCATTACAAACCAGACTTTTGGAATGAAAGTCACTCCGGAATCCTTTGTGGATGAATTGGCAAGGGCTCGAACCTTCTGCTTCCTGGAGGACATAGAAAAACTCAAGCAAGTTGGCTTGGCTCAAGGTGGCAGCCTGGAGAATGCAATTGTTGTGGACAAATTCTCCATTCTGAATCCCGAGGGTTTGCGCTTTCCCGATGAGTTTGTTCGTCATAAGTTTTTGGATGCTTTGGGCGATCTGGCTTTGTTGGGCAGGCCTTTGCTGGGGCACCTGACGGCCTATAAGACGGGACACACACTGAACCAGCAATTGGTTCAAGCCGTGCTGGCGGATGCGAGTGCATTTGAGTTGATAAGGCTTCGGCCGGAAGAAGCAGATCTCAGCGTTTCCGCGTTGATTCAAGGTGCGGTGCCTGCACCGCGCATTGCATGAAACCTTGCTCTTGCGGTTGGCAATGTTTCGGCATATGAAGCCCGACATGTCGAAATATTCTTACGTAGTTTTTGCTTCGTTGGTTTTTTGCATCAGCTTGAGCGCTTGCACGCCCACTTCCAAGGGCTCCAAGAGTGCTGCTTCCCAAAGCACTGCGAAGGGTGCTTCCAGTCAGGAACCTGGCGTGGTGGTTGCTGCATTTGGCACTCAAACCCTCACCCTCAAAGACATTGACGCAGAGCTTGGAGAGTCCCTCTACAATGCCCGAAAGCACACGGCAACGCGCATGGCTTTTGAGGCCATTCTCAATGAGAAGGCAAAGCAGCAAGGGCTGACATCCGATGAGTTGATAAAGAAAGAAGTGGACGCGCGCGCGACGCCTCCGACAGAGGCAGAGATGATGGCCGTCTTCGAATCCAGTCGCGCACAATTGCCGCCTGACATGACATTTGAGCGCGTGAAAGGGGACATTGAAAACTTTCTGAGAAGTCAATCCGCCCAAAGGGTGATGCCGGAATTGCAAGAGGCATGGTTGGCAGAAGCCAATTATAAATTCACCCTGGTGTATGAGCCCAAGCGCGTGGACGTAGAGGCCATAGGCCCTTCCAAGGGGCCTGAGAAGGCTGAAGTCACCATTGTGGAGTTTTCAGATTTTGGATGTTCCTTTTGCAGGCGAGGCGCTCAGACGACTTCGGAAATTGTCAAGGCTTACCCAGACAAAGTGAAGGTGCATTTCCGCCATTTTGCCATGAGGGCCCCCAAAGCTTCAGAAGCCGCACTGTGCGCGCATGACCAGGGCAAATTTTGGGAATACCACGACGTTTTGTTTGAAAACCAACACAAGCACGAAGTGGAGCACCTCAAGGAATATGCCAAGACGCTGGAGTTGGCGCAGCCTGCGTTTGATGAGTGCCTGGACTCAGGAAAACATACCAAAACCGTCCAAAGAGACATCGACGCCGGCAAGCTTGCGGGTGTCCAGGGAACGCCGGCATTCTTCATCAACGGCATTCTGGTGAGCGGCGCGCAGCCCATTGAGAGATTCAAAGAGCTTATTGAGAGCGAGCTGCAGGCCAAGTGAGCCTTGCATCCCAAAAGCTGGTTTTGGCCGCGGACCTCCCTTTGGGTTTGGCGCAAAAGCTTTATTCTCAAATAGCTGTGCATTTTGGGGTGGTGAAGGTAGGCCTTTCTCTTTTTGTGGAGCATGGCCCCAAGGCTGTGGAGGTTTTCCAGAAGCTTGGGGCGCGTGTTTTTTTAGATCTCAAATTGCATGACATTCCCAACACGGTGGGCCTGGCTGCACAGCATGCAGCCGCCATGGGAATTGACTATTTGACGGTGCATGCTTCCGGCGGAAAGGCGATGCTGAGTGCTGCCCTGGAAGGAGCCGCCAAAGGCGCTGCGCTGGGCGGCCATCCGCCTCCCAAGCTGTTGGCTGTGACGGTGTTGACGTCCATGGATGAAGCCACCCTGAAAGCTTTGGGCGTGGACAAAGAAGTCTATTCACACGTGGAGCGTTTGGCCTTGCTGTCACGCGAAGCTGGCATGACAGCTTTGGTTTGCTCTGCCCAGGAAGTGTCTGCATTGAGGCAGCGTCTGGGAGGCGATGTTGTGCTGTGCACCCCCGGCATACGTCCCCAGGGGGCAAAGAAAGCGGACCAATCCAGGGTACAAACGGCAAGTCAGGCCATTCTTTCAGGGGCGGATTTGTTGGTGGTGGGCCGCCCTGTGTATGAAGCTGAAAACCCACAGCAAGCCGCATCCTTGCTGGAAGCAGAAGTCGCAGCCGCTTTGGGTGGGGTGGGGGCTAAGACAATAATTTAAGTCGAAGGCCCTTAAGTTTTCCCACCTGAATGAGGTATTCACCGGCTTCCAATTCCGTTTTGACGTCGCTGACTTTCTCGCGGCCTACGCGCACGCCTCCTTGCTCCAGCAACCTGCGCGCTTGAGAAGCTGAATCCGCCAGCTGTGTTTGCGCCAGAATTTTGGCAAGCGAAAGTTTTGGAGCTCCGTCAAGGCGCAATTCCATGCATGGAAAGTTTTCGGCATGAATTTCTTTGCGCGCAAAGCGTTGCTCAAAGTCTCTGGCAGCTTTTTGCGCAGCTTCGTGGCCGCAAAAGCGTTGTGTCATTTCGAAAGCCAGCTCGATTTTCGCATCCTTTGGGTTTTTCCCTTCGGACTGCGTCGCTTGTTTGAGCGCTGCAAGCTCCAGAGTGCTTTTGGAGGAGAGCAACTCAAAATAGCGCCACATCAAATCATCCGAAATGGACATGAGTTTTCCAAAAATCTGCTCTGGAGGCTCATCAATCCCAATATAGTTGCCAAGGCTTTTGGACATTTTATCGCCCACAAGCCGGCCGTTTTCCATATGCGCGTCGGTGCCTTCTAAAATGGGGCCTGTCATGACAACTTGAGGCACAAGCCCATAGTCGCGCATGAGGTGTCGGCCCACCAGCAAGTTGAAAATTTGGTCCGTGGCACCCAATTCAACATCCGCCTTCAAGACGACGGAGTCATAGGCCTGAAGCAGAGGATAAAGAAATTCATGCAAAGCGATGGTGCGCCCGTCGCGCAGACGCTGTTTGAAGTCCTCTCGCTCAAGCATTCTTGCGACAGAATAATGCGAAGCTAAGCGCACAAGCCCTTCGGTGCCGAGTGGATCCAACCATTCTGAGTTGAAGCGCACCTCTGTTGTTTCCGGATCCAAAATTTTGAAAACCTGTCGCTTATAGGTTTCAGCATTGGCTGAAATTTCCTCGCGTGACAAAGCCGGCCGAGTCAAATTTTTTCCAGAAGGGTCTCCAATCATCGCTGTGAAGTCACCAATGAGAAAAACGACTTTGTGACCAAATTGCTGAAAACGGCGCATGCGCGCAAGCAACAAAGTGTGCCCCAAATGCAAATCAGGCCGACTTGGATCAAACCCCGTTTTAATGATGAGCGGTTTTTTTTCATCAAGGGAGCGTTTGAATTTCTCTAAAAGTTCTTTTTTAGAGTGGAGGTCCACGCTTGCGCGCGTGGTTTCAATAAACTGCTCTTCGGGAGTTGCTTGAGAATAGAAGGCCATGGTTAGCCGCCGCGCTTATGCATTTCAAGGTGTGGGTTTTCGAGAAGCTCTTTTTCTGTTTTGAATGCCATTCTGTCTTCCAGCTTCAGCCTTTGTTCCGCGCCTTTTTCTGTGCGCTGTTTCCAAAAGGAAGAAATGATTTTTTGCAATTCCAGGTGGTTTTTCCCATCGCGCAATTCTTTTTTCAAGTCCAGGCCTTCGGTGGCATAGAGGCAGGCAAACAGCTTGCCGTCAGCGCTCAAGCGGATGCGGTTGCACTTTTCGCAAAAGGGAGCAGAAGCAGAAGCGATGATTCCAAAGACAGTACCGTCGCTCAGTTGATAGCGTTTGGCGGGGGCGGCAAGTTTTTCTTCGAGGGGGGTGATGGTTCCAAAGCTTTGCTCAATGCCTTGCAACATTTCTTGTCGAGTGACCACTTGTCCCCAGGACCAATTCAGCGCTCCTGCAACATCCATGTACTCAATGAAGCGGATTTCAGCATTCCTCTCTTTTGCAAATGCAAGCAATGCGGGCAATTCATCGTCATTGAATCCACGAATGACAACCGTGTCCAGTTTCAATTTTTTCGAAAAGCCTGCCTGGGCGGCAGCGTCAATGCCTTGAAGCACTTGGCGATGGAAGTTGCGTTTGGAGATTTGCTCAAAACGTTGGGGCTGCAAACTGTCCAAACTCACGGTGAGTCGGTGCAGCCCGGCTTCCTTGAGTGGGAGAGCCAAGGGCGCAAGCTCAACGCCGTTGGTGGTGAGCGCAAAGTCTTCAAGTTGTGGCTTGCTGGCCAACAGATGGACGAGCTCGGTGAGGTTTTTGCGCAGCAAAGGCTCTCCGCCCGTAAGCCGCACCTTGTGAACGCCCATCGACAAGAAGAGATGAACGAGCATGGAAATTTCTTCAAAAGAAAGCACGTCCGTTTTCGACAACCAGGTATAGCGAGCGCGCGGCATGCAATAAAAGCAACGCAGGTTGCACCTGTCGGTGAGAGAAAGGCGCAAATCCGACATTGCTCTATGGTGAGTGTCGAAGATCATAAAGAGAGCCCGTGCTCATTCATAGCGGTCTGTTGTAAGTTTCGGCGCAAATTCTCAGCAATCCCTTTTCGCCAATGGACAAAAAAGCTTCAATCAGAACAGGATCAAACTGGCGACAAGCATAGCGGGCAATTTCTTTGAGGGCGGAGGCGAGGGCGATTCCCTTTCGATAGGGGCGGTTGCGTGTCATGGCATCCAAAGCGTCGGCGATGGCAAAAATCCGTGCGCCGAGGGGAATTTCTTCTGCCGTTCGTCCATGGGGGTAGCCTGTCCCGTCATAGTGCTCATGGTGGTTTAGGACAATTTCTGCCGCTTCACTGAGAAAGGGAATGGGTTTTATCATCTGGTAGCCGATGAGCGGATGGCGGCACATTTGTTCCCATTCTTCCGGCGTCAATTTGTCGGGCTTCAGCAAGACAGCATCCGGCACGCTGATTTTTCCAATGTCGTGCAGCAAGGCGCCTTGTCCAATGACTTGCAACTCTCTGCTGGTGAGTTTCAATTGTCTGGCAATGGCCAGGGTATATGTGACGACGCGAAAGGAATGCTCCGAGGTTTCCTGCTCGCGGGTATCCAATGCGGAAACGAGCGCCAGGATCATGTTTTGATAATTCCGGTTGATGTTTTTCAGAGACGTTTGCAATTCGTGGGTGCGGTTTTTGACAGTCGTTTCCAATTCGCTCTGATAGCGCTCTTTTGTCAGCTCGATGCTTTTTTGAGCCTTAATCCGCTCAATCGTTCGAACAAGCTCCGCTATTTTGGGTGGCTTGAGGAGATAGTCCGAGGCACCTGCGCGCAAGCAGTCCATTGCCAATTCTATTTCGCCCAGTGCCGTGAGCATGATGACGGGCGTTCCGGTATGAAGCTCCTGAATTTTTTTAAGCAACCAACTCCCATCATTGCCGGGCATTTTAACATCGCTGATGACCAGGGCAAAGGGGGAGGAGGAGAGGGCTTTCAAGGCGGCTTCTGCATCCTGTGCGGCTGCGCATTGATAGCCTTCTTTTTTCAGCAGCGCAGAGAGCATATTGCAGATAACCCTGTCGTCATCGACAATCAGAATGTTTTGCGTGAAGTGTTTGTCGAAGTCGCCGAGCATGGTTGTTTCAGGTTGGAGCATGAGCAAAGCGTGTATGGCTGAAGGGCCTTATATCCAAAGAAGGTATCTTTTCATAGACAAGCTCGGCGACCAGCTGTGCCGTCATGGGAGCTGCGGCGATGCCGTTTCGAAAATGCCCAATTGCCAAAATAAGTCCTTGAGGTGTTTTGGAGAGAACAGGAAGCCCGTCTGTTGTTGCTGGCCTGAGGCCTGACCAGCAGCGAAGGAAAGCAGCTGTGCTGAGTTTGGGACAATAGCTTTGCGCCATACTCATAATATGAGCGATGCCGCGGACTGTGTTGCTTTTGTCGAAGCCCACATTTTCCATGGTGCTTCCCAGCGTGACACGGCCATCCGTCTTGGGGATTGCGTAGGCGCCTGTGGCCATGATGAAGTGACGAAACAAAGGCCTTGTGCAATCGACGTCCACCAATTGTCCCCGACAGGGGTACACCGTTTGGGCAGGCAAAGGAAGGCCCGACAAAGAAGCGCTCCACGCGCCTGTCGCCACAATGACTTGGTCTGCTTCCATGCAACGGCCTTCCACCAGGGCGCCCACCACACGCCCGTGGCGCTCCAGAATTCCTTGCACCTTTTTGCGTTGAATGTCGACACCCGCGTTGAGAGCGGCCGCCAGGAGGGCGCGCATGACAGCGGGAGGGTCCACCTGAATGTCCTCAGGGAAGTGGAGGGCCGTCAAAACAGCAGGAGAGAGGTTGGGCTCCAGAATGCGCGCTTCGTTTCCATCCAGCAATTCAAACGGAAGTCCCAGGGCTTGTTGCCATTGAGCTGTTTGCTTCAGCTCTTCGGCCTGGCTTGGCTCCAAAGCGATGCGCAAGGCGCCAAAGCGCCGAAGCTCCACGGGCATGCGTGTTTCTTCCTCAAGTTGTGCGGCAAAGTTTGTCCAAAGCTTGCGACTGGCCAGGCCCAGCTCCAAAAGAGGGCCCGGCTGGTGCGCTTCCATTTGGGGTGCCACCATGCCCCCTGCGGAGGCAGAGGCTTCCTGCCCTGGAGCGCCTACGTCGATGAGGGTGCAGGTTTCTCCTTTGCGTGCGAGTTGGCGAGCGATGGACAAACCGATGATTCCGCCTCCAAGAATAAGTATATTCATGGCAAAGAGTCTCCTGGCGAAGAAAATGAGACGTGGTTCATATCTGCTTTCGGGCGCGAAAAACTCCAGCCGCCTGTTCTCCAATAAAAAAAAGCGAAGGCGACCAGCGCCAAAAGCATGAGCACCAAGGTGCGTGTAGGAAAAGGGCGCAAAAGAAACCTCCGGGGCACGAATACTTCACAGGACTTGCGCTATAGCACCAGGGTGCTATCAGGCCAAGAGACTCTCGCACTTGGGGTGAACTCCATGTCTGAAATGTATGATCTCATTGTTATGGGTGGCGGCCCTGGTGGCTATGTTGCAGCCATTCGCGCAAGACAACTGGGCCTGAAAACGGCCCTTGTTGAAAAAGACGGCCAATTGGGTGGCACGTGTTTGCACCGAGGTTGCATTCCCACAAAGTCCTTGCTGTGGACAGCAGAGCTCTATTCGCATGTCCTGGAGGCCGCGGCATTTGGCATTGAGCTTGAGAAGCCGCGCGTCCATTGGGAAGCCGCACAGGCGCACAAAGCCAAAGTTGTCAACAAAGGGGCTTTGGGCATTGACTACCTCATGAAGAAGAACAAGGTAACGGTATTTCACGGCCACGGCCGTCTTCTGGGCAAAGGCCAGGTGGAGGTGGCAAAAGCGGGAGCGAAGGAGGGGGAAAAGCAGTTGCTTCAAGCCAAGCACATTGTTTTGGCAACAGGCTCCATTCCGCGCTCTTTGCCGAATGTTGTTGTGGACCACCAGAGGGTGTTGAATTCGGATTCCATGTTGCAAATTCCGCAGCTGCCCAAAAGCCTCATTGTGCTGGGGGCAGGCGCGGTGGGGACAGAGTTTGCTTCCATATTCAACCAACTGGGGGCGGAGGTAACTTTGGTGGAATACATGCCCCATGTGCTGCCGATAGAGGACGAGGACATTTCCAAAGAGTTGGAGAAGCATTTGAAGCGCCGAAAAATGACATTGGCCCTGGGGGCCTCGGTGGAGAAGGTGGAGGTGACGCCTCAGGGGGTGAAGGTGACAGCAAAGAAGGAGGGAGAGGTGGTGGCATTCGAAGCAGAATATCTGCTGTCAGCCGTGGGCCGAGCCCCGGTAACTTTTGGGGTGGGGATTGAAAACACCGCCATTCAGCTGGACGCCAAGGGTTTTGTGCCCGTGGATGCTTTTCAGCGCACCGCGGAACCCAATCTCTATGCCATTGGCGACATTTGCCCCACGCCGATGTTGGCGCATGTGGCTTCCGCGCAAGCCGTGCTTGCGGTGGAGCACCTGGCCGGAAAAAAGGCAGAGCCCATCCGCTACGACAGAATTCCGAGCGCCACCTATTGTTTCCCCGAAGTGGCCTCCGTGGGCCTTTCGGAGAAGAAGGCGAAGGAGAAGGGCCACGACGTGAAGACGGGCATTTTCCCCTTTTCCGCCATCAGCAAGGCCAGCATTTCCAACCAAGCCGTGGGCCTTGCGAAAATAGTGTCCGACAAAAAATACGACGAAGTGCTGGGCGTGCACCTGGTAGGCCCGCACGCCACGGAGTTGTTGGCAGAAGCCTGCATCGCCTTGCGCCTGGAAGCCACGACAGAAGACATTGCACGCACCATCCACGCGCACCCGACTTTGTCCGAAATTATGAGAGAGGCCGCCGAAGCAACCCTGGGCACGCCCCTCCACATCTAATCCCACTCGCCGCGCGCGCGGCTCTCAAACCGCGTATACTCCGAGAGGAAGACCAAATCCACGGAGCCGGTGGGGCCATTGCGTTGTTTCGCAACAATCAACTCCATGGGAATGGCCGAGCGGTTTTTGTTGTCTTCACCCTCTTCTTCGCGGTGGATGAACATGACGACGTCGGCGTCCTGCTCAATGGCGCCGGACTCGCGCAAGTCCGACAGCATGGGCCGGCCGCCCTTGCGCTCTTCGACTTTGCGGCTTAACTGTGAGAGGGCGACGACGGGGACTTCCAACTCTTTGGCCAGCTGTTTGAGGGAGCGGCTGATTTCGGCGACTTCCAGCTGTCGGTTTTCGACGCGCCCTCTTTGGTGCATGAGTTGGAGGTAGTCGATGACGAGGAGGGCCAAGTCAGGCTCTTTGGCTTTGAGTCTTCGTGCTTTGGCTCTCAAGTCAAAGGAGGAGAGGGCACCCGTATCATCAATGTAGAGTTTCACCTGAAAGAGTTCCGCCGCGGCGTCCTGGAGTTTGGCTTCGTCGTTGGCGCTCAAACGGCCTCCGCGCAGCTTTTTGACATCCACTTTGGCTGTGGTGGCCAAAAGCCGGGTGAGCAGTTGCAAAGAAGGCATTTCCAAAGAGAAGATGCCCACAGCGCGGTTTTCTTTTCGCGCGACACTCAAGGCCATATTCATCGCCAGGGAGGTTTTCCCGACGCCTGGGCGTGCGGCGATGACAACCAACTCGCCGGGGTGAAAACCCGTGAGGAGGGAGTCCAAGTCCAAAAAACCCGTCGACAAACCGGTGACGCCGGTGTCTGACTTGCGCATGCGCTCAAGCAGTGCCAGCGCGGACTCCATGAGCTCGCCCATGGGCACCAAATCGCCCGTGCGTCGCTTGTCAGAAACATAGAAGAGTTTGCGCTCCGCCTCGTCAATAATTTCGTCCAGCTCGCCGACGCTTTGGGAGGCAAGCTGAAAAATTTCTTTGGCGACATTGGCCAGGTTTCTGCGCGTTGCCTTCTCTTTGACAATTTTCGCATACTGGGCTGCGTTGTGCGCGAAGGGGACGCCCTGGTCCAGACTTGTCAAATAAGCCGGTCCGCCAACAACGGTGAGTTTCCCGCGCGTTTTGAGCTCTTCTGCAAGCGTCAACAAGTCGATGGGGCGGTGGCTCGAGTCCAGGGCCAGCATGGCTGAAAAAATTTCAACATGCGAAGGCAGAGCAAAATCTTCCGGCTGCAAAATTTCAGCGACAGAAGTCAGGAGGGAGCCATCAAACAGCAAAGCGCCGAGCACTGCACGCTCGGCACTCAAGTCTTCATGTTTGCGTTCGGCTAAAAGTTCCACGGCCGTCAGGCTTCGTCAACAACATCCAGTTTAATTTGAGCGCGGACGTCCTTGTGCAGTCGCAACTCAATATCAAAGCTGCCGGCTGTTTTGATGGGCTCAGGCAAGTGAATGGTGCGGCGCTCAATGTCAAAGCCTTTGGCCGCCAGGGCGTCTGAAATGTCCAAAGAGGTGACGGAGCCGTAGAGCCTTTTTTGCTCGCCCACTTTGCGTGCAATTTGCAAGGTGACGTGGGAGAGTTGCTCGGCCAAAACCTCAGCGGAACTTTTCATTTTGCGCTGGTGCAGTGCAATGACGGCTTTTTCATGCTCGAGCTGACGAAGGTTGGAGGCATTGGCAACGACGGCCAGCTTTTTGGGCAACAAATAGTTGCGTGCAAAACCATCCTTGACGGTGAGCAATTCGCCGGATTTTCCAAGTTTGGGAACGTCTTCTCTTAAAATAATTTTCATGGCAAAACCCCACTATCCTTGGACAACCAAATAAGGGATGAGCGCCAATGCACGAGCGCGTTTAATGGCTTTGGCAATTTGGCGTTGGTGTTTGGCGCAATTGCCGGAGATGCGGCGCGGAATAATTTTTCCACGCTCCGTGACAAAATATTTGAGAGCGGCCTGGTCTTTAAAATCCACCAGCAGGTTTTTGTCGGAGCAATAGCGGCACGCTTTTTTTCGGCTAAAAGCCCGTGCGCCGCGTTTGTCGTCTTCTGTCGCCGCGCGTTCGGCGTTTCGAAAATATTTTTCGCTGTTTGAGGCATTCATGTTTTTTCCCTGAAATTAAAGGTCATCGCCCATATCGTCATCATCATCCACGTCGCCGTCAAAAACACCCATTTCGGCGCGTTCTGCATCGCGCTCAGCACCACCTAAGGGGCGGTTGTCATCCACGTCGCCCGAAAGGTTAATGTCTTCGGAGACGGGGCGGGTTTCAGGATCGACGTTGTCAGCGAGTTTGACGGAGAGGTAGCGAAGGACATTGTCGAGGTTGCGCAGGTTGCGTTCCAACTCAGCGACCATGGCATGCCCACCCAAATAAAGCGCGTGGATATAAATAGCGCGGGGGTGGGTTTGGACTGGGTACATGGTGCGTTTTTTGCCCCACGTCGTGAAGCGAATCAGCTTACCGCCTTCGCGGTTAACAATGGTGCGGACACGCTCTTTGGTTTGCTCGACAACGTCATCCGGCAATTCGGGTTTTAACAGGAAGACGGTTTCATATTCGCGCAGCTTGGTGGCTGCTGAGGGTTGCGTCATGTTGTCTCCTCCCCATGGGAAAGCCCGCCCTCGTTGAGGCGAGCGGGGAACAGCCGGCTTTTGGCAAGCTGCGGACGGGAAACCACGCGCCCGTCACGTCGCGTTTTGAAGCAGACAAGCTCATAAATGCAGAAGCGAGCTTTTGTCAACCTGGAGTTTTCATGAAGACAAGGTGGATTGGTATTTCTCAAGCAAGTCATCCACAGCTTCGCGCAAATATTCGCTTTGGGCCACCCGGGTTTTTCGAGCCAGCTCGCGCAATTTGTCGACTTGTTCCGCGCTGACAAGGACATGCGTACACGTGGAGCTTTCTTCAGGGGCGCGAGAAGAAGACAGCAGCGAAGGGGGAGGAGGTTCCGGCATCATGAAGGCCTCACAGCAAAGCAGGTTTTCCTCCATTAAAGAGGGCTTTGGGGGGAAGTCAAATTTGCGGCCCTTGGTTTAGGGCTGCCGGGGTTTTTTCTTGTCGACTTTGTCGAAGGTTTTCTTTTGCCCTCCCCTCTATTCTCCCTCATGAAAGGTAAATGACTGTCACCCCGTCTCCCCCTTCTCCCGCCTCTCCGGCCCTGAAACTTTTGGCATAGGGCGAAGTGGACAAATACTTCCGCAAGGCTGTTTTCAGCGCCCCCGTCCCGTGCCCATGCACAACCCACACGCAGGCTTCTTCGGTACGCATGGCCTTGTCCAAAAACTGCTCCACAACACGCAAGGCGTCTTCCTGCCTCATGCCGCGCACGTCACACCTTGTGGAAGAAGAAGCTTCCTCCGCTTCTTTGGCAAAAGCCCCGGCGGCAGAAGCAGAAGAGGGCTTGGCCGAAGCTGCAGAAGAAAACAACTCTGAGAGGGCCACGCGAGAGCGCAGCATTCCTGCTGCAATGGTGGCATGTTTGTCGCTGACTTCCACCACTTCGACAAGGACTCCCCACGGAGGGAAAAAAGCCGTGGAACCCACCTCAAGAGGGGCCCCCAAAAGACTTTGGGGAGGGGCGGGGTATTTCGCCAGATGCAGTTTATGTTGCTGCTCCTGAATGCGCTCATAGACTTCTGTTTGAGCAGCTTGCAGCCGCTTGGCATTTTTCTCTTCGCGCAAAGCCTCCAACAGTTTGGCAATGTGCTGCTTGGCAAACTCAAGCTCCGCCTTGAGGGCTTGCCGAAATTTCACTTCATCCGTCGCACGCTGGTTTTTGGCTTCTTCGAGTTTCTCTTCCAACTGCGCGCGAAGTTGTTGCGTAGCCTCACGCTCTTTTGAGGCGGCTTGTCGCTCAGCAAACGCCGCATCCTTCGCCGCCGCAACTTCGGACAAAGCCGTACTCAACGCGGAGCCTGAATTTTGCGACAGGGCATGGGCCCTGTCGCAAATGTGTTGTGCCAAACCGACGCGCCTTGCAATGTCAATGGCCGAAGAGCTGCCTGCGCTCCCCAGGTGCAGCTTATAGGTAGGCAGCATGCCATTGTCGTCAAAGCCCACGCGCGCATTGCCAAGGCGCTTGTCGACATGCGCAAGCGCTTTCAGCTCCTCCAGGTGCGTCGTCACAAAGACGTGCGCGCTTTTTTCCAAAAGCGCCTCCAAAATGGCTGTGGCAAGCGCCGCCCCTTCGCGAGGCGCCGTGCCCGCAGCTATTTCATCAATCAACACGAGACTGTGAGGCTTGGCATTGTCGCAAATGTGAGAGAGGGCCGTTATATGGGCGCTGAATGTGGAAAGCCCCAAAGACAAGTCCTGAGCGTCCCCCACCAGCGCGTGCACGGAAGGGTAGAAAGGCATGACAGAAGCAGCTTGTACAGGAATGGGCAGCCCCGCCCTCACCATGAGTGCGCACAAGCCGACGGCCGTCAAAGTGACGGTTTTCCCTCCGGCATTTGGCCCCGAAATGACGAGGACGCGCGCGGGGTTTTCAAGCAAAGCGTCATTGGCGATGACGTCGGTGTTTTGCAAAAGCAAAAGCGGGTGGCGCAGGCAATAGAGGCAAAGCTTCTGGTTTTCAGAGGGCGCCTCCAGCTTGGGCGAAGCCGCTTGCATCTCATTGGCCAAAATGGCGGCGGCCTGGGCTTCGTCCAGTTGGGCACAGGCTTGAAAGCCGTCCAAAAGCGCATGGGCGTGAGCGCCGAGTTTGGCAGAAAGCTCCGCGAGAATGCGGCGCTCTTCGTTTTCGACTTCGGCTTGTGCAATGGCAAGCTCATTGCCCAGAGAAACCAGCGCCTGAGGCTCAATAAACAAGGTTTGCCCTGTTTGGCTGGAGTTGTGGACAATGCCGGGCACTTCGGCCTGGTGCTGGGTTTGCACGGGGACGACATAGCGGTTGTTGCGGATGCTGAAATAGTTTTCGCGCAAGGTGGCGGCGAATTTGGGGTTGGCGAGGAGGGCTTCCAACTTGGCTTTTATAGAGCGGTGCAAAGCGCGCGTACGTTTTCGCAACTCATAAAGCGCCTCGCTGGCGGTGTCCCGAATGTCTCCATTTAACTCAATGGACTTTTCAAGTTGCGTGGCCAGCGTCGACAAAACAGGAATGTTTTGCCCCAGCATTCCCAGGCGCGGCAAATGCGTTTCTCTGGCTTCCAAAAGCTCCGAGGTTTGCTCAAAAACAAAGAGGGCGCGCATGAGAGAAAGCAACTCTTTGGAGTCCAGGACAGCGCCTTTGGCAGCGCGCTCCACCCACTCTCGGCCGTCGCTTAAGTCTCCCAGCGGCAGACAAAGAGGCTCCCGAAGAAGCGTGCGCGCTTCCTCAATGAGGGCCATGGCCTCCTGTGCTTCTTCCAGAGTGTCCAAGAAGGGGCGCTTGAGGGCGCGCTCCTGGCCCAGGGAGGTTTGGCAGCGCAGCGCGAGGGCGCCAAGAATGTTGTCATAGCGAAGGTTGGCTTGAGTGGAGGGGCTGAAACTCACGTCGTGTTTCCAGGAAGAAGAGGAGGGGGGAGGCAAGAAAAGCGCAAGCAGGGGGGGAGCAGGTTTTGGGTAGATCTTTCGAAGGACAAGGCGTATTTCGCCCTAAAGCAATTGTCCAGACCGGATTAGGTTTGAAGAAGAAGGAAAGTCCATGCAACAAAAAACAAAAGTGAAGCTGGGCATAGACGTTTTAGCAGCAAAGAATTTCCAGAGGCTTCATGGCCTGCGGGTGGGGGCCATTGTGAATGCGAGCAGTGTGGACAGACATTTTCGACATGTGGCGGACATGCTGCATGAAAGCCCCGGTTTGTCGCTTCGCGCCCTGTTTTCCCCGGAGCACGGCCTGGGCGGCGCAGCGGCCTATATGGTGCCCGTGGCCGACAGCCACATGCCGGGCAACCCAAGCGCGCCCCTCCCCATTTTCAGCCTCTATGGCGAGGACACCGCCTCCCTCAAACCCAGGCCGGAGCATTTGGAAGGCCTGGACGCGCTGCTGTTTGACATTCAGGACATAGGCACGCGCTACTACACCTATGCTTACACCATGGCCCTGGCCATGCAGGCCGCGGCGCAGGCGAAGCTTCCCTTTTTCGTGCTGGACAGGCCCAACCCTCTGGGCGGCCTGGCCGTACAAGGCAACCTCGTGCAGCCCGGCTTCGAGTCCTTCGTCGGCCTCTACCCTTTGCCCACCCGCCACGGCATGACGGTTGGCGAGCTGGCTTTGTTGTTCAACCGTCACTTCGGCATAGGCTGTGAGTTGGAGGTGGTGGCATGCGAAGGGTGGAAGCGCCGCCAGCTGTGGCAGGAGACGGGGCTTTGTTTTGTACCGCCTTCACCCAACATGCCCAACCCGGAGACAGCCTTGGTATACCCCGGCATGTGCTTGTGCGAGGGCACCAACCTCTCGGAAGGCAGGGGCACCGCTTTGCCCTTTTTGCAATGGGGAGCGCCCTGGGTGGAGGGGAAGCGCCTGGCGGCAAAGTTGAATGCGCAGGGGTTGCCGGGGGTGGCTTTCCGCCCGGTACACTTCATTCCCGGTTTTGACAAGCACGCAGGCCAAGCATGCGAGGGGGTGTTTGTGCACGTGACGGATGCGCAAAGCTTTCTGCCCTGGGAGACGGGGGCGGCTTGTTGTTGGGTTGCGCAGAAATGTTTTCCGGAGCATTTTGCCTTCCGCACGGAGCCCTATGAGTTTGTCGAAAACATTTTGGCCTTCGACTTGCTTTCGGGCAGCGCCCGCTTGCGAGAGCGCATGCAGACGGCCGACAGCTGGGAGGACTTGCTGCAAAAAACACCCGAAGAGCAGCGCGCGTGGGAGGCCTTTTTGTCCGTACGTCAGCAGCATTTGCTGTACCCGGAGGAGGACTGAGCATGGACGTGGCTTTGCTGGGAGGCTCCTTCAACCCGCCGCACATGGGGCATGCGCTGTGCGCAAGCTTCGCGCGCACGGCCCTGGGCGCCAACGAAGTATGGCTGTTGCCGGCCTTCCGTCACCCTCTGGGAAAGCCGCTGGAAGCTTTTGAGCACCGCCTGGCCATGTGCCGTCTGTTGGCCGGGCAATTGGGAGCGTGGGCGAAGGTGAAGGACACAGAAGCGCATTTGGGAGGCGAGGGCCGCACGGTGGACTTGCTGGAGCATATGGTACCCGGGCACCCCGGGAAGCGCTTTGGGTGGTTGATGGGCTCCGACACGGTGGAGGACTTGCCTTTGTGGAAGGGTTTTGCGCGCATTCAGGAGTTGGTGGAGGTGGTGGTGGTGCAGCGTTTAGGCCACCCGGTGGAGGGGGCTTTGGGGCCGGGGTTGGTGTCGCTCTCTTCAACGGAAGTACGCAGACGGCTTGCAAACGGTGACATACCGAAGGGCTGGTTACCCACGGCGGTAGCAGCTTATATACAGACGCATCGACTTTATACCTCCGACCGTGAAAGGAGTCCCCTTGTACGCTGACAAGCACGTTGACATTCTCATTTCAGAAGCCCAGTTGAAAACCCGCGTGGAAGAAATGGCGCAGCAGTTGACGCGGGACTACCAGGGGAAAGCCTTGACGGTGGTTGCCGTCCTCAAAGGCGCTTTGGTGTTTTGCAGCGATCTGGTCCGACGCATGGACATGCCTTTGGAGATGGAGGTGTTGGGTGTTTCTTCCTATTCGGATGGCTCCGAAACCACGGGCGAAGTGCGCCTGAGCTTTGACTTGATGAAGCCCGTCGCCGGCAAGCACCTTTTGTTGGTGGAAGACATTGTGGACACGGGGCTGACCATCGACTTTCTGATAAAGACATTCGAAGCCAGAAAGCCCGCCTCCATCCGCGTATGCACCTTGCTGCAAAAGCCCGCGCGCGCGCGCATCCACGTCCCCCTCGACTATACAGGCTTTGTGGTGGACGATCATTTCCTCGTCGGCTATGGCCTGGACCATGCCGAGCGCTACCGCAACCTCCCCTTTATTGGTGTGCTCAAACCAAGCTAAGCGCGTTCATTCTGCAGGCGGCGGCTCTTCCACTTCCAAAGGTGCAGGAGGAGGCTCTGCAGAAAGGAGGAGAGCACCTTGGATGACAAGGCCAAGTTGGCGGAGGGCAGGCTCCAAAGCAAGGAGGGCATGGGAGGCCAATGGGGTATTTTTGTTGGGTGTTTGTGCCGCCAGTCTGAATTGCTCAACGGTTTCCCTCAAGAGGAGTTCTGCTTGGGCCAACCGCGTTTTGGCAAGGGAGAAGGAGGCCTCTGCGCGCAAGGTTTTGAGGGCATGTTGTTGCTGATCGCTGATGCCCTTTAAGCGCTCTGCTCGGTTTAAATAATAGATGCCGCGCTCTTGCTGGGCAGATTCTTCAGAAAGAATGCGTGGTTTCGCAAGAGATTCGAGGATGGGGAAGAGGGCTCTGTCCAGCTCCACCACATTTCTGTATTTGGATGTTTCAATGCCGTCGGGCAGGAAACCTTCTAAGGGCAAAGGGAGATAGGCTTCATTTTCCGGGTTCCAGGGTTTGGAACCGAAGGGCAGAAACTTTCCTTTGTTGATAACCAGTGTATCGTCCACAACATGCAAGGTGAAAGTTTGAGCATTGATATTAGAGAGCAGATAAACTACCAAAGCAGCTAGGCCGACAATGACGAGAGTGACAAGCAGCCTGACAAAAAATCGGACAAGCTTCCTGCCAAAGGATACAGAAGGGGTGGAAGTTGAATTGCTCATATGCTTTTCAAATACAGAGTTGTATAAAAGGGTTTCTGGGAGAGAGACAGAGATAAGTTTAGGGGGTTTTCGTGTCTACAACCTTTAAGAGATGGGGTCAAAGCGAACTGCTCCCGCGCTATATTTTTGCGGAGTCCATCATTGCCCACCAGCGAATTCTCGAGATTGGCGCGGTAGCGTCGACGGAGGGGATGTCTGCGTACTTTTTGCTGATTAGAGGCGCCCGGACGGTTGTTGCTTGCGACAGCGCCCTGGAGGCGACGCAGAAAGCGCAAACAAAACTGGGTGCGCCGAACCTCACGTTCCGCCCCATGGTTTTTGAGGGGCTTTCGCCGGCAAGCTTCGATCTGATTGCCATAACGGATTTGGCGCCCTTCATAAGAGCGCCGACTTTTTTTGATCAGCTTTTGCGTCTGTTGACGCCCCGGGGCTATGTGCTGGGCGGTTTGCGAAATGCCGCAGGCTTGGCGCTTTCCCAGGTGATGGAGGCCGATGCGGAAGACCCGCCGCCGTCCTATGGCCAATTGAGAGACTTGCTGGATTCTCGATTTTCATCCATTCAGGTGGCAACGCAAGCGCCGGTGCTGGGCTACCAGCTGGCCTTTGAAGAAGGCGAAGGGCTGCAGATAGAAGGCTCCTTAACCAACGCCGGAGAGGCCGCCTATTATGTGGTGATTGCGGGCGCAGAGCCTCGCAAGAGGATAGAGCCGCTTTGGGTGCAATTGTCGCCAGAGCCCCTGGCTTTCAACCGAGACAGGCTTGAAGAGGCTGCTTTGCGTGCGCGCAAATGGCAGATTCGTTTTGAGGAGCAGAAAGAGACCTTCGAAAAAGCCAAGGCACGGCTTGAAATGCTGGAGCATGAAACCCGATACCAGGCGCAACAACTGGGCGAGGCGCAAGAGACGCTGGCGCGTTTGCAGATGCAACCGGAGGCGCCTGTTTTTGATGCTTCCGCCAACCTGGAGTTGTCCGAGAGAGTTTCAAAACTCGGCGCGGATTTGTTTATTGCAGAAGGGCGTGTGAGCGAAGCCGAAGCGCGCGTCTCTGCGATGTCCATGGAGATACAGCGCCATGTGCAGGCCTTAAGAGAAGCGACAACAGATGTGTTGGCGGCCAAGGAAAGCGCTCGCATGGAGCGCGAGAAGCGGGAAGAAGCGGAAGCGAAAGCCAAAGAGGCCATAGAGCGCATAGCGCATATTCAGGAGCAGGCAGCGCAGCCTTCGCCGCTTGCTTCCGAGCATGCCTGTGAGCATGCGCAGGAGCTTGAAAACGCCCAACAGGAACTTGAAAAAGCCCAGAAGGCATTTGAAAAAGCCAGGCATGAGCTTGAAGAAGTCCAGCAGGAACTTGGAAAAGCCAGGCATGGGCTTGAAAAAAACCAGCAGGAGATGGCTTCGCAAAAGGCAAGCACAGAAGCTTTGCGACGTGAGCTGGAGGCATTGAAAGAAAAACATGTACGTGCCGTGAATATGCAGCATGAAAGCGCCTCTCAGGCAGCCGACAAAGAGCCTTTGCTTCAAAAGCTGCAGGAGCAGGAGCGCGCAGTGCGCATGCTGCAATCCGACTTATGTGCCATGCGGGAGGAGAGGGATGCCTTGGTTTTTCAATTGCAGGCGCGCCCTGCACAGCAGGAAGCGGGTGTGTTGAAGGAGGCTTCGAAAAAAACGCAAGAAGGGGTGGCTCCCGCAGCAAGCGATGAAGAGTTGCACAGGCTCAGCAACTACATTCAGGAATTGGAGAGCAGACTCCGTCAAAGCAATGATGAGACAGAAGCCATGCGTGAAGACTTGGCGTTAAGAAGCCACTCTGTGGAGCGCTCCAAACACCGGATTCGAGAACTCGAAAGCATGTTGGCCAATGCCCAGACGCAAAGCAAGGAAGACAGTGCTTTGTTGGGGGCGGAATATGACAAGCTGAAGCAGGAGAACATGTCTTTGCGCTCCATGCTGGAGTCCTTGCGTGCAAAATTTGAAGAGCAAAGAAATGAGGAAACCAACGCCCATGCGCACACGGCGGGAGCCATGCTGGCTGCGTTGCGAAAACGCTATGCGGAGCAGGAGCAAGTTTTGACGCAAACGCGTGAAACCCTGGAGCGTGCAGAAGGGGAGCTTGCGGCGGTACACAAACAGCTGAGGGTGGTTTCGCAAGCGAAGGAGGGGGCTTCCTGGAGGGGGCAGTCGCCAGCGGAGGTGATGGAGGAGGCCGAGTACATAGAAGAGATAGACGACATTGTCGACATGGATTCAGAGCAGGGAAAATAAAAGGAAAGAAACGCTCAACGCGTGGCTTGGGAATTTGGGATGCTCATACGAAGCGAATGGAGGTTGGCCTTTTTGTCTGCGGGCTGGCTGCTGAGTCTTTTGGGGGGAATGGCAGGCTGCAGCACTTCTGGCACCAACAGCAAGCCACACCCGGTTTCCTTGTTGCCTCCTCCTCCCCAGGTGGAAGAAACGAAAGCCCCCCCTGAGCCCAAGCACGGTTGCCTGGAGGCTTGCTGGAGCGAAGCCGACTTCGTACTCTACCCTTTCGCAGAGCGTGTCATCGCGAAGAATGCCGCGCCGGAAGAATGGGAGTTGGGAGAGGCGCCCCCTGCGGCATTGGGCCCAGGAAGCAACAATGCATTGGCTTTTCGCTACCTGCAGGGGCTGCACATGCTTGCCAAAGGCGAGAATGCAGAAGCGTTGGCTTTGTTTTTGGAGCTTGCCCCGCAGTATTCTGAAATGGCCTCTCACGCCTGGTACCGCGCGGGGCTGGCAGCCACACGCCTAAGCCATTGGGAAGAAGCAAGCCAAGCCTTGTCTCGGGTGGAAATGCCGTTCCGGTTTTATGCGGACGCGCAATTTTTATTGGCCAGAGCATATGCCAGGCAACGGCGCTTCAAAGAAGCCATTCAAACCTTGGAGCCTTTGGCGCAAAGAGTTGCCGGACTTCATGCAAGAGATGTCGGCGCTGAGGCGCTGTGGCAACTTCACCAGCTTGCGGAGGCTTCCAAAAACCCAAGCCTGTCTCGCAAGGCATTGCTGCAATTGTGGAGCGAGCACCCTTTGCACGCGCTGGCTTCCAAGGCCGAAGCGGGCCTTAAGCCAAAGCCAATGCCTCTGGAGGCGCGCGTGAAACGGGCAGAAACCTTGGTGAGGCTTCACCGCAATGAAGAAGGCCATCAACTTCTTGAAAAATACGCTTCGGAGCTGAAGCTTCCTGCGCCTTTGGCTTGCCAGGCCACATTTGTCAAAGGGCGTGCACTCAGAAAAATGCGCAAACACAAAGCGGCCATCGAAGCCTTCCACGCATTGCTGGAGAAGTGTGGAGACATGGAGTTGCGCCACCTCGGGAGTTTCAATCTCTTCTATTCTCAGTCCATTGTGGAACCGGGAAACGCTTTGGCCACCGCAGAGCGTTTTGTCCGGCAGTTTGGGACTTCAGCGCTTGCGGATGATGTTTTAATTTCTCAGGCACGGCTGTGGATGCGTCAGGGAAATTTTGACAAGGCCATGGAGGCCTTAGGCAACATCATCCAAAACTACCCCAACGGAGACATGGCGATGGACGCTTTGTTTCTTCGCTTTTGGTACACGCGCAAGCAAGGAAATATGCAAGCAGCCTGGGAGGAAGTGGCCAAGCTGGAGAAGGGGGCGAGGGAGAAAAACAGCGCGGAAGACTTGTGGCGGGCACTGTTTTGGCGGGGGCAGCTGGCCATACAGAGGGGGGAAGAAGAGCTTGGAAAACTTGCCTGGAAGCAGCTGCTCCAGGAAGGCCCTTTGTCTTTTTATGCAGAGCGTGTGCGAGGCAAAGAGGGAGAATGGGAAAGTCACCCTCCCAAAGAGCACGCCTCTGAATATGTTTTTTCTCAAAGCACCTTGCAAAAATTTCCAGCCTGGGCATCCGCCTTAGAGCTTTGGAAAATGGGCTTGTGGTCCGAAGCAGCACCTGAATTGCTTTCCATTCCAAGGGCGGAGTTGGATGAAGACGGCCTTTTGTTGATGACAGAGTTGCTGATTCAAGCCCATGCGGCAGATACGGCATTTTCTGTGCTGTGGGCCATGTGGTCTCGAGGTTTCCACCCGCAGTCACGCATCAGCCGCCGCTATTGGACGCTCGCTTTTCCCCTGGCCTTTCGCAAAGAAGTGGAGCAGGCGGCAAGGGAGGCGGGCTTGTCAAACCCCAACCTCGTCCAAGCCGTCATGCGCGAAGAAAGCGCATGCAACCCACAGGCTTTGTCCTGGGCTGGAGCCCGAGGCTTGATGCAGCTGATGCCCGGCACAGCGCATGAAGTCGCCCGAAAGCTGGGCATGAAGCGCCCTGGCGCACAGGAGCTCCTTCGGCCCGAGCTTAACCTGAAGCTGGGCGCAAGCTATTTGGCAGAATTGCTCAAACGTTTTGAAGAGGAGCCTGTCTATGCCATTGCCGCATACAACGCGGGCCCGGGTGCCGTTGTACGTTGGCAAGCCCGAAATACAACAGAGCTTCTTGAAGAATGGATAGAAGACGTCCCCATTGATGAAACCCGAAACTATATTAAACGCGTTCTTTCGAGTTTTACAGTCTACCAGTGGCTTTATCCCGACTTCCGGGTGATGGAGAGCAATATTTCAGCGGAATTGCTGGAGATATCCTTTCCTTTTGCGCATGCTTCATTCAAAGACAAACATTCTGAAGCCAGTGCGCTTTGACTTGGATGGAAGAAGAAAAGCAAAGAAGACGGCCAGAAAAGAAAAAAAGAGGGCGGTTTGCGTTCATTTAGTTGATTTCTTTTTGAAAATATTTATTTTATTATTCATAAAGCATGCAAGATGAACCCTCCGAGCCATTCTTTATTCAAAAGCATTGTATGAACACGACGTTGCCAGGTTATGAAGTTGTTTTTGTTGACACCCTTCCCAAAAAGCCCAAGCCGAAGGAGTCCTTTTCCTGGGTGCTCAAATTGCCGGCGGAAGGATTTCCATCCAAAGACTCACTGAAGTCGCACGAATTTATTCCTTTGTCTCACAACGCACAGCCTTCTCAGACAAAGCCTCTTTCTGAATTTTGCTCGCAAGACAAAGCGCCTCTCCTGCCCTTCAATGCATGTTTGTTGGAGCCGGACACGCGCGCAGAGGTGGCGGATGAAGCAAGCAAAGAGCGCTGCTTGCCGGAAGCGGCGTTGCTCAAGGACGATGTCGCCAAGGAGGCAGAAGTGAAGGTAGGCATAAGGAAAATGCCTCCTTTTCATTTCAACACCAAGCCCAAGCCGCGGACACAGCGCACAGCGCCGGACTTTGTGTCCGACACGCATGAATATTCAGGGCCTCTCTTGGGGGAGATTCGTTGTTTTCATGGACTCACCTTGGGGGAATTGGCGGATGCGACGCGCGTCGCGCAACACCATTTGCAAAACATTGAGCGCGAGCAATATGAAAGCTTGCCTGCCCTTGTCTATTTGCGTGGCTATTTGAAGAGTGTTGCACGGGAATTGGGTTTGGATATGCAGCGTGTTTCCCAAAGCTATTTAGACAGAATGGAACAGGCCAGAAGTTGACCTTTGCCACAATCTTTGAGAAAAACAAGGCCATGACAGAAGACGAAAAAATTCGCGCCATGCGGCGCGCGCGCCATGTCGTTTCCGATATTGTCGCCTACAACCAGCCGAAGATTGTCAAAGGCATTGAGCAGGACAACCTGTTTGAGCTTTTGCGCGATGAGCTTTCCGAAGGCAGAGACCATTACAAAAACAGTGTCTCGCCGGAGATATATAAAAGCACCAACTACTTCGACAGAGCCATTGTGGATGTCATGGTGAAGCCCATGGGGCGCATCAAATCCAACATGTGGTGATGCAAACAAACTCTGTCATTGTGCAAGCCGAAGACGAAGGACGTCGGCTTGACGCGTTTCTCGTCAAAGTTTTTCCCGAAATGAGTCGCTCCCGCTTGCAGCGGTTGATTGCCGAAGGCCAGGTGAAGGTGGATGCTTTGCAGTTGTCGCCAGCCAAACGCCTTCGTAGGGGGCAATGCATTCAGGTGACCCTTTCTCCGCCGCCTCCGGTGGGGCTTTTGCCGGAGGCGCTTCCTTTTGAGTTGTTGTTTGAGGATGAAGACTTGTTGGTGGTGAACAAAGCCGCCGGCATGGTGGTGCACCCGGGTGCAGGAAACCCCCGGGGGACTTTGGCCAATGCTTTGTTGCAGCATGTACAAGGCGCACCGCATGTGAGTGAAGCGCTTCGTCTGGGCATTGTGCACCGCCTGGACAAAGAGACTTCCGGTGTTTTGTTGGTGGCGAAGAATGAGTCGGCGATGTTTGCTTTGCAAAGGGCGTTTGCAAACCGTCTTGTCAAAAAAACCTATTGTGCTCTGGCCTGGGGACACCCTCCTCTGGAGGGGAGTTTTCGCACGCTGCATGGACGCAGCCCTCACAACAGACTCAAGTTTACAAGCCGCGTCAAAAGAGGGAGGGAGGCGGTGACGCACTTTCGTGTGCTGCGTCAGTACGACGCATTTTGTCAGCTGGAAGTGTGTCTGGAAACAGGGCGCACGCACCAAATTCGCGTGCACTTTTCCGAAGCGGGTTTTCCTTTGCTGGGAGACAAACTCTATGGCGGCAGCCGGAAGAACAAGCCCCTGCACATAGAGCGCCAGGCTTTGCATGCATGGAAAATAGCCTTTGAGCACCCGCGCACAAAGCGCGCCTTGTCGTTTGAAGCGCCTTTGCCCAAGGACATGTGCGCGCAGATGAAAACAGTCTAAGGCTTCGAGTTTGGTCGCAAGGCTGTTTTGGCAAGCAAGGCAACCAGCAAGGTGAAGAAGAGGAGCGCCCACAGTGCGGAAGGAAGGGTGGTGGCCCCGCTCGCGGGGCTCAATGTTTCCCAAAAGCCGCCCCACTGTACCGGGAGGCTCAGCTGCTTGAGCCAGGCGCCGTCCCTAGGGATGCTCAGCATGGCAACAAGGACGCCTGCAAGGGCGCCCCCGGCAATGTAGCCGGAGGCCAGAAAAGTGCCGGGGGAAAAGTCGGCATTGCTTTTTTCACGTCGCCATGTGTCGGTGGCCCAGCGCACCAGGCCGCCGACAAAAATGGGGGCGCTGGTGGAGATGGGCAAATAAACCCCGACGGCGAAAGGGAGGCTGGGCACACCACAAAGCTCCAACATGAGGGCGATGAAAATGCCGATGAGGACAAGCGTCCAGGGGAGTTGTTGGTTGAGGATGCCGTCAATAATGAGGGCGAAGAGGCGGGCTTTGGGGGCGTCATAGCGGGTGAGTTTTTGTCCGAGGTGCTCATGCACGCGGCCGCCGATGCCTGGATCCACCACATACTCAATGTCGCCGGCCTCAGAGGCCAAATATTTTCCATCCGGAAGGCCCGGCACTTTGCGCGCATAGCCCACAGACAAGGTGCGTTGTTGCGCTTGCCCAAGCTGCCCAAGCTCCCCGAGGGTGTGCACAGTCCCCTCCAAAGTCAGCTTGACGTGGGCCAGGTTTTCAACGTCGACAACTTTAAACCCGCGCAGGCCGCGGCTTCCCAAAGACAGGCCCAACTCATGCCAGAGCGCTTTTTCGAGCGGCGCCTGAAGGGCGCTGTTGTGAGGGTGCAGGTGAAAAGGAATTTCGTGCAGCAAAACTTTTTCTTCGCTCAACTCGCTTAAACGTTTGCCGGGGTGTTGCTCCGGAATGCGCAGGGTGCCGCCCGCGTTGAGTGTCACCAGCGTAAGTCCAATCAACAAAGCGCTGCTCAACACACCGACGAAGAGGGCAATTTGCTGATGAGAAGGTGTCCCGCCGACGAGAAAGGCGGTTTTCAAGTCCTGCGCGGTGGTGCCGCCATTGGAAGCGGCAATGCCCACAATGGCAGCGGCGGTGAGGGCCACAAACCTGTCTTGCGTGGAAGTCCACCCCAACAACATGAAGAGGAAACAAATGGCGAGCAAAGTGGCCACCACCATGCCGGAGATGGGGTTGGAAGAGGAGCCGATTTCACCCGTAATCCGCGCGCTGACGGTGACGAAGAAGAAGCTGAAGACGAGAATGAGCAAGGCGGAAAAAAGGTTCATCTGCAAAGGCGGAGCCAGGAGAATGCCCACCAGCACGAGGAGGGAGCCCACGAAGACAACACTCATGGGCAAGTCTCTTTCTGTCCGCAAGGGTGCGTTGGCTGTTGGTTTGCGCGAGAAAGAGAGGCTTTTCATTCCTCGACGAAAAGCCCCAAGCAAAGTGGGCATGGAGCGCAACAAACTCATAAGTCCCCCCATCGCCACGGCGCCCGCGCCGATATACAGCACAAAGGCGTTGCGTACCTGCCCCGGCGACATGTGTGAAATGGGCATGTCCACGCCGATGCCGAGCTCTCCAAAATCCGCCGTGGTGCTGCCCTGGGCAAAAAACTGAATGCCCGGAATCAACACCAGATAAGAGAGCACACCGCCCGCAAAAGCGAGGCTGGCCACGCGCGGGCCGATAATATAACCGACGCCCAAAAGCTCCGGGCTGACTTCCAGGGCGACTGAGCCGCCCGCATAGCCTTTGACGGCCGAAATTTTTTGGGAGATGGGCTCTGCGACGTAGCGTGCGAGAGGCACTTCGACGACTTCGTTCCACAAGCGCATGCCCGCATAGAGGAATTTATAGCCGGCCCCCACCAGGGCCCCCACCACCACCGTTTTGGCGTTTAAGCCCCCTTGCTCCCCCGCAATGAGGACTTCCGCGCAGGCTGTCCCCTCCGGATAAGCAAGCCGCCCATGCTCCTGGACAATGAGGCCGTGGCGCAGCGGAATCATCATCAACACGCCCAGAATGCCACCCAGCAAAGCCACCCAAAGCGCGTGTGTCAGCTCAATGTCATAGCCCATAAACAGCAAGGCCGGCAGCGCCGCCGCGACGCCAAAAGCCAGAGACTCCCCCGCGGAGCCTGTCGTTTGGACAAGGGTATTTTCCAGAATATTGGACTTGCCCCATGCGCGAAAAATGGCGATGGACAACACAGCGATGGGGATGGAGGCGGAGACCGTCATCCCCACTTTGACGGCGAGGTAGACAGAAGAAGCGGCAAAAAGAACGCCCAGGAGGGAGCCCAGGAGGAGGGCGCGGAGCCGCAATTCCCTGGGAGACTGGGAGGCGGGGACAAAAGGAGAATACGCCGGAGAGGGTGGAGGGGGGTTGGACATGCTTAAAAAAAACTCTCCTTTGCTTTGGACAGAGGTTTTCATATCAGAAGCATGTTGGGGTGCTTGAAAAAAAGAAGGAGCTGAAGGCACGATGGATTGGAAGCTGTTGCCAAAGAACACCACACCGCCCCACGGAAAACGCATTGCCTCTGACTATGTCTGTCCGCGCTGGCTGATGGGCGCGCATGCGCAAACCCTGTGGCCATTCCTTCAACCGCGTGCGAAGGTTGCACGGCGGCGCGAGCGCATTGCCACACCCGACGGCGACTTCTGGGACTTCGACTGGCTTTGCGCACCGGCCAAAGACGGCGCGCCGCTGGTTGTCCTCTTTCATGGCCTGGAGGGAAATTCACATTCACACTATGCCTGTTCAATGATGGCGGCGGTTGCCCGGCGCGGCTGGCGCGGTGTTGTGCCGCATTTTCGCGGTTGCAGCGGAGAGCTCAACCTGAAGCCTCGCGCCTACCATATGGGCGACCACAGCGAAATTGCCGCCATGCTGGATGCTGTCCGCGCGCGCATACCGGAACAGACGGTGCTTTATGCCGCCGGTGTCTCGCTGGGCGGCGGCGCCTTGCTCAACTGGCTTGGCCGCAGCGGCAAAGACGCAAGCAACACACTTTCTGCGGCCGCCGCTGTTTCAACCCCCATTGACTTGGAGCGTTCCGCTTGCGTATTCGGCGAAGGCTTCAACCGCTTCTATGAGCGCAACTTCATGGGCACACTCAAACCCAAAGCCCTCGAGATGGCGAGGCGGCACCCCGATAAACTCAGCCTGAAAAAAATTGCCGCTGCACGCACGCTGAATGACTTCGACAATGCCCTCACTGCGCCCTTGCATGGTTTTGAGGATGCCACAGACTACCGCCGCCGCGCTTCCTCGCGCCCCTGGCTTGGCAAAATTGAAACGCCGACACTGCTGCTCAACGCGCTCAACGATCCGCTCGCGCCGGGTGACTGCCTTCCCGACGAAAAAGAAACCAGCCCCTGCCTCCTTCTCGAATTTTCCGACAAGGGCGGGCATGCCGGCTTTCCCTCCGTTGGAAAAAATTCCTGGATGCCGCAGCGCGTGCTCAACTTTTTTGAGCAACATCCTTCATGAATGCGTGAAACAAAACGAAGGTGCTTAAAGAACACCCTCCAAAAGTTTTTTAAGTCGCTCGCGCTCCACCTCAAAGGCAGCAAGGCTTTCCCCGCTGAGTTTGCGCTGAAAAGTTTTATGCTCTTTGAAGGGGTTTAGGACGCGGTTGTTGTCGTCCATGAGTTGGTAGTGCAGGTGGGGTGCAAAAGAGCGCCCGGAGTTTCCCGAGTGGGCGACGACTTGTCCTTTTTTCACGGCTTGACCTGGACGCATGGAAGAAGGCAACTCTTCGAGGTGAAGGAAAATACAGCGCCGACGTCCGCCGGTTTCGAGGATTTCAAGAGAGTTGCCGTTGGAGCGAAAATTCCAGTTTTTGCGGACAACCATGCCGTCGAAGGGCATTTTCACGGGGGTGCCTGAAGGGACTTTGAAGTCCACACCCTGGTGGCCGCGCCCGTCATTCAAAAGAGAAGTAATCTGCTCCCAGTCATCCAAAGGGCCATCCACGAGGCGCGACTCCAACTCCGAGCCGTCAGGCTGATAGAAGCGGGCATAACGCTCTTCCTTGGCGTGAAACCCAAAAGCTTCATGTGTCTGCCCTGTTTTTTTGCTCGCAAAACGCACCGCATGGACCAGCGGCTCCGCACTGTCGCGCGTTTCATAGACAACCCACAACTCGTCGCCGCGCATTAAATGTCGTGGAATGCTTATCCACCAAACCAGCACGCGCGCAACCACCTGCGTCAAAGCAGGGCCCACGTTGTTGTCGCTGGCCGCAATGATGGCGGATTCGAGAGGGCCATTCAAAACAACGTGGAGGTGGCGCAAGGGGGACTTTTGCGCGGCTTCAGGGGCGGCGGGGGACTCCGCGTGGGCAGCGGTTTCAGAAGAAGCTTCAGACGAGAGGGAGGGGTTTTCAGCTTGGGTGCTGCCGCCCGTGAAGAGGAACACGAGAAGCGCGGCCAGGCCTGCAACAATGCCGACAATCAGCAAGGCTTTGAGGCGACGCGGTGGAGGCTCCTGGCTGATTTGGGGGTATTTGAGAGACATAATCTTCCTTTAAGTCATTTCCATAAGAAGGCCGAGCGCTGCCTTGCGAAACACCGCTTGCATTGGAGGGGCGTTGCCCATGAGGATATAAAGCATGACTTGTCCTTGAGGTTGAAGTCTCCTTCTTTTAGAACAGAGATTCTTTTTCTCAAAGAAAGCGGCATGACGAATAAAAACAAAGGAGCTGTCGCGGTGGGGGCGGGGATTTTGCTTTCCCGCCTGTCGGGGTTGTTGCGACAAAAGCTGATAGCCCATTTCCTGGGAGTGGGCCCGGCGGCGGCCGCCTTCGTAGCGGCGATGAAGATTCCAAATTTTTTGCAAAACCTCTTCGGTGAGGGCGCATTGTCGGCGGCCTTCATTCCCGTATATGCAAGGCTGCGCGCTCGCAAGCAGGATGCGGAGGCCGACAAGCTGGCCTATGGGTTGTTTGTTGTTTTGTTGCTTCTCATTTCGCTGTTGGTTGTTGTGGGGGTTGAGTTTGCGGGGGCCCTGGTGACGGTTTTTGCCCCCGGGTTTGAGGGAGAGCAAAGGGCATTGACAATAGCGTTAACGCGCATTCTGTTTCCAGGCACAGGTGTTTTGGTGCTGTCGGCCTGGTGCCTGGGAATTCTCAACAGCCACCGCCAATTTTTCTTGTCCTATGCCGCGCCCGTCGTATGGAACGGCTGCATTATTGCGGCCCTGCTGTTGGGAGACACCGTGTTGGAGGGCGCGCAAACAGAGCTTTCTTCGCTGGCAAGGTGGGCCTGCTGGGGGGCGGTGGCGGGAAGCATAGCCCAGTTTCTTCTCCAGTGCCCTTTTGTATGGCGGCACTTGGGAAAGCCCGGGCTTCAAAAAGTGCGCATGCAGGGGGAAGCGCTGAAGGAGGTTTTGAAGAATGCAATACCGGCGGTGGCTTCTCGCGGGGTGGTGCAAATAAACGCCCTCGTCGACACAGCCCTCTCCTCCCTGGTTGGCCCCCGCGCCATGGCTGCCATGGCCAACGCACAAGTATTCTCTTTGCTGCCCATCAGCTTGTTTGGCGTGGCCATTTCAGCCTCTGAATTGCCGGCATTGTCGGAAGAAGCCGATGCCTTGGATGAGGCCGGCAAAGCGGCTTTGCAAGAGCGCCTTGCGGGCGCCTTGGACAGGATGGCGCTTTTCGTCATTCCCTCCGCGGTGGCCTTGTTTGCCCTGGGCGATTTCATTGCCTCCATTTTCGAGTCAGGCCGCATTACCGCCGCGGACACGCGCTACATTTGGTATATGCTGGCCGCCTCCTCCCTGGGCCTGTGGGCCCAAACGCGCGCGCGCCTTTTCACCTCGGCTTTTTTCGCCCTCAAAGACACCCGGACGCCCTTCAAACTTTCCATGCTGCGCCTGGCCGCTTCGGCGCTTGTCGGCTTTTTCGCCGCCCTCTATGCCGCCGGTTGGCTGGGTTTGCCGGCCCATATGGGCGCTGTGGGCCTGTGCTTGACTTCTTCGGGCGTTGCCTGGCTGGAATACCTTGTATTGCGAAAGCGTCTTGCGCTGCGCATTGGCGCTCCCATGCAGCGTGCTTCCGGACAATTGAAATTGTGGTGTGCCGCTGTGTGCGCGGCTTTGTTGACATTGCTTGTGAAAGGTGGATTGACATGGAAGCTGGGCGTTGCCGTTGGCCTTGCGGAGGAGTTGGGCGGGCAATGGCTTGCGGCACCGCAGTTACCGCATGCGTGGTACCTGTCATTCTTGTTGTTGCTCTACGGAGGAATTTATTTTCTAATGGCCGCCTTGCTGGGGGAGCCGCGAACCCGGGCGTGGTTGGCAAGACTTGGCAAGCGCTTGTCCTTGCGCTAGACGGTTGCTCCACTGTCGAGAGAAGGGCTTGGCGGTTTTTTTCAAAGTGAGGTTTCAGAAAGTGGCCGAAGCAGACATTGAGGACAAGGTTGGAGGCAACGTTGAAGAGAAGGTTGAAAACAGCGTTGCGGACAGCGTTGAAGGCAAGGTTGAAAACAAAGTTGAAAACAAGGTTGAAGACAGCGTTTCCCTCCAAAAAAATGCTCAGGAAGCTGAAGAAGCGCAGCCCATGGTTGTCATTCGTCGCGCAAGCGCGGCGGTGGTGACGCAGGTGGCGTCTGCGTTGTCGGAGGAGGTTTATGCTGCGGGTGTTGTGACGCGCAAAGCGCTGTCCATCGGCGATGCGGTGCACGGAAAAATTGTGCAACTCAATGCACAAGTGGCGCTCATATTTTTGGATGGGCCCCACATTGAGGCGATGATAGACTTGTCGGAGTTGCACGACGAAGAGGGAATTTTGCGTCTGGGCATAGGCGACGCGTTGGACGCTTTTGTCATTGAGATGGGGGCCAAAGGCATCATCCTGTCGCGCAAGCTTCCGGAGAAATTCCAAATGTTGGCGAAGCTGAAACGGGCGCAAGAAGACAAGACGCCCGTGGAAGGCCTGGTGCTGACAGCGAAGAAGACGGGCCTGGAAGTGGCGATTGAGCAGATTCGGGCTTTTTGTCCCATCAGCCAGGTGGATTTGAGCGCGCCCGACAACATTGACGGCCTTGTGGGGGAGAAGCTTCTTTTCCACGTCATGAAGGTGAAGGGGCAGCAGCGGGTATTGCTGTCACGCCGAACGCTGCTGGAAGAGGCCTTGCAGGCGAAGGCGGCGGCATTGCGCAGCGAGTTGGCAGAGGGCAAAGTGTTTCGAGGGGTGGTGACGCATGTGCGCGAGTTTGGCGCCTTCGTGGACTTGGGCGGCCTGGAGGGCCTGGTACCCACCGTGGAATTGAGTCATCGCCGGGTACAACACCCTTCGGAGGTGCTCAGTCCAGGGGCAGTGGTGGAGGTGAAGGTTATGCGCAGGGAGCCGCCCAGCCCGCCTGAAATGAAGGAGCGCATAACGCTCTCCATCAAACAGTGCCAGGCAGACCCTTGGAGCCAGGCGGCCTCCCAGCTGCAGGTGGGCGCGCCCTGCACAGGCAAGGTGGTGCGTCTGGCCCCCTTCGGTGCTTTTGTTGAGTTGTTGCCGGGCGTGGATGGCTTGCTGCACATTTCAGAATTGGGCCCCAAGCGTGTGGCCCACCCCAAGGAAGTGCTGAGCGTAGGGCAGGAGTTGCAGGTGGTGTTGGACGCTTTTTCTGTGGAGGAGCGCCGGGCGAGTTTGCGCATGCCCCAAAGCGCCCCCGCCATGGAATTTCCCACTTTCAGCAGCCTGACGCAGGAGACGCCGGCACAGCCCCCGGCTTTGCCAAAGGAGACGTCCCTGGTGATTGTCAAAGAGCCTTTGGGGCCCAGGGAGTCACGAGAGCCTCCCCGTGGAACACGGGAGCCCAGAGAGCCCAGAGAGCTCAGGGAGCCCAGAGAACCCAGAGAGCTCAGGGAGCCCAGAGAACCCAGGGAGCCCAGAGAGCCCAGGGAGCCGCGTTTGCGCGTAGGTGACATGACAAGGGCGAAAATAGAGCGCATTGAGCCTTCCGGGCTTTTTGTGAGCATTGGCCAGAAGCAAGGTTTCATTCCGAGCAACGAGACAGCCACCGCACGTGGAAGCGACTTGAAGCGCGCTTTTCAGTTGGGCCAGGAAGTCCATGCGGAAGTGTTGAATACCTCCCCTGGGGAATGGCGTCTTTCCATTGCGAAGGCGCAGAAGACAGAGGAGCGAAAAACCCTGGAGACCTTTCGTCAGCAGCAAAAAAGCGCTGTTGGTTTTGGCACTTTGGCCGACAAGTTGAAGAACTTGAAGCTGGGGTGACTTAGCGCTTGACGCCTCCGTTTTTTCGAGCTAGGAAGGCTGCCACTCATCGCGGGGTGGAGCAGTCTGGTAGCTCGTCGGGCTCATAACCCGAAGGTCGCAGGTTCAAATCCTGCCCCCGCAAAGAAGCGCTTGTTTCACGAAACCCCACAACGCCTTGTGGGGTTTTGTTTTTTCACCCCCACGGGGAACCCCCATGGAGCACCCCCCTTGCCTTTTGTTGCCCTGAGGAATATATTTTGCCCAATAACCCGAACCCCCAAGGAGGAAACCATGGCAAGGCCCATTGAAGCAACACCGACCCTTCGGGGTGAAGACGCCAAGCGCTTTGTTGAGGCAGAAAAAAACCGCAAACCCTTCCCGGCGCCGAAAGTGGACAATGCTGAACTGATTGAAGAAATCAGGCAGAGGCTTTTGGCTCGTGAGCAGAAATAGCTATAGCAGCGGCCGATTTGTTTTGCGCCCCGTGACGGATTTTTCAATTTTCGCGGGGTTTTCTTGTTGCGGCCCAGATGATGGCGATGCAGACCTTGACGACTTCATCCGAAACGATGCCGAGCGACATGTGCGTGACAAGATGGCTGTGACTTATGGCGTCTTTTTCACAGACGCGGTTTTGTCGAGGTGCCCTTTAGCGTTCTTTACTTTGCAAAACGACGCCTTGAAGATTGAAAGCCCGGGGTACCCCTATAAAACGCCGCCAGCTGTCAAAATAGGTCGCCTCGGTGTCAGCACCGAGTTTCAATCTCTGGGCATTGGCACAGACATTGTGACGATGATTAAAGACTTCATGTGCCAGGACAACCGAACGGGATGCAGGTACATAACCGTGGATGCCTACAACAAACCCCGCGTCTTGCGCTTCTATGAAAAAAACGGCTTTTCATTTCTGAGGCCACCCAACCCTCAAAGGAAGCAAGAGCCCATGTATTTTGACTTGCTCTCCCATCTCCCTAAGGTGCAGACAGCATAACCACACCTGAGAATGACAGCGCGCTTCTCTTGCATTCTTCTGAGAAGGCGCTATAGTGCCCCCCACGCGTACAGGAATACTGTGCGCCAGTTGCGCAAGTCAGGGTGAATTGTGCAGCCTGGTTTAACAGCCAGCGTTATGCATTCCAAGGTGGCGGGGAGCCACCGGGAGACTGGTGTGCTCACCGCTTGCATGCCTCCGGTTTCCCGGTGGTCTGGGCGTGGGCCGCGAGGCCGCCGATTTTTCCTTGGAATGCATCGGTCTGTTAACGCGCTTGGGCCACCCTTGTGTCCCAGCGCGCGGCGGAAAACTCTCAGCAACCGGGGACTGGCATGCAGACAAACGAAGAATACAAACGGAGCAGGGAAGCACTGTTGGAGTCCATTGAAGGGTATGTGCGTTGTTTTAAACGCAAGGGCTTTACGGATGCCGAAGGCATTGCCTTGAGAATTTACAAATGGAGGAAGCTGCCACATTTTGAGGACATCGACATTTTGAAGAAGGTTTTGTTGAGGCTGTGCGTCGCTTCCAGCTGCGGCCACCATGGGCCTGCGGCAACCCCA
>Ga0209737_10000069_pt1 | contig 89040 bp, 80 predicted proteins | sample TergutCu122P3_FD_187284 | JGI IMG/M metagenome (GOLD analysis project Ga0209737, IMG submission 187284) | Cubitermes ugandensis P3 segment gut microbial communities from Kakamega Forest, Kenya - Cu122 P3 (SPAdes) (version 2) | ecosystem: Host-associated > Arthropoda: Insects > Digestive system...
TGTTTTTTACAGGATTAGTCAATACAAAATACAGAAATTATTAAACATGCTATTTCATAGCTTTTGATAATTTAGTATATCTTTGCAGTGTAATGGAGCTTTATCATAAAAAACAATTATGAAAACCCCCGTTGAGCTAAGGCTGCACAAAGGCAGGTTCGGCAGCGGTTGCACCGCTGTCGCTCTATCACAATAGGCTGTGCCTATAAGAATTATGAAAATGAAAAACAAAAAAGACGAATTTATACAAACAAATAACAGGTAAAACCAGCAAGAATAGATAAATGCTTCGCGATAAATGCCCCCCGTTGAGCCGAGGCTGTACAAAAGCAGGTTCGGCAGCGGTTGCACCGCTGTCGCTCTATCAAAACAGGCTGTGCCTATAAAAACTATGAAAATGAAAAACAAAAAATATGAATTTATGCAAACAAATAACAGGTAAAACCAGTAAAAATAGAGCGGCAACGGTGCAACCGCCGCCGAACCTTATTCTTGTCCGAAATCTACCAAATATTTCGGACAGTGTTTGTAATTTGTGAAAATTTGTGTACATTTGTCCGAAATTTACCGAATATTTCGGACAGTGTTTTTAATATGGAAGATAACATTTCACAAAAAATAAGAGAACGAGTTAATCACATTGAGATTGGTAATTTGTTTACAATCAACGATTTTGAAGATATAAACAACGATAGCCTTGTTACTCGTACCCTTTCTCGTTTGCAAAATGAGAATAGCATTATTCGCGTGGCAACAGGAATTTATGTAAATCCGAAAAAAACGCAATTCGGTATTTTGTACCCAACAATAGACCAAATTGCACAAAAAATTGCAGAACGAGACAAAGCGCAAATTATGCCGACAGGCGATACGGCTTTGAATATTTTGGGGTTCTCTACGCAAGTGCCAATGAATGCTGTGTATATTACCAATGGTGCAAAACGAAAAGTGAAAGTTGGCAATCGGAATATTATTTTTAAAAATGTTGTTCAAAAAAATTTTCAATTTAAGGGAAAACTTTTGCCATTGATAATCATTGCGTTAAAAGAACTTGGCGAGAAAAATGTAAGCGAAGAAATTAAAAACAAAATCACAAAACTTATTTCGGACAGTAACGCAGAAGAACGAAAAACAATGATGTTCGATTTATATTTGTCGCCTGTGTGGATTAAGGAATTACTTTTACCAATTATAAAAACTGTAACGAAATGAGCATTTGGCAACATTACAACGACGACGAAAAACTTGTTATGCTACAACAAACGGCTACGGCAAAGAAAATTGTAGAACAAGCTGTTGAAAAAGATTGGTGGGTAAGTGCTGTTTTAATGGCTTTGTCAAAATCTTCGTGGTGTGATTTTTTGCAATTCAAAGGCGGAACATCGTTGAGCAAATCGTGGAATTTGATAAATCGTTTCAGTGAAGATATTGATTTGGCAATAAGCCGTTCGTTTTTCGGTTTGCCCGACGACAATGCGCAAAAACAGACGAAAATTCGCAAAGCAGCATTTAATTATATCAAAGAAACTTTGCTTGAAGAAATTGATAACATATTGAAATTGAGCAATATTACGAATTATGAAATAGTGCTGATTACAGAAAATAGTAGCGCAATGGTTGTTGAAGTTGAAGTGCGTTACAAAAGTATTTTACCGACAATTATTGACTACGTTTCGCCAATTGTGAAAATTGAATTTAGCGCAATGTCGCTCGATGAGCCGTATTTAGAACAGGAAATTTCAACGCTTGTGAATTCTACATTTTCAGAAATTGACAACGAAATAAACTGTGTGTTTAAATCGGTGTTGCCGGAGCGGACATTTTTAGAAAAAATATTTTTGTTACACGAAGAATATCAAAAAGAAAATCCACGCACAGAAAGAATGTCGAGACATTTGTACGATTTGGAAAAAATGATGGATACGCCATTTGCACAATCGGCACTAAAAAATGTGGAATTGTACAAAATGATTATTGAGCATCGTCAAAAATTCAATAGACTTCAAAATGTAGATTATCAGACACATTACCCAGCGACAATACAAATTTGTCCGCCTGAAAATTTGATGAACAGTTGGAAAAGTGATTACGAAAATTTGAGAGAAAGTTTTATTTATGACGAAACGAAGAAAACATTTGAGGAACTAACAGACCGAATGTTGGAATTGACAGATAGAATAAGAAAAATATTGTACCTTTGCACCCAATAAGGCAAACCGGTACTACACGAAAAAAATAAAAACACAAAAATATATGAAACCCACATGATACCAAATCACACAAATAAATGATTATCATGTGGGTTCCATCTGACCTTTGAAAAAACAATTAAAAATAAACAGATGAAACGACATTTACAAATAACCATAGCAACAATATTTGCACTGTTGTCCGTTGGTTTTGTTCACGCACAGGAAGAAAACGCTTTAGATAAGAAGGGACAATACGCCGACCAAGCGTTAGACATAATTGATGCTTTCAAAAACGGCTACACCACGCCTATGCGTATTGTTGGCAGCAAAGGAAATGCTTCGGTAGATATTGGTATCGACACCGTGCGTTATGTGCGAAAAGGTAAAAACGAAGTGTCGTTAGATGCCCACATTAATTTACAAATACCGTTTGCCATAGAAGACGGTAAGGAAAGTACAAAAATCAACTTCAAAGGCACAGGCTTGCCTTTGGCAGGCGGAGGTTCGTCAAAAATATATATGGAAACCAATTTGCCGCCTCTTGTACTGTTGGAAGAAAAAATATCACTGCGTTTTATAGCCGATGAAAATACATTTGTAACTTTTGGTTGCGATGGAATAGAAGAAATCGGTTTGAATGGCGAATTTATTTTCGACCCTAAATTCATAGAACCGGCAGAGAATAATACCAACGATACGGTAAAGGCAAGTTTTCAAACTGTTGTTGCCGATTGGGACGATTTACTGTTTAAAGTGGATTTTAATGGACCATTTAAAATATCGGGCGGCGGCGATTTTGTTTTTGTAATAGAAGATGTAGTAGTTGATTTCAGCACCCAATCGAATGTTGCCGGATTTACTTTTCCTATCGGCTACAAAACTGCTTTCCCCGATAACGATGTAAATCTTTGGACAGGTTTTGCTATCAAAAAAATTGCGGTTACTCCACCCTCCGAAATTACCGAACTCGGCGGGGAAAGCCGCCCATTCACATACGAAGTATCTAATATGTTGATAGACGAATTGGGTTTAACCGGTGCGTTTATGGCAATGCGTGAACCGCAACTTGCTTCCGGCGAATCAAACAGCGGTCTTAACCTCAGTATCGACACCATTGGCATTACTATTACCAAAAATCGCATTACCGGCGGTATTCTTGGTGGGGCTGCCAATGTACCGTTTTTGAAAGATAAAGATTCTGAAGAACCCCTGCATTTGGGTATCAGCGGACAGGTACAATATGACGTAAAAGATAAAAAATTGCACTACCGCATTTCGGCTGCAATGTTAAATTCACAAACGTATGCTGTACCGTTTACCGACAAGGCAGATATTACCTTAGAGAAAGGCTGTGCTTTTACGGCTGGCAACATTGCTCCGGGTAACAAATTCGGTGCAACACTTTTGTTAAACGGGACTTTGAATATTCGTGCCGATTTGAATATTGAAGGCATACGCTTTGAGGGATTGGCATTATCATCATTTAGTCCGCATTTCGATTGGGTACGTTTTGGATTGGTTGGTGCGGTTGGTTTGGAGTATGCCGGATTTTCCATTAGTTTGAATGAATTGGGATTGACTAAAAATGGAGAAAATGAAGCTACACTCAATGTTGCTGCACAAATTGCACTCATGAGCGGTTCTATGTCAATTGGCGCAAAGGCTGAGTTTGAAATAACAACTGTTTACAAACAAAACAAAAATAAATGGGAATTTGAAAATTTCGATGTTAAAGCAATTTGCTTAGAGACAGATTTTTCTGCATTTCGTTTCAAGGGTTATATTAGAAGGTTTAACAATGAAGGTATGTATGGCGATGGCTTCAAAGGAGATATTGAATTAAAAGTAAAGTCGTTCGGACTTGAAGTTAACGCCATTGTTTACTTCGGAAAAACAGATTACGATAAGGAAAAAGCGAAAGTGAACAGCAAGCTTGACTATAAATACAAGTATTGGTTTACCCAAATTGATTTCACTTTTCCGGGAACAGGTGTTTTGCTCTTCCCTCCTGCAGTTAAGTTGAAATCCATTACAGGCGGTGCATATCAGCACATGAGCAATTCGCTTTGCATAGCTGGAGAGAAAGAACCGGGGCAAATGAAACTGAGCGATATTATCAAAACGCCCGACTATGTTCCCGACGAGAAAACAGCATTCGGTTTTATTGCAGGAATCGGAGCCAATATTGCTTCCGATAATTTGGTAACAATCAAGGTGTTGCTAGAAATGGCATTTAATTCCAACTGCGGATTGAGGTATGTGTCGTTAAAAGGATTAGGCTCGTTCCTGTCGGACGACGTAGAAAAAGCACCTGTCCAAGCAGCTGTATTCACTTATTACAATGTGGAAGATAAAATTTTTAGCTTGCAAGCCGCTGTAGATGCTAATTTTTTCAAAATTATCAAAGGCGGCGGACAGTTTGTTCTTTATAGTTCTCCCAAGAAATGGTATTGCAATGTTGGAACATACGAAAAGTCCGCTAAATTGACGGTTAAAGATTTGGTAGATGTTAAAGTTTACTTTATGGCGGGAGAAATACCTTCTCAGTTGCCGCCCTTAAATCCGAAAATTATCAGTTTATTTGGTCAAAATGGATATTCCAAAGCCAACAGTGCAAGCACATCAAATGGTACCGGTTTCGCATTCGGTATATCGTTAAGTGCCGATTGTGGTTTTAATAAAGATGAAGGGTTTGTATTTGCCTACATAGATATTGACGGCGGTATTGATGCTTTGGTTGATTTCAACCCAAGAAATTGCGGTAGCGACCCTGTAAAATGGCGAGGAGCAGCACAATTGTATTTCTATATGGACGGCGAAGCAGGTGTTCGTGTACGTAAAAAGAAATACCCGATTATAAGTCTGACGGCGGCGGCAAAGTTGGGAGCCGAAATTCCTGCGCCATATTATTTTGAGGGGAGAATAGCTTTCAACTACAAAGTATTGTTTGTGAAAGGTTCAATAAGTCAAGGCTTCTCGAAAGGAACACGTTGTTAAATTTATTAGAAGAAATATATGATAAAGAAATTGATAAATATAGCTGTCATAAGTTTTTTATGTACGGCTGCGTATGCGCAAAATGCAGAAATCGAATATGATATTAATTTGATGTACTACAATCACGGCGATTCGGTGTCGTTGCTGTGGATTCCTTCCGGTTACGATAATTTCCGCAAGGGAGTAGAAAAAGGCTATGTGGTGGAACGCCGCGCAAAAGGTGCCGTGCAATGGCAGCAGCAAACAAGCGCGTTGTTTCCCATTAGCAACGAAGCGTTCGACCGTTTGGGGCAAACTATTGAAGAAGCCGCTGTAATGCAAGAACTTATTTATATGAATGATAAAAATGCAGGCATAGTTCCCAAAGACGAAAATCCTACTCCCACAAGCGATAGTTATCAAGAGTTGACCGACGATGGTGAGGGCGATAGCGAAGAGCAAATGATGTTTAACTTTGGGTTGATTACCGCTCTCACTAATGTGCAAATAGCCAAAGCATCGGCATTTTTCTATACCGACAAATCGGTGGAAAAAGGTGCACAGTATGAGTATCGTATTGTTTTGGGCGACGGCAAACAAGCTGATAAATCACAAATCGAGAGCGTAAATATGACAGAACTTACAAAGTTGCCCAAGCCAACTGATTTTCGCGGAGATTTTGGTAAAAAAGATGTTTTATTTCAATGGTCAGTTGCCGATTTATCGGACATTTATGCCGCTTACCGTTTGGAGCGCAGTCTCGACGGTAAGAACTTTGTGCAGGTAAATACCAAACCGATTATTTACAGTTACAGCGAAGAGGAATTTGAAAATACGGTCGTATTCAAAGACGTGTTGGTTGACCGAAAAACGGTTCATCACTACCGTATGTCGGGTTATTCGCCTTTCGGCATTTACGGACCGCCTTCCGATGTTGTGAAAGGTAAAGGAACGCCCGATTTTGATGTGCAAATTATTATTGATACTATTGCCATAAACAACAAAAACGAAGCATTAATTCGTTGGAGTGTTAAGCCTGCCGATACCAAACTGATAAAAGGCTTTTTAATAGACAAAGCCCGCACGCCGGAAGATGAATTTCACGCGGTTACAAAAAATCTGCTTCCGGTGAAAGACCGCAATTATAAAGACAAATCGACGATGCGCACAAGCTATTACCGCGTTCACGCCATTGGCTACAACGAGGGCGAAGTAGTAACATCGTTCCCATATTTTGCTTTTCAGCAGGATAGTGTTCCGCCTGCGCCGCCTGTTGGTTTGCGGGGAACTATCGACTCGCTGGGCGTTGTTACTTTGCAGTGGGACGCAAATAAAGAAGACGACATACTTGCCTACCGTGTTTTTGCATCGAACGACAACAAACCGGATTCTTACCTCAGCGTGAGCGATACATTGTTGCCCAATCCTATTTACACCGACACACTGCCGCTGAACACGCTGACAAACGAAATTTATTACAAAGTGGTGGCGGTAGATTTGAGTTACAACCATTCCAAAATGTCGGAAGCCGTGTTACTTATGAAACCCGACACTATTCCGCCGGTAAAATCAATTATTCTTAAAATATCGCAACCGGCTGACAATATGGTAATTGTGTGGGAAAACAGTTCAAGTACCGATGCGGCAAAACTTATTTTGCTACGGCAAGTAAGCGATACGGGACGAATTACAATTGTCAAAGAATGGCACGGATTGCCTAAAAACACCACTTACAGCGATACGCACCATTTTAGCGGCGAACAAGTTCGTTATTTTCTGCAAACGTATGACAAATCGGGCAATATGTCGGAAGATGTAAGTTTTTGGCAAACAGCAAAAGGTTCATTGCCGCCGTGTATCAAGCATTTGCGGGCAACCCCCAAACACGACAAAGCCACGATAGAATTGCAATGGGAACGAGGTAATTGCGAGATTGAAAAAATCCACATTTACCGGCAGGTAAATAACGAAAAAACGCTGTTGCTAACAACCATCAACGGTGCGCAACGTACATTTGAAGATAAAAAAGTAAAATCGGGCGAAACCTACAAATATATTTTGCGGGCAGTTTCAGAACGTGATTCTCCGGCGGTTTATAGTGAGGAAATTAAGTATTGAGTTTTGTGAAATTAAACTGATAAATACTTTGTGATAAATTGCCTACGGCGATAAAACGCTTCGCTGATAAAATGATAAATTTATCGTGCGAAGCACATTTATCAGCGAAGCGTTTTATCTATTTTTATCCATGTTTATCAACTTTTATAAGTTATTCCAAAGTGAATTATAATTTATTCTAATTTCTGGATTGCTTCACTTCGTTCGCAATGACGCTCCTTCGAGAGTTTGCACAACCCAACAAAAAAGCGTCATTGCGAACAAAGCAATCTATCTAAACTCTAATCTCTAAACTCTATTTCGCGTACAATTTCCCACGCGCCGCTTTCACTTTCTCGTCCGAAATGTAATCGTCGTAGTCCATACGTTTGTCTATAATTCCGTTTGGCGTAAGCTCAATTACACGGTTGCATACGGTTTGTATAAATTCGTGGTCGTGCGAAGTCATAAGCACAATGCCTTGGAAATTTATGAGTGAATTGTTGAAGGCTTGAATTGATTCAAGGTCTAAGTGGTTCGTTGGCGAATCAAGTATAAGCACATTGGCATCTTTGAGCATCATGCGTGAAATCATACAACGCATTTTTTCGCCTCCCGAAAGTACGCTCGATTTTTTGTAAATTTCCTCGCCCGAAAACAACATTCTACCCAAAAATCCACGTAAAAACGATTCGAGCGTGTCGTCGGAAAATTGCCCCAACCAGTCAACTAAACTTAAATCGGTGTTGAAAAACGGTGAATTGTCGAGCGGTAAATATGCCGAAGTAATAGTTGCACCCCAATCATACTGACCGCCATCGGCTTTCCGGTTGCCCGAAATTATTTCAAAAAATGCAGTCATAGCACGCGGGTCTTTCGAGAGAAATACCACTTTATCGTCTTTTTCAATGGTAATGTCCATATCTTTAAACAGCACATCGCCTTCGAGAGAAGCTTTTAAACCGCGTACTTCCAAAATTTTATTTCCCACATCGCGCGAAGGCTTGAAAATAATACCCGGATATTTACGAGTTGAAGGCATAATTTCTTCAACGTTCAATTTTTCAAGCATTTTTTTGCGGCTTGTGGTTTGTTTCGATTTTGCCACATTGGCACTAAATCGAGCAATAAACTCCAATAATTCTTTGCGTTTTTCCTCAGCCTTTTTGTTTTGCTGCTGTTGCTGACGCAAAGCTAACTGGCTACTTTCGTACCAAAACGAATAGTTACCGGCAAAAAGTTGAATTTTTCCAAAATCAATATCAACGGTGTGAGTGCACACAGAATCGAGAAAGTGGCGGTCGTGAGAAACCACAAGCACCGTTTTGTCGAAATTCGACAGGAAATTTTCGAGCCACATCACAGTTTCCACGTCCAAGTCGTTGGTAGGCTCGTCGAGCAGCAAATTGTCGGGCGAACCGAAAAGAGCCTGCGCAAGCATTACACGTACTTTTTCGTTACCACTTAATTCGTTCATTAATTTATAGTGTTTGTCCTCGGAAATTCCAAGTCCGCTCAGTAAATTTGCAGCATCGCTTTCGGCATTCCAGCCGTCCATTTCGGCAAATTTTTCTTCCAATTCGGCGGCTTTCACGCCATCGGCATCGGTAAAATCTTCTTTGGCGTAGAGCGCATTTTTTTCATTCATTATGCTCCACAATTCTTTGTAACCCATAAGCACGGTGTCGAGCACGGTATTTTCGTCAAATTCAAAGTGATTTTGTTTAAGCACGCTCATTCGTTCACCCGGCTCCAAACTCACAGTACCGCGAGTTGATTCAATTTCACCCGAAATAATTTTTAAAAATGTGGATTTACCGGCGCCGTTTGCACCAATCACGCCATAAATATTGCCGGGAATAAATTTGAGATTAACATCTTGAAACAATGTGCGTTTGCCAAATTGAATGGCTAAGTTTGAAACTGTAATCATATTTGCTTGTTTGTTTTTTAATTGAAACGGCAAAAATACATTTTTTTTAGTAAACAAGTTTATAGTTGACAAGTAAACGAGGGGAAATTTCAAGTAATCGCCCTAATAATTTACAATTAATAATTAATAATTAACAATTAAAATGTATTTTTGCCCAACAAATTTTTTCAAAAAAATTAAAAAAACAATACAAATGAAATTATTAGAAGGAAAAACAGCCGTTATTACCGGTGGTTCTCGTGGTATAGGAAAAGCAATTGCATTGGGTTACGCAGCGCAAGGTTGTAATGTGGCATTTACCGATTTGGTAATTGATGAAAATGCCGAAGCAACAGAAAAAGAACTTGCAGCATTTGGCGTAAAAGCAAAAGGCTATGCTTCGGACGCAAGTTCATTCACATCGTCGCAAGAAGTGATTGATGTAATTGTAAAAGATTTTGGCACCATTGATATTTTGGTAAACAATGCCGGAATTACCAAAGATACATTATTAATGCGTATGACCGAACAACAATGGGACGCTGTAATTACCGTAAACTTAAAATCGGCATTTAACCTTACAAAAGCCGTGCAACCGATTATGTTGAAAAACCGTGCAGGTGCAATTATCAACGTTAGCTCGGTTGTGGGAATTGGCGGCAATGCCGGACAAGCAAACTATGCAGCATCGAAAGCCGGTATGATTGGGTTCACCAAATCGGTAGCAAAAGAACTTGGTTCACGCAATATTCGTTGCAACGCCATAGCTCCCGGTTTCATTATGACCGAAATGACTGCAAAACTGTCAGAAAATGTAATCGAAGAATGGAACAAACGCATTCCGCTTAACCGTCCGGGCAAAGCCGAAGATGTGGCAAATGTGTGCGTATTCTTGGCTTCTGACCTTTCGAGCTATGTAACGGGACAAGTTATTCCGATTTGTGGTGGGCTTGAAATGTAATTTTAGGTACGAGGTTATAGGTATTAGATACAAGGTTATAGGTATTAGGAACCCCGAAGGGCTCAACGAAGTTAAACAAGGAGTTTCTAATATTTAAACTCTAAAAAAGGAGGCTGTCTCGTTTTTGAGACAGCCTCTTTTTAAATTATTTTTTAATCGTAAAAATCTCTATTCGTTTCAAAACTCTATTCCTGCGTTCGAGCGTCAAAAATTCTAACAACAAACATAATGCTGCCAAAATTGCAAATACATAATACCGTTCGTCGTATTCGCTGAATTGCTGCGCTGCAAAATCAACCGCTTCCATGTCTTGCAAGGCTTTGATTACGGGGGCAAATTCGGTATTGGAATACACGCCACCGCCGGCTTTGGCAATTTCTTGCAACATTTCTTCATTCAGGCGGGTTGTTACCGGTTTATTATTGCGGTCGGTTAAAAAACCCTGTTTTCCTTGCAGGGGAATTAACACTCCTTGCGTAGTTCCCATACCAATTGTGTGAACAACAATACCTTTTTCACGGGCAATTTCGGCGGCAGCCACGGCATTGTCTTCGTGATTTTCACCGTCGCTAATTACCACAATTGCCTTTGAACTCTGTTCGTCGACGGTAAACGATGAAATTCCTTTGCGAATAGCCTCGCCAATTGCCGTGCCTTGACGGGCTATATGCGTGGTGCGCACATTGCTCAAAAACATTTTTACCGAAGAAATATCGCTTGTCATAGGCACTTGCACAAAGGCATCGCCGGCAAAAATTATCAAACTTACTTTGTCGTTTTTCAATTGTTCAAGCAATCGTTGAGTCGATAATTTTGCACGCTCTAAACGGCTTGGTTTTATATCTTGCGCCAACATTGAATTTGATACATCGAGAGCCACAACCACCTCAATTCCACGAGCTTGTACCTCACTCGTTTTTATGCCAAATTGCGGACGGGCAAGCGTAAGCACCAAAAACACGTATGCCAGCGCAAGCAACGAAAATTTCACTATTTGCCGGAAGGGCGAATAATCGGGAACAATTGTAGCAAGCATGGTTTTGTCGGCAAACAGTGCGAGTTTCTTTTTTGTTTGCCAATGCTGATACACATACACAAGCACAAAGAGCGCAAGCCCACACAGAGCGTACAAATAATCGGGATTGGCAAATCTAAAATTTGTTTCGGTCATTATGGAAAACGTTTAAAAAGTGTTTGTTTTAGTATCATTTCAAGTGCCAACAAGCACAAAGCCCACAGAATGAACAGCGGAAATTCTTCATGTTTTGTCGTCATTTTGTAATCCTCTATTTTTGTTTTTTCGAGAGTATCAATTGTTTCATAAATTTTCTGCAATTCATTTTTATTTGTCGCTCTAAAATATTGACCACCTGTGAGTTTTGAAATTTCTGCGAGTTTTTCTTCGTCAATTTCTACACGAGCCATTATTGTACGCAGGGAATTTCCGCGTGCATCGAACACCGGAAACGGTGCCAAACCTCGTGTACCCACTCCTATGGTATACACTTTAATGCCGTATTTTTGCGCAAGTTCCGCAGCTGTCAAAGGTTCTATATCGCCGGTGTTGTTCACACCATCGGTAAGCAACACCACAATACGGCTTGCCGCTTTACTTTCTTTCAAACGGTTGATACTCAATCCAAGCCCCATTCCTATTGCCGTACCGTCTTCTATCATAAACGCTCGCAATTCCGAAAGTTGATTTAAAAGTGTGGCATGGTCGGTGGTTAATGGCGTTTGCGTAAAACTTTCGCCGCTAAATACCACCAACCCAATTCTATCGTGGGGACGGGAATTTATAAATTTCGCAGCAACTTCTTTTGCCGCCTCCAAGCGGTCGGGACGCAAATCCTGCGCCAGCATTGAACTCGAAACGTCTATTGCCAACACAATATCAATACCATACGTAGAAGATTTGGCAAAACTATCAAATGAAACCGGACGTGCCAAAGCGCAGATAATCAACGCAAAAACGCACATACGCAACACAAACGTTGAATGAGAAAAATATTGCAACAAACTCGGTTTGAGTGCTTTATAATCCTGTAAACTACTCATTCGCACGTGTGGAACGGATTGTGATTGTTTCCACACATACCATATTATAACAGGTACGAATAGCAGAGACAGCCAAAATATGTTGGGGTTTAGGTAGTTGTATGAAAAAAAATTAGGAAACATATTTTTTATTTTAATCTCTCAGTTTCTAATTATTGGTTTTTAATATTTTACCTGAATAAATAGCTTGTCCATTTTGCAACAAACGATACAAATACACTCCGTTTGGCAAATTCGCTACACTAATAGGACTGTCATTCATATTTGTTTTTTTCAAAACTTCTTTTCCTTGCATATCTATTAACTCTAACGTTAGAGATTGATGTTGCAAAGTTTCATCTAACACAATTAGTTGATTTGTCGCATCAAAATAAACTTTGTTATCTGATTGTAAAGGTGTTGCAACGCTCACAGAACTCGTTTTCTTGCCACTATAATCACAAATAATATCGAATGTACCGACACGAATGGTTAATTGTAGAAAAAGTGAATCTCCTTCTATTTTTCCTTTTCCTTGAAGAAAAACCCTATCTTCCCATATCATACCTCCTCCTTGAAGCGGTATAAATAAACTGTCATTCGATACAAATGCGTTAAAATAAAAGTCTGTTATAGATACATTAATCAGTAAATCAGATTCTGTACCCTCTTTTACAATAACATAGCATTCAATCGGGTCTGTTTCCGGCACACACGTTCTTTCTGTCTCGTATGTCCCTAAAATACGCTGCATATCTTGCGCACACAATGTTACTCCTGATAAAAGCAATATTACTAATAATGTTAAATTTTTCATATTTCCAATGTTTTTATTGTTATTATTCGCAACCGCTTGCTTCTATTTTAAATCCACCGCCCAACTCTATTTTTATTCCGTTAAGAATTACCCTATCTCCAGCTTCAAAAGTAACATTATCGCCACTTTTTACAACAACATTACCCGATGTTTGAATGCTGTTTGAGGCACTTGTTAAAGCTGGTAAATTAGAAGTGTTTGAATATGCAACATTGGCAGGGTTGGCAACGTTACAGAATCGAATATCGAAACTTAATGTGCCGTTAGAGTTTTCTTGTATATTTTTTATGTGAATATTTCCCAAATTACCATTAGAAAGAAAACAAGACGGATTCGTTGAATTACCAAATGTAGTTCTATTTGACGCTTCAGAAAAATAAGCATTATCAATGTCTCCTCTTAATAGTAGTGTTCCGCCCGGTCTAAATATGTACACTTCATCAGATACACCGCCGGCTCCTGCTCCATATTTATAATTACCATTATAATTCTCATTTATTCTGTATATAATTAATCCACTACCCGGCAGTTGAGCTTCAAATGTTCCTGTTTTTTTTCTATATTCAACAACGAGATATTGGGAAGAACCTGTAATGGGTATTTTATAACAATTATTAGTAGCAGAAGTCAATGGGTTTAATGTATATGTACCAGAAATTGTAATTGACGGAATAGTTGAAATCCAACCACCATATTTATATTTCATATACGCACCCATATGTTGTGGCGGATTTGTTTCGTCTTCCATCAAATCCCAAGCTCCAACGGGAGCCATTGCGTCATTGGCATGATATAAATCCGGTGCGCCAAGTGTATGGTTCATTTCATGACACAATAGTCCATTTCCATACCCATTTTCTGTATATAAAGTATAACTTTCTAATTGAACATTATAGTTATAAACTCTTTTCCCATTTATAGAAGCATTTTGTAAAGATAGTGTGCTTCTGTGTGGCCAAAAAAGAGAACTGAAAGAAGCTCCTCCTCTCATAATGAGGCATACATTGTCAACATCGCCATCATTGTTATAATCTACATTTAAAGACGAAGGGATTTGATTTTTAAGATAATTTATTGCATTTTTTAATAATATTTGTTCTCTATTTAATCCTTCTGAAATTCCATTATAACCGATGGGATTAGTTGCTGAATATTCACAATAATAATCTCTGTTATACGAATCTTGATATGATAAAATAGTTGTTCCACTATTAGTAGGGTAAAAATGTGTTATAATATCTAATTGGTTATACGAAACTTCTCGAAAATAGTTTCTCATAGAATTATAGCCACTACTTATATTATTGAATACATTAGTAAAAGCATTTTGTGTTGTTTGAAATTCCGTTTGGTCGGCAAATCGAATATATACAACAATGTTATTAATCGTTCCGGTTGCACCTCTTGTTGGTGTACTCGAATTTTGCCGAGCAGCATTTTGTGATGTATGTTGAATAATTGCATTTCTCCTTTCCAATATTTTTTCTCCCGAAATGTTCGTATTTGGAGTAAGGTTTACAGATTGTGGCGCAATCGTACCAACAACATGTTGAGATGCCATCAATTCGTCTCCACTAAGAACAGCATAACAATAATAGCCCGTATTTTGGTCTTGTATAATGGTATAGCCGTCTGCATCGTGAGCCCAATTATAGTATTCATCGCCTGTTGCAAAACATTCTATTTTTGTTCCGTCTGGTTGCGTTATGGTTATCGGGACATTTGTTAAATATGCACCATAAGAAGAAAAACTAATTACACAGAAAAAGCATATTAAAATGAAATTAAGCACTTTAAGGTTTTTACTTTTCTGATTTGTTTTGTTTTTTGAAATGGTTTCAATCTCCATTACACTATTAAAGTTTTTTGGTATCATATTTTTTTGAATTAAGGTGTCTTTTTATCTTTTGGTGCGGTTTCGTTAATTATATGCAACGCCATTCCACTATGCTGATAGGCAGTTTGCAATATCGGAATATATTTTGCAAATTTCACTAAATCAGCCTCGTGCACAATTGTTTGCAATTCATTTACAATCACTTGCGACACTTTGCCACTTGCAACAATGTCGAAAATCATTTCATCGCTCGTTTTTTCAAATGTTTGTATACCAAAGGCATCTTCAAAATATGAGCGTAAAATATCGGTCAATTCGGTGTAAAATTGCTTGTATTTATCGTGTTCGCAGAGTTTTTTCGCTTTCAATTCTTCGAGCGCGGTTAAGGCTTTTTCGTGTGGCGGAATTATCACTTCTTCTTTTACAAAAAGAGGAATATGTTTTGGTCGTTTTATTAAAATAATTACACAAGCGGCAATTGCCAAAAGCAACACGACAATTCCAACGATATACCATATATAATCACGCCACGTGTAAACCGCTTGTTGCAAAGGTTTTATATCTTTTATATCGCCCTGTAAATCCACAGGAAAATCCAAAACGAGTAATTCAATAGCGTTGCTCCACAACGTATCGGCAGCATTTACAATAAATGGACCAATGCGAAAATCATATTTTCCATCACGAAAACTTGTAATTGTAAATGTAATGTTCATCACAAGTTGTGAACCGTCATTTTTTGTGGTGTCAATTTGTGGGGGTTTTACAAATTCGAGTGCTTCATTTAAGCCTTCGTCGTAGAATGGCAGCTGCAGCGAAGCATCAGTTCCTGTTTTTAATTCCACAACAATACGAGCATGTTGTCCTATGAGAATTTTTGTGCTGTCGATTGTTGCCGACACGGAATAGGTTTGTGCAGCAACAAATGTAGGAACGCACAACACCAGTAACAAAAAAGCACTGCCATAAATCCTACCTGTCATTGCGGGCTTGACCCGCAATCTCCCACTTTTGACAGGAGATTCCTGCCTTCGCAGGAATGACGCAAGAGCGTAGATATGTCCCAAAAATCCTCTCATCGCAAATTAAACAATTGTATTAATGGTTTCACATAATCTTCATCGGTTTGTATTTGCACACTGTCAATGCGGGCTTTTTTGAAATCGTCTTTTAATTGTTTCACTCGGTATTCATAATCAAGCTGCACCTGCGTTTGCACCGCTTTACTCGATGAATTTACCCATTTTTGCTCGCCGGTTTCCACATCGTAGAGGCGCATCATTCCCACCGGCGGAAGTCCGGTTTCAAGCGTATCAAACACTCGAATTGCTTTCACATCGTGTTTTTTGCGAGCTATGCTTAAAGCATCGTACAACGAATTATTTGTATTAAAATCGGAAATCACAAAAGCCGTGCAACGGCGTTTCATAGCATTGGTAAAATATTGCAAAGCGTGTGCAATATTGGTGCCTTTGCTTTGCGGTGTAAATTCGAGCAATTCACGAATAATGCGCAACACGTGTTTTTTACTGCCTTTTTGCGGCGGAATAAATTTTTCGATTTGGTCGGAAAATAAAATCACGCCAATTTTATCGTTATTCTGCATTGCCGAAAACGAAAGCACCGCCGAAATTTCGGCAACCAACTCACGTTTGGTGCGCAAGCGAGAACCCAAAGCCTGCGACCTGCTTACGTCAATCAGCAGCATAAGCGTAAGTTCCCGTTCTTCTTCAAAAACTTTTATAAATGGTTTATTGAAACGAGCCGTAACATTCCAATCAATATCACGAATAGCATCGCCATACTGAAACTCACGCACTTCGCTAAACGCCATACCTCGCCCTTTAAACAAACTGTGGTACTCGCCGGCAAAAATATTCTGCGAAAGTCCTTTTGTTTTTATTTCGATTTTACGTACTCGTTTTAATAGTTCGCTTGTTTCCATTTGCAATAACTGAATAATTGAATAACTGAATAATTGATTTTGACTAACTGATAAATTTGCTAACTAATTAATTATGAGGGTAATTTTTATTATTTAAAAACCGCCACACGTTGTGGCGAAATTTGAATTTCAAAAACTGCCACAGGCTGTGGCAGAATTCTTATTTCAAATTCAAAGTTTTCATTTCCCCACTCGGAGTAATTAAAATATACTCTTTATTCGATACTGCCGATTGTTTTTTGTCTCGATTTATTGTAATTTTAATTTCATACATCACTTGAATTACCGGTTCAAGTATAGTTGGATTAATCACAAAATCAAATTCTTTATCAACAATTGGTTGATAGTACAGAGTGATTGACTTATTGGCTTGATTAGTTTGCGCATTTTTTTTCAGATTAAGCGAATTGCTATTGTATGCTTCGTATGTTCTATACATTTCCACAGGCAACATCATTTTATAACCATCTGAAATTCTCTTTTCTGCATTTGCAAACGTTTCGCCTGTAAGACTTTCAAAATTCTTTATTTTTTCCTGCACAACAAGTTTTGCTTTATTCATCAACTCCTTTTTAACAGTTTCAATAGTGCCGGAAAAATAATCTACCCGAACCAAATCATATATTTCGTTTTTCGACAAAATAGCCATAATTTCATTAAACAAATTTGGGTCGGAATATTTTATATGTATGTTTTTTTTCAATTCAAATCCTTTGGGAATTTCATTGTAACTTTTTTTGCTAAACACTTTTTTCTCCTGCTCAAATTCGTAAACAGGCACAAAAGAAATCATATCAACGTATGTTTCTACATTTTTTTTAGCTTTGATTTCGGTCAATGCGTCATTAATTCTTTTGTTTATCAATTCATTAACCTCTTCTGTGGTTTTTCCAACCTGCGAAACGCTAAATATGGCAACATACGTGTCTGCCTTCACGTTAGCCAATCCTTTTACACTTATAGAAATATCTGCATTCGAGGGGAAATTAACATTAATATTATTGTCGGGAAATTTAACTTGATTTTGATAATTGACGTTTCCGGACACTTGTCCGAAAACTGTTTGACAAAGTATTATTGTCAAAATCGTGATTACTATTTTTTTCATTGTTATATTATTTATAAATTATTCTATTTTGTCTGAACCATGATTTAAAACAAGGGGTTTAAACCCCTTGTCAATCCTTGTCAACTTGTCAACTCGTCAACTTGTTAACTAAATCAAGGCACCTCCACCACATTCAAAATCCTCGTAACAATATCCTCCGAAGTAACATTCTCAGCCTCAGCCTCGTAAGTCAAGCCAATTCTATGACGCAGCACCGAGTGGCACACTGTGCGAATATCTTCGGGAATTACATAGCCTCGGCGTTTTATAAAAGCGTAGGCTTTGGCGGCTTTCGCCAAATTGATGCCGGCACGCGGCGAACAACCGTAAGCAATCCAATTTTTCAATTGCGGCAAATTATATTCTTCGGGGAAACGGGTTGCAAACACCAAATCGACAATATATTTTTCGATTTTTTCGTCCATATACACTTCGGTAACAACTTCACGCGCTCGCAAAATAGCGTCTTTTGAAATTATTTTGTTTGCCACCGGAAACAGTTTTTGCAAATTCTGACGTATAATCAATTGCTCCTCAGCTTTTTGCGGATACGAAATTATCAATTTCAACATAAAACGGTCAACTTGCGCTTCGGGCAACGGGTAGGTTCCCTCCTGCTCTATCGGGTTTTGAGTTGCCAACACCAAAAACGGTTCTTGGAGTTTGAAAGTTTCGGCGCCAATGGTAACTTGACGTTCCTGCATAGCCTCCAACAGAGCGCTTTGCACTTTTGCCGGCGCACGGTTTATCTCGTCAGCCAAAATAAAATTGGCGAAAATCGGACCTTTTTTCACGGCAAATTCTTCATTTTTTTGGCTGTATATCATTGTTCCCAACAAGTCGGCGGGCAACAAATCGGGCGTAAACTGTATACGATGAAACGAGGCGTCAATCGAAGTTGCCAAGGTATTGATAGCAAGCGTTTTTGCCAAACCCGGCACTCCTTCGAGCAACACGTGTCCGTTTGAAAGCAAGCCGATAAGCAAGCCCTCAACCAAGTTTTTTTGCCCTACAATTACTTTTTGCATTTCAAAAGTAAGCATTTCAATAAATGCACTTTCCTGCTGAATTTCTGCATTCAACAGCTGAATATCAACCGGAGCGGAAGTCGCTCCTTGATTTATTGTATTTTCCATATATTATTATACTGTATGTTTTGATTTTTCGATAGTAAATTACACACCAAAAGTAACACGCGGTGTGGGAGCATTAAAAAATGTTAATCTTTCATGCACGTTCATTTTGCGAATTTGTTCATAAATTTTCGCTTGAATGTCGTTTTTCATTTTTACGGCATCAAATGTTTTTTTGTTGTCTTTATTCGTTTTCATAATTTACCAAATCTTTAGGATTTCTAATTTCAATTGTAATATAACCATTTTTTAAATTAACAGCGTTATACCCTTTTATTCTGTCTAAATTTACAATGTGTTTAAAATTCCAACTTGCCAACACATCTACTTTGTGTATTGTAGCCAAAGCAATATGACAACAATCTTCGTAACTTGTTTTTCCAACCACTTTTTCGGCTATATATTTATTGGCAAGTTGCTCAGCCTCTGCCGTCATTTCAATTTCTTCAAACGACGCTTTTTTGTATTTTTGTAATAACTCTATAATATGTTCAGGAGCGCGCTCCAATTCTTGGCGTAAAACAGACGAAACGACAAAAACAACCTCTTTATTTTCAAGACGTTTAAAAAGCATTTTTGTTGCCGTTTCAAATTCGACATCGAAAAAACCGCCAACAACTGATGTGTCAATGTAAATTCTTTGCTGTTTCATGTTGTACACCTTTTTAATTTTTCGAGCAAAGGTAAAAAATTATGAATTATAAATTATAAATTATGAGTTTTTTAGTAAACAAGTTTTTAAGTAAACGAGTTGAGGACTAAAAAATCATTTTCCATCAATTTTTTCCAATCTTTTTTGAGCCTTTACATCTCCCTGTTCCGCCGCTTTGCGATACCAATAAACTGCTTGTTGCTTATCTTTGATTACACCATAACCATAGTAATAACAATTTCCTAACTCAAATTGAGCAAATGCTTCGCCTTGTTCGGCAGCTTTACGATACCAATATGCCGCTTTTGCAAAATCTTGCATTAAGTCATAACAAAATCCTAAACTATATTGCGCTCCTGCATACCCTTGTGCGGCAGCCTTGCGATACCAATATACAGCGTCTTTAAAATCTAATTCGTTTTCGCTGTAATAATAATCGGAATAATAATAAACTCCTGTACTATATTGCACATCTGCCTCGTCTTGTTGTGCCACTTTGTACTGCCAATCTATGATGAACGGAGTCAAATCTTGTGTTACACCTTCGGCGGCATTTTGTTCGGCAGCTTTACTATACCAACGTTCGGCTTGTGTAGAATCTTGCTTTACACCTTTACCAAAGTCATAACAAAATCCTAAACTGTATTGCGCTCCTATATGTCCCTGAGCCGCCGCCTTACGATACCAATCGACCGCTTGTGCGAAATCTTGTATTGCACCTTTGCCAAAATAATAACACTCTGCTACATTATATTGCGCATCTACATCTCCCTGTTCCGCCACCTTGCGATACCAATATACGGCTTGTACCAAATCCTGTGTTACACCTTTGCCTTCGGCATAACAACTCGCTAAATTATACTGCGCATCTACATTCCCTTGTTCTGCCGCCTTGCGCCACCAATATACGGCTAACGCCAAATTTTGTTCCACGCCTTCGACACCATAATAACAAACTCCTAACATATTCTGAGCATCTGACACCCCTTGCCATGCTGCTTGGGCATACCAAAACTTTGCTTGCGCAAAATTCTGCGGTACTCTTTCGCCATAAAAATAACAATTGCCTAATTTATTTTGAGCATCTGCATCGCCCCACATTGCCGCTTTGCGATACCAATGTACGGATTTTGCGAAATTTTGAGTTACCCCGTCTCCATTTTCATAACAAACTCCTAAACAATATTGCGCTTCGACATTTCTTTGTTCCGCCGCCTTGCGCCACCAATATGCAGCTTGCGTAAAGTCTTGGACTACTCCTTCGCCATAGTAATAACAAAAACCTAATTTATTTTGCGCCTCCGCATCTCCTTTTTCGGCTAAAACCCGGTAATCATCGGCTGTTTGCCCAAAAACTGTTGCCGACACACAAATTGTTGCAAACAACCACACTATTTTTATGATATGATTTTTCTTATTCATTGTTCTATTGTAAATTTTCGAACAAATATACATATTAATTGAAAAATTGCAGTGCAAAAAATCTTTCAAAAAATTAATAATTAATAATTGTTAATTAATAATTAATTCTATATTTGCACCCGAATTTCAATGTTTGACTGCGAAACGTTCCTCGTTTTGCAAATCTTTGGTCAAACGATTCTCAACATTTTTTAAAATTTACTTACAACATTACTACATTTATGTACCAAGCTGCCGATTTAATTGCTATGCACGCTTTGAAACTGAAATCTATTGCTAAGAAATTAGGTATTGAAACTGCACAAGTATCGAAAGAAGATATTGCTATTCGTATTCTTGAAAAACAAGGCTCTTTGCCCGTTCAACCCGCGGAAAAACCTGCGGAAATGCCCGAAGTAACAAACGAAAAAAATTCTTCGGAAACTACCGGAAATCAACCAAAAACCAACAGGAAGCGCGTGCGCACCAAAATACAGGTAAATTCCGTTGAAAACGAAGAAACTACCGCTGCGCAAACTGCCGAGCCTGCACAAGAAACTGCCGCTCCGGCAGAAACCGCTCCCGCGCAAGAACCGCAAACAGGCGGAGACCCGTATGAATTTTTTGCTCAACAGGAGCAACTGCAAAAAGAACAGTTGCGAAAAGAACAACAAGAGCAGCAACAAGACGCTTCGGCTTCGCTCAGCGACCGTAAAAAACAGCAACAAAATCAAAACCAAAATCAGAACCAAAATCAGAAAAAACATAAGCAGGGAAACAACCAGAACAATCAGAACAATCAAAACAATCAAAACAATCAAAATCAGCACAATCAAAAACAAAATAATCAAAAGGTTGAGGAAAAACCTTCGGAGTTCGATGATATTGTTACCGGCTCGGGCGTGCTCGATATGACACCCGAAGGCTTCGGGTTTTTGCGTTCTGGAGATTATAATTACTTGAATTCGCCCGACGATATTTACGTTTCGCAATCGCAAATAAAAGTGTTTGGATTGAAAACCGGCGACACGGTGGAAGGTACAATTCGCCCCCCAAAAGAAGGCGACAAATATTTTCCATTAACAAAAGTGGAGCGCATCAATGGCAGAACACCCGACGAAGTACGCGATAGAGTGCATTTTGACCACCTCACCCCCCTATTTCCCGAAGAAAAATTTAACCTTACCGGTAGCCCCAGTTGCGATTTTTCGACCCGGGTAATCGACCTTTTTACGCCCATAGGCAAAGGTCAGCGCGGATTGATTGTAGCACAACCGAAAACCGGTAAAACTACTTTGCTCAAAAACGTGGCAAACGCAATTGCCGACAACCACCCAGAAGTATACTTATTAATATTGTTGATTGACGAACGCCCCGAAGAGGTTACCGACATGAAACGTAGCGTAAAAGCCGAAGTGATAGCTTCAACATTCGACGAACCTGCCGACCGCCACGTAAAAGTTGCCAACATTGTACTCGAAAAAGCCAAACGCTTGGTAGAGTGCGGACACGATGTGTGTATTCTTTTGGACTCAATAACCCGTCTTGCCCGAGCATTTAATACGGTGCAACCGGCATCGGGCAAAATTCTTTCGGGTGGTGTCGATGCCAATGCGTTGCACAAACCAAAACGATTTTTCGGCGCAGCCCGCAATATTGAAAATGGCGGTTCGCTCACAATTATAGCTACCGCTCTTACCGAAACCGGCTCAAAAATGGACGAGGTAATTTTCGAGGAATTTAAAGGAACCGGTAATATGGAATTGCAGTTAGACCGCCGAATTTCCAACAAACGCATTTACCCTGCGGTTGATGTGAATTTGTCGAGTACGCGGCGTGATGATTTGCTTGTGGACAAAGCCCGCCTAAGCAAACAATGGGTGCTGCGCAATTTCTTAAACGATATGAATCCGGTGGAAGCAATGGAGTTTTTGAGTAGCCGAATGCCTATGACCCGCGATAATGACGAGTTTTTGATTTCTATGGGGAGTCTTTAATTTAGTGATTAGTTATTAGAGATTAGTGAATAGTAGTTCATTTAAAAATTGTAAAAGCCAATGCGTTTTTACAATTTTTTTGTATTATTGCAATACGTAATTTCTATTGAATATCTTAATATCTATCGAATATCAACTAATATCTAAAAAAAATGAAAAAACTAATCACACTACTCTTTTCAGCACTCTGTGCAACATTTGCAACAGCAAACGAAATAACCGTTGATGCCAAAATAGAATCGGCAACCGTATTTTTGCAAGGCGCAACTTTGCACAACACCGCTTCGGCTGAAATTCCTGCCGGAGTGAGTACAATTACGATTTCACGGCTTTCGCACGCTGCCGTACAGCAAAGTTTGCAAGTAGCCGGAGCAGGCGATTTTACTATTCTTGATGTGCGTTTCAGAGTAAATTATTTGACAAAACAAGAAAGTTCCGACCGCTACCAAGCTCTTGAAAAGCAGCGAAAAGATTTGCTTGCACAGCAACAAAGGTTGAACGACGAAATTGCCGTGTACAAAATGGACGAAGAACTGCTCAAAAAAAATATGGAATTGAGCGGTAAAAATCAAGCCGTAACAATGGCGGAATTGGAAAAAGTTGCCAATTTTTACCGTAGCCGTATGCTCGACACCAAACAAAAACTGCAACAAAAACAAGCTGAATTAGAGCCGATTGCCGAAAAACTGAACGATATAAACCGTCAATTGCGCGATATTCCCCGCAATGTTCCCACAGGCGAAGTGCAGGTAACAGTTTCGTCGAAAAAAGCACAAAAAGCGCAGTTTGCTGTAAGTTATTTTATGAACGATGCAGGTTGGACGCCGCTTTACGACGTGCGTGTGGAAGACGTAAACAAAGATTTGGCAATAACCTACAAAGCGCGTGTGGAGCAAAATTCGGGCATTTCGTGGAGCAATATAGGCGTAACGCTTTCTACCGGCAACCCAAGTCTTTCGGGTACTGCGCCGGAATTGCAGAAATGGATTGTGCGGCAGCAAAATCCGCAGCCTGTGTATAAAGCAAGTTATTCGAAACAAAGAGTAGCCGCAGTTCCGCATCCTAATGCTTCATTTAATAAATCCGAAGAAGTAGAATTAATGGCAGATGACCGTATGGATTACGCACCGTCTGCCGCAAATTGGGCAGGCACAACAACCACAAACAACACAACAACAATAGAATTTGCAATCAGCGAAAAACTAACCGTTGCATCGGGCGGCGAAGGCGCATTACTTTCAATCAACACCCACCAAATACCGGCTATGTACCGCTACATAACCGTGCCAAAACTTGATAGAGATGCGTTTTTGCAGGCAAAAATCACCAATTTGGAACCGTTCAATTTCCTTTCGGGAATGGCAAATATTTATTTTCAAGGCACTTACGTGGGCGAAACCTTCTTTAATTTGCAACAGCCAAACGATACAATTGCGCTTTCGCTCGGCAGAGATAAAAATATACAGGTGGAACGCAAAGCAATCAGCACTTTCAACGAACGGTCGCTGTTAGGACAAAAACGCAGAGAGGCATTTGCGTGGGAAATTTCGGTGCGCAACGGTAAACAAACGCCAATTACTATTCAAGTAATCGACCAAATTCCAATTTCGGGACAGTCGGAAATTGAAATTTCGGGCGTGCAACACAGCGGCGCTACGCTTGATAAAGACAGCGGAAAAGTTACGTGGGATTTCAGTCTCGACAAAGGGCAAACTAAGAAAATGGAGTTGCGGTATACTATTACTTATCCGAGAAATTGGGTGATAAATAGGAATTAAGACATTAGACACAAGACCGTTAGACACAAGACCGTTAGACACAAGACCGTTAGACACAAGACAATAGTCTATTAGTCTTGTGTCTAATAGTCTAAAAATCTAAAAAAATGAAATCTTTTGAAGAAATAAAGCAAATTGCCGAAAACGGCAATGAATATTGGTCGGCACGTGAACTTGCACCGGCATTGGGATATGCCGAATGGCGTAATTTCAGTAAAGTAATTGACAAGGCAATGCTTGCTTGCGATGTGGCAGGTTTTGATGTGCAAGACAACTTTCCCTGTGTTAAGAAAACGGTAGAAATGCCTGTCGGCGAACAGTTTTCACGGGGTTTTGTTGACGTCAACAAAACCCCGCAAGTGGAATCTTCACGGGGTTTTACCGACGTCAGGAAAACCCCGCATTTAGAGTTAGATTTAGGTTTTCCCGACGTCGGGAAAACAAAAAAAATCACTGACTACAACCTTTCTCGCTATGCCTGCTATTTGATTGTTCAAAACGGCGACCCGCGCAAAGAACAAATTGCGCTTGGGCAAACATATTTTGCCATTCAAACATACCGGCAGGAATTGAACGACAAATATAATCAACTTGCCGAAGATAAAAAACGTTTGCTTTTAAGGGGCGATATAAAACAAATGAACCAACTTCTTGTTGAGGCTGCAAAAGGCGCAGGTATTATTTCAAATGAAGAATACGCCCTGTTTCAAAATCGTGGTTATCAGGGTTTATACGGCGGTCTCACGGTTGCCGATATTCATTATAAAAAACAACTTGCCGAAAAAGATAAAATTCTTGATTTTATGGGCAGCGAAGAAATGATTGCCAATTTATTCAGAATATCGCAAACGCAAAGCAAAATAACGAGGGAAAATATAAGAAACAAAGAGCTTGCAAGTTATACTCATTTTACGGTTGGCAAAGAAGTTAGAGAGGCAATAGTGCGACTTGGCGGAGTAATGCCCGAAGATTTACCAACTCCGCAAAAAGGAATTGTTGAGCTTGAACGCGAGGCTATAAAAAAAATGAAAGAAAAAAGTAAGGAGATAATGATGGACGAGTAAAAATAGGAATTAAGTTGACAAGGAAACAAGTTTCATAATCCTTATTTCCTTGTCAACTTGTTAACTTGTCAACTCGTTTACTAAAAATCTAAAAAAAATGAAATCTTTTGAAGGAATAAAGCAAATTGCCGAAAACGGCAACGAATATTGGTGGATTTGCTGAAAAAAGAATTTCAAAACGAAAGGGGGAATAAACCGAAAAACACACAACCAATGGAAAATAACGAAAACAGTCAACAACAGAAAAATAAAATAACATCTGTTGAGGGAATAGAATTAGACTTAACAAACAAGGAGTTTAATTTTGCGTCCGAATTTATTATGCGCACAAATAAACTCGTTTATTTAACAGGCAGGGCAGGTACGGGAAAAACCACATTTTTGAAATATTTGCGTGAAACTACAAATAAAAAAATGGTCGTTCTTGCGCCAACGGGCGTGGCTGCAATTAATGCACGAGGGCAAACCATTCATTCGTTTTTTCAAATCCGCCCAAGCGTGTATGTGCCGAATGATAAAAGATTAAGGAAACACGCCGATTTTGACGATGAAGACCGAAGCACGATTTACGATAATTTTCAATACAACAGCAATAAATTGTCAATCATAAGAAAATTAGAACTTCTTGTGATTGACGAAATTTCAATGGTGCGTTGCGATTTGCTCGATGTGATTGATAGATTGTTGCGAGTTTTTCGCAAAAGAGAACACGAGCCTTTTGGCGGCGTGCAGGTGCTTTTGATTGGCGATACGTTTCAGTTACCCCCCGTTGCACAAGATGAAGAATGGAGTATTTTGAGCCGTTTTTACAAAAATTCTTTCTTTTTCAGTGCCAAAGTAATCAAAGAAAATACACCGATTTATATTGAACTCAAAAAAATATATCGCCAAAAAGAACAGGATTTTATCGACTTATTGAATAGAGTGCGTGTTAGTCAACTTTCACAGGGCGATATAAGTAAACTAAATGCAAAGTGCAACCCCGATTTTGAACCTAAGGAAAACGAAAATTATATAATACTTGCCACCCACAACGAAATAGTGAGGCGTACAAATCGAGGAAAATTACAGGAATTACCCACCGAATTGAAAGAATTTGAAGCGACCATAAAAGACAATTTTCCCGAAAAAGATTTACCTACCGACAAAATTTTACAATTGAAAGAAAATGCACAAATTATGTTTGTGAAAAACGATAAGGCAAAAAGGTTTTTTAACGGAAAAATTGCGAAAATCATAAAGATAGACGATGACGGGATTTTGGCAGAATTGTCGGAAAACGAACAAATTCTCATAGAACGCGAAACGTGGGAAAATATTCGCTATGTGTGGAATAACACACTGCAAAAAGTGGAAGAAGAAGTTATTGGCACATTTACGCAATACCCTATAAAATTGGCGTGGGCAATAACCGTACACAAAAGCCAAGGGCTTACGTTTGAGAAAGTTATTGCCGATTTAGGCGCGGCTTTTACTCCCGGACAGGTGTATGTTGCGCTAAGCCGTTGCACCACATTCAACGGATTGGTTTTACGAACAAATTTACACCAAAACGCCATAAAAACCGCCCCCGAAGTATTGGAATTTGCCAAAAATGAAACACCCGATACACTGATTATTAGCGAATTAAATTCCGGCAAAGCCGATTTTTATTATAAACAAGCGAGAGAAAATTTAAAATCTTCGGATTTTGAACTTGCTTACGATAATTTGCTCAATGCTTTTAAATATAGAAACGATTTTGAAACAGATACTTTTAAGCGATATTTTGTTGATTTTGGTACTCGTGTTTCGTCTTGGAAAAAGAGGTGTAGTGTTTTGAAAGAAGAACTTGAAAATCAGAAAGAAGAAACACAGCAGATTATTGAAGAGGAAAATGAAAGTATACCTACTTGGAAAATATATGGTAACACTCTCGTTATTAGTGGAAAAGGAACATTACCTAATTACAGGAGCGATTGTCATAGGTATGATGACACTCCGTGGAAAGGTTGGAGAAATGAAATAACTTCTATTATAATAGAAAATGGAGTTCAGGGTTTTCAAGATAATTACTTTTCAAACTGTAACAATTTAATGTATATCAGCATTCCTGCAAGTGTCATAAAAATTGTTTCTGTTTCCTACCCCAGACATATTTTGATGGAAAATTGCAAAAATTTAAAATCAATTTCTGTAGATAGTAATAATCCTAATTACAGCTCAGAAGATGGTATTTTGTTTGACAAGAAAAAAACTGAGTTGATAAAATATCCGGAAGGGAAAAAAGATGCGAATTATATCGTTCCCAATAGTGTTACACTCATAGGTAATGGAGCTTTTTCTAATTGTGTCAATTTAAGTTCTATAACACTTCCTGAAGGAGTACGAATTGACAATAATATTTTTTCGGGTTGTATCAATTTAAAATCTTTATTTATTCCTGCAAGCATTGAACTAGTCGGAAATATGGGTTGGACAGGATTATTTCACAATTGTAAGAACCTAATTTCAATCAATGTAGATAGTAATAATCCTCACTATCGTTCTGAAAACGGTGTTTTATTTGAAATATGCGATTTTGAAGAAATGAGAAAGACATTGATAATATACCCCGAAGGAAAAACAGATACAATTTATATCATCCCTAACGATGTAACAGATATTGGAGAATACGCCTTTTTCGATAGTATAAGATTAATGAACATTATTGTTCCCCAAAGTGTAAAAAATATTCAGCAAGATGCTTTTTTTAGTTACAATGGCTTAAATTTAACAACCATTTATGTAGAGAACAATAATCTTTATTACTGTTCTGAAAATGGTGTTTTATTTAATAAAGAAAAAACGAAATTATTAAAATATCCGGAAGGTAAAACTGATGTCGATTATATTATCCCTGAAAGTGTTACAGATATTGAAGATGATGCTTTCAGAAATTGTCGTAATTTAACTTCCATAACCATTGGAAGTAATGTTATGAGTATTAAATCGCCATTTGAAGGCTGTGACGGATTAAAACAGATTTGTGTAAAAACAAATATTCCGCCTAAAATAGATTGTTATTTTGATAAAGTTGATACAAAAAATTGTATTTTATATGTGCCTTTTGACTGTAAAGATAAATATGCCAATACTGATGGATGGAGGTATTTTAAAAATATTGAAGAAGAGAAAAATTGCGATATTTCAACTGATTATGTTGAAATAAACGGTGTAAAATGGGCAACGCGCAATGTTGACGAACCGGGTACATTTGCCCCTACTCCCGAAAGCGCAGGAACGTACTATAGAAAAAACGATAGAACTGTACGAGATGCAACAGGTAGTGTAATTGGTTGGGATAGGTTAACCGCCAACGACCCAAGTCCCAACGGTTGGCGAATGCCTACTGGAGAGGAGCAAGAAACATTATTTGATAAAGAAAAAGTAATCAACGAATGGGTAACTCAAAATGATGTAAGCGGACGTAAATTTACAGACAAAGCTACCGGTGTGTCTCTGTTTCTTCCTGCAGCAGGTAGTTGCAGCTTTTGCTTTGCTCGCCCGTGGAACGTAGGTATAACCGGCTACTATTGTAACAATTCTCTGTACACGTACAATGATGATGCTTATTACTTAACTTTCGACAGTGGCGAGGCTTATGTTGACCGCTACTTTCGCATCTTTAGGTCGTATTATCTATCTGTTCGTTGTGTGAAAAAGTAAAATTGATTAACGATGGAATATACAATTGAAAAGATATATAGATTAGTAGGCAAAAATGATTATGTCGCAACTGTAACATTTAGGCAAAATTGCGAATCATTTGAAAAATATGGCACTACACTAACAGGTGTTTTTGCGTACAATCAATGTGAAAGAGAACAATTAGATACATTGATTGAGAATGAAAATTCTTTTACTCACGGAATGGCAAAAATCGAAGGTTTGGACTTGCAATTAACTAAAGAGAAAAAGAAACAACTTCTGGAAGAAGGTATAAATACACAAGACATAGTTAGAATAGAATTTTGTCCTCAAGCTCAAAATACGTTTCACGACACTGAAAAGAGAGTTTCAAATAAACAAATAATAAAAACTCGCTCTCGCCTCAAAGGAGGCGATTTTGCTTGGATATTTGGATTTTATAAAGACCTTATTAAAAATGATGTTGGTTTATGCCCAAAGGAATATCATTTTTATTTGGCGATGAAATTTCTTTTTGAAACTGAAAGTTTGAGTGAACGAGAAAAACAAGGCATTTTTGACAATAATGAGTTAATGAATGAAAATGTAGAATTTGAACTCTTGAAAATTAAAGAAAAATGTAAAACATTAAATAACGATGAATTAGAGAAATTAAATGATTTTAAAATTAAGGATTGGGATTGCAGAAAACAAAAACTTGAACGGGAACTACAAAAAATAGGAAGTAGTATTGATAAACTTGTACGCAAAAATTTACAACAAGCAATAATAATGTTAGATTCCGTTTTACTGTTTAATGAAAGACGACTAAATGTTATGGGGAAATTCCCGATTTACATTGATGTTGATAGTTTTCTTCATATCTATACAAGGCACGTTGAAGATTTCAAAGTAAATCAACAATTTAAAGATAAAGATTGTTTTCAATGGAATGAAGATGATGTTTCTTGTGTTATCAAATCTGTCATACAAGAAGTAGAAGGTGAGTATCAAAAATTTAGAACAACAAATCCAAACACACAATTTAGCAAATATGGAAAGCAGAGCGTATATTACCAAGGTGATTATTATACACTTCATATTGAGCCAAATGGACGAATAAGCACAATTCATAAAAATCGAAAAAATTAACCAATCATGCCCCAACAAAAAATCACAACCCTATTCTGTAAATATCCTAAATTTTTCAGAGATATAATTTCGGCACATTATCCTTTGACAAACAACCAATTATCAACGTATAAAGACTTTCTTAATTGGGAGTTTATTTCTATGAATCCTAACATACAATGGTCGCATGAAATTTTGAGCAAATTTAAAAAATTAATAAATTGGCAGTGGTTATCAATAAATATTGCTGCATTTGAAGATTTATCGTTGTTAGACAAGTTTGAAGATTATATTCATTGGCAAGGAGGAGGTTATTATGGAGATACAATTATAAACAATAGCGGTATTTTTTGGACAACAGAACTTATAGATAAATATGCTCATAAAATTGATTTTAAAAAAATAGGACGAAGTAACAATATACAGTGGTCGGAAGAATTAATTGAAAAACATAAAGACAAATGGAATTGGAAAGACTTTCTTAATTCTTATGATGGATGTGCTGAATTTCCTTGGACAATGGCTTTGTTTGAAAAATATTTAGGCATATCATATCTTCATAACCGTAGGCTACCGGATAGTCTTATAAGCGTTGAATTTGTTGAAAAATATCACAACTATTTGAATTGGGAACAGATTTGTTCTAATCCACGCCTTCCTTGGGAAGAAGAAAATTTGTTAAAAAAATGGGAAGGACATATTGATTGGAAAGGCATTGCACGGAATCCTTATTTTTTTAAAACCGACAAAGATTTTTTTCAAAAGCATTATGATATTTGGACACAGAATAAACAAGAGTATTTTATGAGATTTTCATATAATGAAGCTTTTCCTTGGACAAAAGAATTGGTAGATACACACAAAGAATATATAAATTGGAAAGGTTTGTGTGGCAATGAAGGCATTGCGTGGGATAAAGAAATGATTGACTATTTCAAAGAATACGTAGATTGGTATAGTTTGCGTGGAAATATATCTGCTCTTTGGTCAATAGATTTGTTATTGAAATATGAACACAAAATTAATTTTTGTACATTGTGGCTATGTTTCCCTGTTTGGAAAAAAGCTTTTGCTCCGTATGTCAATGATGAACTGATAGGTATTGTAATTGAAAAGCAAAATAAGAATTAATTAACACTATTGACTGACAACTCGTTTCCTTGTCAACTTGTTTACTCGTCAACTAAAAAACTAAAAAAAAATGACAAATCACGAACCCATAAAACTGCTGAATAAACTACTTTCTCTCTCTGTCGAAAACGAAATAGTTGAATTTAAACAAGCAAGCAAACAATTCGACAAAAATGAATTGGGCAAATATTTTTCTGCGTTGGCAAACGAGGCTAATTTGGCAAATTTGAAACAGGCGTGGTTAGTTTTTGGCGTAAAAAACGATAAAAGCATTGTTGGCACTTCAATCAGCGATAAGCAATTGAACGAATACAAAAAAGAAATTGGCGACCACACCGCTCCTCGATGCAGTTTTGGAAATGTTTGCAGGATTGAAAAAGACGGCAAAAACATTATACTGTTTGAAATTCCGCCCGCACCGCAAGGTTACCCAATTTCGTGGAAAGGACATCGCTATGGCAGAGATGGCGAAAGTTTAGTGCCGTTGGCAGACACGGAATACGAAAAAATAAAATCGCAAATTGTTACGCCCGATTGGAGCAAACAAATTGTAGCCGATGCCTCGATTGATGATTTGTCGAAAGCAGCCATTGATTTTGCTCGCAAGCAATATAAAGAAAAAAATCAAAATTTACAAAATGAAATCGAAAATTGGTCGGACGAAAAGTTTTTAGACAAAGCTAAAATTACAATCAAAGGAAAAATTACCAATGCGGCAATTTTGCTTTTGGGCAATCCCGAATCGGAGCATTTTATTAGTCCGGCAACTTCAAAAATCACTTGGATTTTGAAAGATAAGGACAATGTTGAAAAAGATTACGAGCATTTTGCTATGCCGCTCATTTTTGCTGTGGAGCGAGTTGCTGCTAAAATTCGCAATCTCAAATACCGGTACATTGTGTCGGACACGTTATTTCCAACCGAAGTTGACCAATACGATGCTTATACAATTCGCGAGGCGTTGAACAACTGCATTGCCCACCAAGATTATACAATGGGCGGTAAAATCAATGTGGTGGAAAGCGAAGACGGCTGGCTTATGTTTTCAAACTTAGGGGAATTTATTCCAAATAGCGTGGAAGAAGTGGTTATCAACGATTCGCCCGAGGAAAAATACCGCAATAAATGGTTGGCAGACGCAATGGTTGCACTCAAAATGATTGATACCACAAGCAGCGGCATCAAAAAAATGTACATCATTCAGCGCAATAAATTTTTCCCCTTGCCCGATTACAATTTGTCGAACAGTAAAGTTCGGTTGAAAATTTTCGGCAAAGTAATGAATATTGACTATACGCGAAAATTAGCGGAAGTGCCCGATTTGTTGCTTTCGGAAATTATTTTATTGGATAAATTGGCAAAAGGTTTGACAATTACAGATGAAGAAGCAAGCGAATTGCGAGAGAAAAAATTGATTGAAGGACGAAAACCGAATTATTTTATAGGTGCAAAAATTTCGCAAGCAACAGAAGAAAAAGCCGAATATTCAAAAAACAAAGCATTTGAGAAAGAAAAATATTTTGATTGGATTTTGAAATCAATCAAAGAACACGGAAATATGAGCCGAAAAGATATTGATAAATTGCTTTGGAATGTTTTGCCGGCTTGGATGAGTGAGAAACAGAAAGGAAATAGAGTAAAAAATTTGCTTAGCGAATTAAGAAAAAAAGGAGTAATTGTAAATAAGGGTGCAGATGCAAAACCTGAATGGTATCTTGCGTAATTAAAGAGAGATTAAAAAGAGATTAAAGAGAGATTAAAGAGAGGATAAGCTCGTTATTGACTGAAATTCAAAATATTACGCTCTTCTAAAATATGAAAAATAAAAATATTTAGAAGAGATTTAGAAGAGATTTAGAAGAGGATAAATTCGCTATTGCTTGAAAATCAAAATGTTGCTTTCTTCTAAAATATAAAAAATAAAAATATTTAGCAGAGATTAATTAGAGATTAATTAGAGATTAATTAGAGATTAATTAGAGATTAATTAGCTAATCGTCGCAAAATCAACTTGTTAAGCTCTAATAAAACATGAAAAATAAAAATATTTAGCAGAGATTTATTAGAGATTTAGCTGAAAATTAAGCAAAAAACTATGAAATTAAAAATTATCATAAAATAATTCCTCGTCAACTTGTCAACTCGTTTACTTGTCAACTAAAAAACTAAAAATGAACTCTCTATTCCAAGACTTAAACCCCGCCCAACACCAAGCCGTAGAAAACACCCAAGGCGCAGTGCTGGTAATTGCCGGAGCCGGAGCCGGAAAAACAAAAGTGCTCACGCACCGCATTGCCTATTTGTTGCAACAGGGCGTGCCTTCGTGGCGAATTTTGGCATTGACGTTTACCAACAAAGCCGCTCGTGAAATGAAAGAGCGGATTGAAAAACTTGTGGGTAGCGACCGTGCCCGTGATTTGTGGATGGGCACGTTTCACTCGATTTTCGGGAAAATTTTGCGTGTCGAATCGCAGTATTTGGGGTTTGATGCCAATTATACCATTTACGACACTGCCGATAGCAAAAGTTTGATTGGGAAAATTATCGCCGAAATGAATTTGGACAAAGATAATTACAAGTCCAATGCGATTTTAAGCCGAATTTCGAACGCCAAAAATAATTTGATAACTCCGCAGGCATACTTGCAAAACACCGATTTTTACAAACACGATTTGATGCAAAAAGTACCGCAAGCGGGCGAAATTTATCAACGCTATGTTGCCCGTTGCCGACAGGCGAATGCAATGGATTTTGATGATTTGCTGCTAAATACCAATATTTTATTCCGCGATAATCCCGATATTTTGGCAAAATATCAACAGCGGTTTCAATATATTTTGGTTGATGAATTTCAAGATACGAACACATCGCAAAATTTGATTATAAAAAAACTTGCCTTGCCCGAAAATAATATTTGCGTGGTGGGCGACGATGCGCAAAGTATTTATTCATTTCGTGGTGCGAAAATCGAAAACATACTGAATTTCAGTAAGGATTACCCGAATTACCGGATTTTCAAACTTGAACAAAATTATCGTTCTACGCCAACGATTGTTGAGGCGGCAAATTCGGTAATTGCAAAAAACCGAAATCAGATACCGAAAAAAACATTTTCGGAACAAGCAGACGGCGAAAAAATACAAGTTTTGAGTGCCGATACCGATATTGAAGAAGGCGTGTTGGTAAGCAAAGAGATTAAAAAAATGGCTGCTTCAGGCGTAAATTTCAGCGACATAGCCATTTTATACCGCACCAATGCGCAATCGCGGATTATGGAAGAAATGTTGAATAAACTTTCAATTCCGTGCCGGGTATACGGCGGAACATCGTTTTTTCAACGTAAAGAAATTCGTGATATGTTGGCATACGTGCGAATTGCGGTCAATCCCAAAGATAACGAGGCTTTTTCACGGTGTGTAAATTATCCGAGTAAAGGAATTGGAGCTACTACGATGGAAAAAATTCAAATTCTGGCAGACCGAAACAATATATCGTTGTGGGACGTGTTTTTGAATATTGAGCGGGCAAACGATATTTTTAATAAAGGTACGATTGCAAAAATTGTGCAATTTCGGGAATTATTGCAATCGTTCAGTGCCGATTTGCTCGTGGCAGATGCCTACGCTTTGGCACACCGGATTTTTACACAAACCGGCATCAAAAAAGATTTGGAGGCAGACGACAGCATTGAAGGTGTAAATCGTTTGGATAACGTTGAGGAATTGCTCAACGGCATAAAAGATTTTGTGGAAGCCGACGAAAATGCCGAAACGCCCTATTTACCCAATTATTTGGAAAAAGTTGCCCTGCTTACCGACATGGACACTGAAAACGCCGACAATAATAATAAGGTAACGCTTATGACAATCCATTCGGCGAAAGGTTTGGAATTTTCGTATTGTTTTATTGTGGGTTTGGAAGAAAATTTATTTCCCTCGAATATGTTTGGCGCGCAATCGCCGAATAATATTGAGGAAGAACGCCGCTTATTTTATGTGGCGCTCACACGGGCAAAGCAAACTGCTTACCTTTCATACGCCAATTCTCGCCGTATTCACGGCTCTATTACGGCAGCTGCGCCAAGTCGGTTTCTTGCAGAAATAAATCCCGAATTTTTGGCGCAGGAAATACGTTCAACGTTTGCAGGTTTTTCACATAGCGGTGGCTCTTACGGTTCTTCATTTGGCAGTTCATTTGGCGATAAATTCGGTAATTCTTCATATTCAAAACCACAATTCAACAGCTTCAAAAAACCGCAAAACACGGCAAAACCTGTTATTCCTACCAATTTTACGCCAAGTAATCCAAGTGATATTTGCGCAGGGCAAATGGTTGTGCATCAAACGTTTGGCAGAGGCACAGTAAAAGATGTGCAAGACGGCACGGCGGTAATTGATTTTCAAGTAGGGGGCGAAAAGAAAATGTTGTTGAAATTTGCTAAGTTGCAGATAGTTTAGGGAACTAAAATAATTTACAATTTACAATTAATAATTAATAATTAGTTCGTACTTTTGCGCAAAATTTAAAAAATACATAATGGACAAAAATGCAATTTTAGGCTCGTTGCTTATTGGAGCTTTGGTAATTGGTTATTTTTATATGACAAAACCTTCGGAAGAAGATATTCAACGCCAACGCCACATCAATGATTCTATACAATTAGTAGAATTTAACAAAAAACTGCAACTGCAAGCCGAAGAAACTATGCGTGCGGCAACAGTTGATAGTTTGAACAAAGTAGTTGCCGGTAACGATTCGGTTGCTACCGAACAAGTTAAACGAGATTTTGGCATATATGCAAAAGCTGCCAAAGGCGAAGAAAAAATTACAACGTTGAGCAATGGGCTTATCAATCTGCAACTTTCAAACAAAGGCGGTAAACCGTTCCGAGTATTTTTAAATGATTTTCAAACCTATCACGGTGCGCCATTGCAACTGATGTCGGGCGATAGTACACAATTCGGATTTTTGTTGAGCGAAATCGGAAAATCTACCGATGAACTGTTTTTTGAAACAAGCAAAATATTTGTAGATGCCGATTCAACTCAAACTATTAAATACAAACTTCCGGTTGAAGATTTTGCTTATATAGAATTTGAGTACACGCTTAAACCAAATTCGTATAAAGTTGATGTGCAAATAAATACACCGGGCATGAGTCGCTACATTCGGGATTCCCGTTATCAATTATTGTGGAAAAGTTATATTCTCAATGCCGAAAAATCGCAAGATTTGGAAAATCAGCATACCAATATTATATGGAAATATTATCAAGACGATGTGGAAAATACCGACCCTCGTAAGAAAGAAACTATAAATCAAGACCTTACCGGACAAGTACATTGGCTGGGTTTTAAACAACATTTCTTTTCATCGGTTATTATAGCGGACAATTATTTTGAACGTGGCGGCAGCGTGGAATCTGTCACTTTGCCCGAACACGACAGCGCATTAAAAGTATTTTCGGCAAATTTATTTTTACCGAAAAATGAAAGCAACAAAATTTCGTTTTATTTCGGGCCAAACCACTACCCTACCCTTAAAGCGCAAAACGAAGATTTGGAAAAAATCCTTGATTTAGGGTGGTTTGGTTTTATTACTCGATTTGCTATTATTCCTATTTTCAATTGGTTACACAGTTTCTTATCGAATTTTGGACTTATCATTCTGTTGCTTACCATTATTTTGAAAATGGTATTGTTTCCGCTCACATTCAAATCCTACCTTTCTACGGCTCGTATGCGAGTGCTCAAACCGCAGGTGGACGAAATCAACGCTCGTTACACCGACAAAGGCGATGCAATGAAACGTCAGCAATCAACAATGGAACTCTACCGCAAAGCCGGCGTAAACCCTATGGGCGGCTGTTTGCCCTTACTTATTCAGTTTCCAATTTTGATTGCAATGTTCCGTTTCTTCCCCGCATCAATCGAATTGCGCCAACAAAGTTTCTTGTGGGCTGACGACCTTTCAACTTACGATGCAATTGTTTCGTGGAGCACCCAAATTCCACTTCTTTCGTCAATTTACGGAAATCACATCAGTTTGTTTACCCTGCTTATGGCTGGCTCTATGATTATGGTTAATCAATTGAATACAAGCTCAATAACACCAACTCCCGGCATGCCGAACATGAAAGTGATGATGTGGATTATGTCAATCATGATGATTTTCTGGTTCAATAATTATTCTTCGGGATTGAGCTACTATTATTTCCTTGCCAACGTTATTACGCTTTTGCAAACATATATTATTCGCCAAATGGTGGACGACAAGAAAATTCTTGCAAAAATAGAGGCACACAAGAAAACTCCGAAAAAGAAATCACGCTTTCAAGAACGACTTGACATGATGATGAAGGAACAACAGAAATTGCAGAAGAGAAAGTAAAAGCCCCCTAAATCCCCCTCAAGGGGGACTTGAAAGCCTGCAAAAGTCGTAAGATTGCAGTTATAATAAAAACGAAGAAACAATTGGAAACGAAACATTATAATTTAACCACAAGTCAAAAAGTCCCCCTTGAGGGGGATTTAGGGGGCTGGGGCTCTTTCCCCAAAATAACCGCCCAAGTAGCCGATTGCAACACAATCTGCATACTCACGCACAGTAATCCCGATGGCGATGCTATGGGTTCGTCGCTGGCGTGGTGCAATATTCTTTTGCAATTGGGGAAAAATGTGCGAGTGATTATTCCCAACAATTGCCCCGATTATTTGCAATGGTTACTGGGTTACAAAACGCATACTTTGATTTTTGATAAAAACAAAGCCGAAGCAACTGAATTTATCGGGCAAAGCGACTTGTTTTTCTGTTTGGATTTCAATACATTTTCACGCATTGAAGAACTTGAAACGCTTGTGAAGCAAACCGAAAAACCGCTCCTTTTGATAGACCACCACCCCAATCCGGCAGAGTGTTTCAGCGTGATGGTTACTAACGAAAAAAGCAGTTCAACCTGCGAATTGGTGTACAGAACAATACAAGGCTGCGGCTACGAAAAATATATAACAACCGAAATTGCCGAGGCATTGTACGTTGGAATTATTACCGATACGGGCAATTTTGCGCATAGTTCATCTCGTCCCGAAGTGTATCACGTGGTTGCCGATTTGCTTGCCTACAACATTCACAAAAATGATATTCACGACCAATTGTTCAACGTATTTTCTTTCAATAGAATGAAACTTTTGGGCACAATGCTCAAAGACCAATTTGTGTATTTGCCTGAATATCACACCACATATATGTACATTACAAAAGAAAATCAAAAACGATTTAACTTTCAAGTGGGCGATAGCGAAGGTTTTGTGAATATGCCGCTCGCGATAAAAGATGTGGTATTTTGCGCCCTCTTTACCGAATACGACAATTTGGTAAAAGTTTCGTTCCGGTCAAAATTCGATTTTCCGGCAAACGAATTTTCGCAGGAATTTTTTAAAGGCGGCGGACATTTAAACGCTGCCGGTGGAAAAATGTATTGCTCACTGAAAAAAGCTATTTCTATATTTACGAATGGTTTGCCGAAATATAAAAAACTGTTGGACGAAACTAAGGAACGGACTGCGGAATTGTAGTTCGAATTATGAGGCTGAAAGCCTCGTAATCAATAGCGTAGGGTAACACCCTGCGAAAATATGGACACAACACAAATCAGGCTGAAAGCCTGAAATCTAAATGATTAGTTGATTTTTGCCTAATAACGTAGGGCGATTGCCCTACGTTATTGATTTTACCCCTTTTAGATGGTATTTTTGCGTTCGCATTTTACATAGGGCGATGCCCTATGCTATATGATATAAGGCTTTCAGCCTTTTGATACGAAATTTTGCAAATGCAAAATTTCGTATGCAGACAACCACCTAAAAACTAAACTCCGCCACCTTAACCCTACCATTCACTCGCTTGTTTTCTTTCGACAATTGCAGGCACACCACCTGCCGTTGCTCGTCTTTGCCGGCATATTTGGTATAAATTTCAGCCATAACCGTCGATGGTCCTTCGGATTTTACCTGCCTGTCGCCGTAATAATACACCGATACCGTGTATTTTCCTTTAATTGCATTTTTCAGCAAAAACTGTTCCGGTCCGTAGCCTTGCCACACGCCTTGGCTCATTACACCGCCAATTTTACTCCAGCGATGTCCGTAATAACACATTTCGCCGTTCGGGTCGGTTACGTGCAGGTCAATGTCGGTGTTGTTCATATTCCAATTGATAACCACACGCACATCGTAAGGCGTGTTCTTTTTCATTGTTTCGGGAATTCTGCTCGTATCTAAATTCGGATTGAGCGCAACAAGGCGTTTGATTTCCGTTTCGATAACTTCGGGAATTGCACTACTTAACTGCCAACGCTGTTTTTCATATTTGTCCCACGCAATGCAGAAATTATCCAACGCCTCTTGATTTTTGCCGTTGTCGGCTAATGCCAAAGCGTAATCGCGGTAGCTCTGCGGCTCGAATGGTCGCCATTGCACAACTTTTTTGCACACATATTCTTCCAACTCATATTCTTTATACTCTTTAAAACGATAGCCAAGCAAACGGTACAACGACGCATTTTCCAAATCCAAATCGGCAATGGAAGTGAGCACTACAAGCGCACGCTCACGGTCGCCATGCTTAAAAAACCAATCCGCCATATCGAAATAAAACGTCGGCGTGTTGATATATTCGGGGCGTAAACGCAAATACGTGGTGTAATCTTCGTTCACATTTCCGGTTAATTCTTTTATGTAATTATTGTCTTGTTTTATTGGAATTAATTTGATTTCGGGTTGCGAAACGGTACTTTTATCAGAAGCGGAATTTAATTTTTTGTTATTTGGCGCGTTATCTCGCCGTGAAGTTTCTTCCGATGTTATCTTTCTCTTTGAATCATATTCAATAGCAAAAGTTGTAGCTTGAACTGCTTGCTTTGCAATAGGAGGCGGAGGTGTAGAATAATCTGCATCTTCTTGCGTTACCGCACGTTCAGCATCTCTTGTTGCAAATGTTGCGTCTATTGCGCTCACTTCTTCTACTGTTCTCAGTACATCTTTATCAATAATCCATCCATAACGAATTTCTATTATAGGTGGAATATCGGTTTCTTCTTCCCATTCATCGGCAATCATTCTATCTCGCCACCATCTTCCATAAACCCTATCATATTCTGCTTGCATTTCCACAGGCGGTTTAATTCTGTATCGCACATAATCCCACAAAGTTTCAAGCACAATCAGCGAAGTATTGCGAGTAACAATACCGAATTTTTGCCCAAGCTGTACCAATTCTTTTTTATTTTGCTCGTAGCACATATCGAGTTCGTTGATTTTTTTCTGCGCCCATATTCGCTGCACATTTGCTTGTTGGTCAGCTTCTTTTGTGTTCAAATTAATTACAACCTTTTTTTCAACCGTGTTGCCATAACCAAAAAGCAACACCAATTCAGTTTGTCCGGCATCGGCAATTCCGGCAACAGAAAAATTGCCTTTTGCCGGCGTAGCCACCGAAGGGTACACTTCCCGCACATTCGGATTGGGTTCAATTCCCATAAAATGCAAAGTTTCAAAGAGCACTTCGTCCGGAATTTGCTCACTGAACAAAGCGTTCAAATTGATAAACTTACCGTTTGTTTGCGCCGCAATCCATTTCATCGCACTGTAATCGGCTTTGGCAGACGACACAACAGCGTGCACCGGACGTACAGAAGTTTTCGATTGTGTACCGAAACCGGCATCGCTCAATGTGGAAAGTCCGTCGGTAAAAAACAGGATTTCATCGCCCGAAATATCTTTTAAACTAATGGCGTTGAAATTCGTACCACCGTCATACACCGCCGTTTCTATTGCTTTGCGCAGTGTGCGCCAATCGCCGTTTGTGATTTTGAATGTGTCTTGTTTTCGGAGTTTGTTATTCAAAAAATAGAGATTAATTGTAAGGTTTTTCTTTTCCTTGATAATCGCGTCCAAAACCGCCAATTCCTTAGCATGGTCGCGGTACGCACCACTTAACGACACGTCCCAAATAATTGCCAAATTATCACTCCAATTCTTTTTGCGATTTTTGGCATTAATCCCACACGAAGCAAGAAAATAATTGCTTCCCTCAACCGACTGAATCAACACTTGCGGTACAGAGCGAGGGGCAGGAAGTGCAAAAATCAAGGCTTTATTTGCTTCGTAATTGTTTCGTGCGAGTGTGGCTACGTAATTTTCGCCTTGTTCGTCAAAAGTCAATTCGTTAGCCATTTTTCCCAACAATTGCGGTTTCGATTGTGGTTGCAAAACAGTGGCTTTTACCGAAAATTTCTCTATCGGCTCTTTGTACGCCATAGGCAGGCGATAGTAAAAATACCCTTTGTCGGCTGTCAATTCTTCTTCGTAACCAATTGAAATGGTGCGAGTTCCACCCGCCGGAATTGGGTAAATCCGTGTGCGGAAATTATTGCCTTCTACCCGTTCGAGCAATCCCGGGTCAACGCGCCGTTGTTCGATTTCTTCAAAAACTTGCGTGGCTTTTGCTTTCGGAACGGGCACTGCTTCACGCATTTTTCCGTTAATATCAAGCGCGTAATGGCTCACGGTTACGCCGTCGGGCATGGGAACAAGCAATTCGCCTTCAAGGATTTTATTTGTACGGTTTTTGAAAACCATTACATAGCGAGTGGTTGCAATATTCCCAACCACTTCCACCTGAACGTCAAGCGATTGCAGATATACTTCCGAATTCCCGCCGTTCACGTTCATCACAGGCAAGGTCGAAATCGGCATTTCTTCGAGCGTGGAAATATCTTTCCGGAGTTCTATAATTTCCGGTTCTTCTTCAAATGTGCCGGCTGATTTTGATTTTACAATTACTAATTGAATTATTGCGAATGTGAGGAGCAGTAATGTTGCTGCTATTAGGGAATAATGTTTTGTTTTCATATTTTTGAGAGTTTTATACCAAGGTGATTTATATTTCATGCTGGATTGCTTCGTCGTTCCTCCTCGCAAAGACGCTCTTTTGAGGATTTGTGCTAACTCCCGAAGGAGCGTCATTGCGAACGAAGTGAAGCAATCTATATTTTTCGGAATGAATTATATTTCACTTTGGCATTATGCGTTTTTTACAATTTCCAAAGATAACAATAAAAATTATTATTCTATTTGTATAGGAATTAATTTTAGGGCAAGCGCATGAAATTTTATAAATCTAAGATGTTGTTGAAAAATTTAATGAGTATCGCGGTCTTTCGAGAATTCAAGATATTCCATTTCTCAAAGAAATGGAATATCTCAAAAAAAAATTACCTTTGCACCGCAACAAAAAACAAAAATATGGCAAAAAAGAACTCTATTTATAATGTACCTAATTTTCTATCGCTGTACCGGCTGTTGTCTTTCCCGTTTGTTATGTATCTCGCTTTCAGCGGTAACGAGCAATTGTTTGCCATTTTTTTGATAATCAATCTTATTACCGATGCTTTGGACGGCATCATAGCGCGAACATTCCGGTTGCAAACCGAATTAGGCGCTCGCCTCGACGCTTTGGCAGATGTAGGAATGTATATCAGCGCTATTACAGGTATTTTTATGTTCAAGGCTGCCAATTTTGCACCGCATTTAGTGAGTTTGTACATTTACATTGGCGTTTTCGCAGGTTCGGTTTTGATTTCATTATTGAAATTCAAAAGATTTCCAAGTCTGCATTTATATTCCTCAAAAGCAGGTGGTTATCTTCAAGGAATTTTCTTTTTTGTCTTATTTATGTTTGATTTTCATGTAACATTGTATTATTTCGTGATTACGTGGGCAATTCTTGCTTTTTGCGAACAGATATGCGTACAATGTGTACTCAAAAAACCAATGTCGAACGCCAAAGGTCTGTATTGGGTATTGAAAAATAAAAATGCACAATGATACAATTGCAATTATTCTACATCATACTGTTATTTTTCTTTTTGGGTGGAATAGGTACTTATTTTGCAAATAGAAAACAAAATCCGACGGCACAAAAAAAGAATTGGCTGAAATATTTTACATACTTCTTTATTATCGCTTTTCTGTATGGAAGTATTTGTTTCGCAGAAAAAATATTTCTTTGGATTTGTTCGTTGATTGCACTTGCAGGATTAATTGAAATAATCCGGCTTCAAAAAAAGTTTCCACAAAAAAGAATTGTTTTTTACCCAATTCTTTTCGTATATGTGTTGATTTCCACTGGGTTTTATTTTTTCGGCAACTTATCGCAACCGATGGTATTATACACATTATTTACGGTTTGTACATTCGACGCTTTTAGCCAAATCGCAGGACAATTATTCGGTAAAACCAAACTATTCCCTCAATTAAGTCCGAATAAAACATACGAAGGACTGTTGGGAGGTTTGGTTATGTCTGTCGGCACTTGTTTTTTCGTCGGGAAAATGCTTGACCTGTCGGTGTTTTTGGGATTTGGCATTTGTGTATTTTCATTTGCAGGCGATTTATCGGCATCGTGGGTAAAACGGAAATACGGAGTAAAAGATTTCAGTTTGGCACTGCCCGGACACGGCGGTTTTTTAGACCGTTTCGACAGTTTTATCGTAGCCGGAGCATTTGTGTATCTGTTTCAATTGACACCGGATTTTCAATTACTGTATTGGTTTTTGTACTTGTCTTGTTTTTTTCTTGTAATCATTTTTTGCGAGTTTTTACATAAAAAAGGATTTTCTATCGAATATACACGCAAATTAGGACATTCATTATCAAGCCTATCGTGTTTATTCCTTCCGTTTTTTTTCACATCTCATTGGTATGTCTTACTATTAACAATATCTTCATTTGCAATTCTTTATATAGGAAATAGAAAACAACTTATACATTCGATTTGCTCTGTGGGAAGAAAAACTTTCGGTGCTTATGTGCTGCCCATTTCTATAGGAATTACCTATTATATATCTGTCTGGTGGCTGCAAAATAATTTGATTTTTATTGCATCAATTGCCGTTTTGGCAATAAGCGACCCTTTGGCTTGTTATTTTGGGAAAAGATTTAAATCAAAAATTTTAAATTCAGGAAAAACGATAATCGGAACTTTGGCATTTTTTCTTTCAACATTCATTATATGCGCTTTACTATTGTGGTCGCAATCGGCAGGTATCACAATCATAGGCATTGCAGTGGGCGTATCGGTTATTGTTTCTGTCGTAGAATTAATCTCGCCAAAAGGAAGTGATAATTTGACGGTGCCGCTATCGGTAATTGGTGCGTTACTGATATTTGACACAATTTAATTTGCAGGCTATTTCCTAATTTCCTGCCTTCTAATCCCAATTTATTCCATCAAATCGCTCACAATCTTATATTTCTTCGATTGCGAAAGCATTGTTTTGAGTACAACGGTAATTGGAACTGAAAGTATCATACCCACCACGCCCCACATATAGCCCCAAAACATAAGCATTATAAGCACCGTTATAATGTTGATTGAAAATGCTTTACCCATAAATATAGGTTCTAAAATAGAGCCGGTTACAATTTGAATAACTATAAGAATGGCAATCAACAAAAATGCCGTGCCGGTATTGTCGATTTGCGAAAGCGCAAAAAGCGAAAGAAATGTGGTTGAAACAATGGGACCAAACATTTGTACAAAATTTGTTACAAATATCAAAACGCCCCAAAAGAATGGAAATTTCACATCGAAAGCTATGCACGAAAGACTTACTGTTACACCGGCGAGAAGACTGACAAGAAATTTTACAATTAAGAATTTTCCGATACTTTTTTCTAAAATCAAAAATGTGCGTTTAGCCGGCGTGGAACTTTTGAAAACGGCTGTCTGCATAATTTTGCGTATATTAATAGAGCCGCTCAAAAACAAAACTACATAAAACAACGTCATAACCAACATGATGAGTGTGCGTTGTGTGAAACTTAATACTGTGGTAAACAAACCGTAAATTTTTCGGCTCAATTCAGCATTATTTTGTATATATTCGCCAATGTTGCTTCTGCTAAGATGCTCAAAACCAAGCATATCGAGAAAAGGAATAAGCATTTGATTGATTTTTTCGAGCGAATCGTACCAAAACTGTGTATCGACGCCGCTAATTTCGCTGCTGCTTAGTTGCACCAAAAGAATTAAAAATCCTAAAAATGCGAGTAAAACAATCAACACAAAAGGCATTGTAATCCAATTTGAGATGTTTTTTTTAACGCACCAACGCATTATTGGCATAAAAAGTAACGAAATTAACCCCGCCGCTACCAATGGTACAATTACAAATGATAAAAATTTAAAAACTACCAACACACTGATTATCACAATAATAAGTAGTAGTTTTTCTATTTGTTTTGTTGATTTTACGAGTTCTCGACCGTGAATGTCCATGTAAATAAATTTTTGTAAAAGTACATGTTTTTATAAAAAAATGCGTACTTTCGCGTTTTATTTTTTATTCATATTTTTAATATTTTACATAACAATGACAGGAAACATTACTTTTACTATGATTAAACCCGATGCGGTCAAAAACGGTCATATTGGAGCTATTTTAAAAATGATTACCGATGCCGGTTTTCGCATTGTAGCCATGAAATTTACACGAATGAGTGTGGCAAAAGCAAGTAAATTCTACGAGATTCACAAAGAACAGCCGTTTTATGACAAACTGATTGAGTTTATGACTTCGGGACCAATTGTAGCAGCCGTGCTCGAAAAAGAAAATGCGGTAGAAGATTTTAGAAAATTGGTTGGCACCACCAATCCCGACAATGCCGAAGAGGGAACAATCAGGAAATTGTATGCCACTTCAACACGCGAAAATGCCGTACACGGTTCCGATAGTGACGAAAACGCACTTCATGAAGGTAGTTTTCACTTTGCCACAAGCGAATGGTTCGATAAAGACGGTAATTGTATGGGATAATTTACTTTTATTTCGTACATTCAACCCACAAATGTAACTTTATAAGCAAAAAAAGACTGTTCCTTTTTTGAAACAGTCTTTTTTTATTTGTTACGGTACATTTTTACAAACTAACGCACATGGGTAATTTTGCGATGACGACGGCGTTTTTGTTGTTGTTTTTGTTTTTTGCCCATGTCAGCCTCATACTTATAGGTGTCGGCTTCCAAACCTTGGGCAACTGTTTCGTTTTCGGCGGCAAGCGCTGCTTTTTCTTCGGCATTTCTTAAATCAAGGAGTGTTGTGTTTGCTTGCAATGCTGCCGGGAAACAAATACACGCACATGCTATTGCCGCATTGCGTAGTAGGCGTTTTGTGTTACTGTTTGTTGATTTCATATTTTTTGTTTTTGTTAAATTTTATTTGCTTAAATCGAATCGCTCCATTTTTGCAAACGCTAAAATAGGAATTAAATTTTATTAACATCACAAAAAGTCAAAATATTTTTTAATAAACGAGTTTTTAGTTGACAAGTGAACGAATTATTCTGTTATTCACACCTCCCAAATCACGCCGCCACACACATTTTTGCGTGCTCCCGTAACCGATGCTAAACAATTCGCCTTGCACTGCACACGCAAAAATCCCAAATACGCAAAAATAAGCGCTTCTTTGAAATGAATAATTTCCTGTAACGGCACAATTAATGTCGATTCGGCATAGCGTTCAATAATTTCCACCAGCAACGAATTGCACACACCACCGCCGGTACACAAGGTTTTTGTGTTTTTGCCTTGCAAAGTTTTTCCAATTTGATAGCCGCAATGTTCGTAAAAAGTACGCATTATATCAAAATGGTTACTGAGCGAAGTCGAAGTACTTGTCTGCAAAATTGGCGTAATTTCTCGTTCCACCCATTCCCGTCCGAGTGATTTTGGTGCTGCTTGCGCATAAAATGGCAGTTGATTGAGTTTTTGCAGCAACTCTTGATTGCACTCGCCTTTTCGCCCTAAATTTCCATTATCATCGTAGGCTAAACCGTATTTTTGAGCATATTCATTGAGTACAATATTGGCTGCACAAATATCCCATGCAATGCGCCTTTCACCCTGTTGCATGGAAACATTGGCAAAACCGCCAATATTTAAGCAATAATCATATTGAGAAAACAACAATTGGTCACCAATGGGAACAAGCGGCGCGCCTTGTCCGCCCATAGCAACATCAAGCGTGCGAAAATCGCAAATAGTTGAAATGCCGGTGGTAGCTGCTATGTGCGCTCCTGAGCCAATTTGCACTGTCAATCCCGTTTGCGGCGTGTGAAAAATTGTTTGTCCGTGGCTGGCAATATAAGCGACTTTTATGTTGTGTCTTGCAACAAATTCATTAATACATTCACCGCAAAATTTTCCATAATCTACGCTCAATTGCTGCAATTCCAAGCCCGACATGGTAAAAGCTGCGTTCAAACGATTGCGCCATTCGGCAGAAAATTCAAAAGTTTCGGTAGCGTGTATGTGAAACGAATTTTCGGTAAATTCCACTGCGCAAAGGTCTAATCCGTCAAGCGATGTGCCCGACATTGTGCCTATAAAAATTTGATTTGAATGTATCATTTATTGATTGTTTTTGAACGCTGATAACGCAGATGACACAGATGTACACGGATTTTTATCTGCGGAAATCTGCGTCATCCGTGTCATCTGTGTTCTAAATGTAAAAATGCTTTATGTAAATTCTGTATAATCGTCTGCGCCGTAAGCGATTCCTCGCCAACGGCTTGTTTTGCATAATCGCCTGCCAAACCGTGAATAAAAACGCCATACACAGCACTTTGTTCTATACTATATTTTTGCGCAAGCAAGGAAAGAATAACACCGGTAAGCACATCGCCACTGCCGGCGGTAGCCATTCCCGCGTTTCCGCTGCTATTAAAAAATATTTTTCCATTTGGTGTACAGGTGCAAGTATAGCGACCTTTGAGAACGACCGTACAATTATATTGTATAGCAAATCGCTTTTGCGTTTCAAATCGGTCAAATGTTGAATTGTGTTTGTGAGTAAGCCGGTCAAATTCGCCCGGGTGTGGAGTGAGAATACAATTTTCGTGTAATAAATCCAAAAGTTGCCGATTACAAGCAATACTATTCAGCGCATCGGCATCAAGTATTGCAGGTTTCTTGCTGCGCAAAGCCGTTTCAACAACGTTCGTAGTTCGTTCATTCGTGCCAAGTCCGGGACCAATACCAAGTGCAGTGTAATTATCAAGTGAATTGAGTTGCGAAATAATTTCCTCATTTTCATCGCACACAGTCATAGCTTCGGGAACCGAAATTTGCATAATTGTATTGCCATGACGTGGAATATGTGCCGTGAGCAATCCGCAACCACTTGTAATACAGGCTCGTGCTGCAAGTGTGGCGGCGCCCATTTTACCAAAACTGCCGGCTATAAGCAAAGCGTGCCCAAATGTGCCTTTATGCGAAAAAGCATTTCGTTTTTTCAGCACAATATTTTCTGCCGTTACAAATTCGGCAAAAGGCATTGTTTGCGTTTCAAATTCTTTGCTCAAACCAATATCTTCGTAGTGCCACTCCCCTACTCTGTGTGAATTTTCGGCAAACAAAAATTGTAATTTCGGGTATTGAAACGTAATCGTATCATCGGCTTCAAAAACGGTATTTTCGGTAGGCGTAAGTTCGTCAACATACAAACCCGAAGGTACATCTATGGCAATTTTTCGAGCCTTGAACATGTTGAGTTTTTCAATAATTCCTTGCAATGTGCCTTCAATTGCACGATTAGCGCCGCTTCCGAAAAGCGCGTCAATAATTATTGCTGATTGCGGAATTTCGGGAATTTGTTTGGTAGTTTTCAATTCACAAAGTTGAATGTGTGAATAGTTTTTTGATAGCACACCGAGTTTTTTCAAATTTTCAACACAATCAACACTTGTTTTTTCATTGTGAGGAAGAAAAAACACCTGAACATTTTTATTGAAATACGTCAACAAACGAGCAACCGCAAAACCGTCGCCGCCATTGTTGCCGGTGCCGCAAAAAATGTAAAAATCGTTTGCATCAGGCACAATTTCAAGTAGTTTATCAACAAAAGCCTGAGCAGCCCGTTCCATTAAATTAATAGACGAAATTGGTTCGTACTCAATGGTATAAGCATCGGCGGATTTTATTTGAGAGGTAGAAAGAATCATATTAGGAGTTAGGGATTAGGAAATAGGGAATAGGGGGTTGCAAAATTTTCGTAGAACAAAGGTAGGAATTTTTTCTCAAATAGTAACTTTATACAAGTGATTCGATAAAATAGTAGTTTTTGCATAGTTATACATTAAAAATGTGTTTGTCTGTAAAATTTTACTATGTTTGCGTTGTTGTTGAATTATTTATAAATGTATAAAAAATGACTAAAATTTATTCATATGTTTTGAGGCAAGATTGTGGTTCTGCCCCAAATCCATTTGGCGGAATATGCACTTTAACTATATGTAAACCTGTTATAAGACGTAATGCTCAAAAAGGCGATTGGATTATTGGCTGTGGTTCTAGCAGAGTTAAATTGAAAGATGGGAAATTTAAGAATTTCTCAGATAAAATTGTTTATGCAATGAAAATCACAGACATAAAAACATTAAAAGAATATGATGAATATTGTCGCTCATCATTGACAACTAAGATTCCTCAGTGGAATACAAAAGATTATCAATTACGTATTGGCGATTGTATTTATGATTATTCAAAAGGAGAAAAATCTGTTTTAAGAGAAAGCGTTCATAAAGAATGGAATAAGCCAACAGATGAAAGTGGTATAAATGCCCTGCTTTCCAATTGTTTTTATTATTTTGGAGTTGAAGCACAACCATTACCACCAGAATTAAAAGAATTGATAAAGAAAAATCAAGGACACAAGAAGATTGAAAGAATTGACCTAATTGAAGATTTTGAAAAATGGATTACACAATTTGAGAAAAACAAAGTTTATGCAGACCCTCAAATGCGTTGGTTCTATGATAGGGAAATAACAGATAAAGAACTTGTCGCTTGTGCAAAAAAATGCTTAAATGATGATAAAAATGAATCCGAAGAAACAATATGTTAAATTCAATTTTTGAAAATATGCTCTCCCGCTACCAAATCGCCACAAAAGACGATTTGACGCACTTTGTCCCGCAGGGACAGCACTTTATTAACCGTAGGATTTATCCTACGGACAGCAAATACAACTAAGTTCAGTCCCGCAGGGACGACACATAAAAACACACAATTATGAGTTATGTCAACATAATGATTCACGCCATTGTCCGCACTTACAAAAGTGAGCAAACTTTGCCAACAGACGATAAAATAAAATTTTTGTATCAGGAAATGTGGGGTATAATCAAAAATAAAGGCGGTTATTTGTATCGCATCAACTCTATGCCCGACCACGTTCATTTGCTTTTTACAATGCCTGCAACTATCTCGTTGTCGGAATTTATGCAAGCATTAAAAGGTTCTTCGAGCAAGATTATTAAGACCAAAGAAGGTTTTGAAAATTTTAAAGCGTGGGGCGAAGGATATGCCACTCTCTCAAAAAGTATGGAAGATAAACAAAAGATAATCTGAGGAATTGAAGATAGCTAACAAATCAATATAAGTGTCTGATTATAAAACAGCAACAATCTGTTCGCAAATAAAGAGTAACAAACAAGTAACAAGACAACCGTTTTTTATAACTCTTACGAAGTTTCTCTTTCACAAAGATACTATTATCTTTGAAAAAACAATAGCCGATTTTAATAGCTGGGTGCATTTCAAATATTTTCGTACTTTTACCGCAAGTCAAACCATTTACAATGGCACACAAACAAATCGCCCTATGCGTTTATTTTGTCGATAGTTATTTCTCAAAAACCAAGCCGAACAACTTGTGAAAAATCGGCGAAACCCTCTCTTTAATGTTAAGAATTTGAGGCAAGCAAAAAACAGTTATCTGGGTAACAAAAACTCATGTGGCAGAGTGCAACGATGTTGAAATTAACGAGGATTATTGACTCATAGAATTGCCAAAAAGGATATTTTCCGAAGAAAATGATTTCGGAATTACACCTTGTAATCCCTGAAAAATAGTGTAATTTTGTATTACGAAAATTAACATATTCTTTGAGTTTTTTGTATATTGCACTGTCTGTTATTGTAATAGTAGTTCTACGAAAAAAAGATAATTAGTTACATAAAAATACCATGTTCGTAATGAAACCAAATCAAATTCCCCTTCCACTTTTCCTGACAGTATTGAATGTCATTGTATGTGCCATTACTTTCATTTGGATAGTTTTTCCTAATTGTTATTTTGGTTTAACTGCTTTGCAGTATATGTTATTTTTAAGCATTTTTGGCATATTATTTGCATTGCATATCATTATTTTTTTGAGAAGAAAAACAAAAAAACTTCAAATACTTTATCCGCTTTTAGTAGTAATTTTTTATGTGGGATTGTTGGTAGGTGCTAATATAATTTAGAAAATAAAAAAATCTAATGAAGAAGAATATATTCCACCGTATGGCAATCGTTATCTTTATCGAGAAGAACGGTATTATTATTTGGACGACAGACCAATACGATGTTTAGAAAAGGAAATTGACAGCAGAGATGATGATATTGCTTCTACACCAAATAAGTCTATAGAATTGAGAACGGGAATTGAATACTATGAGGAAGGCATGAAATTGTTGAAAAAAATGAAAGGTGTGAAAATATACAAACAATGAAAAAAATAATAATCATACTAAGCACAATTGCATTAATCGCAAGCAGTTGCGGGCAAACAGAGAGTAAACAAAAACATCTAAGCGAAAATGCCGAAGATACCTTACAAAGTATTGCGAAAAAGATACAAAAAAAGCATATTGATTATAACAACAAACTTCATGAAAAATTCCAAAATTATACAGAACATTACGGAAATTGGATGAATACGGAATATTATCAAAACATAGACCATATTGGTTTGGGCGTTGTCAATCCCAAAGATTTTCACTTTTATTTTATTGCCGACACAATTAATATGGAAAAAGTAAAAATAGAAGATATTGAAGTACAGGAATTTTTGATACCTTTAATTTGGAAACCAGGGTATAAGATTTTTTATATGACGGTTGTTGGAATTTCTGAAAACTTCTATCAAGTACGAGCCAATAATGAAATGACGGTTTGGGTTAATAAAAATGAGTTTGATTTTTACACTTGGGAAGATTTGTTAGAAAACGCCTTGTGTATTTTGTCTGATGTTATTTACAAGGAAAAAAATATTTCTTCAAAAGTTGTTGATTTTTTACCGGATGAATCTAAATTTGACTTAATTGTGGAAAAAGTAGAAGGAAATTGGGGGTATTGCCGAGCCGAAAACTTTGAAAATAATGAGATAAAAGGTTATTATTGGGTACGTTGGAAAGATGAAAATAATACATTACTCATACGACCGATTTTTTTAATGTAAAATAAATTTGTAATGAAAAAAACAATAATCACACTAAGTGCAATTGCACTAACAGCAAGCAGTTGCTGGCAAGCAACGGAAAAACAGGCAAAAACGCCAAACAATGAAAATGTTGTAAAACAGGAAGAAAAATTTGTTTTTGACGATGATGAAGCCGAAAACTTTGAGGACACAACCAAAATACCCATTTTAGAAAATGTAAAAACAATACTGATTGACCGTTCTTATTTTGAAAAAACAGAAAAAGGAGTTAAACAAATATATCATTACGATAGTGAGTATGGTAAATATGGAATTACAGAACTGAATACTTTGGGATTAACTTCCAGCAATTCTTTTGTGTATGATAATATGGTGGTTTCATTTTCGATTATTGCCGAAATTAAGTTGTATGACAACATTCTCAGTTTAATCATTCGTGGAGATACAGAACATTCTATGGGAATTTGGTTGGTCAATTATAATAAAAATGATATTGTGGACGGTTTTTATAGGTATGTTTCCTCTTATCCAATAGGATACGACGAATGGGCTGAAAGCGCAAGTTGGACAACTTCTGTTATTCACACACAACCTAAGCCATACATTAAACAGGAATCCGTCAATTGGGAAATCCAAGAAAACAGTAGGATAGCAATACTTGAATCGGGCGAATTTGAAGTACTTCAAACAGTTCAAACAAAATATGAAATGTGAAATACAAAAAATAATGAAAAAAATAACAACCATTTTTAGTGTTCTTGCCCTATTTAAAACAGGCGATTTCGCAGGAAACGGATTATTTCACCTTAGGTACTATAATTGAAGTTGTCAAAGAACTGACAGGTAAAAAATTCGGTTTACCACAATATGCCATCGACAATGTTGATAAGGAGAAAATTCTTGAAGCGAAACAAAAAGTAGAACGGTTCTTCAAAAAATTATATAAAGAATGAGTACCAACAAAATAAAACGATTTTTAAAATGGCTGCTATTAATTGCTGTTTGGCAAATTTTAGCTATTTTGCTGCTGTTTTTGCTTGTACAATGCGCCTATTATGTAGAAGCAAGACCACATATAGTTATTTCGGATTTTTTGTTTGCATGTTGCTGGCACCATAAAGCACCAAGCCTGTGGTTTGTTGGTGTGTTATATGTTTTCGCTATGCTTTTTGTGGGCGGATTGATGTATTTGATAGCGAAAAAACAGAATAAAAAATGAATGTAATGAAGAAATATTTACTATGTTTAAACTAAATATAAACCGCCTACAAAGGCATAAAAACTAAAAAATATGGGACTTTTTGACAAATTTAAGAAGAAAGACAAAACTGCGGCAGTTTTAAACCAACAAATAGTAGAAGAAATATTCCTACAATTGAAGTTATTGAAGAAAACCACCCATTGACAATTGACCAAACAACCGGAATAACATTTGAAAGAGCAAAAGAAATTGTTTGGACGATTTTACACGAATGAAAAATGCCCGCCGATAATCATATTCCTCTTTTTTGGTTTAAACAAACATCACAATAATAAAAACAATGGCAAACGAACACACAAAAATCATCAACAAAATTGCAAAAGAAAAATTTACACCTTTTGGAATAGTGCAAAAAGGCAGGTCGCGAACTTGGATAGACGATAATGGTTGGTTTACTACAATCATTGAATTTCAGCCGTCAAGTTATTCAAGAGGTTCATATTTGAATGTTGCTGTAAATTTTAATTGGCATGAAGAAGATTGGGAATCTTTCGATTTGTCTTATCATAGCGACGGAAGCCGAGAAGGTGTTTATCTGAATAAATATAACCCTTTAAACCTGTTCAAACGAGACATTGGCTGGGTGGATTATGAACCCGAAAATGAAGAATATTTTATAAAAATAATTGAGTTATACTGCGATGTTGCAATCAAAAGAGTAAAATATTTCAGAAAAAAACTGGCGACACTTCGTAAAGCAAGAAGATTGATTTTAAGAACAGAGTTTTGCAGCGAAGAACTGTGGGGAAGTTATCATAAAGGCACAATTTGCGGATTGACAGGCTGCCGCTACCGACAAAAGAAATATTACAAAAGATTATTGAACGAGGTGCGTGATGCAAAACTTGATTTTGAAATTGAAGCGAGAGAGTGTGTGGAGCGTTTAATACAGTATGATTTAGACACGTTTAAGAAAGAAATCGAAAAAATAATTTTAGAAACACGGAAATTAAAAAAGTTGCCTGAATTGGAAATTACATTGTAAAAAACAAATAAAAATGAAAAAAATACTAATCATAGTAAGCACTCTTGCGATAATTGTAAGCAGTTGCACACAAAAACAAAATATACCTGCCGATGCACAAATGATAGCGCACTTTGAATTGAACAAAACACTCTTTGAAGAACTGCGCTCAATGATAGAAAATGACACTTTACGCAGTTTCCCATTGACTTATCACGATAAAAAAGAAGGTAAAGTTTTACACATATCGCAGGAAAGAGAATTGGAGTACGATACTGTAATGAAGAAAATTCAAGTTGCGGAGTTTTGGGCTTTTTCCCCTTTTTCCCCTTTTCGTGAAAACTCTATTTTATTCTTTCATTCAGGGAAAGGCGATGCAACGTGGAGCATAGATAAAGGGTTTGAATATGTTTTTGATAGAACGAAAGAAGAAGGTAAGAAATTTACAGAAATGGAATTGTATGATGCAGTTTTTGAAAAATGGGTTAATCAATGTGAATACTACAAAAAAATAAATGACAATTGGAATTTATTTATTTTTTATGACAGATAATGCTAAAAACAATAAAAAAAATTTAAAATGAATTATTATGAAAGTTAGAATATTTTGGTTGATTGTATTGAAAATTATACTATGCTACTCGTGCGTGGGCGTTACGGATTACCAATTTAGTGAGCGTTTTGAGGAATATACCGGCTTGCCCTTTCCTGCTTCGGGAAAAATAATAGAAAAAGCAGATAACGGTTTTGCGTTAGACTCTCATTATTGGGGCACTATTGAAATGGATTCGCTTGATTATATGAAAATCTTGAACGAAATTCAAACACGTTGCGATTCATTGGTAACCAATCCCGACGTAACGCGTTGTAGTTTCTACCTCGATGAATATGCACATCACGAATATTGGGCGCATTTTGATGAATACCGCGATGGTTACGGAAGAAGGTTTTCCCTATCGTTTCATAAGAACGAACGGTTTATTCGTTGTAATATGGAAAGTATTTGAAATAATATAAAAATCAAAAAAATAAATGAAAATGAAAAAAATAAAAACAGTATATACAGTATTAATTCTTTGTGTAGCAATTTTCAGTTCGTGTGTAGAAACTTTTGAAACGGTTGATACCAAATCGTTCAATGAAAAAATAGCAGGCAGAACAGATATTAAAACACCAGAAGAATTGATGAAACTGTATTACGATTACGATTGTTCACAAGACGAAGGAAATCCTACAATAACAACTCGTGTGCGTACTATTGGCAAAAACAAATATAAAATCACATTAATTCATGAAGGCTTTGCCGACGATTCGCAGGCTGGCGGAAAAATTGTGATGACAGCTCAACAAACAGGCGCAACGTGGATTGTAACCAAAATTAAAACTAATTGGAAGTGTTGGGAAGACAGAGGACACACATATTGGGGAACGGGGCGATGCTCGTAATATGAAGTTTTAATAAAAAATAAAGCAACAAACAAAAATACAAACCGTCCGAAATGGATATAAAAACAAAATAGTATGACAAATCGAGTCTTTTTGACAAGAATTTCGGAGAAAGAAACAGAAACCTTATTTGAGGCACATCTTATACCTGTTTTTTGGCTTACTTTGCTGAGCGCACGCATTGTGAAAAAACTAAGAAAAGAAATTGCTCGCAATGCGAATAAAGAAGAAGCGTTACTGATAAAAATTCCGAAACAAAAATTCATAAGAAACACAAACACAGGGAAAAAATATTTTAAAGAAATCTATACAGAACGAGAGAATTTATACCACGATTTTGTAAAATATTTAGACGAGAAATTCAACGAAAACGATATATTGGAGTTGAATATAATTGAACTCGCACATCGCGATGAAAATACCAAGTATCTATTAGAGGACATAAAAGATGCGGTTGAAGATATGCAGGGAGGATTTTATATCTCAAATCAAAATATTTTCGAACCCAACGAGGGCTGGTGCGGCAGTTTTGTGGGTAGCGATGATTTGTTGAGCAACCAATTCCGAAGTTTTTCGGCAGTTTATGCAGAATGTTACGAAAGAGAAAAGGCTGCAATAGAATTATACAACCTGCAAGAAGCACAAGAAAAAGCAAAGAAAGAACGAACAAGAAAGAAAGACGGCATTTTTCTGACTGTCTCCTGCGGGGTTTTTGTCGGCATAGGAATTTTCATTCTTATAAAAGACCCGAGTGAACTATTTTTGGCAATAAGTACGATAGTTTTTTTCGGAATTGGTTTATTGGTTGGAATATGGAAATTAAAATCGTAATGAAAAAAACAATAATCATACTGAGCATATTTGCGTTCTTTGTGAGCGGTGGCATGCAAACAACGAATGCACAAAACGCCGATTCTTCACAAATTGACAAACTGACCGACGCTTTAAATAAGAGCGGGAAAAGTTTTACATTAGCCGACGGCACAATAATAATTGACTTTCCGAAAATCAATCCGGCTATGCCGACACACAATTTTTATAATAATGCTCCTCCTGCAACAAAACAGTATGGAAGAAAAGCTCCCATTTATATAATAGTTATTGCCTTAATCGTTTTGATATATGTGCCTTTGCAATTGTACTACACTGTGAGATTAAAAAAGATACGAAAAAAAGATTTTAAAGAATTACAGATATTTAAGCAACAAGCGCTCAAAATACCTGTCGATTTGAATGACTGCAAAATAAAACAGCATATTTACCGTGAAACGGCAGAAACAGAAGCAACAGACAGGTATGAGGCTCTTGATTATATTTTCTTGAACAAACAACCTAAACGCAACACGATAGAACAGCGTTGTTGTGAGGTAACATTCAAAGCAACAATCAACGGCAACGCCGAAATATTTTGTGTTGACATTCCCAAAGACGAATTTCCGCTCCGTATTTTGTTCCAACAACAAAAAACAACGTATCTTTATGTAGATGAACAAGATACGGAAAACTTTTATTTTGATTTGGAGTTTTTGAAATTTGAAGAATAAAATAACAATAAGCAGATACGATTTTTCTCAAAAAAAAGTATCTTTGTTTCGATTGCGGGTGTGAGTTTAGAATAAAAAATTAATATAGTATGGCAAGCATCAAATTAGGAAATATTTTTGAAATCAATACACCCCTCGGAAACGCATATCTTCATTACATTTATAAAGATAAATCGTTGGGCGATTTAATAACTTTTTTTAATCCTAACAAGCATTAATCAACGGAAAAGGAGGTTAAAATGAAAACAGAAAAAAATGAAACCCTTAAAATCGTACATAGAAAAAACAACTATTTTTTTGTATTAGTTGTACTTCTTGGTATGACAGGTTGTATTATTAGCGCAGGAACACACGGCTCTCTAAAAGGTTATGACTATGAAATATCAAAATATGAATTGGAAAAAATCATTCATTATGTAATTGATGAAAATCCCAAAATTCATAGAGGTGATTCTATAGAATATTCAGATTTTCATCACGATTCTGTTCTTAATTATTATAATGACAGAATAAATTATATAACAATAGGAATAGAAACAGATAAGGGAAAAAATAGCTATACTTTTCGTTATTATGGCGATACTGTTTATTGGAATAATTCAAAAACATCAAGAATTTTTATTTGCTACGCTTATGATGAATTTGGTAATGGAGGGAGCGAAGGTAATGGTGGATTTAGATTTAAGGAAAAAACATTAGAATATGTGCTTGAAATTTTTGAAAAAGAGTTAGTAAATAAAGTTAATGAAAAGTTAAATAATAAGGAAAATACCATTGACACAACTATTGTGGCTATACAACCCGTAGTAAAACAAAACAATTCGACACAACATGAACAAAAACCGGTAGAGAAAAATTCAAATCCTACTCCCATTGACCTTAGCAAACTTGTGGAAATCAATGGGGTACAATGGGCAACCTGCAACGTAGATGCTCCCGGCACATTCGCAACCAAACCGGAAGCTCCCGGTATGCTTTACCAATGGAACCGTAAAAAAGGGTGGGCTGCTACCGATAATGTAACCGGTTGGGACGCTACTATTCCCGGAGCCAACGGCAATTCTTGGGAAAAAGCCAACGACCCGTGTCCTTCCGGTTGGCGAGTACCTACCAGAGAAGAAATTGAAACACTGCTCGATGAAGACAAAATGAGTAACGAATGGACAACCGTAAATGGCGTAGATGGTAGAAGATTTACCGACAAAGCTACCGGCAACTCTATCTTCCTGCCCGCAGTAGGCTCCCGCCGGGGCAAAAGTGGTACGTTCAGCGCCACATGCTCCTGCGGCAGTGTGTTAGACTACATATACACATGCTCGTGCGGCTTTTATTGGAGCAGTACACTAAACAGGAAGTACTCGTACATCTCCGGACCGCAAGCGTACTACTTGAGCATCGACAGCGACAGCGTGCGGAGCTACGGCTCCAGGCGGACACCCGGCTGCTCGGTTCGGTGTGTGGTAGAATAGGTTTGACTGTTTTGACAAACTACAAAAACAGACAAAATGCCTGCACTTAACAAACGAAATTTTATGTTTCAATCCAAATAAAACAAAATAACAAACCCTAAAAACAGAATAATTATGAATTTTTTAACAAAAATCTTCGGTAAAAAAACCGAAAACAGAACTGAACAGAAAATTGAAAACAAAGAACTTACGGAGGACGTAAAACAGCTGAAAAATGTAGAAAAAATAAATCCATTCAAATCAAGCGTTGTAAAAACGGATTTTGGAACAGTAAGCACTTTGATTGCGGAAGTTGGAATTTCGGAACACGGCTCTATCAATTTTGAAAATAAAACGCTTTTGGCAAACTATGTGTATGCCGAAGACGAAACTTACAAATTGGTTTATACCATTATAGACAACGAGGGAAACCACGAAAGTTTTGCGGAAGACGACGGTATTTTACCAACATTGTTCGTAAGCCCCGAAAATGAAGCATACGTTTCTGTTGTGCCGTACCACCCCGACAAAGAATTGGAAATAAGCATTCCCATTTTCAATAGAGAAAATACCGAATTGCCCAAAGGAAACAGACCTTTTACAGGCGATTTTATCGGCACAACAAATCAGTTTTCCATACTTTACGATGTTGATATTTGGTCGGACGGTAAGCCCGACAAACTTCTTGCCATTGAATTTAAAAACGGAGTGATTAAGAAAAAGCATAATGTCAAAATTCCGTTGCCAAGAAACAATAAAATTTTTATTGCCGACAACGAAATTCATTTGTTGGCAAGCGACGGGAAAAGTTGGTTGCACCGGCAAATTGACGAAAAAGGAAATACTATTCGTGAAAGGAAAATTCAAGCACATTCAAAATATTTTCATCAAATATTGAGCTTGTCGTTTGAAAAAGAATCGTATATTTTATGCGGGGGAAAAGGGAAAATTTTAGTCGAAATTATTTCGGCAAACGGCACATGCGAGAGTAAAGAATTGGCAGATATTACCGATAGTTTTTACAACACTTGGAAGCCGGTAAAAATTGCCGAAGACACGTATGTTACACGATTTAACGGCGAGTTTGGCAATGGTTGGTTTTCCATAAAAAACGACCAACTTTTGGAACTGTTTTACAGCAAAAACGAAAAAGGTTATAAAAATGTGCTAACAAATGGAATTTTACCAATGAATAATGAACATTTGGCTATTGCGAGCATCAACAAAACAATCGACAATGCGTATGCCGTAGTTTTTTATCCTATGACCGAACAAGGAGTGAACAATAAAGAATTGATACTGTTAAATCGGGAATTGAAAAATGGATAACAACAAATAAAATCACACATGAAAAAACTTTTTTTTAAATTTGAGGAATGTGATTGTTATCGCAATTTGCCTCGCAGGAATAAGTAAGGTTAAGAACAGACCAATTTACGAGGAGTGGACAACGATGGCGAAACTTGAAAAGTAGAAGAAAATAAAAAAATGGTTTTGCTGTGTTTTTGCTATTTATAAGAAACATTTTTTATAGAATAATGCTATTTACAAGAAACATTTTCATATCTTTGCAGTTGATGTTATTTAACAACAAATAAATAGTCATTAAAATCAAAAAAATAAAAAGTATGAATGTGATAGAAACATTAAAGCACATTGACAGACATAAAACTGTCCCGTCCTAAAATAGGTGGTTCTTCGTCATATTTGCTGATAAATTTCATTTTGGCTGTTTTTTGTAATTATTTGATTTTTAGTGAATTAAGTTGCTTTTTTGTTTTAATATCTCGATATTTTTTCGTATCTTAGAAGTCTAAATATCAAGCATTTAACAACAAAATGAGTAAGTTTCAAATTACAAATTTATTTGCTTTTCCTTCGTTAAAATACCAACCAATCTTCATTTCAAGTGAGAAAGTGATATTGGAAGCCGAAGTTTCAAGGAAAACAGCTGTTTGCCCCGTATGTAAAAAAATTAGCCGGTACAAACACAGCCATTATACAAGAGTAATACGCGACCTTCCGGTTTGTGGAAAACAAACATATATACGCCTGAAAACCAGACGATTTAAATGCAGAAACGAACGCTGCAAGAGATTGATTTTCAGCGAACAACTCGCAGAATTTACTCCATACTGACGACTAAGTAACCGGGCACGAGATATGCTGACTCGAATTCTGATAGAAATATCAGCAAATAAAGGGGCTGTTATATCAAAATATATTGCCATAAACATTAGTAGTTCAACCTGTTTGCGATTAGTTCATTCTCTGAAACTGCCCGCTTTCGGTCAAATATCTCACTTGGGAATTGATGACTGGGCACTGCGAAAGGGGTGTAGTTACGGCACTGCACTTGTAGATATGGATACCGGCAAAGTAATAGATTTGCTGCCCGGACGTGATGGCGAGAATCTTTACGAGTGGCTTGGCACTCAAAATGGGATTAAAACAGTCAATCGGGATAGAGCCGGTTCATATGCAAGTGTTGTTTCAAAGGTTAACCAGAGCGCAGAGCAAATCGCAGACAGGTTCCATTTGGTAAAAAACTTATCCGAATGCGTGGAGTCTATCATATTCAGCAACCACACCGCTGCTTGACGAGTGAATGACAGCGTTTCCTATTCCCTAATCCCTTGTTTCCTAACTCCTCAAAAAATCTTTTCCCCCGGACTCGAGATTTAACAGGTTTTCAAAACCTGTTAAGTCTAACCAGTCTAACCCTGAAACAGACCTTAAAGAATTAGTAAAACAGCGTTACAATGATTTGGCACTGGTGTACGATGCAAAATCAAAATGCTGTTGCAATCCTTATGCACCCGAAATGCCCTCAAAAAAAGTTTATACAATAATGAGCGAGGATTACACGAAACTCAAAGGCTACGAGCCTGACGCAGATTTGGGCGTTGGTTGCGGACTTCCAACCGAATACGCAGGAATAAAAGAGGGCAATGTTGTTGTAGATTTGGGAAGTGGCGCAGGTAACGATTGTTTTATCGCTCGTGCCGAAACAGGCGAAACAGGAAAAGTTATCGGAATTGACTTTGCCCCTCAAATGCTCGAAAAAGCAAGAAACAATGCTAAAAAACGAGGCTACACAAATGTTGAATTTTTTGAGGGCGATATTGAAAATATGCCCTTGCCAGACAAAACGGCTGATGTGGTTGTGAGTAATTGCGTGTTGAATTTGTTGCCACACAAAGACAAAATTTTCAAAGAAATTTACCGGGTTTTGAAAGTTGGCGGACATTTTTGTATTTCCGATGTGGTGCTTAACGGGCATTTTCCAAAAGAATTTACCGACAATGCCGCAATGTACGCAGGTTGTATTGCAAGTGCCATTCAGCGGGAAGAATATTTAGGCGAGATTGAAAAAGCCAATTTTACCGAAATCAAAGTTGAGCGAACAAAAACCATTGTTATTCCCGATGAGGTTTTGCAGGAAAATTTAGACGAAGCAACCATAGCCAAGTACAAAGCAGGAAATGTTGGAATTTATTCAATAACGGTAACAGGAAAACGATGAATTATCTAATATGAGAATGTGAGGATTTTTTTTAACCTTATTATTGCTATTTCAATAACATATTGTATTTTTACGGGAAAAATGTAGTATCTATACATAACAATAAAATATAGATTGCTCCGTTCTTCGCAATAACGCTTCTTGTACATCATTGCGAAGAACGGAGCAACGGCGAAGCCCTCAACGAAGTTAATCTAAAAAACAAAATTATGAAAAAACACTTTGCATATTGTTTCCTTTTTGTGCTCATTAGCACAACGCTATTCGCCCAATCAAATAAAAATTGGCAAGAATATTTTTCATTTTATGGAACAAAGCAAATAGAACGATACGAGAATATTGCAGTAGTGTTGAGCGAAAATGGTTTGTTTTTTTACAATACCGAAACTGAAAAAATTACAAAACTGACCAAATTGCAGGGTTTGTCGTCGGTCGATTTAACGTGTATGACTTATGACGAACAGGGCAAACGAATTTTTATAGGTTATGCCAATGGTATGATTGACGTGGTTTCGCTACCTTCACTTTCGATAACCCACATTGGCGATATTTACCAAAAAGCAATATATAACTCAAAGTCAATCAATCAAATACAGATACATAATGGAATTGCGTACATAGCTGCCGATTTTGGATTGATGAGTTTCGATGTGAAAAAGTTGCAATTTATGCACACTACTATTTTTGGTGCGCAAGGCGAATATGTTGCCGTAAATCAAACCTGTGTTGATGACCGAACACTTTACGCAGCTACCAATACCGGAATTTTTAGTATTGCGCTTTCAAAAAATTTGTCGGACAATACATTGTGGCAACGAGAAACCGGATTTGCGCATGGTGCGGAAAAAATAAAATCAATTGTCAATTTTGCCAACAATATATATTATGTGCCGGTTGTAGAAAATGTGAGCGATACGGTTTTTGTGCGCAAAGGGAACGAAACAATGGAATTCCGCACAATTCAGAACATTAATAATGTACGTATAGCCAACAATTTGTTGTGTATATTGGCGCAGCGAGAAATTGTGTTGTACAATAAAAATTTGGAAATTGAAAATACTATTACACCTGCTGATTTAGCGGATATTCCGTTGATAAACATAAATTTTACCGACATTCAATTTATAAACAATAAAATATGGTTGACCGGACACATACCCGGGTTGACCAATTATACCGATAAAAAATCAATCGTGCCGCGAGGACCATATTCCAATCGTGTGGCAGATGTGTTTTTTAATAACGATAAATTGTACATAGCCTGCGGAAATGCGAGTTTGTGGCAGACCGGCATGATTAATATTGTGCAGGGCGAGTATTGGAGCGGACACCGAAATTGGAGCGTGGCAAATACCATGTCGTTGTATGTGCCCACCGGTGGTAGTACCTATTATTATGGAACGTGGGGGTGGGGCGTGGTGCAAAGTTCCACTCCGTGGGATTTCGATACTATTTTCAACGAGCATAATAGCGCACTTTCGCCGCCAACATACGCACAAAGCGGTACTATAATCAATAAAATGACAGGCGACCGCCAAAATAATCTATGGATACTCAATCACTACACCAAAGAGCCTTTGGTTGTGAAAACTGCCGACGACAAATGGTTTTCTTACCCAATAAATGGATTTCTTGAATTGCACGATGTGGTGATTGATAGAAATAATAATAAATGGGTAGCCGGCGGTGCGCAACTTGCGGTTTTCAATGAAAATGGCACCTTTGAAAATACTGCCGATGATAAATTGCAGCTTATAGCGCTCAAAGATGCCGAAGGCGTAATTGCAGGCAGGAGTTTGTGTTTGGCTTTGGACATAAATGGCGAAATGTGGATTGGTACTGACCAGGGAATTGCCGTTCATAAAAATCCGACACAAGCCATAACCGGAAATACCACGCTTACTCGCCCGAAAATTGAAATTGACGGCGAAATTGGTTATTTGCTTAGTTCCGAACGTATTACCTGCATATTTGTTGACGGCGGCAATCGTAAATGGGTGGGAACAACCAATTCGGGCGTATTTTTGATTTCAGCCAATGGCACACAACAGTTACAACATTTTCATGTTGATAACAGTCCGTTGCCCACAAACACAATAGCTGCCATTACCATAAATCAAACCACCGGCGAAGTGTTTTTTGCCACCGACAAAGGACTCGTTTCATTTTTGAGCGATGCCACCCTTGGCGTTGCCGAACAAGAAGACCTTTTGATTTACCCCAATCCGGTGCGGGAAAATTATACAGGCGACATTCGTATTCAAAAACTTACGGCAAACGCTCACGTACACATTACCGATATGGACGGAAATTTGGTGTTTTCGACCGTAGCAAATGGTGGCACTGCTGTGTGGAATGGCTATAATTTGCGTGGCGAACGAGCCGCTACGGGCGTGTATTTTGTGTATGTTTCCAGCGATGATGGTAGCCAGACGCGGGTGGGGAGGTTGGTTTTTGTGAAATAATGTGTCAATATGCCAATGAGACAATATGCTAATACGACAATGAGATAATTGACATATTAAATAATTGGCACATTGGCATATTAATTAATTGGCACATTAATAGTAATTTTCTGAACAACCCACCCCTTACCAATTCTCGTTTTTGCTACATAATTTCCGGCGGGAAGTTGCGATAAATCATTGAGGTTAAAATCTTTGTCGATAGCACTGAATATAATGTCGGTAGAAAATACTACCAAGCCGTCGAGAGCAATAATTTGTATCTGTGCTTCTTTATCGGGATTTTGTAATAATTGTTTTGCTGCCGGCACTCGGTTTATATGATTGCTTTCAAAGGCTTGCGTGAGAATGTAAAAACGAATAATTGTGCGGGCAAGTTCAATATCGGGTATGCCGTAACCGTAAGCAGTGGTAAGTTTGTTGGAGCGATTGCCGCTATGCTGCAAGGCTTCTTTCAATTCTTGTGCCGAAAGTTGCGGGAATTCCTGCCACAAACACGCCGATATACCGGAAATAATAGGGCACGAAAACGATGTGCCGGCAGCACTGCTTTCAACCAAACCATTGGCAGAAACTGCTGTTACAGCCGAACCCATAGCCACAATTTCGGGTTTTAAAAACGGTGCATCAGCCATGCCTCGCGAACTAAAACCGGTAACAGCACCCCACGGATACACCGCACCCACAGTCAATCCCAATTCGGCATCTGCCGGAGCCGAAATATAATGCCACGGACTGTCGCCTAAATTGCCTGCGGAATTAACCACCAACATTCCTTTTTGCGCAGCAATATTTGCACCTTGTGTTATGCGAATTTCGTTTTTGTACAGTTGGTCTATGGTGTAATTCATAGTACTGTCGTCAAAAGTGGTGTAGCCAAGCGAAGTTGAAATAATATCAACGCCCAAGCTGTCGGCAAATTCAGCGGCAGCAATCCAATTGTCTTCTTCCACCGGAAATTCGGTAGCTTCCTCTTCGCTGCGCAGTAGCACGTAATTTGCCGCAGGTGCAGTGCCAATCAATTTACCCGGCACTTGCCCCGCAATTGTAGAAAGCACCATAAGTCCATGACTGCCAAGAGTGAAAACATCACTGCCCGCACCGGTAAAATCACGCACGGCAAGTATGCGACCTTCTGCCCACGCTTGCTTAAAAGCCCACGAAGAATCAACGTGCAAAAAACCGGCATCGACAATGGCAATCGTTTTGCCTTGCCCTTGAAAACCCGCTCTGTGAATTTTTACGCCGTTCATTAAATTTATTTGGCGCAGCGATTTGCCGTATAAACTATCGCTCAGCGGAGCAAAGGTTTGAGCGTAAGCCGCAGTATCTTGCTGCAAACGAGTGTTGTTTTCTTTGTGCTTGTAAGGCGGTGCAACAAATTCACACGATTTTACGAATGAAAACGCTTTGATTTTTTCAAAATCGGTTAAAGAATCGCACAAAAACACCGCAGAATTGAACCATTTCGATGAATTGCATAATTGTGTTTTGCACAAGCGAATACTATCTATATAATGTATATTCACGGGTAAATCTTCGGCAGTAATTTCAATTTCAAACTGTGCACGGCGAGCAAGAGCTTGTTCACTCAAAAATTCTTTGGGACTTTCAATTGAATATTTTGAGTCTTCTTTATCGGTAAAAGTAATCCGGTATCGTCCGGTTTGCTGCGCCATAACGAATGTGGTGCATACTATTCCGAGCAAAGTTAATGATGCTTTTTTGAGGTTGTTCATTGGAGAGTTCAAAATCGGTAACCACCATGAAAATTAAAAAATCCTTTATAACCGCTACCAAGTTCGCCACCGAGAAAAATGTTGCTGTTTTTGCCAAAATTTGCAGAATAAGCAAACCAAGTTATGTGCAGATGCCTTCTTTGTAGAGGGTACCGTTGAGAGGCGTTATCGTAACCATTTTCCCAGCACCAGCCGGTTGAAAACGAGGAGTAAAGAATACTGTGTGTTCTATTTAGGTATGAAAAGCGGATTTCGGGAGCGAACGTAAACGCATATTTCCTTTTTGATTTCGAGAAATCGCGATATTCACCATTTGTATCGTATTCTCGCCACGTGTAATGGAGCGTGTTGCCAAAATAATTTACAACATTTGCCCCCATCCAAAACCATTTCACGGGTCGATACAAATAAGATACGGAAGGGTTGTTAAATCTTACGTTTCGTTCGAGAACAACTTGATTGTAAATCAACGAAGGTGTACCAATTGCCGCTTTCAGTTCGTGCTTATAAAAATCTTCATTTTGTGCGTGTGCAAACAAAAATGAAAATGATACAATAAAAACCAGTATATATTTTTTCATCGCTAAATTCTACATTAAATTTAAAACCGGTACCCGCCATGAAAATTAATCAATCCTTTATGACCGCCGCCAAATTCGCCACCAAGAAAAATATTGTTGTTTGCACCAAAATTAGTAGTAAAACCAAAGAAAGTAACTTGAACGTATGGTATTTGTCGAGGATAGTGTTGGTAGTCGTTATCAATGCCATTGCTCCAAAGCCAACCGCCCGATAATGCGGAGTAGAGTGTAAGTTCTTTTCTATTTACATACGAAAACCGCACTTCGGGAGCGAACACAAACGAATATCTCAATTTCGTTTTCTCTAAATCATAAAATTCATTGTTGATATGGTATTCCCGCTGCGTATAATGGAGCACATTGCCAAAATAATTTACAACATTTGCCCCCATCCAAAACCATTTTACAGGGCGATATAAGTAAGAAACGGAGGTATTGAAATGAATTATTTCGTCATACTCTTCCCCGTTATAGAGCCACCATGAATTACCAATTGCCACTTTTAGTTCATGCTTGTGAAAATCTTCTTCTTGTGCGTATGTTGCTAAAAACGACAACGATACAATAAAGACTAATACAATTTTTTTCATTGTTTTTCTACCAATTCTATGTTAATTCTCAATTCGTTTTTGCGGGCAGGTTTTACAATAATTGCAGTGTCGGCAAAATGCCCGTTTGCAGCTCCGTCAATATCGCGAAAATAAATTAAGGCTTCGTCGTATGTAAGGGTATTGAGTTTTGCAGTATCTTCAAACTCGCAGTCGTCCCCATAACGATAATATCTACATTCCGCAATACTTGCGTAAAAATCAAAATTACCATTTTCATCGGTAATTCCATAAGCACGATCTTGCGCAACCCTAACTTTTATGCCTTGAATTGGCGCATTTGTAGATTTTGATGTTACTCTGCCGGTTAATTTTATGCTGTAAGAACAATCGGGTCCGGGTCCATAACACGCCTGAAAAATAAACGCAATAGCCGTAAAACTAAAACACCCAAACAAAAAGCGCAACGATTTCCGTAATTTTAATTCAATTTTTTTCATACCATTATTATTATGTAGGGCAACCACAAGGGATTGCCCCTACAATTTCTATTCACTAATCACTATAAACTAATCACTAAATCACTCCCATCTCAATCATACAAACAATATATTCAATATACGCATCTTCGCCCACGGCATCATATTCTGTTTTCAAAGTTTCGCCAAAAAGCCGTGCCACACCTTGCCACATAGCAGCCGAAAACGAGCCTCGCAGCTCTTTTATAATTTCATACGATGTTTGGTTTACTTCACGGTCAACGAGTTTGAGTAAAATTCTGCCTTGCCGCATGGTGCAGGCTTTGAGTTCGGCACTGTATGCTTTTACCAAATCGTTTTCCATTTGTTTTACATACTTGTCGCGTTGTTTGCCTTCGGGCATGGTTTCCACGGCAGTTTTTATATCGTTAAGCGTGCTTTTTGCCAATTTTGAATAGGGGTACATTTTTTTTACATCGCGCATCAAACGATTATATTCTATTTCCTCTTTTTTGTTTTTGAATTTCAACGGAGGAAATACGTAAACGGTTTGTATGCGATTGACAGGCAAAGTGTCGCCATCGAATAGCACTGCGGTGGTGCTCAAATGCCGAACTTCATCAGAGTTTTGCGCCATAAGCGGTGCGCAAAATAATAGACCTGTGAGTGCAAAAATTAATCTCATACAAAGATTGGTTTTTCGCAAAAATACTAATTTTTTCATGACATTACAATATTAAGTGTTACTTTTTTACACAATTATGATATGGCAAAATGTGTGCCAAACTATTGAACGTAATTTTTTCAAATTCATTTTTTTCTTAGAATATATTTTTTTCTGTTGGTAGTTTGGTAATTTTCTCTACTTTTGCAGCCAATTCCAGTGTTTAAAAAGTTGAGCGTTGGAAAGGCGTTTTTTTTAAAGCGTTTAAATATTATCCTCCTTTGAAATCTAGACAGTTTCATGATAGTCGGGATATAAGCAGAAATATTCTGCGCCTTTGCAAAGGCGTGGAACTGTTACTTATCAGATTATCAGGGAGTCTAGACCCGCAAAGGAGATAAGTTTAACAGTTTCCACGCTTTTTTTTTAATAACCTTGCTCATTTGGAAATTGAGAGCGAAAATAAACACATTTTGCTTATGAAAAAAGCAATTTCAAATTTATTACTATCGTTAGCGATGTTGTTTTTAAATTTCAATGTACCACAGCAGGAGAATTTGCAAGTTAAACAATCAAATACGGTTCATATTTGCATAGTGGGTACACTATGGCTTTTTATCAGTACAGTTTTTAGGTTACGTATCTTTGAGGCTTTAGGTTTATTCTATTAACATCTGTTAGAATAAACCAATAACACAAAATGAAGATGTGAAAAAATTAATATAAATACAAAACATAAAAAATATTTTAAATTATGAATTTTAACAAAAAGGCATTATTATATGCAAGTCTATTTTTAGGACTATGTTTTTCTTCTTGTAAAAATGAAAAAGAAGAAACAACACCATTGAATACACAAGAAACAGAAGTACAAACAGTACCATTTTTTGAAGCGGAAAAAGGCGAAGATGTGCCAAAAGGAATTTTTAGAGACAAACCGTTGTTTGATGACGAAGGTATTATAGATTTTTATTCATCAGAAGATGATGTACAACTACGTGCTTCGGGAGTATCTTCTAGTGACAGTTATAATACTCCCATATACGATATTAAGTTATATGTGAGTAAGAAGAATGATGCACCGGAAACCAAGAATATTGGAGGAAAGGTTTATCGTAAAATTCCGGTAGATTTGAATGAAGGTGCCGGTGGTAAATGGATTTATCTGTACTACGCAAGAGTTGATACAGAAAACACAGGCATAACCTTTGGTAGTTTAGGAGTTGTATATAATTGTTGTTTCGGGCAAAATATGGGTTCTTTGGGTGTTTCTCCAACTCCGGGCTACAATAAGATAGGTTTTAATTTTGATGGTGGTTGGCAAGATTTAAATGAAGGTGCAGGTGGCCATTATATGTATTTACAAGCTCGCCCAGCCTCTTTTCCTCAAAGTACACCCTATTATAATTTAGGTGGTAAGGTTATCTTAGACATCGGTGTTGTTTCACTAACTGCCCCACTGAGTCCAGTTTTCAAATCTTTATTCCCCGAATATACTTTTATTTCTACTGACTTGAATATGGGAGCTGGTGGGAAATATATTTATTTGTTCTATAAATAATCGTACTTTAAGGATTCTTTTTACAAGAAAACTAATTCATTTTTTTGGTAGTGCCATAAATCAATTCGCTTGATTTATGGCACGACTTATTTTATACAAAAGTGATTTATTTTTCATTCTTTCTCAAAGAAATGGAATGTTTTGAACGACAACAATCGGAATGAAATATAAATCATGCTGATATTAGAGGTTGTTCATATTTCATAAAAAATAGTCAAAACCTGATTTTTACCTGACTTTTTACACAACAACCTCAGTAACCAAAAGTAACACCTCTTCCAACCTGATTACCCGATTAAAAAAGGAAAAATCAGGTAATCAGGTTTTTATGTGTATACTCCTCAGGTTACTTAGGTTGTTTTGTTTTTTATCAGGTGAAAATCAGGTTGCGTTCAGTTGGAAAACATCTTTAAGGGGTTGTTTAAATTTATATTTATTTACAAAAATCCGAGGATTGAATATGAATAACCCCCAATGAAGCACTAACGCTTCATTGGGGGTTATTCAAATTCTGTCTTTCAGACAACTGCTACCTTAAAAACATTTTTTTTTCGAAATTTAAAAACCTCTTAGTATAATATTGATTAAATACGTACTTTTGTTGCAAATTATAATGTATGCAACTAATTGTCGATGTTGGAAATTCATATATAAAGGTATATGTGTTTGAAAATACAGAAATCATAGCCTCGTATTGCTATGTACCGGCTGATTTTTTCGGTGCGGTGCCGCAAATTTTTTCCACTCATTCCATTTCTTGTGCAATTGTTTCCAATGTTTCGAACTTGCAAAATGTGCACCAAACTATTGAACGCTACGTTCCCACACTCAATTTTTCACATCAAACGCCTATTCCGCTCGCCAATAATTACGGCACGCCGCACACGCTTGGTTTAGATAGAATAGCTGCCGCTGTTGGTGCTGAAACTTTGCAACCACATTGCCATAAATTGATAATTGACGCCGGTACGGCAATTACCATTGATTATGTATCGGATTGTGCTGCGTTTGAAGGCGGTAATATTTCGCCCGGCATAGAAACTCGCTTTCGGGCTTTGCATGAATGTACCGGCAAATTGCCAAAACTTTCACAGACCGAAAATTTTTCGCTGACAGGAAAAAATACTAATGAAGCAATACAAAATGGTGTAATTCAAGGAGTTTTGTTTGAAATACAAAGTTATATACAGGCGTATGCCGAAAAATTTCCGTCAATTTCAGTGTTTTTTACCGGCGGCGATGCAAATTTTTTAGGAAAGAATGTAAATTTCTTTGGTAAAAACATAAAAAATTGCATCTTTGCAAACTTAATAGCCATAGGCTTACAACGAATATTGGAATACAATAATCAATGTGCCAATACGACAATATGACAATGAACCAATGCAATGAATATCTATCGAATATCAATGAATATCAACTGAATATCAAATAAATAGAATGAAAAAATATAAATATATAATTCTAAGCGTTTTATCGTTTTTTTGCGTAGCAAGCACGTTTGCTCAACGGCAAGTAGTTTCGCCATTTACACGCTTTGGTTACGGCGAATTGTTTGAACCGTCAATGGTTTTTGCGCAAATGGGTGGCATTGGTAATGGTTTGCGTAGTACCAACCATATAAATTTTATGAATGCTGCACATCATTCGGCAATTGGCAAAGAAACATTTTTGTTTGAATTGGGAGCAGGTTACAGTGTCAGACAAATACGCAAAGGTTCGCTTTCGTCAACATCGCATAAAGTTGGTATAGAATATTTTGCAATGGCTTTTCCTATAATTCCGCAACGCTGGGGTATGGCGTTTGGTTTGTTGCCGTTTAGCAGTGTTAATTATTCTATGGTAGAATATGATAATTCAATAGGTGCCCGCTACGATTACAGCGGCGACGGCGGTATTAACCAATTGAAATGGGGCAATGCGGTTACGTTGTTCAAAAATTTTTCGTTGGGTGTGAATGCGTCGTATGTGTTTGGTAATTTAACATACAAATCTATGGTACAATTTGCGGAATTAGAAGCACAATATCGAGCAGAGTTTGATGAATATGTTCGTACATTGCCACCTGATAAACGTCCTCGCTGGTATAAAGAAGAGCTATATCGTACATTGAGAACCACATTGTACAATACAACCGGATTTTACTTTGATTTTGGTGCACAATATGTGTGGAAATTCCGTGAAAACGAAAGTTTGATTTTTGGTGCAACATATCAACATAAAAGTTCGTTGAAGTACGATGAGACGGTTTCTCTAAAATCTTTTAGGCGCAACCATGACCTTGAAAATAAACCCGATTATGAAGATATTCCAATTGATACCATAAACGAAAAAATCAGGGAAGGTTTATCAACCGATTTGCCGCAGCGCATCAGTTTTGGGGTAGGGTATGAATCGCAAAAAATAAGAGCCGGAATAGATTTTGGTTGGCAACAATGGAAGAATGTTTCGGTGTTTGAGAATGATTATTCGCACCTCGAAAATAAAAAGTTTCTTAAAATAGGTGTGGAACGTGTTGCCAATAACAATTTTACAAATTATTTCAAACGATTGCCCTATCGTGCGGGATTTCATATAGCCGAAATGCCGGTATTTTACACAATTAACGGCGCTGATTATAAACCAATTGATTTTGGTGTAACTTTTGGCACGGAGTTTTTCTTGCGTCAAACCACAAATTCATTCAACGTATCGTTTGATATAGGACGACGAGGCGAAATACCATTTACAAATAATTTGTCTGAAAAATACATTATCATGAAAGTGAAAGTGAATTTGAAAGAACGATGGTTTTTTAGAAAAAAAATAGATTAAACAAACTTTTCCAAAGTTTAAAACTTTGGAAAAGTTATAACTGAAAAAAACGCAAATTCCCCGAAGTTGGACTTTTATGTTACATAATTATTTAAATAAAATAGATTGCTTCGTTCCTCGCAATGACGTACAAAAGAGCGTCATTGCGAGGAACGAAGCAATCCATTTCTGTAAATTAATTATAATAAGCAGTACGCTGCTGTTTTTTTCGTGCAGCAACGATATTGAAACTATAAAAAAAGTTTCGCAATCGGAGCAGGTGCCTATGCTTTCGGGCGAAAATATTTATTTCACGCAAAGTGAATATGGTGATATTGTGCTCAGAGTGTTTACCAAAGAATTGGTGCAATATGCCAACGGCGAGAAAAATTACACCGAATTTCCAAAAGGCATACGAGCAGTGCAGTTCAACGACTACCCCGACACAGTTTCGCTTTTGCAGGCAAATTATGCCATAAATTACGCCGATACCGATATATGGGAGGCAAAAGGAAATGTAATTGTCCGCAATGTGAAAAATGAACAACTTAACACCGAATATTTGGTGTGGGACCAAAAAAAGAAAATTATTTACTCAAATACTCGTGTACAGGTTACTACTCCCAACGATATTATTTACGGCGAAGGCTTTGAAGCCGACGAACAATTTGAAAATTGGACTGTGAAAAAAGTAACGGGGGTGTTTACGTTTGAAGAGTAAACGACAATGTGCCAATAAATCAATAAGGCAATATGCCGATTAAAATAAATTAAACAATTAGAAAATTAAACATACACTAATCAACCTGATACTTTTACTTGTCAATAATTGGCATATTAAAAAATTGGCATATTTATTAACCCCTAATCCCTAAATTTATGATAAACAAAAAATTACTACCATTATATATAATGGAATATTGCTGGCTAATTATTGGTATTTGCGCTTTGTTTATTGGTGCGCAAGTAATTTATTATGAAGGTATTTGTCTCGATACGGCAATGTATTTTGTAGTTGCGGTGCTTGCGGGAGCTATGTTTATGTATCGCCGTAAAAGACGCAAAAAAATGATGCAAGAAGTATAATTAAACATATCTCTGCAAAAAAAACACAAGAAAAGCGTGTTATTCATGTTTTTTTTTATCTTTGCAAACTTAAAATTTAAAAATTAATCATAAAACAATGGCAGCTATACAAAAACTTAGAGACAAATCGACTTTGCTTACCGTATTTATTGGAATTGCATTATTGGCGTTTATTATTACCGGATTAGACCATTCGATGTTTAATTCACGAGGCGAAAATGTGATAGCCGAAATCGACAAACAAAAATACGCGTATGAAGAGTATCAGCAGGTGTATGAGCAGGTCGACGCTATGTACAAAAACAATCCGTATATGATGAACAATCCGTATCTATCCGATACGGTATATAACAGGGCGTGGAAACAATTTGTCGACGAGCAATTGGTTGAACATAGAGTACGTCAATTAGGATTGGGTATTTTCAATGAACAGCATAGAGTATATGGTGTGTCGTCCGAAGAATTTGTAGATGCAATAATGGGCGAAAGTATTGACCGAGAGGTTATGCAATTTTTTAACCGGTACGGAATAACCAGCCTGCAACAAGCAGAGATGTTCCTTGCAGATTTACCGCGAGTGCGCGAAACATATCCTAATGTTTACGAAGAATGGGTAATGTTGGAAAGAGGTGTGCACCAAAAACTTGTAGCCGAAAAATTCAAAACATTGCTTGCAAAATCAATGTATGCCACAACTTTGGAAGCCGAAATGTCGATAAACGAACGTGCGCGCCAAACCGATGTGTTGAGTGTGAAAATTCCTTTCTCGTCAATTCCCGACGATAAAGTTGAGGTTACAGATGCCGATTTGCAGGCACATTATAATAAGGTAAAAGGCAAAAAACAATTTGAGCAAGAAGCAAGTGTAACTTTATCGTATGTGGTGTTCGACGTAGCGCCTACACAAGCCGATATTGAGCAAATTCGCCAAAACGTTGAAAATAAAGCACGTGATTTCCAAAATGCAAAAAATGATGCTGCTTTTCTTAATTTAAATTCCGACATTAAATTCAATCCTACATTTTATAGAAAAGGCAACTTGTCGCCGGCAATTGATAGTTTTGCATTTGCAGGGAAAAAAGGCGATATTACACCAATGTTTAGGGAAAGCAATATGTTTATGGTTGCAAAAATTTCTGATATTCGTTTCATAGCTGATTCGGCAAAAGTGCGTCATATATTATTGCAAGGCGAAAATACTACAAAAGCAGACAGTATAAAAACACTCTTGGAAAAAGGTGCCAATTTTGAACAATTGGTTCGACAATATTCTGCCGATAGCGGTTCGATAGCGTTGGGCGGTGTTATTGATTGGTTCCACAGAGATGCCCAAATGGTGCAATCGTTCAAAGATACAAGTTTCTTGGGAGAGAAAGGTAAATTTTATATAACTCCATCGGAATATGGTATTCATATTATAGAAATTTTGCAACAAGGTCTAAAAACGAAAGAGGTACAAGTGCAAATATTGGCAAAAGCAATTGCGCCTTCGACTGACACACGTAAGGCAATCAAAAAAGAAGCAGTTAATTTTGTATCGGCAAATCGTACAGTTGACCAATTTAATGCAACATTGGAAAAATCGAATTTGGTAAAACGCACTGCTACGGTGTCTGAAAATCAACGTTCGTTGCCGGGAATATTCGAATCGCGAGCGCTAATTCGTTGGGCGCATCAAAACAAAGAAAAGAAAAATACTGTTTCCGACCTTTTTGAATTTGGCGATAAATTTGTAGTAGCCGTAATAACCGATGTTTACGAAAAAGGAACAAAGAGTTTTGAAGCACTAAAAGAGCAATTGCGTCCGGAAGTTGTACGCGAGAAAAAAGTGGCTATGATAAAAGAACAATTATCGTTTATCAACGCACAAACAACAATACAAGACATTGCTGCAAAAATGAATGTTGCAATAGATACATTGCCAAGCACAACATTTGCGCAGCAGTCAAGCACTCAAATTGGTTATGAACCACGAGTATTTGCAACAGCAAGTATATTGAACGAAGGACAACTTTCGAGCCCAATAGAAGGCAACGATGGTGTGTTTGTAATTTTTGCCACCGCAGTGCGCACTGTAGAAGCAGGCAATGTGCAGGTTGAAAAAAATATGTTGCAAATGCGCTATGAATCGGCTCTACGCAATGCAATAATGACTATTTTACGCGATAAAGCAACCATAAAAGATTATCGAATAATTTTCTTTTAAAGAATAAATTACAACAAAAAAAAGCGAAAAATAATTTTTTCGCTTTTTTTACGTTAAATTTTAAGAAAAACATATCGTAGTATAGTATTTTTGTTATACTTTTGCGATTAGTGAAAATCCATTAAAAATAAATGATATGAAAAGATTACATTTTTTAGCGATTGTGGCTTTGGGAGCAGCGGTGATGAGTTCGTGTGGTCCTAAGCCTGATGACTGTATAAACTGCACAGGACAAGGCATTATAAAAACAACGTATTTAATAGATACTGCAATAGGTTCAATAACTGTATATCCGGTACTTACGCCGCGTAATTACGATTTTTGCGATTCGTTTGTGTATAAAAATGGTGCTTTTATGGAGCCGTATAGAGTGCACCCCAAATTATTATTATGCACAAAAGAAGCTGCTCGTGATACAGCCCGACGTTACAGAGAATCGCCCGCCTTGAATGCGGCTGACCAACCGTGCGTATGCCGTATAAATCCCGATAAAAAATTCAATGATTCCGATGGAAAACCTAAAAATGATATTTTGTTCATAGAAGGTATTGAAAAATTTCCGAATAGTGTGATGTATTTAAGAACGCCGGGCGATACAACGAAAATACGTACCTATTTCAATTACAACAATCACGATGACCCATTCAACGGATTAATACTTCGTCACAAAAACACTCGTGTGATAGAATCGAAAATGTTGAAATCGGGAATCTACGAAGCAGAACTTATGTTTTTTAAAGATGCGGCGCAACAAGTGCCGTTGGGCAATGCTATAAAGTTTAGAATTGCAATTATTCGTAGCAATAAAGTTTGCAACATTACTTGTTTGAAACAAGCTCGCGACCAAGACGATACGGAATTGTTGAATTAAGAGTTTATTTAAAAATTTTGTAAATAAAATTGAATAAAAAGTGTTTTTTCTTGTAAAAATTTTTTGGTTACAATTAAAAATACTATATTTGCAGCCCTTATTGGAAGTAAAGTAATACATTAAAGTAGTTAATTAAAATATAATAGAGATGACAAAAGCGGATATTGTAAACGAAGTTTCAAAAAAAACCGGAATTGAAAAAGTAATTGTTCAAAAAACCTTAGAAGTGTCTATGGACGCTATTAAAGATGCGTTGAAAGCAGGTGATAATGTGTATTTTCGTGGGTTTGGTAGTTTTATAGTGAAAAAACGAGCAGAAAAAACGGCTCGTAATATTTCAAAAAATACTACAATAATAATTCCAGCTCATAATATACCGGCATTTAAACCGGCAAAAACGTTCGTAGCGGGAGTAAAATCAAAAAAATAATAGGAGGACAGAACAATGCCAAGCGGAAAAAAACGTAAACGTCATAAAATGGCGACACACAAAAGAAAAAAACGTCTAAGAAAAAACCGTCATAAAAAGAAATAATAATTTCGGTTATTTTTTCTTCAAAAAACAAATTGTTAATCCTTTGTGGCTCGTGCAACAAAGGATTAATAATTTAAATTTCCCTATCTTAAAATACCTCTCGTGAGTAAAGAATTAATTATACGTGGCGATGAATCGCATATAGACATTGCCCTTCTCGAAAATTCACAACTGTTGGAATATACCTCAACACGAACCGATGTTGAAAGTTTCGACGTTGGGAATATTTATTTAGCAAAAGTTCGTAAAGTAATTCCCGGACTGAATGCCGTTTTTGTGAATTTGGGTTACGAAAGAGATGCTTTTTTACATTATCATGATTTAGGCCCGCAGTTTAGTTCCATGTCGAGTTTTTTGGAACTGGTGTTGTCTAAAAAAAATATAGCTCCATTTGAAAAACAAGAGCGTTTGCCGTTGATTGATAAACATGGCGCAATTGCCGATATTATTACAGCCGGACAGTACATTTTGGTACAAATAGCCAAAGAACCGATTTCAACCAAAGGACCACGATTGAGTGCCGAAATTTCTATTGCCGGACGCAACATGGTGTTGATGCCGTTTGCCGATAAAATTTCAATTTCACAAAAAATAGAATCAAACGAAGAAAAAAATCGTTTGCGAAAAATTGTTCGCTCGTTTACCCCCGAAAATTATGGTGTAATTATACGAACGGCTGCCGAAAATGCAAGCGCACACGATATAGAAGCCGAAATAAAAGAATTATTGCAGAAGTGGAAAGAAACTGTTGAGCATATACAAGATTCAAAAAAACAAGCGCCGTATTTGCTTTTGACCGAATTGAGCAAAGTTTCGGCTTTGTTGCGCGATGTTTTTACCCCCGATTTCAATAATATAATTACCAACGATGCCGCTCTTTGCAAAGATATAAAAGCGTATATAAAAACAATTGCCCCCGAAAAAGAGGACATAGTAAAGCATTATACGGCAGGTCCGCCTATTTTTGAGCAATTTGGCGTTGAAAAACAAATAAAAAGTTCATTTAGCAGAGTGGTGCCGTTGAAAAACGGAGCCTATATCATTATTGAAAAAACCGAAGCGCTTCACGTGATTGACGTTAATAGCGGCACTCGAGCAAAATCCGACCAAGACCAGGAAGCAAATGCTTTTGAAGTAAATAGCATGGCAGCCGTTGAAATTGCTCGTCAAATTCGTTTGCGCGATTTGGGCGGCATTATTGTTGTCGATTTTATTGACATGAGAAGCGGCGAAAATAAAACTAATCTTCTCAAAGTATTTGATGATGCTATGGCAAACGATAGAGCGCGACACAATATATTACCGCTTACAAAATTCGGATTGATGCAAATTACCCGTCAGCGGGTGCGTCCGGAATTGCGAATAAATACGAGCGATGTGTGTCCGGCGTGTAACGGTACTGGCGAAGTTATTCCAAGCATAAATCTTATAGCGCAAATAGAAGATGCGCTTGTAGAAGTTCGAAAACAACAACCAAAAGGAAAAATTTTGCTTCACGTGCACCCAATTATAGCAGGCTATATTACCAAAGGAATGTTTTCTACGCTATTGCACTGGAAATTAAAATATTGCCGTCGATTGAGAGTGGTGCAACGCAGCGATTTTAGCTTTTTGGATTATCATTTTACAGATAAGAAAAATAACCTTATTGAATTGTAGTATTTAGACTAATAGACACAAGACTTTTAGACATGGAACTATTCCTGTTTCCTAACCCCTAATTCCTAAAAACTATGACCTTAGAACTAACCGAACGACAATTCCAAACCCTGCTCGAAACCTATTACATGGGCGAATATATGAAGCAAGCCTACGGAAATTCTGCCGACACCAAAGAATTGGCGGAATTGGGAAATATTTTGTACGAAACAGCGTACAATTCGGGGCTTGACGAAGATGTGGAATACGACAAACAAATGGGCGGCTATGTGCCAACAGCTGAGTTTGAGGCAGAATGCGATGAGTTGATAAACACCTACGACGAAAATAATTTTTGGGAAGAACTCATTATTCTTATGGCAAATAGAGATGTGCAAGCGCAGGGGTTGACCGATATGTCGTCGAAAGAATTTCAAGCGGCGCAAAAAGTGTTGATTGAAAAATATGAGAAAGAATTTGCCGAGAATGGTATTGATAATCTTTCGCTTATTTAAAAATAGATTGCTTCGTTCCTCGCAATGACGTTTATTCGAGCGTCATTGCGAGGAACGAAGCAATCCAGAAAATAGAGGTTGCATGAAAGGCGTTGTTATAAAATCAACAGGAAGTTGGTACAAAGTGCTTTGCGGCGGGCAGCGTTTTGATTGCCGTGCAAAAGGGAAAATTCGTCTTGAAGACGCAAAAAGTACCAATCCCATTGCCGTGGGCGATTGGGTAGAATTTGAGCCGGAAAACGATACACAAGCAGTAATTTCAACTATTTACGACCGCACAAATTACATAATTCGCAAAGCGGCAAATTTATCGAAACAATCGCATATAATTGCGGCAAATGTTGATATGGCATATTTGGTGGTAACTCTGCACAGCCCCAAAACCTTACTTTTGTTTATTGATAGATTTTTGATTTCGGCAGAGGCTTATGCAATTCCGTGTACGATATTGATTAATAAATGCGATTTATATACCTCGAAACAGGATTGTAAAACAATTCGTGAGTGGACGGAAATTTACCAAAAAGCCGGTTATGAAATTATATGTGTGTCGGTGCAAACGGGCGAAAATATTGATAAACTCTATCAATTAACGGCAGAAAAAACGGTGGTATTTGCCGGAAATTCGGGTGTGGGGAAATCGTCGTTGCTCAATGCAATTGCGCCTCATGCGGCAAGCAAGGTTGCCGATATTTCAAAATCGCACAACAAAGGCAAGCACACAACCACCTTTGCCGAAATGTATGAACTGCCCAATGGTGCGCGAGTTATAGATACGCCGGGAATAAAATCATTCGGCTTGCTTGATTTTGAAAAAGAGGAATTATCGCACTATTTTCCGGAGATTTTCAGAGCATCGAAACACTGTCAATTTTATAATTGTACGCATACGCACGAGCCGCAATGCGCTGTTTTGCAGGCTGTTCGATGGAATAAAATTGCACTAAGCCGCTATGAAAATTATGTTTCTTGTTTGCTCGATGAGAATGCGAAGCATAGGAAATAGTTTTTTAAATAGAACTTCCATCATACCCGTCATTCCTGCGTAGGCAGGAATCCCCTCAAAAAAGATGGGGAGATTCCTGCCTACGCAGGAATGACGGACTTTTTATTACCATTCCACAGGCGTTTTGCCTTGCCGTTGCAAATATTCATTTGCTTTGCTAAAATGTTTACACCCGAAAAATCCTCCTCGATTGGCAGACAGCGGCGATGGGTGTACGGCTTTTAATACCAAATGTTTTGCCGTATCAATCACAGCCCCTTTTCTCTGTGCATACGAGCCCCAGAGCATAAAAACCAAGCCTTTACGACCGTCCGATAATTTTTGTATCACGCTGTCGGTAAATTCTTCCCAGCCTTTGCCTTGATGTGAACCTGCCAAGCCGGGACGCACTGTCAACGTGGCATTGAGCAACAAAACACCCTGTTGTGCCCAGCGCTCCAAATTACCGCTTTTAGGGAATGGAATGTGCAGGTCGCCTTCAATTTCCTTGAATATATTTATGAGCGAAGGTGGAAATTGCACGCCATCGTTTACCGAAAAACAAAGTCCGTGCGCCTGCCCGTAACCATGATAGGGGTCTTGTCCAATAATCACCACTTTTGTCCAATTAAACGGACATAAATTAAATGCGTTGAAAATCAATTTCGCAGGAGGAAAAATTGTTTGTGTACTGTATTCCTCTCGCACAAAGCGAGTTAACTGCTCAAAATACGGTTTGTCAAATTCGCTTTGCAATACCTCTTTCCACGAGGATTCTATTTTTACTTCCATAGTTTTATTGTTTAAGTAGTTATTTTCTGGATTGCTTCACTTCGTTCGCAATGACGCTCTTTCGATGGTTAGCACAAATCGACAAAAGAGCGTCATTGCGAGGAACGAAGCAACCGGAGCGAAGCGGAGCTCAACGAAGTTAATCCAGAAATTGTTATGTTTAGTAATTGCGGACATTCAATATTATATTGGCATATTTTCACATTGGCATATTGGCACATTGTCAATTATGCAAAAATACAACTATTTTGAGAGTAAAAATGTGATAACTCAAAATAAAATTGCTCTTGTCGACCTGTTGTTTGTTAAAAAAATGTTATCTTTGCGCAACTTTATGAATAACAATACTATTTAGATAATACAATGAAAGTTTTAAAAACAGGAATTTTTTTGCTCATTTCTTTATGTTTTGCAGCTTGCTCAAAAGAAGAAGGCAAAGGCGGATTGGCATCAATCAATGGTGTGGTAATGGTGCAAAATGTGAATTATCACAGTAAACAATTATTTGGAAGTTTGCAGCCGGCGCAGGACGAACGAGTGTATATACTCTACGGTTCTAATACCGCAATAGGTAATGATACACGTACTTCGTTTGATGGTAGTTTTGAATTTCCGTTTTTGGTGCAAGGCAATTATAGCGTGTTTGCATTGTCGGACGATACTTTAAATGTTAATGGCTTATCGGTAGAAGTGAAGAAAGAAATTTCGCTCAATACTAAAAGAGCAAAAATTCAAGCCGACACCATTATATTGTATCGTTTTGTAAAATTCAATAAAGGTAGTTCTGTGATACAAGGCAAAGTGCTGCGAGATAGAATGCCGTTAAATCCGCCGGACGGGCTTACTTTAGAAAATAATGTGGTGCGGGACACAGAGGTTTATTTAACGCTGGAAGGCAGTGCCGAAATTTTGGAACGCGCGCGCACCGATGCCAATGGCGAATTTAAATTTCCGAATTTAATTCCTGCTACATATAGAGTATATACTCTTAGTTCAACAAGCGATTATATTCCTCTTGATGTGGTAGAGGAAATAGTAACTATTACCGGCGATAATGAAACTATACCATTAGACCCTTTTATAGTAAATAAAAAATAAAATAATATGCCAATGTGCTAATGTTGCCAATAAGATGAATATCAATTAATATCTTTAAAATATGAAAACCATCAGTAAAATAATGTGCCTAAGCATAATAATGAGCCTTTCACTATCGGTTTCTGCACAAAAAAAATCGGACAAATCAACCGAAAAATCCCGTACCGAATATGTAGAAAAATTTGACCGTGGCGATGTTGGCGGTAAAAAACTATCATCGAAAATAGAGTATAACGAAAAAGGGAAAGAAGTAAAAGAATACGATTATAAAGACGGAAAATTAGAAAAATATACCGTTATAACCTATTTGGGCAATAAAAAATCGGAAGAGCACACCTACGGAGCCGATAAAAAACTTATTTCACGTGCCACGTTTGAATATAATGCTAACGGCGATAGAATCAAAAAAACAACCTACAACGCGGCAGGAAAAGTTATTAAAATAAACACCTACGTTTACGAGTACTACCCCAATGAGTAACATCATACACGAAATTCAACCTATTATTGATACTATGCCGCCTATTTCGTTAGAAGAAATGGATTCGGTAAAATTGCTCGTTCGCTCCGATACAAAATATGTGTTTCCCATAGCGAAATTGCAGGCATTACTGACCGATGCAGCGAAGGAATATTCGGTATTGCACATCGGCGGAACGCCGTATCAGCATTATAAAACGGTGTATTTCGATACTCCCGAAAATTCCATGTATTTGGCGCATCAAAACAAACGGGTCAATCGCTATAAAGTGCGTCACCGCACGTATTGTTCAACGTCAACCGAATTTTTGGAAGCAAAATTCAAAAATAATAAAGGCATTACCAAAAAGAAACGCACACAATTTGAATTTGCCGAAAATTTAATGCCGGCAGATGAATTTTTACTCAAATATACACCGTTTTGCGGTAATGATTTGGTGCCAAAAACAGCCGTAGAATGTCAACGTATAACATTGGTAAATTTGCAAAATGCGGAACGGGTAACAGTTGATATTAATTTACGAGTTGGTCGATATAAACAAAATGAAGTTCTTGATTTTTCGCATATTTGCATTGTTGAACTCAAACGCGATAAATTTGCAGGAAAATCGCCTATGCTGAAAATTCTAAGAAAACATAAAATTCTACCAACAGGTATGAGTAAATATGCCATAGGAACAGCGGCTTTGCATGATAATATAAAGAAAAATAATTTTAAGAAAAAATTACGCCTAATAGAAAAATATAGGAAATAGGTAATACCCCTTAATAACTAATAATTAATAACTAATAACTAATTTACATGGACACAAAACTTTTTGACATTCCCTTATTTGTAGGTACCGATTTATTGGAACTTGTAATTCGCTTTTCGCTCAATTTCGTATTTCTTATCATTATTGTGCGTTTCCTGTATTTTGCCATACACAAACGCCGTGATTATATGTTTACCTATTTGCTTATTTCAAGTATCACATTTTTACTGTGTTACATGCTTGGCAGTGTGAAAATTCAAATCGGGTTTGCTCTTGGTTTATTTGCCGTATTTGGCATTATTCGCTATCGTACCGACCAAATGCCGATTAAAGAAATGACCTATTTATTTATTGTGATTGGTTTGGCGGTGGTAAATGCACTTATTAATAAAAAAACAAGTTATGCCGAATTATTATTTGCCAATTTGTCAATAGTTTTTATAACTTATATGTTGGAACGCCAAGTATTCTTGCGCCACGAATCACATAGAATTATTCGTTACGATAATATTGATTTAATAAAACCCGAACGTTACAATGAACTGAAAGCCGATTTGGAAGAACGTACCGGTTTGAATATAAATAGAATAGAAATTGGTAATGTGAATTTTTTAACCGATTCGGCTCGTATTCAAATTTACTATTACGAACGTGATAATAAAATCAATAATTTAGCTGAAACGCCAACGTATATGCCTGATAATGATTAATGTGCCAATACGGTAATATGCCAATGAGACAAATAAGATAATGCAAAAAATTCTTGCCATATTTTTTTTACTAACAAGCGCAACAATGCTGCATGCCCAAGAATTGTGGACAAGCCTTGAAGCCGAAACGTCGTTGACGAAAAAACTAAGCGTTGATGCTACGGCAGAATTTCGTTGGCAGCAATTCGGTACGCCGCTTAAGACCGGTTTTGGCGAGGTGGGAGCATCGTACAGAATTCTAAAACCATTGTCAATAGGAGCAAGCTATCGTCTTTCGCAACGGAGCAGGCAAACGGGATTTTTTACTATTCATACTTTTGCCACCACGCTTGGCTATCGCTACAAAATAGGCGATTTCCGCATAGCCTACCGCAATAAATTTGAAACCGATAAAGATACCTATACTACAAGTGTGGAAGATTTACGTTGGCATTTTACCGATAGAAACCGCATACGAATTACGTATTACAAAAAAGGAACTTTGCTCGCACCTTCGGTATTTATTGAAAGTTTCAACGAAATTTCGGCAAGGGAACGATATTCATTATCAGAATTGCGCTATGGCGCAAATTTGAATTTTATGCTTTATCGAGGTTATTCGGTAGGAGTAGGGGGATTTGTAAAACAATCGTTTAGTTCTAAAACGGAGTTTACGTATGTGGGAACGGTGGCTTTGGCGAAGGAGTTTTAGATTGTCTGAACTATGATTTTAATGTGATTTTCTTGATTGTTATAAATCACAATAATCAAAAAAATCACAGTTCAGACAAAAAAATGTTGAAAAATTGTGTAATCCTTGCTTCCTAAAAAACAACTACTCTCATAGTGAATTTCTACCTTTGCTGATAATAAAGAATACGTTTACATTTACTCGTCATTCCTGCCTACGCAGGAATGACGTAAAAGGATTAAACCATGGCAGAAAAAGTAGTAGAAACCCCCTTAATGAAACAATACTATCAGGTAAAACACAAACACCCTGATGCAATTTTGTTGTTCCGAGTAGGCGATTTTTATGAAACTTTTTCGGAAGATGCTATAAAAACTTCTAAAATTTTGGGTATTACGCTTACCAAGCGAGCAAATGGTGCGGCGCAATTTATTGAATTAGCCGGTTTTCCCTTTCACGCACTTGATACATATTTGCCAAAATTGGTGCGAGCCGGTCAGCGAGTGGCTATTTGCGAGCAATTGGAAGATCCCGCGACAGTGAAAGGGAAGACAATTGTAAAACGTGGTGTTACCGAATTGGTTACGCCCGGCGTTTCGTTGAGCGATACGATTTTAGAAAATCGGGAAAATAATTTTTTGGCTGCCGTGCATTTTGGCAAACATGCTATGGGCGTTGCTTTTTTAGATATTTCTACCGGCGAATTTTTGGTAGGCGAGGGCAGTGCCGAATATATCGACAAACTGATTAGCAGTTTTCAACCCAAAGAAGTGTTGTACGACCGCAGAAAAGAACAGTTGTTTAAAGAAACCTTTTCGCCAAACTTATATAGTTATAAATTAGACGATTGGATTTTTACAACCGAAGCCGCCAATGATAAATTACTCGGTCATTTTGAAACTTCTTCACTCAAAGGTTTTGGTATAGATGCTATGCCGCAGGCAATTATTGCTGCCGGTGCGGTGTTGTATTATATGGAATTGACTGAACATAAGCAAATTAACCACATTCGCCACATTGCCCGCATTGAGCAGGACGATTATGTGTGGCTCGACCGTTTTACAATTCGCAATTTGGAAATTTTCGCTTCGCCGCATGAGGGCGCAACATCGCTTTTGCAAGTGCTTGACGAAACGCAAACGCCTATGGGCGCACGGCTTTTGAAACGTTGGCTTGCCCTGCCGCTGAAAAATAAACAGGAAATTGATAAACGCTTAAACGTTGTGCAACAGTTAGTTGACAATCGCGATATACTTAATCGATTGTATGAGCGTTTGCACAATATGTGCGATTTGGAGCGTATTGTTGCCCGTGTGGCTGCAGTTCGCATTTTGCCGCGGGAAATTTTGCAATTGCAACGCACGCTTGAAGATATTGCACCGCTTAAAGCCTTGTGTTTGCAACAAAACAATGCAACTATGCGCACTTTGGGCGAACAACTCAATGCGTGCGAGCAACTTTCGGAACGAATTGCCCGAGAAATTAATCCCGAAACGCCAAACATTCTCAATAAAGGCAATGTAATTGCCAATGGCGTAAACGAAGAACTTGATAAATTGCGCACAATTGCTTATTCCGGCAAGGATTTTATACTCCAAATGCAACAGCGAGAGGAAGAACGCACCGGTATTCCAAAACTGAAAGTGGCGTTCAACAACGTGTTCGGCTACTATATTGAGGTGCGCAATACGCACAAAGACAAAGTGCCTGCCGACTGGATTCGCAAACAAACCATAGTCAGTGCCGAGCGATATATTACGCCCGAACTGAAAGAATACGAAAATCAAATTCTTGGGGCAGAAGAAAAAATCCAGCAACTGGAATATGAAATTTTTGCAGCTTTGGTGCAAAATATTACCCAATATATTCCAACTCTGCAACTCAATGCAAATATTCTTGCGCAAATTGACTGCCTGCAATCATTCGCACACTGTGCCATTGAACGTAATTATGCCAAACCCGAAATTGACGAAACGCTTGACCTACACATTGAAGAAGGCAGACACCCCGTGATAGAAACTCGTATGGCGCCGGGCGAGGAATATGTGAGCAACAACGTGCAGATTGATTGTGATACTCAACAAGTTATAATTATTACCGGTCCGAATATGGCGGGTAAATCGGCGTTGTTGCGCCAAACTGCTTTGATTGTGCTTATGGCGCAAATTGGTTCGTTTGTGCCGGCTCGTGCGGCTCGCATTGGTATTATCGATAAAATTTTTACCCGCGTGGGGGCGTCCGATAATATTTCGCAAGGCGAATCAACCTTTATGGTGGAAATGAACGAGGCGGCAAGTATTTTGAACAACGTGTCGGAACGCAGTCTCATTTTATTTGATGAACTCGGGCGAGGTACAAGCACTTACGATGGTATTTCCATTGCATGGGCTATTGTGGAATATTTGCATGAACAACCAACGGCTCGCCCAAAAACCTTATTTGCAACGCATTATCATGAATTGAATGAGTTGGAAAGCTCGTTTAAACGAGTGAAAAATTTCAATGTTTCGGTAAAAGAGCACAATAATAAA